>Ga0206856_10115_pt1 | contig 27920 bp, 18 predicted proteins | sample Alteio_BWOrgCont_48_FD_152630 | JGI IMG/M metagenome (GOLD analysis project Ga0206856, IMG submission 152630) | Enriched cells from forest soil in Barre Woods Harvard Forest LTER site, Petersham, Massachusetts, United States -... | ecosystem: Environmental > Terrestrial > Soil > Temperate forest >...
CGAGGAAGTGCGCGAAGTTGTATGCGGAATCGAACAGGGGCATAGCCAACTCTTCGAAGCCGACCAGCGCTCTATTGTTCTGCGATGATGAGGTCCCGAATCGGACCATCCCCCGTGGGCCAAGTCCAAGACACCTCATTTTTGACTCCTCCCGAATCGTGCGGTCGGGCTTCGAACCGCCGGAGCCGCATGTCGCGTCACAATCTGACACGTCAGGTCGTCGGCATCAATTCACTAAGGCTTTTCTCCTCATAACCGTTTCATTGCCTGCCAAATGGCTTATGGCTCACAAGTTAGCTCCGCACATATTCCAGGACCTCAGGGCGAGCGTGGCGAGGACGAAACCTCGTTCGGTACTCTTTGAGACTTTGGGTCGGGCAAATGCTAGACTTTCGTGCGAAGCCCAAATGCCTTATGGAACCGTTGCGGCACCCGCCCATCGTGCGATTCGGAACTTATGAGGTTGCTCTGCATTCGGGCGAATTACGCAAAGCGGGTGTGAAAATTAGAGTCCAGCAGCAGCCAATGAAACTGCTGGAAACCTTGCTGGAGCGTCCCGGAGAAGTCGTCACCAGGGAGGAATTGCGCGGTCGAATCTGGGCCAACGAGAGTTTTGGCGACTTCGACCAAGCAGTCAATATTGCAATCGCGAAGCTCCGCGGTGCGTTAGGGGACTCGGCTGAGAATCCGCAATATATCGAAACTCTTCCGAAACGTGGCTATCGCTTCATCGCGGAGGTGACGGTTGTCGATACAGACGTCCCGACAAAAAGCCAGGAATCTACGGCTGGAGATCGGCGTGGAACAGAGCCTGGGCATCAACTTCAAGACGCCGAGTTGACCGTCACGTCCAAACTCCGTCTCTGGCCGACGCGTCGGGTCATCGTCGTCCTGACACTGGTTCTGAGCTTGCTAATCCTCGCAGTCTGGTTGTTTCATTCGCGCGGCCATCCGCCTACGGGGATCCGATCTTTGGCGGTGCTTCCGCTGGACAACCTCTCTGGCGATCCAACCCAGGATTATTTTGCTGATGGCATGACCGACGAGTTGATTACGGATCTGGCGCAGATCCGTGCTTTACGGGTGATTTCCCGCACCTCGGTGATGGGGTACAAAGGAGTACGCAAGCCTCTTCCTGAGATCGCACGGGAGTTGAATGTGGACGCGGTAGTGGAAGGTACCGTACTGCGGTCCGGGGACCAGGTTCGAATCACGGCTCAGCTGATCCAGGCACCAGCTGATAAGCACTTGTGGGCGGAAAGCTATGAGGGAAATCTGCGCGACACCTTAGCCCTCCAGAAAGAAGTTGCCAGGAATATTGCCGAACAGATACGTATCGAGGTGACTCCGCGGGAGCAGGCAGCACTGAAGAGTGGGAAGGCGATTGACCCCGAAGCTTATGAGGCGTACCTCAAAGGCCGATACTTCTGGAACAAACGGACCGCGGACGGACTAAAGAAGGCGGTTGATTACTTCAACCAAGCTATTGCTAAGGACCCAAACTACGCAGCGGCTTACAGTGGACTGGCCGATACTTATGCTCTACTGGGCGACTGGCAATATGCCGTGATGACCCCGAAGGAAGCAATGCCCAGAGCAAACGCCGCTGCCAAGAAAGCCCTGGAAGTGGATGACAGCCTCGGCGAAGCGCACGCTTCGCTTGCATTCTGCCTGGATAGTTTCGACTGGGATTTCGAGGCTGCTGACAGGGAATTCCGGCGAGCGATAGAACTCAACCCCGGCTATGCCACCGCGCACCATTGGTATTCCTGGCACCTGGCCTTATTAGGGCGGAACAGTGAGGCCATCGCCGAGATGACAAAGGCGGAAAACCTGGATCCGCTTTCTCTTATCATCAATCATGATTTGGCGGAGCTTTTTCTTATTGCGCACTTTTCTGACGAATCGACTGAACAGAGCCGCAAGACCATCGAGATGGACCCTGGTTTTGCCCTTGCCCATAACCAGCTGGCCCTGGTGTATCTCGAAAGACACATGATTGTGGAAGCAATCGCGGAACTGGAGAAAGCGATCCAGCTTTCCGGGGGCAGCCCGACATGTATCGCCAATCTGGCTCGCGCCTACGCTGCATCGGGCAGAAGGGCCGAAGCGGTAGGGCTACTAAACGATCTGAAGAAACGCTCGGCTCCTGGCAATGCGTATGCCTCGGAAATTGCCATGATTTATGCAGCTTTGGGCGATAAGGATCAAGCTATGGGGTGGCTAGAAAAAGCTTATGAGCAGCGATTTAACCCAAGCGTCCTCCTGCGGCCAGGCTTTGATCCGCTATGCTCCGACCCGCGCTTCCAGGACCTTGTACATCGCATTGGGCTTCCGTCGTAAATTTGGCATGCCTGAAATCGTTCCAACCATTATGGGCATTCTTAGTCCGGCCGTTGGGTCGCTCAGGGTTGCAGCTAGTCCGGATAGCCGGTTTTTCGGCCACTTGGATTCCCAGTCCACCTCCACCCTGTCACAGAGGAGGTCATTGCCTTAGGAGTTTCACGGGGCAACGCGGCTGCAACTGGTAGAACCTCAGCGGTACGTCTGATTGGCAGTGATACGAAGAGCAGAGCAAGCAGCCGAGTTTGCCAGTCACGCACGCGAGAACATTTGGGCAAATAAAGTCAGTTCATGACTTTCGGTCAAAACGATGAATGAAAGAGGGCGACCTCGTACGAGGTCCCAAGACGAAATGGCCAGCGAAGCAGCTGTTCATCGTTAGCCTCGTAACTTGGCTTTCATGTGCCACAGAGGCCGAACGACAGCAACGGCGCATTCGAGTGCGGACGTCAGCCGCCTAAATAAATCTTGTTGTGTGCCACAGAAGGTTTCCGCTTTGGACGGAGCGCCTACACCAACAATTGTTGAGGCACTTGCCTGTTCGTACTGCTGAATTGACAGGCGAGTCGCGAGTCACAACTTCGAGACAAAGGTCGCTTTGAGAATGAGGGGGCAGTCTTAGCGCTGGTTCACGAAATTCTTTTTTTTATTCAGTCTCAACAAGCCGCAAGAATTGCTCTGCGTTGAAACAGCTTCCTCGGCATCTGTATCACTGATAATCGCCACATCGTAGAAGGCGTCGTTGCGTTTGCGGCGCATACGGTTGGGTTTGGCAACTAATCTTGGCCCATCTGTGGCAATTAACTCTGGCCCACCTGTGGCAGTTCGCGAAACATCTTCGTGGAATGGAGATTCGCTGGGCTTCGGGCTGGAGCGTAGCGGAAGCCCGAAGTCCAGCGAGGGCGTCGATCAGCCCATCGGCTTGGACCTGCCTTTCTCGACTGTTCGCCGGAAGCGGTAGCTGTCGGCGCCAGTTTCGATGATGTGAGCGCGATCGGTGATCCGGTCCAGCAGCGCTTTACAGAGGCGGGCATTCGGAATCACTTGCGTCCACTCGGAGAACGGAAGATTGGTGGTCACGATGACGGCCGCCTTTTCGGCTCTCTCCGCGATGACCTGGAAGAGGAACTCGGCACCGAGATCGGCCATCGGCACATAGCCAACCTCGTCGATAGCGATCAGGTCATAACGCTCCCAACGAGCCAGCACGCGACGCAGTTGCAGTTGCTGCTTGGCCTCGACCAACTCGTTGACCAGAGCTGCGGCAGTGGCGAAGCGTACACGACGCTTCTGACGGCATGCAGCCACGCACAAGCCGGTCAACAAGTGAGTTTTTCCAGTGCCGCAATCGCCGATAAGTATGATCGGTTCGGCGCGTTCGATATAGCCGCCCTGCGCCAGTTCGTGGATCTTGGTAGCCGGTACCTGTGGCGCTTTACTGAAATCGAAATCGTCCAGCGTCTTCATGCGCGGCAAGTGTGCCTCCTTGATCCTCCGGGTGATCGTGTTGTGTTCGCGTTCTTCCAACTCTGCGGCAAGCAGCGCTTCGAGATAGCGCAGATACGTCTGTCGCTGCTTGGCGGCCACGTCGGCCAGCGGTGCACACTGGTCTGCCACCGCTGGCAGGCGTAAGGAGCGGCACTGTTGTTGGACTGCAGCTTGTTCCAGGTTCTCAACGACAGCCTTCATGCCTGCACCTCCGAGACCCTTCTGCTCAGCAGCTGGTCGTAACCACTTATTACTGGCATCGGCCTTTCGTAACGCGCCAGATGTCCTAGATCGATGGCCTCGATGGTGGGGCGATCGAACTGATCAGACAACATCAGATGGCGGATCGCAGCCACGTCATGGCAGCCCAGCAATAGAGCCTGGTCCACTGCAGTTCGCAGTCGGCCCCATGCATCGCCGGCTCCGAGCTGAAGTAGTTCGATCATCTGTCGTGTGCCTTGTTGCCTGCCATGGCGCATGTTCAACGCATGCCACAACCGATCGAACGACTCGGGCCAGCGTCCCGCCTGGCGCCACTGCGCCAGTGCCGTCGAGCCGGCCAGTGCGCCGGGCTTGCGCTCCAGTACGTCAAGATAGTGCTCCAGATCGAGTATCTGCTGCTGGCGGCTGAAGCAGCGTTCGTGGCGAGCGACACGCCGACCTTCGTGCCACACCTCGACAAAATCGGCGTTCACCCTCGCCTCCACCTCGCTTCCTGGTCTCAGCGGTACAGAGTAACGGTTGGTCCGCACGCGTACGCAGCGCAGCCCGTCCACAGTTGGAAAGCTGACTTCGGCCAGATCGAAAGACTCGGTGGCCAGTGGCAGTAGATGCGGCTGTTCAACCAGCATCGCTGCGCCCACCGGCTCCGTGCGTCCGGCCAGCATGCGGCTCTGATCTTCGCGGCAACACCGTTCCAGATAAACGTTCAGCTCGTCCAGGTCGGCTGCTTCCGGCAGAGGCACCAAGTGGTTGCGCCGGAAGTATCCGCCTTCGCCTTCGACGCCGCCCTTCTCGTTGCCACGTGCCGGGTTACAGAACTCGCTCTGAAACCGCCAGTGCGAACGGAACGCAATGAAGCGGCTCGTTTCCTCACGGCGACAGCCGCGAAGGATCCGCTTCACAGCACTCTTCAGGTTGTCGTAACGGAGTACGCGAAAAACACCATCAAAATAAGCAAAGGCGAACTGATGCGCTTCAAGAAATGCTTGCTGGGTGGCATGGGTATAAGCCCGGTGATACGCCGCGCCGCTAGCCATCGAGCGCATCTCGAAGACCTGCAGCTTGACCCGCTCGCCGCTCAGAATGGCCCAGGCTTCATACCAATCCACCTGCGCTTCCGTGCCCCAGGCATATGTCTGGACAACGAACACCTCACGATGTTCCAGTCCCAGTTGCTGCCGCCTCCGCCGCACATAACCGCGGACGCTGCGCTCGCTTCCCTTGAAGCCTGCTACTTCAGACTTTAGTCGATCGAAAATGCGACGCGCCGTATGACGTTGCTTCGGCGGTGCTGACAGATCGGCTCGCAAAACCCTATCGATGAAATCCGATGCCCCGTTTAACTTGCGAAGCCGTCGTTGTTGGGCCCTGACCGGTGCAGGTTCAGCACTGTGCAATGCCTCCCGCACCATACGCCTGTGTACACCCAGCTTCCGTGAAATACCGGCAATCGTTCCAACGCCGAACTCATACTCTCGGCGAATCTGTTCGAAAAGTTCCACCTTCTCACCCCTGGTCAGCCAGCTACGCTTTCGTTGCCCCATCCACGAAGCGTAGCCAACACCCTCCCAGGTGGGCCAAAGTTAACTTCCACTGCTGGGCCAGACCAGAATGCCAAAATCATACGGTCAAATAGAATGAACGTTGTGGCTGGGCACCATACAGGTTTTTCTGTGCAAATTCGATAATTGCGATGTGATGGCCGAGCTGTTTGCGCGGCCGCTGTCCATGGCTGAGCATGAGTGCCAAAGAGCCTTTGATCATTGCCTCGTAAGCAATTTCGTAGGCTGCTTCGGCGTCGATGGCAAGGTTTTTCCGAGCGGCAACAGCCCGCTTCTGCGCATCGGCTAAAAACTGTTGACCTGTTTGGGGTCAATTCACTGTGGTTTTGTCTTGTTCATTACCGATTAGCTCGATTCGTTTTCCCTGCCAGGCATCTGTGAAGAATGGATCATGGGCTGCGAGTTTTCGTTTCAGCTCCTGCGGTTTGAGAACCGTATAGCTCACTTCCCGGTTGAGATTCTTTTCCATCCTGGAAATTTCTGTTACAAAGTCGTTGGCGTCAGGTTGTCCGATGATCAGGAGATCAATATCGCTTGACGCGTCCTCTTCGTGTTTGGCAAAAGAGCCATATAAGTAGGCTTTGTCGATTCCAGGCACATGCTGCAGCGCTGACTTCAGCGTAGGCACGATGCATACTGTTCCCTGGAGAAGTGAGAACACGGCTTTAAGATAGGGATACTGCGGATTGATACTGTAATATCGCTGTCTGCCCTCTGTTTCTGAGTGCAATAGTCCTTCCCGCTCCAGCCGTGCCAGTTCACGTGACAGGTTGGTTGAATCGACCCCCAAGGCGCTGGCCAGCTGACGAACATACACGCGCGCTGAACGATTCGTGTAGAAGTACGCCAGCAACTTGCGCCGCAGCTCAGAACGCAGGGAAATCATTGCAGTTAAATCTTACTGCAAATGCAGTAAATATCTACTGCAATAAGCGCAGAGTCACGGCACAGCATAGGTACACGCATCAGCTTTGAGCAAATGCAGTAAATTGCTCTAAATTACGGCCGCTCAGCTACTTAGGGTTACGCTTGATTATGCTCGTTTTTCTTTTATTCTCATAGACTTACAGAGGGGATCGAAAACTCATAATCCCTTGGCTGGGGGTTCAAATCCCTCCGGGCCCACCAAAGAACATAGAGTTCGCTCAGAGGTACAGTGCTGAGCATGAAAATGCTTGCGCGTTACATACACTTCTGTTTTCTCCTACGGTTTCCAGCCGCCTCCCAGAGCGCTGTAAAGCTGCACCATTGAGATGGCCTCCTGCTCGCGCGAGATGGCCAACGTGAGTTGCGCTGAGTAGTAATTGGTATCGTTGGTCAGCACTTCAAGATAACCGGTCGAGCCGCCGTTATAGCGAAGTCGCGCCAACCTTGTCGCGTCTTCAGCCGCCGCCGTCAGATTTGCTTCCTGCTCACGGTACTCCCTGTACTTCTCGAGTGCGATCAACGCATCCGACACGCTCTCGAATGCCTGCTTAATGGTTCGCTGGTAAGTAAGCACTTCCTCCTGCTTCTCCGCTTCAGAAAGCCTCAGATTATTCCGAAGCTTCCCAGCATCAAAAATGGTCTGTGTCAGGGTTCCGCTCGCATACCAGTAAAGGTTTTTGCTATCGACCAGTCCCTTAAGCTGACTGCTCGCAGTGCCAGCCGTTCCGGAGAGAGAGAGTTGCGGGAACATTTGAGCCTTGGCAACCCCTACATTTGCGTTTGCTGCAACGAGTGTAGCTTCCGCCTGTTGTATGTCAGACCGGCGTTCCAGTAACTGCGAGGGGATGCCTGCCGGAACCTGTTCTGGCTCGGGCCATTTCGTCTCCGAAGCCTCGCGAATAATAAGCCCCGGATTTCGTCCCAGCAGAATACTGAGACTATTCTCCTGCTGTTCGATCTGCCTCTCAAAGTCCGGTATCGCGGCGGCTGCTGTATAGAGCAACTGTTCCGCCTGGCGAACATCGGCTAGCGTGCCCGAACCACCCTGCTCGAGCGTCTCTGTCAACTGCAGCGACTCCTTACGCGCCGCAAGCGTGCGCCGGGTAATTTCGAGCTCGGCGTCCAAGGTCCGCAAGTGAAAATAGGCAGTCGCCACATTCTCGATTACCGTGCTGATTGTCATTCGGCGCCCCCATTCGGTGGCCAGCAACTGCGTGCGCGCGGCTTCGGTCTGGTGGCGGTAAAGTCCCCAGAAATCCAGGTTCCACGCGGCGGAGAGCGTAAATCCACCCGCGAAAAAGTTTGAACCGTTGTAGGGGCCATTGCCGCCAGAAGTGAGGATCTTTGTCAGGCTACTGGGCAGTCCGAGCGCTGCATAGTTGCCACCGCCGCTCACGGTAGGGAATTGCTGGGCACGGGTGATGCCGACCTGATCCTGCTGTTCGAGCACATGCTGTGCGGCGATCCTTACGTCGAAATTATTCGCCAAGGCTTCGCGGATCAACTCCTGCAAGGTCGGATCTCGATAGACCTCGGCCCACTTCTCATCTCCCAGTGTGGTGGTGGAGCTGGGCGCAATTTCGGGCACTGTTGACGCGCGGAAGACCAGTGGGGCATTCGCCGCCGGACGTTGATAATGGGGGCCAACCATGCAGCCAGTGAGGCAGAGCGTCGAGACCAGTGTGCCAAGAAGAAAAAGTCGTGGTTTCATGCCCGATCCTCTTCGAGAGCATGCTCGGGTACATGCGTCGAATCCAGCGTGACCCGGCCTTCCTTGCTGAAACGGTGGCTGAGCCGCTCCACCACGGAGAAGGTCACTGGGATCAAAAAGATAGCGATGACCGTCGCCGCCAGCATGCCGCCGATCACGACGGTGCCGAGAATCTGACGAGATACGCCACCCGCTCCGGTTGCCACCCACAGCGGCACGCAGCCGAGGATGAAGGCGAACGCGGTCATGATGATCGGACGGAAGCGCAAACGCGCCGCGCCGATTGCGGCGTCATAGATGCTCTCCCCACTTGCATACTCCGATCGGGCGAACTCGACGATCAGAATGGCATTCTTGGCTGAAAGGCCGATGAGCACGATCTGGCCGATCTGTGCATAGACATCGTTCTCAAGGCTGCGGAGATTGAGACACAGATAAGCCCCCAAAACCGCCACTGGTGTGGTGAGCAGAACGCTGAACGGCAGGCTCCAACTCTCATATTGTGCGGCCAGAATCAGAAAGACGAAGAGAAGCGAGAGAGCGAAGATGGCCGCAGGCGGAACGCCCTTGGCTGCCTGCTCCTCCTGGAAAGACATGCCCTCATAGTCGAAGCCCATCTCTGGCGGCATGTTGTCTTTGAATACCTGTTCGAGGGCAGCCATGACCTGCCCCGAACTGTAACCGGGCGCTCCAATTATGTTCAATTGCGCGGCCTCATATTCGTTGAAGCGCGTGGTGAACTCAGCTCCGGTCGTCCGCCGAACCGTCGTGACCGCGCTTAGAGGAACCTGACCACCATTCGCGCTCTGGACATAAAACTGCCCGATATTGTTGATGTTGGTGCGGTAGTCGCCCTCCGCTTCGACATAGGTTTGCCACTGACGGCCGAAGCGATTGAAATAGTTGACGAGGTAGCCGCCCATGAACGTCTGCAAGGTCGTATAGACATCCGCCAGACTCACCTGCTGCTGTTGCACTTTCGCCCGGTCCACATCCACATATAGTTGCGGGACCTCGGGAAAATACGTGGGAACGATGGCCGCAATCTCAGGCCTTTTGCTGCCGGCGGCCATGAATTTATAGACATTCCTGGTGAGCAGTGCAAGGTCGCCGCTGCCGGATCGATCTTCCAGCACCATCGTGACACCGCCTGAGGTGCCGACGCCCGGAATCGACGGAGGATCGAAGGAGAACGCGGTGCCCTCCTTGATTCCGCTCAAGGCACGAGCCAGATTTCCCTGAATGGCGGCGTATTGCTCTTCAGGCTTCGTCCGCTCCTCCCAATTTTTGAGCGTGACGAAGTAAAAGGAGTTATAGGTACTTTGTGTCTGGCTGAGAAGGCTGAATCCTAAGACCGAGGTAATTCCTTCCACTCCGGGTACATTCATTACTGTTTTTTCTACTTTGGCGGCAGCATCGCCCGTACGTTCCAGAGATGCGGCTTCCGGCAGCTGCATTGCGACGAATGCGTAGCCCTGATCCTCGACAGGGAGGAATGCAGATGGCAAACAGCTGCCGAGAAGAACCGCAGCCACTGCAACCAGTGCCAGGAATACGAGTGCGAATCCAGACTTCCGAATCAGCAGACCGGACGTGTAAACGTAACCGTTCGTGGTGTGGCCAAAGATCCGGTTGAACCAGGCGAAGAAGCGCGCAAGCGGCCCCTTGCTTTCCTTCTTGGGCTTCAGCAGCAGACCACAGAGCGCCGGACTCAGCGTAAGCGCGTTGAAGGCGGAAAAGATGACGGAGATGGCGATGGTGACGGCGAACTGTTGATATAGCCGTCCTGTGATGCCCGGGATGAACGCCGTTGGGATAAACACTGCCGCCAGGATGAGGGCGATCGCGATCACCGGGCTCGCAACCTGTTCCATCGCTTTGTAAGCGGCGTCGCGTGGACTCAGGCCATGTTCGATGTGGTGTTCGACCGCCTCGACAACCACGATGGCATCATCGACGACCAGGCCGATCGCGAGAACCAGGCCAAAGAGCGACAGCGTGTTGATGGAAAAGCCGAGCAGCGGGAAGACGGCAAACGTTCCGATCAGAGAAACCGGAACGGCCAGCAACGGAATCAGGGTCGCGCGCCACCCCTGCAGGAAGATATAAACGACGAGGACAACCAGCGCCAGCGCTTCGAACAGGGTCTTGACGATCTCGTGAATGCCGGCCGTGACCGCCAGGGTCGTATCCAGGCTGACCACATAGGTCAAATCCTGCGGAAACCTCACGGAGAGCTGCTTCATTGTGTCTCGCACAGCTTTCGCTGCCTGAACGGCGTTCGAACCCGGGAGCTGGTAGAGAGCAAGGATTGCCGAGGGTTTTCCGTTATAGCGCGCGCCGAGGCTGTAGGTCTGAGCGCCCAGCTCGATCCGGGCGACGTCTTTCAGGCGCACGACCGAGCCATCCTGGTTGGCGCGCAGGATAATATTCCCGAACTCCTCTGGGGTCGTCAGATAGCCCTGAGTACGTACCGTGTAGGTGAACACCTGACCGTGGGGGATCGGTTCGCCGCCGATCTGTCCTGCAGGATTTACATTGTTTTGTGTCTGCATGGCAGCCGTAATCTGCGGGACCGTGATTCCCAGCTTGGCCAACTGGTCCGGCTTCACCCATATGCGCATGGCATACTTGTCGGAGCCAAACACCTGTACGCGGGAGATTCCGTAAACGCGGTTCAGCTGATCTGCGAGATTGATGTAGCTGTAGTTCGCCAGGAACTGGCCATCATAGGTTCCTTTCGGCGAATAGACCCCAATCAGCATCAAGGGTGCAGTCGGAGACTTCAGCACCGTGATGCCTGCGGTATTCACTTCGGCCGGAATCTGAGACTGCGCCTGCGAGACGCGCAACTGCGACAAGACCTGATCGATGTTCGCGTCCGTATTGACACCGAAATCGACGTGGAGCTGCATCTGACCGTTGCTGGCGCTGGTGGAATACATGTAGTCCATGTTGTCCACGCCGTTCATCTGCTGTTCGATGGGCGTCGCCACCGATTGTTCCAGCGTCTTCGCATCGGCGCCCGGATAATTCGCCTGAACCAGAATCTCGGGTGGAACGATATTGGGAAACTGCGCGGTAGGCAGGCTCACCATGGAGACAACGCCTACAATCACCATGACAATAGAGATCACCATGGCCACAATGGGCCGTCTGATGAAGAATTTCGACATGTTTTACTGGCCTTCGGCTTTTTTCTGAGGCATTGTTGCTGAAGCCGCCGCAGGCTGCTGCGGAGAGACGCGCATCCCGTCCTTCAGACTTGATACGCCTTCGGTCGCTACGCGTTCGTTAGGCTTGATGCCGCTCGTAATGATCCAGTCGGACCCGATCTGAGGGCCGAGCTCTACAGTTCGGATCTGCACTGTATTGTCAGGAGCGACCACAGCAACCTGATAAGAACCCTGTAACTCGTTTACGGCGAGCTGCGGAATCAGCAGAGCGCCGTGGCGAACCTCGGTCTCCGCCTTGATGCGTCCGAACTGGCCGGGGCGCAGCAGGTTTTGGGGATTCGAGAAGCTTCCGGCGATTTGTATGGTGCCCGTCTGCGGGTTGATCTGTCGGTCGACAAAGACAATCTGTCCTTTATACGGATAAATGCTTCCGTTCCCCAGGGTCAGCTGCAATGACACGGAGTTGCCGCTCCTGAGCAGGTCTGCTTTCCCTCCAGCCTTCACGCGGCCCGACAACGCGAGATATTCCTGCTCGCTGATGGCAAAGTAAACCTTGATCGGGTTTACCTGCGAAACCGAAGTGAGGGTCGTGGACGGACTGACCAGATTGCCCACCTGCGTCTGCGCTCGCCCTGCGATGCCCGTGATGAGGGACCGGACCTTCGTGAAACCCAGGTTGAGCTGTGCCTGTTCCACGTTGGCCTGGGCAGTGCTGACAGAAGCATGTTGAGTCGCCTGCTGTTGCACGTCATTGTCTAGCTGGCTCTGGGCAATCGCACGCGCTTTAGCCAGAGGAGTGTCACGCTTTACGTTAATGTCAGCCAGTCGAAGCTGTGCCTGCGCCTGGGCTAGTTGTCCTTCGGCCTGATCGAGTGTCGCCTGAAAAGGCCGGGGGTCGATCTCGAACAGGACATCGTCGACGTGCACGACCGAGCCTTCCTGGTAATCCTGCTTGATCAGGTAGCCGGAAACCTGAGGCTGAATCTGCGCATTGACGTATCCGTCCAGCGTCGCAACCCAGTCCCCGTAGATATCCACGTCGCGCTGTTCGACTGTCGCGACGCTCACTTGCGCAGCAGCGGCCTTCGACGGCCCGCTTTGTTTCTTCGCGCAGGCAGCTAGCAGCAGGAGGGTAACGGCCGAAAGCAAAGAAATCCGATGTGAGAACGTCTCGTCCAGATCAGCACCTATGTCAGCAGCCCCGTTTCCCAGAGTACGTATCGCAATGCGAAAGAATTCCTATTTGTGTCTGATAAAGCTTCAAGGAAAATAAAAGACATACATGTATGTAATGTTTGTCGGGGGCGTAAAGATGCAAAAGTTGCGGGGCTTTCTATAGATTTAAGGCGGGAGTGTAGACTCAAGCAGACTTTGAGATTGGACGTGAGCAAATGGGTCAGCCTGGACGAAAGGCCGCCTCTTCGCGTGCGAATGAGCGCACGAGGTTTTTGAAACCGAAAAAAAGGGTGCCGCCATTGGGATCGCGGCAATACCTTCGCACGACCGCCACCCGCAAAGCTTTGCTCGATTCTGCCTTGAATGTCTTTGTCCGGGACGGTTTTGAAGCATCGCGCATTGAAGACATCGCGGCAGAAGCGGGACGAAGCCGCGGTTCCTTCTATGTCAACTTTGCCAATAAAGCGGATGCGTTTCTAGCGCTGCGAGATCAACAATTTCTTATCTATGAAGAAAGGTTTCAGAAACAGCTACAAGGCCAGACGACGCGCGCGCAGCAACAACGCTCCGTGGAAGAGCACATGATCGAACTCGCGATGGACAAATGCTACATCCTTCTGGAACTGGAGTTCAAGCTGTTCGCCATTCGGCATCCGCATTTGCTGAAGCGAGTTGCGAAAAAACACGTCGAGGGTAAACGCGAAATCAAAGAGCTTCGCGACCTCTTTCCCAGGAGGGACCATGGCACGCTCATCATGCAACAAAGGTTGCTTACCTTCGAAGCCGTCCTGGAAGGATTCGCATTAAACATCGCCTTTAACTCTGAAGTCATGACGCGAGACTACATTGAGAGTTGCCTCCCGCAGTTGACGCGTTGCATCATCGATCTGAAGTTCACTTAAGGGGTTTGAGGCGCAGTGGAACAGTGAAGTCAGTTAAGGCGGCATTTTGGAACACGCTTTCTCATGAGTGGTTCATGCCGACGGACTCCTGGGCCTTGAGGGCGCTGGCTGCACGGCTGGTCCTGTTCCGCTGCGAGCGAAGCTTCATGAAGGACTTGGCTTCAGTGTAGAGCCGGGGAACATCGCGGTTCACGATTGCCTGCCAGACGACTCGGAAGGCTGCCTTGGGACGGAAGTAATACTCGTCGTAGAACTTGTGGACCATCTCCATGACGTACTCGGCGGGCAGGCCGGGATACCTGATGTGTGCCATCTGATGCCCCCCGTCATCGGACATGGCTCCGTTGCTGATGAAGCCCTTCGTCTTCGCATAGTCGAAGAGCTCGGTGCCCGGGAAGGCGTGAGCGACCGAGACCTGAATGGTCTCGCAATCAAGCTGTTTCGCAAACTTGATGGTGTTGCGGATCGATTCTCTGGTCTCGCCGGGAAGGCCGAGGATGAAGTCGCCGTGGATGACGAGGCCAAGTTCGTGGCAATCGCGCGTAAAGTCCAGCGCACGTTGCACGGTGGCCCCCTTCCTGATGTTCTTGAGGATTTGAGGGTCGCCGGATTCGTACCCGACAATAAGCAGGCGGCAGCCCGCGTCCTTCATGGCCTTGAGGGTCTCGTAATCGGTGGTGACACGCGAATTGCAGGACCAGGTGAGGCCAAGGGGTTTCAGCTTCTCGCAGAGTTCGATGGTGCGGAATTTCTGGATGTTGAAGGTATCGTCGTCGAAGAAGAACTCTTTGACGTGAGGGAAGAGCTTTTTGGCGTTGGCCAATTCGGCGGCCACGTCGTCTGTCGATCGCTTGCGCCAGGCGTGGCCTGAGAAAGTCTGAGGCCAAAGGCAAAAGGTGCACTGAGCGGGGCAGCCGCGTGTACTGTAGAGCGAGACAAAGGGATGGAGCAGGAACGGAATATTGTACTTAGTGACATCAAGGTCGCGGTGGTAGATCTGGGTGGCCCAAGGCATGTCATCGAGTTGCTCGGGGGTGACCTGGGGACGGTCGGGGTTGTGGAGAATCCTGCCAGAGGATTGGTCCTTGTAGCTGACACCGAGGATCTCGTCGAGGGGCTTGCCGTTGGCATACTCCACCACCGAGAAGTCGAACTCGCGGCGGCAGATGAAGTCGATGGCGGTGCACCCGTTGAAGGCTTTATCGGGCAAGGTGGTGACGGGTGGGCCGACGAAAGCGATCTTAATAGAGGGATATGTCCACTTAATGACAGTGGCCATCTTCTGATCGCCCTCCCAGCCCATGGTACTGGTGAAGAGGACGAGGAACTCGTAATCCTTGAGGATCTCGACGACCTCCTGCCATTTGATGTGGTGGGGTGGCGCATCGAGGAGGCGGGAGCCCTCCAGCATGCCGGCCGGATAAGTGAGCCAAACGGGGTACCAGTAGGACTCGATCTCGCGGGTAGCCGGCCAACGTGAGCTGGCACCACCATCAAACTTCTCAAAGGAGGGCGGGTTCAGGAAGAGGGTCTTCAGAGGCTTCGTTGACTGAATGGCTTCTACGATATCCGACGTGCTGATCTGTTCCGACATAGTGACTCCTCGGGTCATACGATAACTAGCGGGTTTTGGGGGTTATACCCTCTGCCGTCATCCGCTCCTCCTCCGCTCGCATCATTTATTTGAGGATGACCATGCAGATACCATCCCAGTGATCCTTGTGCACGCCGGAAGGTGGTTGGTCCCGAAGGGGAACGACGCCCACGTTCTCTAAGTCCAAATGAAAGTGTGTATGAAGGTATTGGCTCACCAGGATGGCGCGGTTGCGCGATTTGGCGAATTGCTCCTCGTAGTCCGACGCCGATGCGTAACCTTCGACAACGATCGGGCGTGACGCCATAGCATCGCGCAACTGAGTTGCGACTCCATCGATTCGCCTCTTTCCAGGAGCTGAGAGCGTTTCAATTCCATCGGCCCTTGTCTGAAAAAGGTCTTCATCGGTGAACCATTGGCGATGATTCGCTGGGTCACTGAAGATCTTGTCCTGGCGATATCGATCCGGCTTGAGATTGGACAAGTTGTAGTATCCCCGGTGCTTGAAGTATCCACGGAAGAAGAGGTTGTGCTTAAGCGCCTCAGTATCTTCGGCCATGTTCTCTGTAGCCTGGTTGAAATTCGAGAGGGATTGCCCGAAATTTGTGGCGGCATCCACTCCGTGCTCATCCTGGCCAATAGCAGCGGTTAATGTCTGATGTAATTGCCGAGAGGTCTCATCGATGTTTTGTGCCGCGTTCTTCGCGCTGACCATCGCGTCATCGGCCTTTTGCCCGAGTTGACGCGACTGAAGGTCGGAAACCATCGCATCTGCCTGGTCCGCAGCGTGGCGAAGAGACGAAGTTGCCTGCCTCGCATTCTCAACCGTCTGCCGAAGTAAATCTGCCGTATCTTCATCCCGGAGTAGCATCCCTGCGGGACCTCGGCCTTGCTTCAGTCCGATGATGATATCGTCGGCGTTGTTCACCGTTTTCGTGACTGCATCGAGTGCACTGTTGAGCTTTCCTCCCGCCTCCTTCATCATGCTGTTGACATCCTTCAGCACGCCCGCGCTCTTCTCCAGCAAATCGGAGATATCCGACGGCTCGTTGCTTGGGAGTGTCATCGACGGGCCGGCTTCCGCACTATTTGGGCTGCCTTGATGCACGAGCAGGAACTTGTCTCCAACAACGCCCTCGGTGGCAATGGTGACTACGGAATCTGTCCGTACCAGAGGGTGCAGTCCTTGTTCAATCCTCAGCTTGAGACGGAACTTTGATGCAGGCTGGGTCGGTACCCCGATGTCGACGACTTCACCTGCATCCATCCCCGAGACTCGGACTTTTGTTCCTTTCGCCAATCCATCGAGATTCGCGAACTCCGTGTAGACCTCAAAATGGCGCGCAAATGCCTTATGCTGATCTCCTATCAGGAAGATGCCAAGAGTAAACAACGCTAGGCCGGCAGCGACGAAGATTCCAACGGCGACATTTCGATTCGGCATACGCTATGACTCCTCGAAAAGCTTCTGAACGATAGCGTTTCCGTGGTAATCGAGCTCGTCCGCTCTCCCTAGCGCCAGCAGACAACCTTGATCAAGTACCGCGAATCGATCGCCAATGCGCCTTGCCCCTCGTGCATCATGAGTGACAATTACCATCGTTGTTTTTCGTTTGGTTTTCTGCTCCAGCAGCAGATCATCGATCTCCGAAGCGGTAATGCGGTCCAAGCCACTGCTCGGCTCGTCAACCAGCAGAATCTCCGGCTCCAGGACCAGCGCGCGCGCAAGTCCTGCGCGTTTCTTCATGCCGCCCGAGAGCTCGACAGGCATCTTGTTCTTGTCGGAGATGAGGCCTACTTCGTTCAGTACGAAATCGACCGATTCGTCTATCTCTTTTTTCGATTTTGCGGTGAGCCGATGGAGAGGCAACGCCAAATTGTCATACACGGTCACAGAATCGAAGAGTGCTGCGCTCTGAAAGAGGAATCCTATCTTACGGCGGACATGTGACAGTTGCTCCCCATCCAGTTTAGTGATGTTCTCGCCCGCTATCCGAATCAGCCCGCGGTCCGGGAGCAGGAGCGCGATCATCAGCTTGAGAGTGACGCTCTTGCCTGTTCCGCTGCGGCCCAGAATGCAGAGTGCTTCGCCCGCAGCAACGGTCAGCGAAACATCCTGCAGGACAGGTTTGCTCGCGAAGGACTTCGAGATATGGTCGAGAACAATGATCGGCTCGCCCTCATTCGTCATATGGCGCTCTCCGGAAAGATGAGGAAGATGCATTTGACCAGAATGACGTCCGCCAGAATGATCAGAAGCGAGGAGACGACGACGCTGTTCGTGGCGGCGCGTCCCACGCCTGCTGCGCCTTCATTCGTCGTATATCCAAAAAAGGAGGACACGGTCCCGATAATGAAGCCGAATGCGGTTGTCTTCAACATCGGTGGAATGAAGTTAGACCACTGAAGATCCGTGAAAGCGCGCGTGACATACAGCCGGAGCGAAAGATGGGAGAACGCAAACTCCGAACAGAAGCCGCCTAAGAGGCCTGCGAAATCCATAAACACTGTCAGCAGAGGAAGGGCCGCGACACACGCGATAATGCGAGGAACAACCAGAATGTTGAAGGAGTCGATCGATATCGCCTCGATTGCATCAATCTGTTCTGTTGCCCTCATATTCGCAAGTATGGCTCCAATCCCGGCGCCGACACGCCCTGCAACGAGCAAGCCGGCGACAAGCGGGCCGATCTCCACGAAGAACGCGAGCGACTGAACCCTGGGAATCATTGCACCGGCTCCGAACATTACCAGCGTGCTGCGTGTATGCAGCGTCATCACAACGCCCAACGCAAAACCGGATGCTGCAACAAGCGAGAGCGATCGTGAGCCTGCTTCTTCGATCTGGTTCCAGATGGTCTGCAGTTCGAATGGAGGGCTAAACGATCTTCCAATGGCACGGATACCAAAGAGAGTGACTTCACCGATAAATTGGAACCACTTAATCAACCGATGCCTTTCTTAGCCTGGAGCGGTTGCGGAGCAGGTCGGGCCGCAGGGATATCTCCGTGTGAATAAGAGTGCGCCGAGCGATAGTGCTGAGTGCGGTGGGCGCTGCCCTTGAGCTGATCCGGTAACTACTCTGGATTGTGCGAGTGTTCTTTTCGTTCGTGCAGCGTTTGCAGGAGGTGCTTTGTGTATAGACCGCTCGCCACGAATCTCGCGCCCTCATCGATCATCATCGACAGAACTTCTTCGCCGCTCTTGTCGATGGCGGTAACCTCGTTGAGATCGACGACCCGACTGCATGCAGACGGACGATCCTGAGCGGCTTGCCAGTTCGAGACCAGTTCGGGAACAGAGTTTTTAGTCAGCCGACCCTGAAGGACCCATCTCTGTTCAGCAGCGATCTCCTTCACCGTAATCCTTAACATTCCTTTGTCTTCTGAACCTCCTGCCTGCGACACATCCCTCAGGTTGATCGCTTCTTACCCCTGCTCATCCGCTTATAGATTTCACTACCGCTCTTTCGAAACTGGACTTTGTCCATCCTCGGGCCGGATTCGAGCCCTTCCTGCCCCGTGGAGATACGCCTTTGGCGTGTTCCTTCAATGCCCGCCTGAGCGGTTCACGAAGCCTGAGCCTGGCTCTCACCAGCCGTGACTTCAATGTGGGAACGGAAACACCCGCCACCATTGCCAGTTCATGCATGGACCCATCTTGAGACTCACGAATCTCGATAGCGGCCCTCAGCTTCGCCGGCAACCGCCGGATCGCCTGCCGAACCAGCCTTTGTCTCTCAGTTTCTATACAGCGTTCCTCAGGGTTGGACGACAGCTCTCTCAACTGCATGAGGCGGGGGTTGTCGGGATCGGCGGAGTCGTCAAGCGAGAACTCCCTCTGTTTCCGTCTCTTTCTCAGCACCGACAAAGCTGAATTAATGGCGATCCTGGTCATCCAGGTGGAAAAAGACGCTCTGCCGTCAAAAGACCTTATATGAATGAAGGCCCTCATCCACGCATCCTGAAGCACATCCTCAGCGTCATCCACATTGCCGATGATTTTCAGGACCGTCCGAAATACCATCACTCGATGGCGCCTGCACAGTTCGGCATAGGCAGCGGGTTCACCATGTTGCGCGGTAGCCACCAACTGCGCTTCGCTCGCTGTCGGTCGCAGAGGAGCTGAAGCATCGTCGGTGACTGCGCTGAAGTAGCCCATACGGGTTTCTTATTCCCGTAGTTCTATGTGCAATCTATTGGCCGATTGCATCATTTACCTGTTTTCTGGGAATTCAGTCGGGGTCCAACGATTGGCCTCCCGCTACGCCACTGATATCGGGTGCCGATTCGTTGGCATACCGCCAGCCTTCTGGCATTAGACGCAACGACGCAGCACTTCGCGGTCTGATCGGTCCGACCGTAGCAAACTCAATGACAATACCGTCGTTTCCGGCTGGGCGGTCACTCGTCCTGCGTTCCCAAAGTTGGAGTTCCCTCTATGGCACCGGCGAGGACTCTCCGTGTGCGTTGGCGATTTGCCGGCTAGAGAAATACGAGATTGAACAGCACTTCTGACAATCTATTAACAAACTTAAGACATTTCGACGACACATTGATGGTTGCGGAAAGTTAGGATGCATGGTTGCGGAAAAATTAGGATTCATCGGTGCCGAAAAATAGGTTTGCGAATCAGTTCCTTGCAATTGAATGGATAACGCTTCCATTTATTTCCAACAATTCAATTTTATTTAGGGATCGTCAACTGCCGGACGCAAACGGCCCAGCGGACCGCCGCGGCCGATTCGCCGGTACTTATGCGACGATGGGCTTCTGCCGAACCCGAACGGACGAGGCTGGATGATGGACCGTGAACCTGACACCGCCGCTCCGGACAGCACCTCACTTTCTTCAAAGACGGCAACTTGTCACTCGCCTCATCCGTCAACACTGGTTGCACCGTTCCGGCCAGGTGAACCGATGCTCTCGCGATTTTCGTCGACGGTTCTCGTCTTCCCGCTTTCCATTGCCCTTTTCACGACACCGGCGCAACCGCAATCTCAAAATCAGCCAGCGGCAAACCGGACCTTTACGATTCAGGTCAACTCACGGGTGGTTCTTACAGACGTGACTGTCACTGACCGCAAAGGGAATCCCGTTCATGGCCTTCCCGAATCGATGTTCCGCATTTTCGATAACAATCAACCCCACGAAAATCGCAACACATATTTCGAGCGCGATGCAGTCAAGCGCGATATTGACTTGATTTGTTTGTTCCCCGCTATACATCTTCCCAAGGATGAGGTGAATTTTTATGAAGATCTTCTGTGTACGTAGGTGGTTTGTTCATACTCTAGGAGAACAGTATGCATATGAAAATGACAGGTTTATTGGTTGCGTTCATTGCCGGTCCATTTCGGGCTGGTAGCGGCGCAGCGCAGACGAGTAAAGGAATCCCTGTGGGCGCCAGGCGTTCCACTCTCCTGATTGTGGCACTTGGTCTCGGTGCCATTACCGCGCTGTCCACACTCTCCCTATCAGCTCACGCTCAGAACCTAACCTCCGGGGATATCGTAGGAGTTGTTACGGACTCGACGGGCGCGGCTATTCCCAACGCTAAAATCGTCGTGACCAATAACGACACTGGTGCAAAGCAAACTCTGACCTCGAATGGCAATGGCTCCTATCGTGCTTCTCTGCTGCAACCCGGCGTTTATGGCGTGGTTATCAGCGCGGTCGGCTTTGAGACGGCTTCGACCAAGGTGACCGTAGCCGTCGGTCAGACTGCCTCCGGTGACGCTAAGTTGAAAGTTGGCTCAAACAGTGTGACGGTCGAGGTTACGACTGACGCAGGGCTGCTCCATACGGAAAATGCTGACATCTCCACAGCAATCTCGCAAGAGCAAGTAGCGAACCTGCCTAATCCTGGAAACGATTTGACGTTTGTCGCCCAGGTTTCTCCCGGTGCGGTCATGAACACTTCTATGGGTGACGGAAACTTCTCCGTCTTCGGTCTTCCCGCCACCTCGAATGCCTTCACATTGAATGGCTCTTATGAGAATGACCCATTTCTGAACCTGAATAACTCTGGGGCAACGAATTTGCTGCTTGGCAACAACGAGATCTCGGAGGTCAATGTTACCTCGAACGCCTATGGTGCGAATTATGGCGGCCTCGGCGGGGCCCAGGTGAACGAGGTTACGCTTTCCGGGACGAACAAGTTCCATGGCAACGCGGTCTACCAGTGGAACGGCAGGGTACTGAACGCAAACAGCTATTTTCAAAATCAGACTCCAACGTTGACACCGCGAAGCTTCGATAACGTCAACCAGTTCGGTACAAGGTTCGGAGGTCCGATTATTAAGGACCGCCTGTTCTTCTTTGTCGATTACGAAGGCCTGCGTGTTGTTCTGCCGACCTCCGCCACCGTATTTGCCCCGAACGCGGCATATATTGCCAACGCAATTGCCTCCGCTCCAGCCATCGACCAGGCGTTTTACAAGCAGTTATTCAGCGTCTATCAGAACGCTCCCGGCTATGCGACGGCAACCCAGTCTCCCACCGACCCGAATGCTGTGGTATATACCTCTTCGCAAGGAAATTTCACGCACGAGTTCCTGCTTACCTCTCGGGTGGATTATAAAATTACCGACAAGGACACGGCTTTTGGCCACTTCAAGTGGGATAAGGGCGTACAGGCAACCTACACCGATCCCATTAATCCCATTTTCAATTCCGATAGTCCTCAGCCTTCGTTTGAGGGGACCCTCGGAGAAACTCACATAGTGAACTCGAACATCAGCAATCAGTTCCTCTTTGGAGTGATCTGGTATAGTGCCGTCTTTACGAACACCAACCTGGGCGCTGCGAATGCGCTGGTTCCATACGGGCTCAACTTCAACGCCCTTGGTGGGAACTTTACCGCACTCGGTGGAATAGACTACAACTGGCCCCAGGGTCGCAACGTGACGAACTATCAGTTCGCCGACGACGTGAGCATCACACACGGTCGTCATACCATCCAGTTCGGTGCTTATTTCCGGCGTGACGATGTGACGGACTATAGTCCCGGGTTGTTCACTACTCCCGAGGTTCTCGCTGACGAGAACGGAGACTTCAAAGCCGGAAACGGAGTGGAACGATTTACCCAGCAGTTTCCACTACATCATACCCAACCGATAGCCCTCTATAACCTCGCAGGCTATGCCCAGGACACCTGGAAGCCTCGTCCGAATTTGAGCCTAACCGGAGGAATTCGCCTTGAGCACGACTCAAACCCGGTCTGCAATACGAACTGCTTCACCAATGCGACCAGCTCGTTTGCTTCCTTGAGCACCATCACGACAACACCGTATACAAGTCTGTTGGCTACTGGACATCAGGCATTCCCTGGTCTCCAGGCGATAACGGTCAATCCGCGTGTTGGCTTCTCCTTCTCGCCGTTTGGTGCGGGTGGCAGTACAATCGTCCGCGGGGGCTTTGGTCTGTTCACAGACGTATTTCCAGCGACTGTCGTGGACGACTTCATGAATCAGGCGCCTGTAAATGTCGGATTCACGATCAATGGACCTGAGCTTGGCGGCACGGCAATGCCGCCGTCGCCTGGACTACCGGTCGGCTTTATCAGTCCAAATCCTGCCAATCCGTCAAGCGGTGAGAATGTGGCATCCGCTTCAAACCAGGCCTTTCAAGCGGACTTTGCGAACGGCGCGAGCTTCAGCACGCTCTCGAACACCGTTGCCAACTTTTCCGCGCCGTCGCTTGCCACTGCAATCGGAAAGCTCCACTACCCAACCTACGAGGAGTACAGCTTTCAGGTTGAGCAAGCCCTTGACAGCAAGAGAGACACAGTTCTCTCTATCGCCTACGTGGGTAATCATGGATATCATGAACCTGTCCAAAATACTAACGTGAACGCATTCGGCGTCAACAATGGCACGCCCGGTTTCAACGGAGTAACGCCGATCAACTTTACTGGCCTTCCAGCTACCGTTCCGAACGGCTCCTTTGGCGGAGCTAACGAGATCAGTAATGGGGCGGTCTCGAACTACAACGGTCTTATCGTCGGTGTCTCGCGTCATACAAAGTCGCTGACGCTCAACTTCAACTACTCCTGGAGTCATGCTCTGGATGAGATCTCGAACGGTGGCTTCCTGGGTTTCGGCCCTGTTGGCACCAATTTTGAGGCGCCTATAAACCCGAACAATATCCGGCAGAACTATGGAAATGCAGACTACGATGTACGGCAGAATTTTACTGCCTCTTACGTCTATATGCTGCCCTACTTCGGTGGCCCAAGGCTGCTCACGGATGGTTGGCAGGCAAGCGGTACGGTCTTCCACCATACCGGTTTCCCCTTCACAGTTACTGACTCTGCTCTAGTTGCAACCAACTATGTGGCGGGCGGTTTCCCTGCGCAACAGGTAAATGGCGTTAGAAGCTGCGGCGGAAGTGCAGTCTTCAACAACGCCACCGGCGTAACAGCCAATCCATGCTCTATTGCCACTGCTGGCAATTACATTGACCCGACGGCATTCGGACAGCAGCGTCGTAACCAGACGACGGCCCCTAACTTCACCGATACTGACTTGAATATTGTGAAGGGTTTCAAGCTTCCTCTTCCACACCTGGATGCTGGTCGTCTTCAGGTTGGGGCTCAGTTCTTCAATCTCTTCAATCATCCGAACTTTGGACCTCCGGTCAGCGACATCAACAGTACGAACATTGGTTCGGTACAGACCTTGGTCAGCACGCCGACCTCGATCCTGGGTTCGTTCCTCGGTGGCGACGCTGATCCTCGTCTCATCCAGTTGAAGGCAAGCATCGTCTTCTAATTGTTTTGCAAACTCTTACTGCAGTGGAGACTTCGGTCTCCACTTTCTTTTGCCTGGTTTTGCTGTTCAACGCATAGGCTTGCGGCGCTGCGCTCTGCGGTCAAAGGACCTTATGAGGCCCTCATCCACGCATCCTGAAGCACATCCTCAGCGTCATCCACATTGCCGAGAATCTTTAGGACCCCCGTAGTTCTATGGCAATCTATCGGCCGATTGCATCATTTATCTGTTTTCTGGGAAATCAGTCGGGGTCCCAACGATTGGCCTCCCGCTACGCCACAGATATCCGGTGCCGATTCGTTGGGGTACCGCCGGCCTTCCGGCTTTAGCTTGATTGCATCGGAGCTTTTACAGGCACGAACCGCTGCGGTCGAGCGATCCCAAGCTTTTGCATGCGGAATTGCAGGGTTGGACGTTTGAGCCCGAGTCGTGCGGCGGCGCCGTTTGGGCCGCCGAACACCCAATTCGTCTGTTCCAACACTGCAAGGATATGCTTTCTTTCAACTTCCTCCAGCGTTGCGAGCCCATTTGCCTCCGGCACTTCTCCCATCTGTCGTTTCAAATCGACGAGAGAAACGTGAAGGACGGAACCTCGCGACAGAATCACCGCCCGCTCGATCACGTTCTGCATCTCACGGATGTTACCGGGCCAAGGGTAACGGAGCAGCGCGTTCATCGTCTCAGAGGAAATTGATTCAATCTGTTTCTTCATGTTGCGAGCAAAGTGTTGGGCGAAGTGTCGCACAAGGAACGGAATGTCCTCGGCGCGCTCTCGCAAGGCAGGAACACGGATGGGAAATACATTTAACCGGTAATACAGATCCGAGCGGAACGTTTGCTCGCCAACCATCGCACCCAGATCGCGGTTGGTGGCCGCGATAAGACGCGCATCGGTGCGAAGCGTCCTCGAACTGCCCAGGCGTTCGAATTCGCGCTCCTGCAGCACGCGCAATAGTTTCGGTTGCAGATCAAGCGGAATCTCGCCAACTTCATCCAGGAATATTGTTCCCTGCGACGCCAACTCGAAGCGCCCAATGCGTTGCGCAATCGCACCTGTAAAGGACCCTCTCTCATGACCAAAGAGTTCGCTTTCGAGCAGACCAGTTGGAATAGCCGCACAATTCAGCTTCACAAATGCATTCGCGCGGCGCTCGCTGAGATTATGAACTGCGCGCGCAATCAGTTCCTTTCCCGTCCCGGTTTCTCCATGAATAAGTACCGTAGAGTCGGTCGGAGCTACCGCTTCCACTTGGCGTAACACGTTACGCAGTACGGAGCTGTTTCCAATGATCTCCTCAAAATTCATCTCGCTGCGGAGTTCATCTTCTAAATACAGCTTCTCTTGCGTGAGTTGATCTCTGAGCTCCGTAATTTGACAATAGGCAAATGCGTTGTCGATCGCGATCGCAACCTGCCCGGCTATCTGCGAGAGGAACTCGATCTCCGGAAGGGTGAAGGCGTTTTTTCGAAGGCGGGCGAGGCAGAGGACACCGAGAGCTCGGTTGCGCCGGCTGAGCGGTAGCATGCAGATACTCTCCATCCCTTCAGCCGATGCCACCTCATAGTTGAAACCTAACCGTTGCAAGTCGTTGACGTCCCCTACCCAGGCTTTTCCTGAGCGGAGAACCTGACCTGTCAGCGAACCATCAGCCGGGGTCACGGTATCCTGGCGAATCAGCCCCTTGCCGTCAGGGAAATCCAGGGCATACAGACGGAGTTGTGCGCCATCCCGTTCCGGCAGAATCAACGCGACAGTGTCGAGTCGCATCACTCTCCGAATGCTGGGAGAGATAGACTTCAGGACTTCGCGCAGTTCCAGACTGGAGACGACGCTGTTATTCAGGTCAAGAACGAGCTTTAGTCTCGTCCGCTCATCCTCCATTTGCGCTCGTACCATGCGATCATCAATCGCCAATGCCACAAAACCTGCGACTAGTGAGGCGAAGCGAATGTCATCTTCCGAGAAGGCATCGGGTTTTGCTCGACCGATACACAGTACTCCCAGGCAGCGAGTCACAGTGCTCAAAGGGAACACGCCGAGCGACCTGTCTCCCCAGTTTTGAAAAAGTGTGGTGAATTCGGAGAACGGCGTCTCTCGCGTCAGCGGCGAGACGACGTACGGCCTAAGGTGGTTGTGTGCCCATGAGCATATGGATTTCTGCGTGTTGATGATTTCTGGCGTGACCTGGATCGGCTCGCCGTTGCTGTTAACGGCGAGCCAGCAAGTTGTTTCCGGCTCGCCACAAAAGACGAGAGCCAACGTATTGCCAACAAGCAGACCACGCAGTTCCGTGGGCAGGGCGCGCAAGAGCTGTTCCGGATCTCGGTAGACATCTAATCGGTGCGCAAGGCGGAGAAGTCCGTCATCATGCTCTTCTGATAAAATGCCGTTCGATTCGATAACGTTCTTACTGTTTGGCATCTTCTCCCTGGATGTCGTTCTCGCCCCGCGATGGTGTATAGATGAGCGTGCTGAGAGGAAGGCGCAATCTTTTTCTTCAAGCAGGAACAAAAGCTACCGGGGTAGTCAAGACCAGCCCGTCAAACCACCGCCGCCGATCGATCTCTGAACGAAACGCGTCCTCTCGATAGCGGGAACCGGCATACTGTTTATTGACGACTCCGTCACGATCTGGCTCTCCTCAGTTGTACTCTGGTACGTCTCGTCATAATCTAAAAGACAAAGTGTATCTGAAAGCGTATTGTATATATCTAATTAACGGTTGATCAGAAGTGAGCCCCAATGGTTGCCACAAACAGGAGCCCTGAATCGCGCAGGTTCCAACCCGGGCTTCCCGACATGTCGAAGCCCTCCTCCCAGCACCGGGACGGTCCCTTCTGGAAGGGCGCTTCCGAAGTCGACCAGGACGGTGTAGCCACCGGGAGGGCTCACCCGGAAGGTAGCCCCCCTGCTATGCTTCCGGCCGTAGTGCTGTGGTTCTGCTTTATCTTGGACCTCATTTGCATGATTAGCGGAATCCTGGGGTTGTGTACTGCTCCCAGTCAAGCCCCGTCTTCGATCTATACCGCATGGTTGGGAGTGGCATATATACCAGCGTTACGAGTAACCGCGGTCGCCTGCTTTGCTATGGGAGTCATTCTTGCAAGAAAGGGGTGGACGCAACCATGACGGACGCTCCCTCCTTGGAATTTCCGAACTCATTGAGGATTTCCCGCAGAGGAACGCCGGCAGATCTCAATCTCTCTGTACTTGACTGACCACTCTCGCCTTTGGGGATAACTGGACAAGGAGGAAAGAAAAGATGAAAGACGATTTGGACGATATTCCGCTGTCGTATGTGCTCTATATAGTTCTTGGACTCTTGGTAATGGTGGCTGGAACAGGCTTCATGATCTTCCGGATGTTTAGACCCTAATTGGCGCGGCTATTGACGAACAGCAGGAGGGCCTTCGGACTTCTGCTCCGGGATTGATGAGATGCAGAAGTACTGGTTGAAGCTCTTGGTGCTGCTCCTACCGTTTGTGACCGGATGTCTAAGCCATACCTGAAAACTGGCGCAGCCGGAGTTGACCCCTGTGATCAATCCGGACGTTGCGCAGTTGATCGAGATTATCGACCACCGATATCAACAGGTGTCCTCTCTCACTGCGGCTCTGGATTTCGCGGTGTCGGTGAGTGGACCGGACCGCAGCGAGTGGACGGACTACACCCCGTGTTCGGGATACCTTCTCTTCCGGAAGTCATACATGCTTCGCGTGCTCGTTTTGGTGCCGGTGCTGCATAGCCGTGCGATGGATCTGGTAAGCGATGGTACAGTGTTCACCTTGTTGATTCCCCCAAAGAATCGCATTATTCAGGGAAAGAATACCATCACGAAGTTCGCAGCTAATCCTCTCGAGAATTTGCGCCCCAACGTCTTCATGGACACCTTTTTGATCCACGACATTGCGCCCAATCAGATTGTGTCCGTCATCCACGAGAAAACGATGGAGGAGAATGTTCGCACTAAGCAACTTATGCAGTTGCCGGAGTATGACCTGATGGTGTTTGATGACCTTCCGCGGAGTCCACAGTCTGCGCCCGC
>Ga0206856_10116_pt1 | contig 27792 bp, 26 predicted proteins | sample Alteio_BWOrgCont_48_FD_152630 | JGI IMG/M metagenome (GOLD analysis project Ga0206856, IMG submission 152630) | Enriched cells from forest soil in Barre Woods Harvard Forest LTER site, Petersham, Massachusetts, United States -... | ecosystem: Environmental > Terrestrial > Soil > Temperate forest >...
TTACGATCCGTCGGGCTGATATTGAGCTTCAGCTTCGCTCCGACCTGAGACGGCATATAGTCCGTCAAGATCTGCATTCCTCCGACGCTCACATCTCGACAAACACCCACGGCAATTCGTTCTTGATGGGCCATCATAATCTTTGCAACCATCGGAGCACGAGGTGCCCATCGCTTTTCGTCCGCTCGAGATGACGTTGGCGAAGCCCCCTTCGAGGAAGCCGCCGCCGGATTCGTTGCCTTTTTTTCTTTTCGTATGCGACTGCACTCTTCAACGGCGTCGCCAAAAAGCTCGACGGAGTCAATACGAACCCAATTTGCAATCCCATCGCGCCAGATATGAACCTTGCCATGAATTTTGCCAACGCGAAGGTAGCGATCGATTTCTGACGTTGAAAACGGCCCATACTGCGAATCATTATAGTGGAGAAACCACTCTTTAGGTTCAGCTGCAGATTCGGGAGCGCCCTTATCTGGGCGCGGCGCGGGGGGAGGAGACTTTTTACTTACAGAGGATTTAGTGACAGGCTTCAAATCGGGCTTGCCTGTCGGTACTCTCGGAACAGCCGCTTGAAATGATTCGATATCACAAATTCGTTTCCACTCGCTCTGCCCAGCTTTCCAAACATAGTGGGCCCAAGAAATCTCGAGATTGACGACCTTTTGATAAACATCGTCCGCCGTCAGAGGGCCGATCCACTTTTCACCTTGAGCGACATACCATTGTGGCTGATTTGCCTGATCGCCCTCAAACAGAACCTTCCCCGAGTTTTCCATACTTTTAGTCTAAAGGAGAAATCCGGCCCGAGCAACCTGTCTAAACATTAGACAACCGTCATGGGCTTACCCGTTTCTAAGACTACTACGTCCCAAAGAGAATCCAAGGTGAGTGAAATTAACCCGTTGAAATCAATAGACCTTACCTGAATGAACGGAATCACCCATCTCTGGCATTCCCCTTGCGTTAGCTGTGTCTAGGGAAAGATCCCTTTGGAGACACCATGACTACAAGTTCGTCCCACAAATTATGGGCAGCGAAGCCCCGAAAAGGTCAAACGAAGAGCGGACACTTTGCTTTCTCAGCACTCGCCGCTCTCACTTTATTTTCGGGCTGCGGCCCACAGGCTTTCGATGCGGCATCGCTCACCGAGAGCACTCAAGCACCTGGCACATTTACCGTTCCTCCAAAGGTGGATATTCTACTCGCCTGGGACAATATGGGCGGCATTAATCAGATGGAAAGCCAACTTGAAAGCCAAGTCCCAGCCTTTTTGACCAACCTTCAATCTTCGGGATGGGATTACCATTTCGTGACGATCCCTCTCACGACGGACCAACCGATCAACCAAGTTTTGGCCTCAAAATACGATAGCGGCTGGGGCTCTCTTTGGACGCCCGCCTATCCGGGCCAAAGTTCGAGCGATCCAGACATGGTCGTGGGTTCATTTTTTGCCACCCCGACTAACTACGCCGGCATCTCGGGCATCACTACTTCAAACACTTTGAATGGCGTCGACCCAGGTTTTGAAACCATTCGCCTCGCACTTTATAATCGCGTGCAAGGCACGGGATTCCTTCGCCCCGATGCTATGCTCGCGATCGTCGTGATCGACAACGGCGAAGACACTTCCGGTGTCAGCTACAGCACTCCTGCTGGCGGCGTCCCGGTCCCAGATCCAACATCATTGCAGACCAGCATGAATTATTATCAAACAGCCTTCCAGAATGTGAAATCGACCGTCATCGGCGGCTCAGCTTCTTATGGCCCTACGAGCTTCTATGCAATCGCGGCAACTGCAGCTCACAATAACTCTACGGGTTCGTATTGCGATGGTGGATATTCATTCGCCGGTACACGCTACGAACAGATGGCGACACTCCTCAATGGAACTAGCCAAGATATTTGTACCATCCCAATCTCAACAGCTCTGACTTCTCTCGCGGGAAGTTTGCAGAGTACGAGATTAAACTATCGAACTCATTATCTCTTCATCGATCAAGATGCGAATCCGTCCACGATTCAGGTTCAAGTCACTAACAACGGGGCAACAACAACAATCCCTCAGAGCACAACGAACGGCTGGACTTACGTGGGAATGGTTAACAACGTCTACACGATTGACTCTCCTACGCCTTTGAACTTGGCATCCGGTTATGCAATCAAGTTAAACGGCACGGCCGAACTCACCGGCTCTGAAACCGCTTCAGTGACGTTTCAGCCCGCAGGTACAACAAACGTGACCTCGAACTAAAATCGCATCTCGATCACATCTGCGGGAATCATCAATTTCGCTGCAGTCGCTTTACGAATTTCGTCCGCCGAAACTCCAGGTGCTCGTTCGCGCAAAACAAGTCCGTCCCGAGTAACCTCGATCACGGCAAACTCGGAAACTATTTTTTTCACAACGCCGACTCCAGTAAGAGGCAGCGTGCACTTCGGCAGGATCTTACTTGAACCATCCTTCGCAACGTGTTGCATAGCTACAATCACGTTACGTGCCGACGCGACCAAATCCATCGCACCGCCCATGCCTTTCACCATTTTACCCGGCACCATCCAATTCGCGATACTCCCCGTTTCATCCACTTCCATCGCACCCAAAACGGTGAGATCGATGTGGCCCCCTCGAATCATCGCAAAAGAATCCGCACTGGAGAAAAAAGAAGCCCCCGCTAATGCGGTCACCGTCTCTTTACCTGCATTGACCAGATCCGCATCGACTTCATTTTCGAACGGATACGGACCGACACCGAGTAGTCCGTTCTCACTTTGTAAAACAACAGACATCCCCTTGGGGATATAATTCGCCACCAAAGTCGGGATGCCAATGCCGAGGTTGACGTAATACCCATCGCGAAGCTCACGCGAAATCCGTTGAGCGATCTGTTCTCGACTGAGTCCCTTCGGATTTGCCATTATGATGATACCATCCGTCTTTCGATTCTTTTTTCGTAGTTCTTGCCTTGAAAAATACGCTGGACGTAAACGCCCGGAAGGTGGACTTGATCCGGATCAAATGTCCCAGCGGGAACGAGTTCCTCGACCTCGGCAATCGTGATCTTACCTGCAGTCGCGCACATCGGGTTAAAATTGCGCGCCGTTTTTCGGAACACAAGATTGCCCATCGTATCTCCACGCCACGCTTTGACGATGGCAAAATCCGCGGTGAGTGAGAGTTCTAAAACATACATTCGACCATCGAACTCTTTGGTCTCCTTGCCCTCAGCAATGAGTGTCCCGAATCCTGTCGGAGTATAAAACGCTGGGATCCCCGCGCCCCCTGCTCGCAATTTCTCTGCAAGCGTGCCCTGAGGGGTGAGTTCAACTTCGAGCTCTCCGCTGAGAAGCAAAGTTTCGAATAGTTTATTTTCTCCGACATAACTGGAGATCATTTTTTTCACCTGGCGCTTCTCGAGCATCAGACCGATCCCAAAGCCGTCCACGCCGGCGTTGTTTGAGATACACGTCAGATTCTTAATCCCTTTTCGCACCAGCGCTGCGATACTGTTCTCGGGGATCCCACACAAACCAAATCCTCCAAGCGCAAGCGTCGCTCCATCTGGGATATCTCGAACCGCCTCATCCGCATTCTGGACTAACTTATTCATGACTAGATCAACTCAAGGCAAACGGCGGTTGCTTCACCGCCACCAATGCAAATCCCAGCCACACCTCGCTTAGCGCCGCGGTCCTGAAGCGCTGAGATCAAAGTGACCAAAATACGAGCACCGCTCGCACCAATCGGGTGACCCAACGAAATCCCTCCACCCCAAACATTCAGTTTGTCGGCCGGAATACCGAGTTCCTTTTGCGCCGCCATTGCAACCACAGCAAATGCTTCGTTCACTTCCCAGAGGTCAACTTGCGAAGCTTCCCATCCCGCTTTTTTCATCGCTCGGCGCATCGCCTCAGCCGGAGCGGTTGTGAACCAAACCGGATCCTGCGCATTCGTCCCATACGAAACGAGTTTCGCGAGCGGCTTCAAGCCGAGCGTGCGTGCTTTGTCCGCAGACATCAACACAAGCGCTGCCGCGCCGTCATTGATCGTCGATGCGTTGGCGGCGGTGACTGTTCCTGCTTTATCAAAAGCAGGTTTCAAGGTCGGGATTTTGTCGAACTGCCCTTTGGCCGGACCCTCATCGGTGTCGACGCGAACAACGTCGCCCTTGCGTCCTGCGATCTCAACAGGAGCAATCTCGCCACTGAATTTACCAGCTTTTTGAGCGGCTTGAGCACGACGAAAACTTTCGATCGCGAATGCATCCTGCGCTTCACGAGTAAAATGATGTTCCTTTGCGCAGAGCTCTGCACAATTGCCCATGTGCTGATTGTTATACGGATCCCACAAGCCGTCGGAGATCATCGAGTCCACCATACTTTGATTGCCCATGCGAAGTCCGCCACGAGCATTCGGCAGCAAATACGGAGCTTGGCTCATATTCTCCATCCCTCCGGCGACGACGACTTCGCTGTCACCGAGCGCGATGGACTGAGCAGCGAGCATGACGGCTTTCATCCCGCTTCCACAAACTTTGTTGATCGTCAGAGCGGGAACAGACTTGGGGATCCCCGCACCGAGAGACGCTTGGCGAGCAGGCGCTTGGCCTTCACCCGCAGTGAGCACGTTGCCCATAATCACTTCCGAAACTTGGTCAGGCGCAACGCCCGCGCGCTTCAATGCTGCCTCAATAGCCGTCGAACCCAGCTTCGTCGCTGGCACGGTTGCTAGAGCTCCTTGAAAGCTTCCGAATGCAGTTCGAGCGACACCGACGATGACAACGTCTTTAAAGTTTCCCATCTGTAATTTCCCCTTATGAGGACGGTTGTACTCCCGCTCGGAGGGGTTGGGAAGACGAAATTTACTTCTTATAATTGCACGCGGAGTTATCTCGCGGTTTAAGACGCAGCACAAAAAGCCCGGGACGGATAAACCGCTGCCCCGAATTAGGCACCGTGAATGCTAAATCAAAATCCCGCTCGCGAACCGTCCCCGCACTTTGAGCCGCTTCAATCACGGTCACTTTGAGTGCATCGAGATTCATCGACTTAACCAAAAAAACATGACCCACGGGCGACCAGATCGTTCGAAAGACCAAGAGATCACCCACGCGTGGCATCTCGTTTTGGTAAAGATCCACGGCCGAAAACGCGAGAGCGGCCTTCTTCACTAATTTTTCGCGCGCCAAAGTATATTGGGGAGGACGAGGGAACCGACCGAACCTGGCGTAGTTCCACATCTGATAAAAATCTAAAGTCGTAAACAATGACTTCCGCCCGGCCGAATCAATGATTGAACTCACGAAGGAGGAGCAGTCTATTCCGGTCTTACCTGCCCCAAATATATAGCCGTTATGTAAGATATTGATCGTCTGACTCTCACCGTTCGGGAGAGTAAACGTCGACTTTTCGGCCAGCTGAAGCTGCGACGCAAATTGAGCTTGTTGTGCGGCAGGTAAGCCGTTGTAATCGAGAATTCGGTTAGCCAAATTTTGCTGACTATTGCCGGCAAGCGAAGCTTCATCGTTGCCAAATAACGTCGCAAGGGCCGGAGTTTTCGCAAACGGATTTTGATACGGGTTATCTTTTAGCTGAACAAAAAGATTCACCTGATTGAGATTTTGTTTCTCATTGAGCGCACTGAAAAGCTCGGCTCCCGCAATCGCCTGCTGCTGAGCCGTTTGATAGGCCATGCTTGCGATCTGCCGGTCCCCTTCGCTCAAACTACTTGCGGTGCTCTCGTTGAGGGCGTCTAAAGTATTTTGAATTCGATTTGCCGCGCGATTCAGAGCACCCGCCATCTCGCCCACACCCAAGTCTTTGTAAGCATCGCGAAGAGCTCGATAATCGTCCGAAGCCGCCTCAGCGATTGCATGCATCTTCTGAGTGGCAGAATCAATCAAGGCCTGCCCTTCCGCACGCTGAGCGATTTCGTACGCTTGTTCCGAAGTCTGCTCAACCGGACCCGTCAGAATCGGAGCTTGAGGCGCTCCCTGAAAAATAACACTCGGAGGCTGTGGAACCCCCGGAACCGACGGAGCACTGGGGACCGTCGGTTGAGGATCCCCAGACGAAGGATTGGGGGACGAACCCGAAGCAGCATTATGAATCACGAGATTCTCGGCCGCATCGCTGAGTCGATCATTCATCGCCTTGCAGTCTGGGGAGGTTGGAGAGCTATCGCGAACTGGAGACACCTGAGTCACGACGGCCGAATTCAGCTGCGCTGCTGGGACAAGATAGTCAGACTTATTATCGGTCCCCTTCACGAAGATCGTTCCGTTGATTGGCATGCTGGAATGATCTACTGTGATCAGTACAGGCTTAGCATCGGACAAATATGAAGGATAAGCCCATACCTGCTGTCCTTTGCGGAGGGGTGGGCCTGGATTCGCGGCCGAATCGGAACCCGAATCCGATGAGCCCGGAGCTGAAACCAAAATCGCAACGATCAACGCAGGAACTATTCTTCGCGCCTTAGAAAACATCTCTCCCGAAGTAAAACACGATTCATACGACTTCCGATTCGTCTTCATCTAGCCTTTATTTTCCACTGTTGGCGCCGCCCGATTGAGATCCGCCGAAACCGAAAGCACTTAATGCCGAGGAAAACACCTTCGACGTGGCATCCGTAACAACAGCGCTGTAACGATTCACTATCGTAGTCGATTTACTTTTCAACTCATCTTCACAAATCGGCGCGAATTGCTCGACCCCCATCAACAGGCACTCGCCTCGAATCCCGTTAGAGCGAATATTTTCGATATTTTTTAAATCTTCCTGACAATCGACCGAAGCAGCCCGACAAAGAGCTTCTCCGCAAACTTTGGCAGCCGTGCGCAGTCCATATGCAAAATTGGCGTTACAGACTTCGGATGTACCCTTTTTGATCATCTCCGCTAAAAGCAGGTCGTGCCCAGCTTTGTACGCGTTCCGACAACACGTGATCGCGTCGTCTTTGAAGGCTGGATCGCTGCAAGCCACGTCGCCCTTTGAGCCGGCAATGGAATTTAAAATCGGGGTCAAAAACTTTTCCGAAACCACTGTTCCGTTGGGATACAAATTTGAAAGATGACCGATACTCCAAAAAAAAGCATTGAGGCCGCGCAAATAACCCACCGTCGCCGGATCCGCTTTTTTGCCTCCCAATCCAGTGAGGAAACTCTTTTGCCAAAGTGTCGGATCGCAAGACTGAGGCATGGGCGCGGGGATTTTCGCATCGGCTCCTAAATCTCTAAAAAACTTTTCGTCGCTTTGCCACTCGGACTTTGAAAATGCAGCCACCTGATCCGCCTGCTTCGGATCCCGAAAACGCTCATCTAATAAGTAGTCATCCGGCGAAATCGAAGACTCCTCGGCGCGAAGCTCAAAAGGATGAAGAACAGGGCTCACCACCATGAAAGTAACCAGGGCGAAAATTTCAAAAAGTAGATGGCCCCTCGGTTTCATGTCGACTGCTCCCCCGTTCTCAATATTACCATAGCGGACAGTAAACACTCAATATTCACAATTCGACGTTTGCCTCTACTCAAGACTATTGTAAAATCAAGCGGATGGCTATCTCCCTTAAATTAGCGCTGATTTTGACCTTGTTTTCTTGGATTCAACCCTGCTCCAGCAATGCCTCTGAGGTGCCTGCTCACGAGCGACTAAGGCTTGAAAATACGTTTAAATTCCCAGAAGAAGTCGTGAATTACTACTGTGCCCGCGATGCCGAAGGCTTCGTTTGGTCTGGTTTTCTCGAAGCGGAGCGAGAGGCTTTCACATTGTGGTCCGAATCGCCCAAGCAAGACTCGTTTTATATCGCAAAAAAATATAGCGTTTCACCCCATAAATTGCTCAGCGCCAATGAGGCCACCGTCAACGTCACCTATTCAATCGCAGCGATCGGCGACGCTCAGGGCTCGCGCTTACCGGCCCCGGAAGCCGATATGTCCGTCGAATTCAATCTCCGCAAAGTCAACGGCAGTTGGAAAATTTACAAACCCGACGCCAGCCAAGTCGCCCCCGTCCTATTAGAGTCTCGCTATCCCTTCCACGCCCTTTAAAGTGCCGAGATTTCCTGTTGTCATCGGGCTCGGAGAGGATTAAAAAGCAGTCATGACCAGGCCAGGTACAAGCCAAGACAACAAGAGGATCGCGAACCAAGTAAAATCCCCGCACTTCGCCTCGGATTTTATTTTCGCTTTCATTTTTATTTTCGTGTTCACATTCAACGCCGCACTCGTAGCCTCTCCCTCGACCGCCAGGGCTGGGACCGTGATGTCGGCCGACCTTCCAGATCTCGTTCAAGGCATTCTACCCGGCGTGGTCAACGTCAGCTCGACCACCGTCGTGAACTACCAAGTTTACGGGATGGACGATTTCATGCGCATGTGGGGGATCCCGCAGGAACGCAAACAAACCTCTCTCGGCTCGGGATTCATCATCGATAAGGACGGTTTTATCCTCACCAATAATCACGTCGTCGATCGCGCGACCGAAGTCGTCGTCACGCTTTATGATAAACGACAATTCCGCGCGAAGATTATCGGCAAAGACCAGAAGATGGATATCGCGCTGATTCAAATTCGCGACAAAGACCATCACGTACCAGACGCACTCCAGCCCGTACCTCTCGCAGACTCTGACAAAGTCAGAATTGCGGAAAGTGTTTTCGCCGTCGGCAATCCTTTCGGACTCCAGCACACTGTCACGGCCGGGATTATCAGCGCGAAAAATCGCACAATCGGGCAAGGACCGTTTGATAACTTCCTCCAAACTGATGCCGCCATTAATCCTGGCAACAGCGGCGGCCCGCTTTTCAACTCCAAGGCGGAAGTGATCGGCGTAAACACGATGATCTACTCCAACGTCCAGCAAAGCGCTGGCGTAGGCTTTGCCATCCCCATCAACGAAGCCAAAGTTCTACTCAGCGACTTGAAACGCTACGGTCGAGTTCCGCGGCCTTGGCTCGGCATTCTCGGCGAACGAATGACCCCGCAACTCAAACAATATTACAACCTCCCCTCGGCGACGGGAGTGCTGGTTTACAATCTCGTCGAAAGCGGCCCCGCCCTGAAAGATGGCCTCGAGCGCGGCGATATTATCATGTCGGTGGACGGGATTGATACCAACGAGCCCAACGATATTGAACGCGCACTCTCGAAACACAAACCCAACGAAACGGCGAAGCTGAAATTCCGTCGCGGCACGAAAACGCAAGACCTGCAGATTCACCTCGAAGAACTCCCTCGACTCGACAATCTGCCGGCCGGCATTATTTAACTCAACTGCACGAAAACCCCAGAAAGCCTTCTCTTATGATGGAACGAAGAAAATCCCCAGCCGAAAGCTCAAAAGCGAAAACGAAGCCAAGCCCCCTGCCCGTGGATTTCCTCAAGATGGTGAACGAGGTTTTTACAACTAACTTCGACGCAGGACTGGCGGCTTTTTCAAAACTCAAAGGACGTCCCACTTATTTTGCAGCCACCGGCGAAGTCTTCGCTGACGAGATCGTGCTCAGCGTGAGTTTACATGTGCAAGATGAACTGGCGGCAACGACTGTCCATAGCAGTACCGACTTTGATCCCAAGGCAAGTTCACCCACCGCTCAAGACCTCCTCGCTTCGTGCGTGGATGCCATTGGAACGGTCTTCGACCGACTCATGGACACCGCCGAAAAAGGCTGTATCGAACGCCTCGCTCAGGAGTCCCTTGCGGTTTTAGAAGACGTGCCTTTTGAGTGGAGCCAGGTGGAAATCGAACGCCGCAAAATCTGGCTCAAGATCGATCGCTCCAATCCTTCCGTCGATCAACTCACGGACGAATGGATCGCGAAAAACGATCCCGACTTCCAGAAGCACGTCGAAGAAGAAGAGGCAAAGACTCAAGATCTTTTCGTCACCGGCCCTAAATCTCGCGACAAGAAAATCCACTAGAAACCGTCCGTTGGCTCTAAGCCGGATTAATAATCTGAGCCAACACTTTTTTCGCGTAGTCCTTGTTCCACTTCAACACACCTTCTTGAGCGACGACCTCGACGTGAGTCGTGTCTGCAGTCGTTTGAACAAGCTTGAGTGAGACATCCGTCGTTCCTGACTTAGCAGAGACATCATGCTCTTTGCCGGAGTCTTTCATCTCGGTTCCAGTCACCTGAATCCCCATCTTCTGAAGCGCTGCAAGAGCTTGATGATTCACCTGTCGAACATCGCCCTTCACATCACTCTGAGCTCCTCGATCCGTGTAGGCGATTCCGGCAGCCGCTCCACCAGCACCCACCGCCGCTGCCGCGCACCCCCCGAATGCTAATGAGCCGACCCCCAACAACAACACGCAGCCGAACGATCTGACTTTTGAAATTCTCGACATTGCTCAAAACCTCTTCTTTCTTTAGCCAAAGAATGAAGCAAACTTCGTGCGATTCATCGGATCCACAGGGAGCGAGTGGGGTCACTTTTCCGGAAAAGTGACTCAGAGTTTAATAATTTCAAATAGTTACGAAACAAGAACGGTGAAATCAATTTTACCATCCGGTAATATTGATAAAATTAATTGTAATATTGATTTACATGATATAATTTTATTGCAGAGTTAATTATTATGAATAACGCTTGGTCTGACTTATCAAAACTGGTTCAAAACCAACCCATCACGGTGGAGCGCGTCCGAATTCAACCCACGCAGGTCGCCATCGAAGGAAACTTCGAACTCCCCCCCTTGGCCCGTCTCTCCTACGAGGACCAAGTCTTCGTCGCCGCGTTCGTTAAAAATCACGGGTCCATCAAAGACATGGAGCACCTCTTTGGTGTCAGCTATCCCACCATCAAAAATCGCCTCAACTCGATCTCTGATCGACTTGGATTCTTGGATGTTGAGATCCCGATCCACAAAACTAAAGATCAAACACCTTCAACGAGCTCGGATCGAATTGCAATTCTCGAACGCCTTGACCGAGGCGAGATCTCCCCCAAAGAAGCCATGGAGTTATTAAAAAAATGAGTACGCCTCCGTTTTTTCTCAAAGTCGTGATTCAAAAGGGACTCTTCCGGAATTTTTGTATCTGGCTCCCTTTCTTTTTGTTTTTACCTTTCATCTATCTTCTCCTCGCATTCGTCGGCCTGACTTACCTCGTGGTCAGCCTTGTCGCCTTACGCTTGAGAGAATCTCACCGAGCATCGCTTGCCTTCACAGAACCCTTCCGATTGTTCCACGCCATCAAAGGGACCCAAGTTGAAATCGACCAAAACCAAAGCAAAGCAAAAGTTCGCTTGCTTCTTGAATAGCGAGAAAAGAGCACTGATTTATGACTATCAATCAAGACGAGAGAATGAAAATTTTGGACATGCTCGCAGCCGGAAAAATCAACGCCGGCGAGGCGAATGAGCTGCTTTCCGCCCTCGGACTCACTCCTCAAGACACAAAGCCGCGCGGAGTTCCGAAGTTTTTGCGCATCCAGGTTGAGTCCAAAGGCACACCCGCACATGAGCACACTCCAGACGATGAAGGCACGACGTCCGAGGCTCGTCGGCGTGAATTCAGACGCCATCACCATGGACATCATGGACACCATTGGGATGAAGACACGACTGTGAATGTGCGCGTTCCTTTTCAAGTATTACGAAGCGGGATTCGCCTCGCCTCACTCATGCCAGGAGGAGTGCAAGACGCGATTAACGGCGCCCTTCGAGAAAACGGAATCGACATCGATGTCACACAAGTCAAACCCGACAATATCGACGAACTCATCAATGCCCTCTCTGAAATCACGGTGAACGTCGTGAACAAAAAAGATACCGTCAAAATTTTCTGCGAATACGAGTAAAGACCATGAAACACGAAACTTACCTGTCTCACCAAGATTATTCATTTGGCTTGTTCGGTGCCGTCGGACTTTCGATTCCATTTTTCTATTTATGGAACTGGCTTGCGCCGATTTACATGTCTTGGCTTCCGAGTCTCTACATCCACCTCCCGTTTTGGCACACGGTGGGCTTGTTCGTGCTGATTGCCATTATCAGAGCCACGATCTTCCCTCCCGCGCTTTTCACAAAAAAGCTCAAATACTTCCATTGCTAATAGCCCAATTAACCCTTAAGTATTAAATAGATAACATTAGTTGACACACTGTGTCAACTAATGTAAAGTAGCTCTATTGGATGGTGTATCGCATGAGCTACGGGATCCGAGAAACTAACCTGCGACCAGTAAAAAGAGATACTCACTCTTGCCGTGCGCTTTGCTCGAAATCGATCCTATCCATTGGGATTCTTCTCACGACGACATCACTCTCTTTCGCATCGTCGGCTCACGCGGACGAATTCATCGACTCAAGCGTCCTAACCACTCCAAGCCTCCTCGGTCCGGAGAATCCAGACAAAATCCAACTTCAAGCCATGCTGGGCTCTCTGACGATGAATGATTCCCAAAGCCAAGCGTCGCTCGGCTTAGCAAAACTAGGCGCAAGTTTTACTCATCAGTTCACCCCCGTTCTCAGCGCAAACTTTGAACTCTACGCTACTTTTCAAGAAGGGACTTCAAGCTCGCTGCTTCCCAATCAGCTCGCTCCCGGTAGCTCGCTCAGCCTGGTGGAAACAGCCGTGGAGCTCAACCCCTTTTCGTTGCTGACTTTAAGAGCAGGTATTTTAGATCAGGGCAAAGTCGTTTCATCACTCCTCATGGATCACAACGGGTTCCCAGCAACGGAGGAGAAACTCAATTTGTTCTCCGACGGAAGCTCAAAAATTGAAGTCCTCGCCGAGCAAGCCATCCCCACGTCGAGCCAGCTTTTCACCACACTGACTCCGCTTGCTTCGGAGACTCCTTACTTCCTCACCGAAAAGGCCCAATACAGTTACAGCGGAGACGGCCTCATTGAACACTCATATCTGAGTGCGGGTTATTTTTATTTTTCCGACCTCACACCGGCCATCGCGCAAGACAGTCGATTCTTAGGCAACTCCGTAGCGGGACTGGGCTCAGCAGCGGCGCAGTTTACTTATTACTTCAGCGGTCTGGATACGGCCATCGGAACTCAGTTAAGTCTCACTGAAAAACTCAAACTAGATCTCGGCGGCAATTACGTTTTTAACGTTGAAGCACCGACCACTCAAAACACGGCCTATCTCGCCAAAGCAAAAGTCGAAGTGCCGATCAGCACAGTCATCGTTGCACCTAGATTTTATGCATTTCATATTGAATCCGACGCCATGCCCGCCAGTTACACGAATGCGATTCTAGGCAATACGAATCGCCAAGGATACTTGGCTGGAGTTGAACTATCGATCCCGAAAAGTCGGCTGGGCTTTGATGGCAATTGGGTCAGTGCAAACCCCGTCACACCCGCGACCTACACGGTCGATCGCGATATCATCTATTTTGCGATGAGGTATAGCTATGATCTTCTCTAGAAGTTACACCAAGAAGATTTCGGCTGCACTCATGGTGGGAACTTGCGCCCTCACCCTCGCAAAATGCGCCCCGAGACACCCCAACTCGGCGACGTCTTCTGACGAGACAGCGACGTTTATCGTGCAACAGCTGAAAACCGAAAGCGTTACCTCCGTCGCTTATGACTCCTCACTCGGAGTTCCAAAGTCGAGAAGCCTTCACGTCGGCGCGTGCATCGTGGATTCTGCGCAAATTCACCCCGTGATTGGCGAAAAATTTCAAATCCAACTCGGTTCCAATGACTCATCCGGAGCCACGACCACTCAAGCAACAACCGACTCGTCCGGCTGCCTTCACTGGAGTGAGTCTCACCCATTTAGTTATTTGTCGGCAGAACAATTCACCCACCAAGAGCGTGTCTTTGTCGGGCTCGGTGCTCACGGTGGGTCCGTTCATGTTCAAATTTCGGTGAATCCGTGGAGAAGTGATTCTTCGGGTCTCATTGATTTGAGATATGCTCAACAACCTGATGGCGATGCCGATGCGCTATCCAGTTCACAGGACGGCGATTCAGCGGATTCGAACGATCCACGACCTCAGATCAAATTGAGCCAGAACCAAGCGACCATTTATTACAGTGAACACGACTATGGAGCTTATGAGGTCGATCCGTATCTCAATCTGACAATGGCGGAGAAGTACCTTCTCTCGTTTGTCCCTTATGTTTTTACGCAAAGCTTGGATGCGGGAAAAAAGCCACAGACTTTATATTCAGGAAAACTGAAGATCACGATGGCGATCTTCACTGGCCACGACGTGGATCCGCTAGACCAGACCACCTTCGTTGCTTCTAATGACGGCACATTTGATTACCACGACGAAGACGGCCTGAAATACCCTTTTGAGTTTAAGTTTTCTCGAATCCCGCAAGCCGGGTTCACGAACCGAATCATGATTCACCTTGAGTCGGCCGAAAATGACAGTGCTTTCCGCGGTAACACCTATATCGGAAAAATGCCTCCCGTTGGCGGCGGTAATGTCTACCTCGCTCTCACGGAAACAAAACTGAGTTTGAAGAAAATCCTCAACCAACTACCTCCGAAGATGGCAACCAGTGATTACGAAAAAGTAAATCCTTATATGACCTATCTACACTCTGGCAACATCATCCCCACATCCACTGGCGCGCTTCAAGATCCAGTCCTCACTGACGACAGCTGGGAAAAACTCCTCAACGGAACAGCATCCGCTCGCGAAAAAGCTGCGCTAGTGCGCGCATTCTGCCAACTTGTTTATAATGACTACTCTGATTACAAGACCTGCTATAAGCAGCCGTCAAAAATGGTGCAGATCCATCTTCAGGACTTCGTCGAAACGCTTCACAGCCCTCATCCTGTCCAATCAGGAGATCCACACATCGAGCCTGTCACACTCTCCGTGAGTGTCGGCACTACAAACTCAGAGACGGACTCCTCCGGCCACACGACAACGGTGGGAGGATCCGCAAGTGCTAAAGCGGGAGCCGAACTTGGGCCTTTTGCCGAAGTAGGCCTCGGCGTCTCTGCCGGTTTTAATTGGTTTTGGACGCACACGATTTCGAAAGGAACCGGAAACGGATATGGCATCTCCGGACAAAGACCGACTTTGATCACAGAGATTGCTTTCAACATCGATGCGACGGTTCGACGCTGTTTGATTTTCTCGGCAAAGGCGGGGAAAGCATTCACGCCACGTCAAATCTGCAAACTGACTGATGATCGTAAAATACTGACCGAAGAATACGTGAACGTCACTCCTAATACTTTTACGGATGCTTCGGGGTACTACAATATCCAAGAAGAAGGACAGAGCATCGCTATGTTCTTGCGAGGCCAAAACGTTTTCGAAGCGCTCTTACAAACATTTCGAGACGACGGTGCGATCTTTACACCAGATAGTGTTACGGCAACTCCCGGAATAAACGACCTCCTCACTCATCCAGCAAAGGATCCCAATGGGATCGGTACGCCTGGAGCAGTGGAGACGGCGGTTTCACTGACTGACATTTAAATATAGGGATCTACCAAATCTTTCAGGGACGGGCATCGTGCCCTTATTCCCTCCTTGCTACGCAAGGCTGCGCCATCTATGGAGCGAAACCCTGAAAGATTTGGTAGATCCCTATATTTAAATGTCAGGCACTCCCACACGTTCAGCAGGACCGTCACCTAGCGAGGGAGACTTCACCAGCCAGCAACACGTGGACTGAAATATACAGACTCTGTTTATAATAGGACGGGCATCTATGCCCTTATTCGCTCCGGGCTCCACCCGGCTTCGTCTTCCTGACGCGAAACCTATTATAAACAGAGTCTATATATTTCAGTCCAAGCGTTGATCTAGACGGTGTGTCACAAGATCAGACACACTGATGATTTCTAAGCAGGATCAAGTCGACACCAGCGCATTTTCGGCGGTAAAACTTCAATCAATTCAGAGTAACGATGCGTGCAGAGACAAAACGCACCCCACTCACACGCTGGCATCCCACTTGCTTTAAGGCCCACACGTATGGCGACAAACAATATAGTATCTTTACAGGCAGCTCGAGAAGTTAAAACCGCAGAGTCCGAAGATCATGAGTATAAGGCTCGCATTTTAGTCATGGACAAGTTGGAGCTTCTCGAAGAGATGGTCCGCTTCCAAGAAGAAAGATCACGAGAAGGGCACCTCACTCTTCAAATGATGATTCGAGGCAAGATCCTATTCAAGGCTCTCGAACAAAGCGCAGAGACGCAAGAGCTTCAACTGTTGACTCGCTCTTATCGACGCCACCTAGAGTTCGAGCTAGCTGATCATCTTAAAAAAATTACAAAAACTCGCTCCGAGTAAACGCCTCGCCCCTACTCTAGAGCAGATTGCTTGCCAACTCCGATAGCTTCGAACGCTCACCCTTACTCAAAGTGATATGCGCCGAGATCGGTTCGTCTTTGAATTTATCCACAAGATAAACCAATCCGTTATTCGCCGAATCCACATAAGGATTATCAATCTGGAAACTATCACCCGTCAGCACGATCTTCGTGTTGTCGCCCGCACGAGTGATGATCGTCTTGATTTCATGGGGCGTGAGATTCTGAGATTCATCCACAATCAGATACTGCTGCGGAATCGAACGACCGCGAATATAAGTGAGCGGTTCGATCTGAAGCAATCCCTGGTTCATCAATTCTTGGCACCCCTTACCGGCACCTCGCCGCCCCTTGGCTGTAGTCGTTCCAAAGAGAAAATCGATGTTATCATAGATCGGCTGCATCCATGGATTCAGCTTCTCTTCGATATCCCCAGGCAAAAATCCAATATCCTTACCCAGTGGAAAAACAGGACGCGAAACCAGCAAGCGATGATAAACACCCTCATCGACTGTCTTTGCCAAACCTGCTGCGATGGCGAGCAAGGTTTTACCCGTACCGGCTTTACCCACTAGACTGACCAATTTAATATCGTCGTTCAAAAGTGCATCGATCGCGAAGGCCTGTTCCGCATTCTTCGGGAACACGCCCCACAAACCTTCAACAGGTTTGAAAACGGGAACAATACAATCTAGCTCCTTAGAATAGCGTCCCATCGCTGTGTGATTCGGATTCGCCGAGTCCTTCAAAATCACGTAGAGATTCGGACGTAAAGTTTGGCTCACTTCTTTTGCCGGCAATCGCTTGTTTTGATAAAACTCGTCGACCAAGTGTGCGTCCACATTCAAAGTCACGGTACCCGAATATAGCTCTTCGGGCTCAACACTGGACGGTTCATAATCTTCTGCCACGATCCCAAGTGCATCTGCTTTAATTCGCAGATTGACGTCTTTAGTAACAAACGCGATCGGGCGTTTCGGATGTTCTTTTTTGAGCGATATCGCAAGAGCCAAGATGCGATTATCCGCTTTGTCCATCATCAGTTCGATCGGGAGCGGGTGATTGCCTCCGAGTTCGACTGTGAGAATCCCACCGTTCGGGAGCTTGACTCCTTTGGAGAGCTCTCCATCGGCGCGCATCTCATCAATGAGTCGAGAGAACAAGCGCGCATGGCGACCATTCTCGCTCATTTCTCGTTTAAAACGATCGATCTCCTCGATCACAACGATCGGGATGATGATATCGTTGTTTCCAAATTTAAAAAGGGCCTGGGGATCAAAGAGAAGAACGTTCGTATCGAGGATGAAAGCCTTACGCATCAAGAAGCCTCCTTGTATTCTCGGTTGTCTCGGACCGGATAGACCGAGCTGGGCAATCATTGCCCAGTCATAGGAAAACTCTAATTCATGACGCGACAAGAGGGCAAATTATATTCCGATTTTCACACCGATCCGAGCAACCCAGCGGTTTTCGGGATCTTGGAAGGCGTAGGTTCCCTGTTCTTCTGAGTAGGTCGCCACCGATATATTGAAAAGCCAAAGATCCACCGAGGCTCCATACGTGATACTCGTCTGGTAAACTCCAGCATAAAGATCGATCAGCGGGATCTTCACAGCAAGACCGACGTGGTTCTTTTTCATGAAGTCTGCATCGTCCGTCAAATGCCGAATATCGTACGCCACAGTCGCTGTCACACCGGGTACTTTGTATGTAAACGACACCCCAGTCGAAACATTTTGAGGCTGGGCGTCCGCGGAGCCGTAGGCCGTGTTCCCCACATCTTGATAGGTCAATCCCCAGCTCAGCGACATCATTTTGCTGAAGTTATTAATAAACTGCATCCCGAGATCCACACCGATCCCAAACTGGGGAACCGGGTACAAGTAGCTCGAATAATTCGACTCAAGGTTCAGCAAGTCCGTCAAATCAAGCTGGCTCGTGCCCCCTCTTCGCCAACCGAACTTCACGGCCGCTCCCACGCGAAAATCCATTTTAGGGTTCCGAAGTGCTTTGCGCCCCAAGAGAGAAGTTCCGTAACCAAACTGCATCCCGTACGTCACTTGGTTCATCAGCGTGATCTGTGGCAATTGCTCATTGCGAGCCACAATCCCTGCCTGGCCATCTACGTAGATCCCACCCGCCATATTCGGCGCAATCAGCGTCGGAGTCACTTCCGCGCGCGCGTAGATGTCTTGTCCCATCACCGCATCAATCGACGACGTCGTAAAATTCGAAAAGGCTGCGATGTCCGTCGCATAATTTGTATAAACGTCTGTTGATCCTTCGATATTTGCGGCAATCCCCGTAAAATCGAATTTTTTAACTCCCGCCAATGCCGCCGGATTAACGTAAAGAGCAGCATCGTCGGATGGAGAAGCCAGCCCCGCCCCCCCCCCATGGCCTGCATGCGCGCATCCACATACCATTCACTCAACTGCGTTGCCGAAGCGGACTGAGGGGCAAACCCGATTGCGATCGCAAATACGAGCCATAAAGAATAAAAGTACTTCACGGCAACGTCCATCCGAGAAGCGGTTCGTAATTAATAAAACTAATCAATGCGGCAGCCGCACATGAGGCTGGATCATCAGCAAGTCCTGTGCACGCCGAACGATTGCGCAAAAGAAGCGGGCAAGTGCTACACAGATCATCAGGTAGACCCGTCGTTGAAATAGTCGTGGGATCAAGCGTGGGAAGTGACGCCGCTAAGTTTGGACAACCCGCCGGCACCCAAGACGTGATCGCCGTCCCCGTCGTCGAAACTCCCGGGAGATTGTGGCAGCCGATTTCACAAGCTAAGTAAATCCCTTGTTGAAAAGTTTTGAGAAGCGTTTGAATCGAACTAGCTCCGGCCCCCGTGTATGTGGTCGAAAGAACTCCCATAGAATCCACGAAATTAACTAGAGACGAAGCATACTGGCATCCGTCCGTCGACATGCCGGATGCAGTCGCCGTGGTCCATGGTAAAAGTTTCGTCCGCTTATAATTATTGGTCGAATCAGGGGCTCCATACCGGCTCTGAAAAGATCCAATCGCCGCCATACTCACGAAAGTCATGTACGCGTTCGCATCGTTCGATCGATCCGAATAGATCAATGAGATCGGATTAAATCCCGTCGCGTCCACTTCATAGGTCGGAACCAAAACTTGACCCACGTTGATAATCGACATCAAAGCGTCCATCGAGTTTTCGGCTCCTTCGAGGACTCGGTCCGTAGGATCGATCGTCTGAACGTTCGACGGAAAAAGCTGAGTCAAAAGATTCCAAAACAATCCACCGGTGAGATCAGATGCATTCTCCGCGATGTTCCCCAGTAAAGAAAAAAAATCGAGGTGAGCCGCACAAACCTGTGCAGTCGCTCGTGAGAGTCGAATGTCGTTATCCGAATACTTTGAATTGTAGACTGGCTCGATAATCGAAATGGCCTTTGCACACTGCCCCGTCGACAACGCAATGTTAACGGCATCCAATACAGCCTGTTTACTCTCAGGTGTCGAGCCGTCCATCAGGGCAGAACCACACGACGAAAGCACAAGCAGTGCCAACGCACAAAATGCAACTCGCAAACGTCCCTTATTCGGACCGCAGGTCATCCTTAACCCTCGAGAAACTTCACAATACGGGAACATCCTTCCCGAATCGATGCCTCGTCGGTCGCAAAACTCAGTCGAATAAACTGGGGCTCTCCAAAAGGACTCCCCGGTACTACGGCTACTTGAGCTTTTTCTAAAAGCCGTTCCGCAAACGACATCGAGTCTTCACCGACTCCCGCGAAAGCGTAAAATGCGCCCTCCGGGGTGAATAACTTTATTTTGCGGGTTTTTGAGAGAATTTCCAAGGTCAGATCGCGTCTGCGACGGAAAGATTCAACTTGTGACTTAAAATCGGCTTCTGGCAGCTTCAGGGCGGCAAGACTTGCCCATTGGGCGAGAGCATTGATACCCGACGTGCTCTGCCCTTGAAGCGTGATCATGCCTTGCGTGACCAATTCAGGAGCGACGGACCATCCAATGCGCCATCCGGTCATCGCAGCACTCTTCGACATCCCGTTCACGGTGATCGTGCGAGAGCGAAGTTCGGGGCTCGTGTCTAAGAATGAACAAAAAGGGCGATCCGTGAGCAGGATTCGATCATAGATCTCATCGCTGATCACCCACACACCTTCGGCGCCAGGAGTCTGACTGAGCACTTTCCCGAGCGCTGCAAACTCCTCGCGCGTGTACGTTGCTCCAGTCGGATTGGAGGGTGAGTTCAAAACGAGAGCTTTCACTTTGGGGCCCAATGCAGCCTTCAATTGAGCAGGTGTAATTTTAAAGCCGGCTTCAAAAGGCGCAGCGATGAACTTCGGGATCCCTCCCGCGACTTTGACCATCTCTGGATAACTAAGCCAGTAAGGCGACGGAATCAAAACCTCATCGCCCGGATCCAAGATGGACAAAAATGCGTTAAACAAAGCCTGTTTACCACCATTGGTCACAACGACGTTCGCAGAACTCCACGGTTGACTCAAAGAAGGTTGCTGACGATTCGTTTTATCCGCAATCGCTTGACGAAGCTCCGGGATGCCGGGCACGGGCGTGTATTTAGAGCGATGCTCTCGGAGAGCTTTTTCGATGGCTTCATCCGCTGCTTGTGGGACATTAAAATCAGGCTCGCCTGCCGTGAAATTAATCACTTGCACGCCCTTAGTTTTGAGGGCCTGGACCATGGCATTCAACTTGAGTGTCGCGCTCTCTGAAACTCCGTCCAATCTCTTTGCCAAATGAAGATGACTGCTGGTCGCCATTTTTTATTTCCGGTTTTTTCTTGTCCCGGCTCCCTTTTTATTTAATTTTTCTGGATTGAGTTTTGCCAGACCTTTCAACCGATTCACGACGGCTGACGGTACGTACGGTGAAATATCCCCCCCGTATTGATAAAGCTCCTTAATCATCGTCGAACTCACGAAATACAGATGCTGCGCGGTCATCATGAACAAAGTTTCAACATCTTGGTTGAGTTGCTTATTCATGCTCGCCATCATGAATTCATATTCAAAATCGCTTGCGGCGCGAAGCCCGCGGATCACGGCGGAGATCTCATGCGTACGCGCGTAGTCCATAATCAACCCGGGCCAATAATCCACAGTCACGCCCTTCCGTTTGGCGGTAACTTCGCGGATCAACTCGACTCGTTCTTGCGGCGTCAACAGTGGGTTTTTATGTCCGGTGCCTGCAACGACGATGATCACTTCAGGAAAAATCGATAAGCTGCGGTCTAGAATATCTAAATGCCCATTCGTGATGGGGTCGAAGGAGCCCGGATAAATTGCTCGTTTGACGGTCAAGCGTAGGTTTCCTATGAATTGCGACCATAAGTGGTCAGTACGCTCTCACCATAGATTTTCTCGCGGACTTTTACAAGAAATGACGTAACTTCTGGCAGTTCCGAAACCTTGGATTTTAACAAACCCCACTCTAAGCTGAATCTTCCATCCGCAGAGAGAATCTCGTCCCACGGAAGCTCTTCGATCAGTTTCGTTTCCCAGCCCTTGGCATAGGGCGGGTCTGCAAAAATTAGGTCAAAAACAGCCTGTTTACCGTCAAATTTGATAGAAGGTAGTAATTTTCTAAAATTCGCGACCGAGTCACAAATCACTTTAGTGCGATCCGCCACGCCGAGAGTCGCAGCATTTTTTTCGATCAGTTTTACAGCTTGCCGGTCTTCTTCAACAAACACCGCGAAAGACGCGCCGCGCGAGAGCGCTTCAAAACCCAGTGCTCCGGAGCCTGCAAATAAATCCAGGATGCGACTTTCGTCCGTGATGGATGTTTGAAGAGAATTGAAGAGCGCCTGCCTTAAGCGCGCTTGTGTGGGGCGAGTTTTGAGGTTCGCCGGGGCTTGAATGTTTCGTCCACGGAACTCGCCGCCGGTGATTCGAAGCATTGGCTCGGATTACGCCACTTGGCGAAGGCGCTTTTGCTTGCCAACTGGAACTTTGAATTCCGTGCCGTCCGCGAGTTGAACCTTCAACGATCCATCTGCGAAACTCACAGTCACTTCCTGCCCGTCAAATTCATATTTTAACTTCAACGTCATATTGCCCGCTAATGTGAGGGTCAGCGAGCCGTCGTTTCGAGATGTGTTGGCCATAGTCTCTCCTGGATAGTCTTGTGAGTGCTCTTGAGTGGGAGCAGGGCTAAGCGCTGCCGGTTCCTCTTGAACTGCAGCTGCAGCTTCGGCCTCCAAAGTTTGGTCAATCAGATTCGGGCCAGAGGGAGAGTCGTCTTTTAGGTCTGACAGCATTTCCTCCATACCTCCATCGTCGTCTCCGGCACTAGCGGCTTGCTGAAATTCTTTTAAAATATCCTCATCTGCAGTAACGACTTCTTCTTCATCAGAAGAGGGTTCCTCGACAGTTCCTTCCGTGTTCGCTGCAACCGCAGCGGTCGCCACTGGGGTCGCCACGGGAGCCTCAACCTCGACTGGCACTGCTGTTTCCGAAGAAACTTCAGGTGCAGCTTCCACTTCGGGCTCAGGCTCCGGAAGTGATGCCGACGCGCCCTGAGCGACGACTGCGGGTTCAGGAGTGGCTTCGTCTCCGAGCCCCTGCTGCAACTCCTCAATATCGCTCATAATCTTTTCAAGCTCCTCCTGCGCCCCTGCTTCGACTTGCTCTACAATATTGGCGACGACGGAAGATTTCGGTTTCTTTTGAACGCTCATAGCGGTCTCCTAACACTAGACGGGTCGGTCGTTATTGACCCGGAGTTGAGAGGAAACTGAAAAAATTCTGCTCCGTCCCAGAAAGATTCCTAAAGGATTCTATATTGATTCGTCGCGCCGTCATTTTTTTCTCGGCAACGATCTGAAAGAACTGCTAACACTGGACGGCTTACTTCGTTAAGTTTGTGTCATTTTTAGAGCGCCCAGCCCTTTGCGGCTTTGCGTGGAGTTGGAGTTAGGGAAGAATGGACCATTTCAGCGGACTGCGAGCCGGTCACGCCCATCTTAAATCACTGCTCATCTCGGAGGAACTCCCTGAATCTGCTTTGCAGATCGATGGTGTGGGCTCGCCTTTGGATTTGTCTGCACTGAATAAGACTGAACGTGTCCCCTCTCCGCTCGAGATCAAACCTGAATCCGCTGCACAGTTTTTAACATTCACTCTCCCCGAACCACCGGCTCCACGCGGATTAACGACGGGCCACTCGTCTCCACTGACATCTCCCAATCCTCATCAGTCGCAATTGCACTTTTCTCATTTGTTGCCGTCACTGATTGCCATCCGTGGGCGAATCCTTCAGGAACTTGAAAACAGTCTATCGCGACTCTTGACTCTCAATCCGAGTCGCCGCGAAGCCGTTGCACTCTATCTGGATCGCCTGGCAGGACATCCCGTGAATTCGACAACCGGAGGAGGCGGCCCCGCGCTCAGCTTAATGTCGGGCCACACGGATGCAGCAGGGGGCCTTCGTCGCTGGATTGAAGGACCACGAACTCCGGCTCAAAACACTGCGCTTCAAAGCTATTTTGAGGAGCTTGCTTTAGTTGTCATTGGCGAAGCGATTTTGCTCAAAGTTTGGGCGGACCGCGGTCACTGCGTGTGGAAAGAAACCGATCTCGGAAACCTGAATCACGCCCTTAATCAGGCGCTCAAATCCAAAATCCCTCTCGATCGCGAAGGCTGGCACATCACTCAGCGCAATTTGTATTCGTGGTACAATCCCAGTGTCTCGATCCAAAAAGAGATCTGGCTCCTTTTCCAATCCTGGAGAATCACCGACGAAGGTCCCGGGTTCCTCACCTCGCTGATCACGCCGCTGAGACAATCGCGGCCCGCGCATGAAGAGCCGCAAGGATACGATCCCCGATTGTTCCAAGCTATTTGGAAACTCAATCCTCGTTTTGGATTTGATGCGTCTGCGGACACAGGACCCATGAAACGAGGACGCGTGGTTTTCACACCCACGCTTCGCGATGGCGCACTCGTGCGCACGGGCCCGATGTCACTCACATGGATTGGGATGGAAAACTCCTCGTTCCAGCTCATGATGGCTGAATTGGTTCAACTCTGGTGGGGACCTGCCGCGCCTCCCTTGTGGGCGACGGGAACTGGGCTTGAAGTTCATTCTCGAGACCAGCTTGCGCTCGACCTCGGTGCGCCCAAACCCTCGCTTCTTTCGCGTATCACGGAGATGGAAGCGTGCGACGCCGCTTATGTTCTCGAAGAGCGAACGATCCGCATCCAATCCCGAACAGTTGAAGGGAGACGTTTTCGCGAACAGGTGGAGAAACTCAGTTTTTTCAAAAAACTAAAAGCTCCCGGCGCAAGTCTCGGAGATCTGCAAAGCTGTGTAGCACTGAGCAAATTGCGACCGGGGGGGTTATTGTGGTGGGCGCGCGAAGAACCGCTCTCGGCCATCGACGGAAACGAAGTTTTGAACTTCCTCCTGGATCGTGCGCGCGTGGTTTGTGAATGGGATTTCTCGACGCTCGAACATCACCTTCCCTCGGCGCTCCCTCTGGTTCCTAAACATCTTTACCTCTTGGTGCGCGAACCCAATGTTGAAGCGCGACTCAATCACCGTCCGTTTCGAGTTTCGGTGAGCGGCAACGTTCGAAGCCATGTCGAGATCCCAGCGGTTCTCGAAGCGGCACTCACGGCAACGTTGGAGCGCGGCGATAGCGACTCCCTCGGTACTCCACATCCCTGGGAGATTCGACTCCACCAGAGTCCTTCACCTCAAAAAGATTGGTCAGAGCACTGGCCCGATCCGACCTCACAAAATACGCTTCGTGCAGTCGAGGCCCTCCGAACGGTTTCGCTCCCTCTTGCGAATTTTGCGACAGTCAAGCTCACACCAGCGCCCAGCCCGGACCGTGAAGGCCGCTGGTCAATGCATTCGACACTCAAAGGATTTTGGATCGAAGCGACGGACGGTCGCTCGCTTGCGACGCATTCACTCCCCACTCCGGAGGCAGAAGCAAAGGGTGCCGGGATCTTGGTTCTCGTCAGCGACGAAAGTTGGATCGCACCTCTTCGTGCTTATCTAGACTCGACTCATTTGCGCAACTGGATGGACTGTCACGCTGAACGACGTTCTGACCGCTGGGTGATTACAGAACAGCTTGCGCGATTCATCCCCGTGCCGAAAACTTTGCTCAAAGCATTGGGCGTCCCGGGAGTCGCCGGCCCTGACTCCGCTTTTGCTCAACCACTGCCTGGTGATTGGGAGAGACTTGCGTCTCTCACGGCGATTCAGCCTTCGAACGTTCGCGAAGCGCTTGAAAAACTTCCTCCTGGACCAAACCCGACTGCCAATGAAATCCGTGCCGCCATCTTCGTTCGTGCCGCTCGCGCGCTAGACACGCTCCGCACTGGCCAGAACCGTCTCCTCTCCATCGTCACGCCTGAAGGGCGTGTGAAATGGTGCGAGATCCTCAACATCCTTCCAAAAAGCGAATGCGTTGCCGTTACTCTTCACCCAAAGGTCGAGATCTCAGGGCATATGCCTCCACATCTGCCGATTGGGCGTATTGAAAGAATTAAAATGCCCGCCCCCGGTTTGATGTTAGCGACGGAGAGCGGTTTCCACCTCACTTTGTGTTCTCAAAACGCGCTGATCGCCGAGATGCTTGCTGAACAAATCGAAGGACTCTCGCACCCGACGTGGAACGAACTGGTTCGTTACCTTCGACTTCCACGTCGATTGGAACTTGCAGAAACCACCGCTTCGGACGTGCTACGCTCTCATGGCGAACAAACGCTTCGGATGAAACAACTCGAAGAGTTGTTGCGAGAAGCCCAAGCAAATTAAAGCAGATCGCGCGCCTCGCGTATAGGCTTAGACAAGTGCTCAAGGTTTAAACACGCCCATCGCCCTTTTTATTCATATTCTCAATAAATAACGCACATAGATACATTGGCACTCCTTCTGCATTCACTGCTCATCGGAGACATTTATGAATATGAAAAAAAATAAAATCGCTACACCCCTCATCACTCTGATCATGATCTCAGGATTTTCGTTTGTAGCATTCGGTTGTGGCACAAAGTTTTCTAGTATATCACTCGCGTCTCCGGTGACTTCGACCTCTCCTAAGCAGCCATCAACAGTCGTCACGAAGACAGGAACGCCGGCTGCCGCAGTCGCGGCCCCGAAACCTACGCCAACGGCGGCCGCTTCGGCGCCCGCGACTCAGGCCGCGTTGATTTCATCTGCATTGCCGACCACGCCTTTGACGTCACTCGGATCTGATGCCTTGGCAGGGATCGCGGGGACCTACACCGGAACGATCACCACGCAAAACGGCGCGAGTGTGAATACACCAGTAACGATTTCGATCACGCAATTGACCTCAAACAATCAGCTTTACCTATCCGTCAATATCCAGGCCGCTGGCATGACTCCGATTAATAGTTATTTGAGCCTCGATCAAAGCGTCGGCGTATTTACTGACGGAACGGACACAGTTTATCCGCTCATGACGATTGATCCACAGAGTCCGGTCTCCATCAAAGATACGTCTTTGTCCGCTAATCCGTTTGTCATCTACTTCATGATCCCTTTGGATATGCACTATCAGTTTGATTCGGACTGGTCGGTTTACTCTGACTCTTCTTCGCTTGGATACGGCGATATCCAAATCTACACTTGCGGAACCCCTCAAAATCCTGATGCAACCTGCTCGGACCAAAACCTCACCGGGAGTTCGGACGTCTATTTCTCGCCGGATTTGACCCAGATTTCGAATTAATTAAAATACACAACAACGATTTAGCCCCTTCCCACTCATCGAAGTGCGGAGGGGGTTTTAGCGTCTGCGTTGCTCTTGCGTGTATTTACTAGAAAACAGAAAAACAGCCTTTACACCTGCCTAGAGCTTGAACAGTGAGACTCCGGATTTGAATCGGCACGAGGGGAAACGAAAGTGGAATTCCCCTGTCATTTCAGCTTAAAAAAATAAAATACACACTGTGTCAACTTGGCACTCCCCCTGCAATACATCTCCAGTGAGAGAACATTTGAGAATTATTTAGGAGAATATATTATGAGAAAACAAAAACTCGCCACCCCACTACTCACTTTGATTATGATATCGGGAGTTTCATTTTTCGCATTCGGTTGCGGACCTACAGCGACGACTAATGCCGCAGTAACAGCTGCGGCACCGAGTCCGAAACCCACGGCAGCAGCCGCAGCTCCTGCAACCACTGCAGGCCTTATTGCGAACACACCACTCCCAAGCCTTTCGCTCACTTCCCAGATCGGAGCACCTGCGACTTCAATCGTAGCCTCCGCCATTGCAGGGACCTACAACGGGACCATCACCGAGATGGTGAACAATACAGGCGATTGGCCAATGACCTTTGTGATCACACAGGTGACACAAAGCAATCAGACTTATCTAGCAATGACTCTCTCTGGTAACAACATCACATCACTCAGCACCTACATCACGTTAGTATCGGGCGGAGTTTCGTATGCGTCGGATATTGGAGAGACGATCTACAGCTTTAGTTCGCTTGACCCTACTCATCCAGTATCGATC
>Ga0206856_10117_pt1 | contig 27676 bp, 26 predicted proteins | sample Alteio_BWOrgCont_48_FD_152630 | JGI IMG/M metagenome (GOLD analysis project Ga0206856, IMG submission 152630) | Enriched cells from forest soil in Barre Woods Harvard Forest LTER site, Petersham, Massachusetts, United States -... | ecosystem: Environmental > Terrestrial > Soil > Temperate forest >...
AGCTGCAACGTATACTCCAAACAGAGAGAAGAAGGCACAAAAGAGAAAGGAAAGATGGGATGCTAAAGCAAGGAAAACAGGAGCAACCGATACTGCCTATGTTGATCACAGGCCGGTGTGGTTAAAAAACCTGCATTCAAGCTGGACGTTCTCTATCTATAATGTGTACAATAGGTATAACCCATATTTTATATACTTTAATATTACCGGCAACGTTTATTCTAATGATCTCAATATACAGGCCAAGCAAGTTTCTTTATTCCCTATATTACCATCTGTAACATGGAATTTCAGTTTTTAAAGCAATGAGTAGAGTTCTAAAATATATATCATATTCCGGATTGATATTTCTACTGAGCGGTTGCACCAAAAATGTTACCGTCGATACGCCGCAACCACCATCCCAGATTGTGGTAGAAGGACACGTGCAGCCCAATCTTCCTGCTTATTTGTACCTGTCACATAACTTTGCTTTTTATGGCACTACAACCATAAACAATGTACTTCAGCAGGATATTGTTCACGGTGCGCTGATTACTGTCAACGATGGCTTTACCACTGATTCCATGAAGGAAGTGATACCTGCAGTAGGCTTATATGTAACCGAACATATGACAGGGGTAACGGGGAGAACTTACAAACTAACAATCGTAGCTGAAGGGCAAACCCTTACATCGTCCACAACTATATTAACAGCAGTACCCTTAGATTCTGCATGGTTCCAGGTACAACCCGGAATGGATACTCTGGGCTTTATGTGGGCGATTTTCCAGGATCCTCCACAACCCGGTAATTGCTATCGTTGGCTTGCCGAGCGACTGGGCAAGGATACAGTTTTTGTTGCTCCTGACGAGTCCGTCTTTAACGATGGTGTAATAAACGGCCAAAAGTTTGAGTTATATTTTGATCGTGGGGTTCAGGCAGGTTCTAAATCCTTGGATGATATGGATGCTGAAAGACATTATTTTAAAACGGGAGAAACAGTGGTAATTGAATTTTGTACCATTGATAATATTGCTTATCAGTTCTATAACCAATACTACTTTCAACAGGGAAATGAAGGTAATCCTTTTGGCTCGCCTGCTCCTTTAAATGGCAATATAAATGGGGGCTTAGGAATTTGGTGTGCATACGGAACTTATTTAGATACTGTTATTTGCAAGTAATGTTTTATTTTTGCTGCTTGTAAGTAAGAAATCTCATCACTCAAATACTATTATGGATACTCCCGAACGTGTTAAATGCCTTATTATTGGCTCTGGACCAGCAGGTTATACAGCTGCAATATACGGAGCGCGTGCCGATTTAAAACCCTATATGGTGGCAGGCCTTCAGCCAGGCGGCCAGCTAACTATAACCACTGAGGTAGAAAATTACCCAGGATACCCGAAAGGAATACAGGGCCCTGAGATGATGGAGGACTTCCGTAAACAGGCAGAACGCTTTGGAACCAATATAAGTTGGTCCTATGTAAGCTCTGTCGACTTTTCAAAGGCTCCCTATAAGGTGGTGGTGGAAGAAAAGACCACTATTCTTGCCGATTCAGTTATTATAGCCACAGGTGCTTCAGCCAAGTGGCTGGGTCTCCCTTCTGAACAAAGATTGAATGGCTTTGGCGTATCGGCATGCGCCGTTTGTGATGGTTATTTTTTTCGTGGGCAGGACGTAGCTATAGTGGGTGGAGGAGATACAGCTGCTGAAGAAGCATCTTATCTTGCCAAGCTGTGTACCAAAGTATACATGATCGTACGTAAAAATGAACTGAAGGCTTCCAAAGCCATGCAGCATCGTATATTCAATACCCCTAATATCGAGGTGCTATTTAATACAGAAACTATTGAAATAACCGGGGAAAAGGGTGTAGATGGGGTACAAGTGTTTAATACCCTTACCAAACAGGAAAAGGTGCTTAAGATTACCGGGTTTTTTGTGGCTATTGGTCATCAGCCCAACACGGATATTTTTAAAGAATGGCTTACTACCGACGACCAGGGATATATCAAAACTATTCCAGGTTCCAGCCGTACCAATATACCCGGGGTTTTTGCCTGTGGAGATGCCCAGGACAAAATATACCGTCAGGCAGTTACAGCAGCAGGCAGCGGTTGTATGGCAGCCCTTGATGCTGAAAGATATCTGGCAGAAAATGGTTTGCATTAATTTTTTTCGGTATATTGCATTTAATTAGCGGTAAGCCCTTATGAGACGAGTTATATACGTGTTTATACCCCTCTGCATTTTTTTAAATGCTACTGCTCAGGAAAATTTTAAAGGGCAGGTGGCTCACGAAAAGGTATATGACCTGAAAGATATCTACGATTCAACATATGGCATCCAGTTATTCGACAAGTTTAATAGTGCTATGGGTGGCGATTCTGTTAGAAAAACCTTACAAGGCTATATGTGTAACGGTTTTGTTCAGGATCATTATAAAAACGGCGCCTTATTGCACAAGGGCTTTTACACAGACGGTCAGGTAACTATGTATTCGAACTATTATCCGAACGGGCAGGAAGAGAGGACCTTTAAGGCTGTTACGGAGCGTAAATCGGAAATGAAAAAGTATTTTGAAAGTGGTAAGATCAAATCTGTCGTAGACTTTTATGACGGTAATGCCATTTCTTATCACGATTTTTATGAAAATGGCAACCCTGCCTATGTTGAAGAATATGATAAAAAACATGAACGTCTTCTGCAACGTTGCTCTTTCTTCCAGGATGGCAAACCCGAAAATTTATTTATTCCTATAACTGAAAAGGCTCCTATTGTGTATGCACATAAGGAATATTTTCCCGGCGGTACTCAGGTAAAAGAGGAGTATCAAATGGTATATAGCTCCAATGCACTTGATTATATTAAGGAAGGAGAGGATAAGGTATATGATGAAAAAGGCACCCTTGTTTCGGATATACAGTATGTAGACGGGCAGGTTAATAAGACCATCAAATAGATAATGAAAAAACTTAGCCGGGATTTTTACCTGCGCCAAGATGTAGTCCATATAAGCAGGGAACTTATCGGTAAATTTCTTGTAACACAAATTGGAGATGAATTAACTTCGGGTATGATAATTGAAACCGAAGCCTATAACGGCATTGTAGATAAAGCTTCTCACGCATATAATAACAGAAGGACTTCTCGCACCGAAATTATGTTTGGTCCCGGAGGTGTTAGTTATGTGTATTTGTGCTATGGCATCCATCATCTTTTTAATATTGTTACCAATGAGGAAGAGATACCACATGCTGTATTGATCAGGGCTATTTTACCAAAGGATGGACTCGAGACTATGTTAAAAAGACGTAAGCAAAAGAGCGTAACTAAAAAAATTTCTGATGGTCCGGGTACAGTATCACAGGCATTAGGAATAAAAATAAAACATTCTGGTTCTTCACTTAGCGAAGACCTTATTTGGGTGGAAGACAGAGGTATGAATTTCAAGAAGAAGGATATAAATGCGGGCCCGCGCATTGGGGTTGATTATGCAGGTAAAGATGCCCTGCTCCCTTACCGGTTCAGGCTTGTGGATAACGTTATAAATAATATAAGAGATGAGTGGTATTCCTAAAGTAATACTTAATTCCGGTAAGGAGCAATCACCTAAAAGATTTCATCCGTGGGTATTTTCGGGAGCCATAAAAAAAATAGAAGGTGATGTAATCGATGGAGATATCGTAGAGGTTTATTCCAGCCAAAACGAATATCTCGGAACAGGACACTACCAAAAGGGTTCTATCGCGGTTCGACTTTTTTCTTTTAAGCAAATCGTGCCTGATGGTATTTTTTGGAAATCGAAAATTGAAAGCGCTTACAATTACCGTACTGCATTAGGATTAACCGGAAGAGAAGACACGAATGTTTATCGTCTTGTATTTGCAGAAGGAGATGGGCTTCCTGGTTTGGTTATCGACTATTACAATGGCACAGCAGTTATACAAGCGCATTCTGTGGGAATGTATAAAGACGGGGAACACATAGCACAGGCTTTGAAGGATGTTTTTGGAGAAAGGCTTAAAGCAATATATGATAAAAGCACCGAAAGCCTAGGCAATAAATACGCCCAGACTTTAAAAAACGAATATCTTTTCGGAGAGGATAAAGAAAAGGAAGTAACTGAGAACGGCCATAAATTCAAAATTGATTTTGAAGAGGGGCAAAAAACAGGTTTTTTTATCGACCAGAGAGAGAATAGGAAACTAGTAGCTCATTATTCACAAGGGAAAAAGGTTCTTGATTGTTTTTGTTATGCAGGCGGTTTTTCCGTTTATGCTTTAAAGGCGGGAGCACAAGAAGTGACATCGGTAGATGCATCGCGTACTGCCATTGCACTTACTGATACTAACATAGCGTTGAATTTTGGAGAAGAAGCAAAACAGACTTCTCATGTTGCGGATGCTTTCGATTTTTTAAAGGACAATCAAAACCAATATGATCTGATGGTCGTGGATCCTCCTGCATTTGCCAAGCACAGAGAAGCAAAGCACCAGGCGGTAATGGGATATAAGAGACTTAATGCATTGGCCATAGCAGGTATTAAACCCGGTGGAATGATATTTACTTTTTCTTGTTCACAGGTAGTAGACAAATCTCTCTTTCACGGTGCTATAACTGCTGCGGCTATAGAAGTTGGTAGAAACGTAAGGATAGTTCAGCATTTATCTCAACCGCCCGATCACCCTGTAAGCATATATCATCCTGAAGGAGAGTATTTGAAAGGGATGGTACTTTTCGTAGAATAGTCATCTCTGCTTTAGTATTAACAGGCAATTTTACCGAAAGATTATAAATAAAAAAAGGCGGCATTAAGCCGCCTTTAAGATAAATACCAAGAGTTTATTCCTGTGTTTCTTCCGCTTCTGGCTTTGGCCTTATCATGATAGCATAAGCAACTATGCCGTACCCGATAATAAGTATTATAGGCGCAAACACCATTCTGCGTGGAGAGAACAACTCTGTGCTAAATACATTAGGGTCAGTAGAACCACCACCTGAGAGAGCTATAAAGCCGATGATAAGAGTAACTATACCCACCAATAGCATCATATAGTTCTTTCTGCCGAAGGCGAAATTCATCTTCGGAGTTTGTTCTGCAGAAACCTTAGTGTCTTTCTTTATTGCTTCTTTAGCCATAATTAGCAGCTCATTTCGGGCATATACTTTTCACATACTGCATCCAATACGTTATTCTGCGCTTTCAGGCATTCTATTGCACTTGCTAAAGCAACTTCTTGTTGCTTTTCAGAATAGTTTTCCATCATGCTTTTCCACACTTCTCTGTGGTATACATCGGCTATTTCGTGCTCGTTGAAGTATTCTATAGTCTTAGTATCATTAATACCATAAAATGCTTTCAGACCTTCCAGTTTGGAATGACTTATTGCAGGTATTTCAGCTTCGTAAGCATACATGGCAGCAGCACCTTCAACAGGCTTTTCCATAAGCTTAACCATCCTGTTAACTGCATTCACAGTTTGTTCAGAAGGGGTATAGTCATTCAGTTCCTTAGCAGAAATGCCCATACCTAAAGCGAATTGTTCCCAAAGTGCGATATGGCTCTTTTCATCTTCCAGGTTCCTTTTTATTTCTTCAGTAGGATTAGCATTGTAGATATGTTCTACCATAGAAGGAACAGCCTTTACAAGGTGATAATATTCCTTTACATAACCAACCAGTGATTCTTTGGTAAGAGTTCCGGCTGACCATTGTTGGTAAAATGGGTGTTTAAGCAAGCTGTATTGCTCAATCTTTTTGTCGATTTGTGTAACTACCATATGGTATAGTTTTATGGGTTATTAATGTGTGAAGACAAATGTATAAAAAAAATGGTTGTAGATAAATATTGTTGAGTTATTCCCTATGTATACATTTGTAAAGATGAAACGTTCAATTCTTGCTCCTTGTTTATGTATACTTCTGCTTACGGGATGTATTAAGCCCTTGCATAGTTTTGGGCAGTATACTCCTCCGGCGACACCTGATTATAGTAAAGAAGATGCCTGGGCAGCTTTACCATGGAGGCATGATGCAGCAGATACTGTTCCTGTCGGTTCAGGATTAAGAGATCAGCAAGATTCAGCCAAAGTAGATGTGTTTTTTATTTATCCTACCCTGGATTTTAGCGCCCAGGGATGGAATGCTGATATTCATGACGAAAAGTTGAATGAGAAGATAGATAAGACCACCCTACGTCAGCAGGCAAGTGTGTTTAATGGCTCCTGTAGGATTTATGCTCCGCGATACCGCCAGGCCACTCTTTATTCTTTTATGGATAAAACAGGCAATGGTGACAGGGCTCTTGATCTTGCCTATAGTGATGTGAGGCAAGCCTTTATCTATTACATGAAGCATTACAACAAGGGGCGGCCTATTGTTATTGCAGGCCATAGCCAGGGTGCTATTATGAGTTATAGGTTATTAAAGGAGTTTTTTGACACGACAGAACTCAGGCATAGGCTTGTAGCAGCTTATCCTATAGGATACAAGATAATAAAGGATTCGCTAAAAAACTTAATGCCGGGTGATTCGGCCACGGAAACAGGTTGTTATGTAGCATGGAATACTGTCAAATGGGGCGGGTTAAGTGAAAGGAATGCACAGCATTTTAGTGGGGTATGTGTAAACCCCTTAAGCTGGAAGCAAGACGACAAATTTGTAGATTGTCAATACAATTTAGGTTCACTGGGCTCATCTTTTAAACTTATCACTCCCGGCGTTGTGGGCGCTGCTTGCAGGAATGGAGAGTTATGGGTTAGCGAACCCTCTTCGGGCAGTTTTTTGGCTTTAGGAAAGAGCTATCACTTGTTTGACTACGGCCTTTTCTATATGAATATTCGTGCGAATGTGGCACAAAGGGTAAATGCTTATTTGGATAAGCATCCTTCCTTTTCAAAATAAATAACTAATTATTGTAAGCCCCGAGGGTTGAAGGATAATTTCTTGACAAGTCATCCAGGTCGGGTGAAGGAGTGCCATATATGCTAGTTCCTTTCCCAATTGCCTGGGAATTGCTAATAACATGATAGTTGTCAGCAGGAGGCTCAGAAGTGCTTATAAACAATGGATCAGTCACACTGCAATCATTATAATTAGATGTACCGAGGGATCTTTGGGTTTTTAAAAAGCAATCTCCGAAAAAATAATTGAACTGGCCAGATCCGCCTTGGTCAAGGTTTACCTCTTCTGCAATGCTTCCGTAAATAAGGCAATTGTAAAAATTAGCGCTATCCATATTACGGGTTTGCATGTTGCCACTTAAGTCGGTGTAATGGTTATTGATGGCCAACAGTGAAGTCTGTCTTTGTCCGTAACTCCAATAATTGGCAAAGGTGCATTGGTTAAAACTGTATTTGCCGCCTAAGGAAAGATCTAAACAATAATACTGGCAATCTTCTATAAGTATGTCATCAGCTGTAATGTGGCTTCCTACCCCAAGCAGGCCGTAACTACTCATGCTTTTTATAATGGTATGATCAATTTTAAGAGTAGGTGAGCTGTTGCCCAAAGTATCAGCCTCAACTCCTATGTTGCCGTTTTTAATGACAGACCAGCTTATGATATTGTTTACGCTTCCTTGCGATAGCCATATCTCTCCCCATTGTCCGGGAACAGTTTGGTATTGAGGTTCCAGTCGGTCGCCCTGGAAGGTAACAGGATTGGTATTATTGCCACCTTGTCCAACTATAAGAGTACCGTCCTTGTAAACCCATAATACCGCATTATTGTGGAAGTAAATTTTTGCTCCGGGGTTGATAGTGAGGGTACATGCCGAATCGACTACTGCATAGCCTAAGATAACATAGGGCTTAGCGCTTGTCCATGTTGAATTGCACGGTATAATAGAATAAGCAGGGCCCGAGGCAGGAAATACGTTAGGCTTGAAAAAGAAAGCGTCTTGTCCCCAGGCCTCCAGGTAAACCTTCTGGGTGTTGCCATTGGTCAGGAAGATGAGAGAATCTTCAATGACTAGTGGATTGTTTTGGTTGTTAGGATTGAGTGTGCAGGTAACGAATACAAAAATGCTGTCCTTGGCAGGTATGCGAATATTTGAGAAAGAAGTTCCGGGTGTTCCGTCTACATTAATTTTAAAAGGGGATGTGAAATTACCTGCCAGCTTTATGGAAGATATAACAATGGGTTGGCTATTGGTGTTGCGGACAAGGAATGCCCTTACCGTAGACCCTACTGTAGTGAATACCGTATCAAACAGGACTGAATCTCCTGAGAAAGAAAGCTTAGCAGAGGGACTGGTAATTACAGTGTCTTTTTTGCAGGAAAATAATAAGGACGAAAATAGAAACAGAACAAAGAAAATGCTTTCTTTTCTTACTCGGAACTTATATAAATGCTTTAGAGACAAATTACCTTGCGGGTTTAAATTGCTATATATCAGGATTACTAACGCTGGAAAGTATAGGTTAGTATAGAATCAGGATTTTTTCCTGCGGTTAAGCTCATCTCTTATTTTAGAGGCTTTTTCGTAATCTTCTCTATCGAGGGCTTTTTGGAGTGATTCTTTTAGGTCCTCCAATGATTTCTTTTTGAAGTCTTCGTCTTCTTTAGGAGCTACTGCTTTAATATCTTTTTTAGCCTCAACAGGTGTGATGTTTTCTCCCTTGGCAGCCTCTTCTTCCATAATAATACCGGCTGAATTAAGGATAAATTCGTAAGTGTAAATAGGGCAGCTAAAGCGCACCGCAAGGGCAATAGCATCAGATGTGCGGGCATCAATTTCAACTTCGTTATTGTCTCTTGAACATATAAGCTTAGCGTAAAAAATACCTTCAACAAGATTGTATATAATAACTTCCTTAAGTACTATTTCAAAGGTATCTGCAAAGTTCTTAAACAAGTCATGGGTAAGAGGCCTGCTGGGCTTCATGTTTTCCATTTCTATGGCTATGGCCTGTGCTTCAAAGCCCCCGATAATAATGGGTAATCTTCTTTTCCCTTTAGATTCGTTGAGTATAAGTGCATAGGCACCTGACTGAGTCTGGCTATATGATAATCCAATAATATCTAACCTTATTTTTTTCATTTCTTTCTGGGCCACAGGCTTACAAAATACATATACGAATATACCAAAATTATACTTAATGAGAGGCTTTAAGTTGCTTTACGGCTTCTATCAGTTTGGGCACCACCTGAAAGGCATCGCCCACAATTCCGTAGTCGGCAATTTTAAAGAATGGGGCCTCTTTATCTGAGTTAATAGCAACGATAACCTTAGACGAACTTATACCCGCCAGATGCTGTATAGCCCCCGAAATACCTATGGCTATATAGAGGTTAGGAGATATGGTTATACCCGTTTGACCCACGTGTTCGTGGTGAGGTCTCCAACCCATATCGGCAACGGGTTTAGAGCAGGCTGTAGCAGCGCCCAAAAGGTCGGCCAGGGTTTCTATCATACCCCAATTCTCAGGTCCCTTTAATCCCCTGCCAGCAGATACTACTATATCAGCTTCGGTAAGAACCACTTTGCCGGATGTTTTCTTTACTTCGTTTATAGCAGTATCGGTATCTGGAACATTTGGACTGAATGCTTCAATCGTTGCAGCTTGATTGTTGCTGGCAATGTGATGCGAGTTGGGAGAAATAGCTATGATCTTTATATCTGATGTAATTTGCACATCTGTAAAGCCTTTACCGGAAAAGCATTTCTTTTTCACAACAAAAGGTTCGGTAGAAGCTGGCAGTCCAACAGCCCCGGCAACTAGTCCGGCTTTAAGTTTGGCAGCTAACCTTGGTGCAGCAGACTTACCGGAATAGGTATGAGAGAATACGACATATTTTGCACCCTCTTTAGTAGCAGCCTCTGCTATCACAGAAGCAAAAGAAGCAGCGCTAAAAGTGGCCAGTTTGGCATTATTGGCGTACAATACTTTAGTGCAGCCGTATTCTCCTAGTTTTTTTAATTCGTCATCCGCTACATTATTTCCAAGCACAACGGCGGTTACACTTCCTCCTGTTTTTTGTGCTAGTTCAAATGCATAGGTTACGGCTTCGAATGAGGGCTTCTTAAATTTTCCTTCCCAGTTTTCTGCAAATACAAGTACTGACATGATCCTATTAGGTTTTAAATATGTTTAAATTGCTTTGGCTTCTGTATGTAATAACTTTACGAGTTCTTCCGGGTGCTCGGCATCCACCATTTTGCAGGCAGATTTTGCTGGAGGGCTTTGGAAGGCAAGTGAAGAAGTAGGCTTGTTATTTACTGTAGCTTCTACCACTTTAAGGGGTTTAGTACGCGCACTCATGATACCTCTCATATTCGGAATACGTGGTTCTGCAAAGTCTTTTTGTGCACTGGCTGCAAAAGGTAAAGCGACAGTAACTACTTCTTTTCCTCCGTCAATTTCTCTTTCCAGGGTGGCCTTTGCTCCGTTTATATCAAGTTTAGTTGCTACAGCTACAGAAGGTATACCTAAAAATTCTGCTATCATACCCATTACCTGTGCACTATTGTAATCAATAGATTCACGGCCGGTAAGTATTACGTCATATTTTTCATTCTTGGCAAAGGCTGCTATTTCTTCCGCCACAAATAAGGCATCGGTAGGTTCAGCATTTATGCGGACTGCATCATCAGCGCCAATGGCAAGCGCTTTACGCAATGTAGGTTCGGTAGCAGCAGGTCCTAAGTTTATAACGGTTACCGTTCCTCCCTGGGCTTCTTTTATTTCTAATGCCCTGGTAAGCGCCATCTCATCATAAGGATTAATGATGAACTGTACACCTGCGGAATTCAGCCCTTTGGCATCGGGTGTAAAAGTTATTTTGGTGGTAGTGTCGGGTACGTGGCTTATGCAGACTAAAAATTTCATCGGTTGTCTTTTCGTTAATTTTTACTTTTTTTACAAGGCATGCAAAAATAATGAAAATAGCATGACGTTGCTGATGGTATTTATTTACCCTGATTTTAGGAAATAACCAGGTAATGATAATATGCCTTTATAGGGCTTAACCCTTTGTTCCTTAGATAATTTTCCATATATTTGGAAAAACATTTCTGCCCTTGTAAAAAACTACTCCCCAAGTGTATGTCAGGACAATCATTTGTTTTCAAACAATTTATTGTAAAACAGAATAAATGTGCAATGAAAGTTGGCACAGATGCCGTGCTATTGGGAGCATGGGCAGATATGCCGTCTAAAGGCTTTGCTCTGGATATTGGCACAGGCACAGGTATCATAGCCATGATGGTGGCTCAACGCTCCTCAGCCATAGTAGATGCTATAGAAATTGATATTGACGCCTATATTCAAGCCCTTGAAAACTGCTCCAATTGCAAATGGAAGGATAGGATAAATGTACACCATTTGCCGCTTCAGCAATATACTGCCGGAAGCGACAGGAAATATGATACCATAGTAAGCAATCCACCCTATTTTTCTAACTCATTGCAAGCTTCCTCTGAATCCAGGACCAAAGCACGACATACTTGTACCCTTAAATTTGAGGAACTTTTAAATGGGGTAGTAACATTATTAAAGAACACAGGAACATTTGCCACCATACTTCCTCCCAAAGAATCGGAAGACCTGGTTGATCTTGCCAAAGAAAAGGGACTATATCTTACACGCATGACAAGGGTACAAACCTGTGTAGGTAAGGCCCCTAAACGGATGCTTATGCAATTTGGTTTTAATCCTGCTTCATTTTCCGAGAATACCTTGATAATAGAAAGTGAACCACGTTCTTATTCTCATTCCTATAAAGAACTTACCAGGGATTTTTACCTTGGTTTTTAAGTACACATTGTAATATTCCTTTATTACCTTTGCCATAAGCTAAGGTGCGATACTTTTTAAACATATCTTATAAAGGCACAAATTATCATGGTTGGCAAACCCAGGATAATGCCATAAATACAATACAGGCTGTTTGTGATGCAGGCCTAACACGCGTATTAAAGCATCCTGTTTTTCTGCTGGGATGTGGCCGCACAGACACAGGTGTACATGCGAGGGAGTTTTTTGCTCACTTTGATAGCCAAACTTCTCTGTTAGAAGATAAAAAAAACTGGCTTTACAAATTCAATTCGGTGTTGCCATTTGATATAGCAATAAACGATATCCTGGCTGTTAAAGATAAGGCCAATGCCCGTTTTGATGCTATATCCAGAACATATATATATATCATATCAACCAAAAAAGATCCTTTCATGCTGGATTATGCCCTCTTCTTTCCTCATCCTTTAGATATAGATAAGATGAATGAAGCAGCAGCAAAGCTCAAGCATTTTAAGGAGTTCTCAAGTTTTAAAAGATCGCAAACACAGAACAAAACAGATAACTGCACCATCAAGCATGCAGAATGGAAGAAGAAAGACAACCAGCTCATATTCACTATAACTGCAGACCGTTTTTTAAGAAATATGGTTCGTGCTATAGTTGGCACCATGCTGAATGTGGGAACAGGAAAATGCACAGTAGAAGAATTTTGTCGTATTATTGAAAGCAAAAACCGATCCCGTGCAGGAGCATCCGTACTTGCCAGTGGCCTTTACCTCAGCAAAGTTGAATATCCCAAAGATGTTTTTATATGAGTTTGTATAAATTAACCATACGCCCTATTCTGTTTCTTTTCCCGCCAGAAATAAGCCATGCAATTACGATGGTTCTTCTGAGAATAGTTTGCAAAATACCATTGGTGCCATTTTTATTTAAAGCTGTATATGTTAAAAAAAGCCCTTTGCTTGAAACAAAAATAGCCGGACTTACATTTCCTAATCCGGTTGGGTTGGCTGCAGGCTTCGACAAGAACGCTTTGTTCTACCGTGAAATGGGATACCTGGGTTTTGGCTTTGTGGAAGTAGGAACGGTAACACCTTTGGCCCAGCCGGGTAATGAAAAGCCTCGTCTCGTGCGACTGACCAGGGATAAGGCTCTTCTAAATCGTATGGGATTTAATAACGATGGAATGGAGGCTTTAGCTAAGCGGCTAAAAAAGAAGAGAAAGGACATATTGGTTGGCGGCAACATAGGTAAGAATAAGCTTACCTCAAATAAGAGTGCTAATTCTGATTATGAAAAATGTTTCGACGCATTGTTCGATACTGTGGATTATTTTGTGGTGAATGTAAGCTCACCTAACACTCCGGGCTTGCGCAGCATGCAGGAAAAGGAGCCTTTAGAAAAGCTGCTTTTAGATCTGCAGGCGAAGAACAATGTTCGCCCTAAAGGAAAACCTATATTTCTTAAAATTGCTCCTGATCTTACCAAGGCACAATTGGACGATATCATTACAATTGTAATAAATTGCAAAATTGATGCAGTGGTGGCAACAAATACTACCCTCTCCAGAGACAATCTAACAGTATTAAATACAGATAAATTAGGCAGCGGAGGAATAAGTGGGAAACCGCTCACAAAAAAGTCTACAGCTATAGTAAAATATCTTCATGAAAAATCCCAGGGAGCTTTTCCTATCATTGCTTCAGGTGGAATACATTCTGTTGCCGATGCCATGGCAAAGCTGGATGCAGGGGCTGTAATGGTTGAGTTGTATACAGGGTTTATATATGAAGGTCCATTCTTGGCAAAAAAAATAAACCGGGCTATCATCAAAAGGGCTAAACAGCAAAAGAAGAAGGTATGATCTGTTTCCCCAATGCAAAAATAAATATAGGACTAAGGATACTTGATAAAAGGCCTGATGGGTATCATAATATTGAAAGCATTTTTTATCCTGTAGGTTGGTGCGATGCTTTGGAAGCAGTTAAGATGGATGGAGAGGGTAAAATAAAACTAAACCTTTCGGGTATACCAGTTCCAGGCAGAAGAGACAGCGACAATTTATGTGTTAAGCTTTACAAGTTACTGGCCAAAAAGCATAAGCTTCCATCGTTGGATATATGGTTGCATAAATCCATCCCAATAGGAGCAGGACTAGGTGGGGGCTCTTCAGATGCCGCATGTTTTATCAAGTTGCTTAAAGAGCTTTGTGATCTTCATATTTCAGAAGATGAAATGAAAGATTACGTTGCTCAATTGGGTAGCGACTGCGTATTTTTTATAGATAACAAACCTGTTATAGCATCCAGTAAGGGAGAAGTAACTGAAGCCATAGAGCTTGACCTGAGCAATTATTTTATATCCATCATTTACCCTGAGATACTTATCAGTACTCCATTTGCCTATAGTCTTATTACTTCGGTTAATGAAGGATATTCATTGAGGAGATTGGCAAATGTTAAAAAGATAAAAGAGTGGAAGGATAATGTGATCAATGATTTTGAAGAACCTATCATAACAAAGTATCCTGCCATTGGGGAAATAAAACAAAAGCTTTATGAAGAAGGAGCTATATATGCAGCTATGTCAGGCAGCGGCTCGGCGGTTTATGGAATATTTGAAAGAAGCGTGGATATGCAAAAGCATTTTCCTTCCCATAAAATATGGTTGGGTGATTTAAAGATCCCTCAATGAAGTTTCTATATAATATAGGCATAAGATCTTATGGATTGGCTATTGCAATTGCAAGTCTCTTTAATGATAAAGCGAAAAGATGGAGGGAGGGCCGCAAAGAGATTTTCTCTAAACTGCAAGCTGTATTTGAAAATGTAAAGGAACCTGTAGCCTGGTTTCATTGTTCGTCTTTAGGTGAGTTTGAGCAGGGCAGGCCAGTGATAGAAGCTTTCAGGCAAAAGTATCCTACGTACAAAATACTCCTTACTTTTTTTTCACCTTCGGGGTATGATGTGAGAAGAGATTACATAGGTGCCGATTATATATTCTATCTTCCCTTGGATACACCATCTAATGCGAAACAATTTGTAAAAATAGTAAAGCCTAAGTTCGCCGTTTTTGTAAAATATGAGTTTTGGTATAATTACCTTAGCCAATTACATAAGGCAAATGTGCCTACATACCTTATATCTGCTAAGTTCCGGCCAGAACAGTATTTCTTTAAAGGATATGCATCCTGGTTCAGGAAGCAATTAAATGTATACAAGAAAATATTTGTTCAGGATATGGATTCTGAACAGCTTTTAAAAAGTATAGGACTTGAGAATATTATTGTTGCCGGAGACACTCGTTTCGACAGGGTAATTGCCATAGCAGAAAAAGTCAAGGAAGATACGCTGGTAAGCACATTTAAAGGAAACTGTAAGCTTTGGATATGCGGAAGTACCTGGCCAGAAGATGAAAAAATGATACTACATGCCTTCTATCATTTAAAAGTATCAGGAGAAAAAGTAAAGTTACTTTTAGTACCGCATGAAACGGGAGAAAACAACATTAGCAGATTACTCAATACGTTTCCAAAAGCCGTAAAATATTCTACAGCTAAAAAAACTGAAGTATTAGGAACAGATGTTTTGGTTGTTGACAAAATGGGGCTTCTGTCTTCCCTTTATCATCATGGAGACATTGCTTATGTGGGAGGTGGCTTTGGCAAGGGAATACATAATTTACCCGAGGCTGCAGTATATGGTATTCCGGTTCTGTTCGGAGCAAACTATCATAAGTTCAATGAGGCCTATGACCTGATAAAATGCAACGGTGGGTCTTCTGTTTCATCTGCAGATGAAATGCTTAGCGATGTTTCTCATCTCCTTAAAGATGAAATATTCAGGAAGAAATCAGGCGAGGCAGCAAAAGCTTATATTTATGGGGCAAGGGGAGCCACTGAAAAGATAATCGCCGAGTTGAGCAGTATTTCTTAAGTCTTTTTACTCTTAATTACCCATAGGGTTGATAACTGTTGGGCATTTGGCTTTTTTATCGGAGTTATCAAATAAATACCTTACTCCAATTCTGGCTTCAAAGCCACTATAAAAAATAGTGGTAGTTATGTTATGGTAAGACGGAAGAACGTCCCTGTTGTAAAATCCTTCAATAAACGGCCTGAATAGAGATTTGTTGTTAAACTCAAGGCCAGGACCGGCTGCAATGGTGAAAAAGAACTTAGGGAAAGCGCCTATCTCTTGTCCGCTTAGTTGCGGACTATTTATTAAAAGATATTCTACCCTTGGGCCAATAAGAATGTATGGCATTATATGCAACATTCTGAATTGAATCTTAAGATAATTGTTCAGGGTAATGTAAGTGGTTCTGTTGGAATAATAAGTATATACAAGTTGTTTAGAGCCCATTTGGTTGTATGAAACTTCTACCCTCCAACGAACCATATCACTGTGGAAAAACTCTACTAACCCTGCTCCATTAAAGCCAAGCAGGTATCTTTCTTGTGTGTTAAAAGGTTCGGGGTTCCACACGTGAGTACCATAAGTTATCCCACCAGCTATACCTACCGCGGTTACAAATTGTGCCTTAAGCGAAACTATACTGAGGCAAAAGAACAGGAATACAAGTTTTAGCTTCTTCATTATACACTTAACGCTTCAGCAGTAGGATTTATTTTCTTAACCAGGCCTTGTAATACTTTTCCTGGGCCAACCTCGTAGAATACGGTGGCTCCGTCGGCACTCATTTTTTGTATGGTTTGGGTCCATCTCACAGGGGCAGTTAGCTGGGCAATAAGATTCTTTTTTATGGCTTCAGCCTGAGTTTCTGGTGAGGCGTTTACGTTCTGGTAAACAGGGCAGATAGGTTTATTAAACACAGTAGCTTCAATTGCCTTAGAAAGTTCTACACGGGCAGGTTCCATTAAAGGTGAATGAAACGCTCCTCCCACAGGTAATAATAGCGCACGCTTTGCACCTGCTGCTTTCATTAATTCACAAGCTTTGGTTACTCCAGGTATAGAACCTGAAATCACTAACTGGCCGGGGCAGTTATAATTAGCCGGTACAACAATATCATCTTTTATAGAGGAGCATATTTCTTCTACTTTGGCATCGTCTAATGAAAGCACTGCAGCCATAGTAGAAGGGGTGGCTTCACAAGCTTTTTGCATAGCCATGGCACGTTTGTATACAAGGGCTAGTCCGTCTTCAAAGCTTATTGCCTTTGCCGCAGTAAGTGCAGAAAATTCTCCAAGAGAGTGACCTGCAACCATATCAGGAGTAAATTTATCTCCCAGCATAATGGCGAGCACAACTGAGTGCAAAAAGATAGAGGGCTGTGTTACTTTAGTCTGTTTCAGTTCCTCATCAGTGCCGTTAAACATTATATCCGTAATGCGAAATCCAAGTACGGAATTGCCTTTTTCGAATAGCGCTTTGGCAGCATCAGAACTATCATAAAGTTCTTTGCCCATGCCTTTAAATTGTGAGCCTTGCCCCGGGAAAATGTATGCTTTTTTCATAGTAGTTTGAATCTTCGTCGTGCTAAGGTATAAAAACAAATGAAAATCACATTTCCTGCACATCCATTTATTTCAATAGGTACTATCTTTGCTGAAATTATTCTTGAATGAAGAAATTCTATCTGTTCATACTTCTAAACTTGCTTACTTGTAGTATGCTAAATGCTAGGACTGCCGGAAGTATAAGTGCTAAGATCACGGATGTGGAACAAAAGCCAATTGATGGAGTGTTTGTACAGTTACTAAAGGCAAAAGATTCTGCAATGGTGAAGTTTACAGTTAGTGGGAAAGATGGTAATATTGAATTTACTAATATAGTTTACGGAACTTATTTCCTTTCTATTTCTCAGACGGGTTATGAGGCTTACAACTCGCCTCTATTTACTCTTGAGGAGGCACATGCTACCATCCAATTACCATCCATAGAGCTCCGTACAAAATCTCTTAACACAGTAAATATTATAAGTAAGGTGCCCGCAATCCAACATTATGCCGATAAAACTGTGCTAAATGTTCAAAATAGCCCATTGAATGCAGTAGGGAATGTGTTTGATGTGATACAGCGTTCACCTGGAGTTATGGTTGACCAGAATGACAATATTAGTTTGCAGGGCAAACAAAGCGTTAGTGTTATGATAGACGGGCGAATAACGCCTATGTCAGGCAGTGATTTGGCTAACTTATTAAAAAGCATGCCTGCTGAATCGGTTGATAAAATTGAATTTATCACAAATCCGTCAGCCAAATATGATGCCAACGGCACGGCCGGCATCATCAATATAATTCTTAAAAAGGATAAGCAGATAGGAGCAAATGCTACCTTATACGCGGGATATGCCCAGGGAATATATCCCAGAACAAATGACGGATTCAGTTTTAATGAACGCACAAAAAAGTTTAACATATTTGGTAGCTATAATTATTCCTACCACGGGAATGTGAACATCATAAATTTTCTCACCAATTTTTACAACGGCTCTCAGTTTGCCAGTAGTACCCAGCAAAATGAATATCTTAAAACTCCTTCTTTAAGTAATACCGGAAGACTTGGTGCGGATTTTTTTGCTACAGATAAAACTACCATTGGCTTTATTGGGGATGGTTCTGTGTCAAAATTTCAGCCTTCTGAATCAACTACAACCTATGAATATGATAGCCTGAATAATGAGAAGTCTTATAATGTAACAAGTAGTAATTCCCCTAGCACAACGTATAATTACGCGCTTAACCTTAATATGAAGCACAAGTTTGATTCAACAGGCAGAGAGTTGTTAGTTAATGCCGATTATGCAACGTTTAATACCATTGGCTATCAAAATATCGGAACGAGCTATTATAATACAGACAATACTCCAATGGGTAACTTATTTTTATACGGGTACCTGCCTCGCCTGGTAAATATTTATTCCTTTAAAGCCGATTATGATGGCCAGCTAGGTAAAAAAGGCATGTTGGAAGGCGGGATAAAAAGTAGTTATGTAAGTACTGATAATAATGTTACCATATACGATGGTGCCAATTCCAATGCACCCGTTGATACTACCCAAAGCAATCACTTCACTTATTCAGAAAATATAAACGCAGGTTACCTCACCTATAGCAGGAATATCAGTAAAGCGAGTTTGGAAGCCGGGTTGCGGGCAGAGCAAACCGTTAATTATGGCGACCAGATAACCACTGGTCAGACTTTTTCACGCAATTTCACTCAGCTGTTTCCAAATGTCTCAGTGAGCGATTCCCTCACTACAAATAATCAATTGGGTTTATCCGTAAGTCGGCGTATTGATAGACCTACGTATGATCAGTTAAATCCCTTCAGTCTTTATATAAATCCTACATTTTATTTAAATGGAAACCCTTACTTGCTGCCGCAAAATGCATACCTGGCAGAGCTATCAGATGCTATTAGATCGCAATACTTTTTCACATTCACATATACTCATACTACATATCCTATAACAACTGTAATAGAGCCATACCAGGGCAAACCCAATATTGTGGAGCAGACTGAGGAGAACCTTACCTCCAGTGATAACTATGCATTGAATGGAACCATATCAAAGCAAATAATCAAATGGTGGAATACATCAACAAGCGTAGATGCCTTCGAAAGCCATTATGTTGCAGATATTTCAAATTCACTTCTAAGTACAAATCGTTTTTTGTGGGATGTAAGCACTAATAATTCGTTAAGTATTACTAAAAAAATAAGTGCATATATAACCGGAAACTATAGTTCGGGGTATGACCTTGGGTATCTTTTTATAAAAGCTCAATGGTCAGTTTATGCAGGAATGCAATTTAAGGTATTGAAAGATAAAGGCATCATTAAAATAAATGCTACTGATATTTTTTGGACCAATCGCACGGATGGAGCTACCTATTTTACCGGCTTTTACGAATCTGTTTATGTAAAGCGTGATACCAGGTCTGTAGGAATATCATTTACATATCATTTGGGTGGGGCCTCCCCGTCATCTCTGCACAGCAAAGGCGGTGCCGAGGACGAGAAGAAAAGGGCAGGAAGTACTACGGGTTGATAATAAAAATCCCTTTTTTCGCATATCCCTTAATTTTTCTCTTACCTAGTTTTGTTGCCAGTTATTATCAGATCAGATAAAGGCAGAAGACCGTTTTGTCCCTTGTTAAAACCAGCATCTGGTATAGAACGTTTCCTGGGATTGCCGGATATTTGTTGTGTACTTATATTCGTGCAATTTCAGGGGTCTGCTGCCGAAAGTATAAGTTTTATAGATCTTAAGAAAAAAATCATATCTGACCGCAAGTTTCATTCTTGTTTTCTCGTCATAGGTATGGTGCCATTACAAATTACATAATGGTAGGTGAATAGTTTTAACCTTAAATCTCATATTTATGACAGCTTTGGATATTCAAGCCACTTTTCCAGGGGAGTTAGATGCAATAATTTATTTTGAAAAGTTGCGCTGGGGAGGAACAACCCGTTGTGCATACTGTAACACCGGCAAAGTGAGCAAACGGCAACAAGACAACAGATTTCATTGCAGCCAATGCCGCAAAACCTTTTCAGTTACTACAGGTACATATCTGCACAGTTCAAAGTTGCCCGTGAAGATATGGATGCGTGCCTTTAGTATAATGGGCGAAGGCAACAGCAAAATATCAATAAAACAACTGCAACACGGTTTAGGTGTGTCATATACCACTGCATGGAGAATAAGACAGGAGCTTAAAGAGATGATGGGAAATAATTTTGGGCAGGGAATAAAGGGAAATATATTCGATGCTCTTTGCCGGAAAGCTATATCTCAGTATACTGCGCCAGTTGAGCTAGAAAGGGCTACCGTTTAAGTGGTATGCTTTAGGTGTAAAGCCGTAATGTTCCTTAAAAAGACGAATAAAGGAACTGGTATTTTCAAAGCCGGATTCTTTGCATACGTCCTCAACTCTTATTCCTTCTTGCTGTAATAGTTTTTCTGAGTGAGCTAAACGCTTTTGTACATGGTATTGATGGGGCGTTATACCAAACAATTCTTTAAACATGCGTTTAAAATGATGCGAGGACAATATAGCCACACTCGCCGCTTCGTCTATACTGATTCGTTTATCTACATTAGCATCCATATAATCTTTTGCGACAGAGAGGCGGCGGTAAAGTTCAGTTCGGGTTGATAGTTTAGCCGCTTTTATTTTATTTATTTCTGTGCGTAGGCTTTTATGAATGAATAAAAGCCTTGTTATCATTTCGGTGTATATAGCATCAAGATCAGCTTCCTTTTTCCACCCTAACTCTTCGCCCATTATTTTCCGCAGCTTTAAAAATAAGAGCCTTATAGTAGGGTCTATTTCGTAAGTCTTTTCGAAAAAATTAATAGGCTGGGCTATTTGCTTAAATGGGTCATCTAACAGTATGTCATCGCTTGTTATGAGAGATCGCATAACATCCTCTGCAAAGCTGGGTTTAAATGCAACAATAATAGATTCTTGTTCTTCATCCTCGTTGTCAAATGAGGTCTTATATATTTGTCCTCGATTAATTACCAGGTATGACCTCTCGCTTATCCTATACTCTTTGTTAGAAAGCCGATAATGCTGTTCTCCATTTAAAGTATATCGTATGGATAGTCTGGAAACATGATAGTCGGTCTCTTCTAGTTTTTTTGATTTTATTAAAAGTGTACCTGAATCCAAAGATTGCATGTCTTTGCTTTGATGTGAGCAAAAAACATTACCCATCAGTATTGATTTAGCGCTATTACATATGGGGCAAAACCTATAAGTAGGTGTGTTGACCATCCCTGGTTGTTTGTTTAACCAAAGGTAGGAAATGCCCAATCAAGGGAATGTTAAATATTGTTAAGCAATTGGGAACCAATCTTTGGATGTGCGGTACACTGTGCCTTTAAAAAGTGCTACCTTTTTATTTTCTTGGTTGGTAATGTTTATATGGTATACACCAATCTTGTTAGACGTGCTTATCTCTTGTGCTTCAGCAGTTATGATATCTCCTTCTTTTAACGATTCCAAGTGAGAAATGGAGGTCTCTATAGATACACTTTTTCTGCCATGAGAGTTGGATGCAAAAGCAAGGGCGCTATCGGCAATAGAATAGGTTATCCCGCCATGCGCAATAGCAAATCCATTGAGCATATCTTTCCGTATCTTCATTTTCAGGATGGAATGGCCAGGTTCTGTTTTTATTATTTCAATGCCCAACCACTGGCTAAACCAATCATTGGCATACATTGTTTCAACTACCTTTTCTGCTAATTCTTTTTTGTCCATGCGTCAGATGTTTTCAATAAAAGCTCCTTGTGTACTCACGTCGTAATAAGAGATATGTAATTGCTCGCATTCATCCTTCCACTTTTTTATCCGAGAGGCAGAAACAGAAGAATCGAAAATGAGCTTATCAAATATAAAAGCATTTTGTAAAGCGGCTATATCCAGCCAGTAATTACTGGAGAGCACTAGGTATTGCACTTTTATTTTTTGAGATGAGTCCGGCAGGTCTAAATTATTTCGGATAAATATGATTTTTAAATCATTGAACTGAGTATGGTTTTTATAAACGTAGAGATGATTGGCGAGCATAACCGCTGCAGTATCGGTAGGGATGGTAGATGACTTCTTTATTCCTTTTTCCCACCAATGATATTGAATATGGTAAGAGAAATCTACCGAATCAATGGCCTGCGTAGTCATACATTGTTTGCCTGATAAAAAAGCCACGGTGGAATGTTTTGGCGTATTGTATACTGCAAATATTTGTTGCCTGGAATGGATGTAATCCTTGCTGACTCTTATACTCAAAAAGATTATAAAACAAGACAGCGCAGTAAAAAGTGTGTGGTACTTTTTGTTCAGGATAAATGCAAAAAGTAGTGCCAGTATAATGTAGAGCAATAAAGCTTCGGCTATTGAAATATTTATGCCCTTGGTAACGAAGTAGGGTAGGTGAGTACCCATCTTGACCAAACGGTTCATGAACAAGAGGCTTTTTTGCAGTATCCATGCTGTCACAACTGATACCCATGGTATTGATGCGGTAATGAAAAACAGAACTCCTGCATATATAACTATAGAAAGAAGGGGAACTATTAAAAGGTTGGTAAATATGAAGTAATTAGGGAACTGATGAAAGTATAAAATGGAAAGTGGCACAACAGCAACCTGTGCTGAAACAGAAAGGCAAGTGATCTCCCACATCTTTTCGAGAACTAAGTTGCGAGGGTCAAGCAGGCTATTAAGCAATGGATACATGAGCAATATGCCCAATACCGCCAGGTAAGAAAGTTGGAAGCCCGTATCGGCTAAAGTGAAAGGATTTAAAAGCAAGATCAAGAATGCAGATGCGGCAAGTGTGTTTATGCTGTTGGTATATTTTCCTAAATGTCTGCCTATGGCAAGAAAGCTAAACATAACCGTGGCCCTGATAACAGGTGTGGCAAGTCCGGTAAGCATGGCATAGAACCATAGCATCAATACTAGTATAATAGTCCGTATAAGTTTTCCTCTTTTCAATCTTTCCAGAGGGAGCAATAGCCATCCCAGTAACCAAAACAAAATCCCGACATGCAAACCAGCTACGCATATTACATGTATAGTTCCGCTGTCTGCAAATTGCTGGATTACAGATGGAGAAAGATCGTCCCTATAACCAAGTAATATAGCCGAACCAATTGCAGCCTCATTTCCTTTTATCTTGTCATTCAGTAAAGCGATAAGTTTTTCTCTGCAATTATTAGCAAAACGTAATAAACTGTTTGCATTGTTCTTTCCGGTAAAAGAATATGAATGTGTTCTTACATAAGCTTCATAGTTTATTCCATGCAAGGCAAGGTAATTATCGTAATCGAATTCATCAGGGTTGGATGGTGGTTGTATTGGTTGCATATCAGCGCAGATAAACAATACGTCTCCATATTTGATATTCCCGGCAACAGAGTCCTTTTCAAAATAGAGTAAAGCTTTGCCGGAAGTGGCTTGCTTCTTTCCGTTTACTATTACAGAGGTTATTTCTCCTGTGAATTTTATCGTCTTTTCTTTTTCCTGTGGTATCGATATAATTTTTACAAGAAGGCTGTCACTTCCTTTAGCCGTATAATGATCAAAATAGGAAATGTTGGCATTTGGGTTTTTTAAAAGGGTTATGGAATATCCCGCCATGATAAGAAAAACTCCTGTCAATATTCCGAATACCCATCTTTTGCTGAAGTCCTGGTTGCTGTATTTTTTCCAAATAAGAACAGCGCAAAACGTAAAGAGACTTAATATATAAAACAAGAAAGGCTTAGCAGGAAAGTAAAGAGCGAGGGTTATACCTGTAATGAGAGGTATAATAAGCCGGATAAAAGGTAGTTGACTAAGTTTAATATTCATTAATTGAAGCCGGAAGAAGGTAGAATAGAATTGTCTATTAGTTGAACATTGGTGTAGTAATAGTGCAATATCTGCTGATAATTATACCCAAGCTGCGACATATGAATTGCCCCTTCCTGGCACAATCCCACACGATGCCCATAACCACGACCATGCAGCGTTATCGTATTGCTGTCGTTTTCTACGGAAAAACAGGTAGAATGTAAGTTCAAGTCAAGACGTATTTCTTTTAATGGGATCGTATAACCATTATCGTATAGATATATTCTTCTGTTTATGGGGATAGAATCCCAATATGCTTGTTTGCGCAAGGTATCCCTCTCAAGATTCTTTTCTTTTTTGTCCATGTAATCTCTCCATGTTTTTACAGACATCTGCTGTTCCCACACAGCCGATGGTTGGTGCAGGCAAAAGGTGTCTGGGGTAGCCTTAAGATAGGGTAGGGGGGCGTTCCAAACATCTTCTGAGTTGAGAGTGTATCCTCCACAATTTGAATGAAAGGCCGCATCTATAAGCTGGTTATTTTCATCCACAAGTACTATTCCCTTAGTTGCAATTACTGCTTCTAGTACGGCAGGAGTAGTAGCGGTCCCCTGGTATACCTGGCAATGTACTCCGTCGCATAGTTCGCAACCTTCTGATATATGTTTCGCAAGGTTGCTAAGAGCAAATGTTCGGCAAATGATGGCCTGAACCTTAAAATATTCAGGAGGCTTTCTACGCCCTGCTTCGCATTCTATTACTCCGGCGATGTAATGTTCTAGGTCACAAATACTGAGTAGTTTAAGTTCCGTGATGTTAGATGATGCCAACAAGTCGTCATCATAAAGACGTGTTTTGTTTGCATTCATTGGACGTATGTTAAGTTCATTTCTGGTAGCTGTTCCATGGAAACGCACCGAAGCAAATATACCAATCTGCTTGCCGAGCGATTTAAGTATGACGGAATCTCTCTCTAAAACTATCTCATAGATGTTTTGTGCATTGCATGTATCTATCTTTTTCCCATCAGCAATAATGTCGTACTTCCCCATAGCTGGCGCCACTAATACAGTGCTTACGGGTTGAGTACTGTATATATGAACACTTATATTTGTAGATGAGCCTACGACAGGTAAACAAGTAAGCAAGGCAAAAAATAAATTATATGCCCTGCGTTTCATTATGCCCTTTGTTTAGATTGTTCAGCGAGTTGAATGATGAGAGCTGCCGCTTTAGCAGAGGCTCCTGGGCCACCCAATTTTTCTTTTACCATCTTAAGGTCTTCCAGCATATTGTTGCGATAGGCAGTATCCTCCAATATTCTTTTCAACTCGGTTATAAGGTTAGAAACAGTAAGTTCATGTTGTATAAATTCCTTTACCACTTCACGATCCATAATTAGGTTTACAATGCCAATATATTTCAGCTTTTTACCGATAAATTGTTTTGCGAGCAAGTATGATATATTGCCTGCAATGCCCTTAGATCGATAACAGATTGCTTCGGGAACGCCCCATAAAGCCGTCTCAAGGGTTGCTGTGCCCGATGTTACCAATGCAGCGTTCGCATGGGCAAGCAGTTCGTAAGTTTTGCCGTATACAATGCTAATATTCTTTCCACCCACAAAATTTTTGTACCAATCAGGGTTGGAAGAAGGAGCACCACCAATTACAAATTGATAGTTTGGAAAAGCACCTGCTACTTCTGTCATAACAGAGAGCATATTACCAATCTCTTGTTTGCGGCTTCCCGGTAATAGAGCAATAATGGGTTTAGTAGGTAGACTGTTTTCTTTTAAAAACGTTTCTTTGTTTGGGTAGGGTTGTCCATTTATTGCATCTAATAAAGGATGTCCAACAAAATCTGCTTTGTAGTTATAGCGTGAATAAAAATCTGTTTCAAATGGAAATATTACAAGCATCTTGTCTACCACTTCTTTTATTGTATGTACACGGGATGACTTCCATGCCCATACTTGCGGAGATATGTAATAGGCTACTTTAATACCTGCCTGGTGGGCAAATTTTGCTATCCTCAGGTTAAAGCCAGGATAATCTACCAATATAAGTACATCAGGTTTGCAGGCAAGAATATCTTTCTTGCAAAAATCTATATTCTTAAGGATAGTGGGCAGATGCTGGATTACTTCTGCAAATCCCATAAAGGCAAGATCGCGGTAATGCTTTACAAGTGTTACACCTTGTTGCTGCATCATGTCACCGCCCCATCCCCGAAATTCAGCATTAGGGTCAGCTTGCTTAATATGTTTTACCAGGTTAGATGAATGCAGATCGCCGGATGCCTCACCGGCAATAATATAATACCTCATCTCAGATTGTTTTCATTATGGCAACGTATATTGCATATAAAAACGTGGCTAATACTATTCCTCTGGCTGTTTTATCCCTGTTTGTCCATATACAGGAAAAGAACAGAAGCAGGTTGCTTGCAAATACACAAAGACTAAGTGTGGAAACAAATATATCACCGGTTTTCAGGTAATCCAGAAAACTGAAAAAGAACATGCGATGGTGGAATATAAGATAATAGATCAAAAAAGTCACCATTGGTGAAAGGATGCCAATGGCGACACCTAATTTTACATTATCAAAACGTATAAGAGGAGAGCCTTTATCTGTATTTTCTATTTGTGGCATACTTTGCAAAGTTAGCTAAATAGCCATTATCATTATCCTGCCTTCTCTCAAATATTTGAGTAAAAGCAATGGGGCCAGTTTACTTAATTACCCATTTTTATGGCAATGCCCATACTTACATAGAGCGTAGTTATGTCGAGCTGGTATTGGTAGGGAGTCGATAGGGTTACGTTAGAATTTGTACCTGTGTTATAGTACGTTATTTGTTGGGAAGTATTAAATACAGGCATAGTAACTATAAAGTCTGCATTGAACAGGAACAATATATTCTTTAGTAAACAAGGGCGCGCTTCTACCCCAAATCCCCAGGCGGGGGCAAGCCTAGTACATGGCTGTACAATATCAGGGCCATCGGGTGCAAGGGTGCCTGTTACATTAGCTAAATGGCCGGAATCTGCTACATAAGGAGAACTGCAAAGCATGAAGCCCCCGAGTATTTTCAAATCTATCCACGAATCTCTTCCTAAGGTTGAAAAAGTTACTCCGCCCAAAACTCCTATTTGCCTGTATCCTGTGCCGCTCATAGCCCTGTAATGGTTTAAATGGAAGTTATCCACTTGAGCAACGTAAGAATCAGTACTAAGTCCGTTGTAATAATAATTGGCTGTGCATGTAAGTCCGAGGGGCGTATTATCTAGCAGGTAGGTAGCAGAAATGCTCGTTCCTATCCCAGTTTCTGCATATCCGTTCTGCCCGAAATTATTACGATAGTTATCATAGAACCCCGGTGTTATTCCAAAGGAAAGTTCAGGACTTACAAAACCAAATGATGCATTAAAGTAAAAACGCGACTTCTGATGTATCGTGTCTTGTCCATAACCCAAGCAAGGTAAACTAAATAGAAAAATTAAAAAGTAGTTTTTAACCTTCAAATGCAAAGATGGTTTTGTTACAATATGGTGATACGGGGGGCACTCAATTTTGTTGCAAAAAAGAGGCCTAACCCAAATAAGAACATGTAC
>Ga0206856_10118_pt1 | contig 27638 bp, 21 predicted proteins | sample Alteio_BWOrgCont_48_FD_152630 | JGI IMG/M metagenome (GOLD analysis project Ga0206856, IMG submission 152630) | Enriched cells from forest soil in Barre Woods Harvard Forest LTER site, Petersham, Massachusetts, United States -... | ecosystem: Environmental > Terrestrial > Soil > Temperate forest >...
CCCAAGGTCATGGTGACCAGAACAGTATAAAAACCGGTTCCACCCAAAAGCGGCGTCTCGCGAACGTGACGTCGTCGACTATCTCTCTTCGCGACGGCACCCAAAACCAATGCGAGCGGGATCGCAATTCGCGTCATGACCGCACAAACGGTCACCGCAGACAGACACAACACGATGCCTCTCAGCCAAAGTCCCATTGTTATTATTATCGGAAAACTACCTCCAGAAGTGAGGAGGAAATTAAAACTAAAAAATAGAGCAAAAAGTGAGGAACCGATAGATTTTCTATAGAATGCACCTCCACTTTCGGATGTGCTCCGTCAATATTTAAACGCCCTTAAAACGCAAAAATTTCAATCATGGCTACTTCGCAAATACCGATAAGAGGGTAAGGACCGTATCCATGGAAAAATCGACATCCACAAAAAGCTCCCCCAGCCTCTCCGAGGGCCTTCACCTCGGCGAACTGGTTCAGATCATCAAACTCCGTCGTAACTTGCTTTATCTTTTTACCGTGCTGTCGATTTTGGGTACTGTTTTTCGACAACTTTTTTACGTCCCCATCTACACCGCAGACTCCGTTCTCTCCGTCACAAAAGCCGAAAACAATCCCATGCAAGTCGCATTAGGCAATCTTGGAACGAGTAGTTTCGATACGCCAGATCGCCTCAAGAAGTACACAGATTATATTCAATCAAACGACTTCTACGTCGCCGTTGCCGAAACATTGAAGTTCCAAGAGGGATACCACCTCCTCAATCTCACCTCACCCAGCGAAATGTCGTTCACGCACAAGAAGTTTTGGAAACAATATCTTGCCACTCACTTCGGTCGGAAGCAGGCAGTGAGAACAGACATCCCTGAACCCGTTCTTGTTCCCGTCGAACAGTTGGCGGACATCCTCAAAAACGTCACCCTCCCGGATGCCAGTACAAGTGACACGATCACTATTCACATCACGACGCTCGATCCATTTACATCCATGGTGCTTGCAAATACTACAGCAGAAGTCTTTGCAAAAAAGACGAGTGAGCGCGATTACAACGAAGTGAGCGAAGTGAAACGCTTTATCCAAGAGCAGCTTGAGTCCACCACCGAGCGCCTAAAAAGAAGCGAAGGAACGTTGATTGAATTCAAAAAGACTCATAACATTTTGTCCGTTTCTTCAGAAAACATGGCCTATTCTGGCAAGCTCTCGAGTATTGAAAGTGAACTTGAAGCCGCTAAGCTCAAATATCAGCAAAACTCGAAACTCATAGAATTCTACGAAGGTAAACTCTCGGCCAGTGAAACCAAGCTCCTCACTCAAGGATCCGCTGCTCTTCGGGACTCTCATGTTGGAGAAATTGCACGTCTCCGACAACAAATCGACTCCCTTCGATATAAGAAAACACTCATGCAAGCACAGGGCTATAGCGAGTCCTCGTGGCAGATGGGACAGATCAATACGGATCTCGACAAAGTCGCCGCAAGTCTCAAAGAACAGCTTGCACTAGCCGCACCTAAAACCGACACCCATATTGCGGGCACTCAAGACGTCGACGACGAGATCGTCCGACCTGACATCATCCGTACGAAGCTCTCAAAGCTCAAAGAAGAGAACCGTGAGCTGGAGGCTAAAATCGCGACCTCTGAAAAATCTCGTGCGCTCGTAGTCAAAAGTGGCCTCGGCCTCCCAAAGGACGAACAGGTTCTTCTCACTTTATCACGGGATGTTGATCTTCAATTTGAACTCTATTCGTCTCTCAAAAAGAAACTTCAAGAGATTGAAATCCAACAAGTCGCACTCCAAAGTCATGTGATGGTCAGTGATCGAGCGGGACTTCCCCCTCCCCAGCCTCGAACTAATTTTATCGTGAAGATCCTATTCGCGCTGCTCGTGGGACTTTTCCTCGGCTGTTCAAGCGCATTTTTGCTTGAAGCAATGGATCCGAGTGTTAAGCACATCAGCGACCTCGAGAGAATGGAGCTCCTCAGCCTCGGAAGCATCCCTCACGTTGAAGGCTCACAGATTCGTAGAAGCATTGGTGGACGCTCGTTTCGGCCTGATCTTCTGATTTGCAAAGAAAAACCCGAGAGCACGGAAGCCATGGCCTTTAAGCACGTCCGCGCGCAGATCGTGAACCTCCGCGGCTCCGACGGCAACGCGGTAAAGATGATCACCATCACTAGTCCGGAACGGGGCGACGGCAAATCTTTTATCGCCTCCAATCTCGCCGTTTCGCTCTCTCAATTGGAGAAAAAAACTTTGTTGATCGACGGAGACTTCCGCAATCCTTCCGTCCCCCTGTTGTTCGGATACAAAGATGGCAATGGCTTAAGTTCTCTGCTCACACTTAAAGCATCCCTCGACGAAGTACTTCTCAAGGATCGGGCTCCGTATTTAGATATTCTGCCTGCAGGATGGGCTCCTCCCAATCCAAGTGAACTCATCAGCAACGAAAAATTCAGGGTTCTTCTCGATTATCTTCGGAGCTCTTACGACTATATCGTCGTCGACGCCCCTCCGGCCATTGCGGTCGTAGATGCGTCTGTTTTGGCAAATCTCTCAGACACTGTCATCATGACCGCTGGGTTTCGAAGAACAAAAAAAGAAGCCGTCATCATGGCCCTGAGGAGAATTCTTCAAGTGAGCCACAAAAACGTTTATGCCATCCTCAATAATGTTTGGGATTCGAACGCCGAAAACAGGGACTTTTCGCAAACGAGCAACCACGCCGCTTCGGAAACCGCTGTTGACGACGCACTCTCACGAATCGAACTCGAAAAATTCGAACGCGACCTAAAGGGGAGAAAAGCAGGATGAAGCTCCCCGTATTTTCCCGAATAACAAAGACAATTAAGGTAACTTTGGTCTCCATTCTATCGCTTCATCTGGTGATGAACCCGTTTTTCAGCACCCAGGCTCTTGCCGGATCGACCTCAGATGGCGGAGGCGCACCGACCGGAACTCGATCGAGCGACGGACTTTCGCTTTCTCAGGACATCATGCCGGCAGGACTAGGAAACGAATTCATCTCCGGAAACTACCCAGGTGCTATTTTGATGAACGTCAATTTGTGGGGCGCTATCGGAAAACCCGGTATCCACCACGTCCCCACTCAAACGGACTTAGTCACACTTCTTTCGCTTGCCGGCGGGCCCCTCGTCGATGCGCAACTGGATCACATCGTCATCAAACGCAGAAGCGCATCTGGAGACCAGGTCATCAAAGTAGATGGCGACGACCTATTGATGAACGCGAGCACAAAGAGCCCCATCCTCGAACCCAATGATATCGTGATTATCCCTCGCGAAAAACCACCGATCAGCTCTAATCTCATGACAACGGTCAGTTTTGCAGCTGGAGTGATGGGTTTGATTCTTGGAGCCGTGGCCTTGAGCGTGCAGTTTAAAGGCCAGAGATAAGTCCAAGCCGAAAAGAAGTATATCGAGCGCAAAAGCGCGAGGTTATAAGAGAACCTAAAGATGAAAATAGCTCTCATTTGCCCGCATTTTCCGCCCGATCACTGCGGAGTAGGAGACTACTCAGCCCATGTGGCGCGGGAGTTTGTGGCGCAAGGTCACGATGTCATGGTGTGGACCGCCCAAGCGGTTCCGCAGCCGGTGGCCGGAGTCCGAATTCGAACACTCCCCTATCCATGGAACCTTCGCACATACTTAGACCTCACTCGGCAGATGAAAACGTTTGGACCCGACTTTATCTCGATTCAATACACGCCCTATCTTTATGGCGCACGGACGGTGGGGATACATCCTGCTTTTAGCATCTGGTTTAATCTTTTGCCCTTCGTTTTTAGTACTCATAAAACGCGCATTGCGATCACTTTTCATGAATTGCACTACCCTATCTTCGGACTTCACTGGGACCGAGTTTTGATCGGTCTGCCTCAGTTTTTGCAATACCTTCAATTGTTACTCCGCGCGCCCCAGGTTTTTTTTACGAGTGAGGTGAATTTTCGACGCTACTCCCGGATTTTTTCATGGCGTGCGGAAAAGTTTTGCTGGCTGCCCGTCGGTCCAGGCATTGATCCTCGGCATTTAAATCACATCGTGCGGGATGAAGATTTTAGAGATCTCCTTCGACAGTCTGGCATCCCGAATCGGCACAAGATTCTCATCCAATTCGGCATTGCGCATCCCACTCGACTCTTTGCACACTCCATTCGTGCGATCGACGCCATTCGAAAAAAACTCGGTCCAGACTCCGTCTCCATTGCATTCTTGGGGATTGACCAAAAATCCGTCGAAGCAGAATTGGAAAAGGCCGGTCGCATGGACTTACGTCTTCAAGTACGAGGACTGGGATATCTCGCTCCATGGCAGATCTCTCTTTGGATGAGACGAGCTGATCTTGTTTTAGCTCCATACTTGGATGGGGTTTCAACTCGCAGGAGCAGCGTCATCACGGCGTATGCCCATGGCAAGGCCGTGTTGACGACGTCTGGATATTTTACTGATCCTGGGGTTGATTGGAGTCGCTTCTGTGTAGCAGTTCCTGCGGCAGATATCGATACCTTCGCCACCCAAGCTTGTGAACTCATCACGCAAAAAGAGAAGATTGAACTTTTATCTCAATCTGCTTCAAATCAATGTGCGGAGTTCTTTGCTTGGCCTGTACTGGCTAAAAAGATGATCACATGACTCAGAGCCAGAGCCGACCTAAACGAGTTCTGTACATCGCCCCTAATTCAAAGCTCGGAGGAGCAGAACAATGCGTTCTCCTCCTTGGACGACATCATGATCGTACGCGATGGACCCCTTTGATTTATTGTTTGAGCGACGGTCCATTGGTCAGCGAACTCCGAGCAGCCGGGGTCACGTGCTATGTTCCAGATCTGGCACGTCCAAGACTCAAAGACCCAGCCTCCGTTTTTCGCACTGTTTTAGATATTGTACGAGTCATCCGGAGAGAGCAAATCGATCTCGTCCACAGCGTGATGGGATATGCCCACCTTTTTGGAGGGATCGCGAGCAAGATAGCCTCGGTCCCGGAGCTTTGGTTCCAACATGGTCCGACCGATACCATCGACTGGCTCACCGCTCGAGTACCGACCGATCTTCTCGTCGTCAATTCTCAGTACACACTCGAGAAACAACGTCGATTTCACGCATGGGCGAAAAAAATCACCACCATTCACCCCGGTACCGAGGCACGCCGTCCCGATGATGTCACATCACAAAGCGAGGTCGCGTCTGCTCTCCGAATAAAATATGGCATTCGCTCCGACGAAACCGTTTTTACGCTCATGGCGAGGATCTCTCCGATGAAAGGCCATCTCCTTTTCCTTCAAGCAGCTGCCGATCTAAAAAAGCAGAGTGTGATGGCTAAGTTTTTAATCGCCGGAGAGACTTTCCTTCCCTCTGACCAATCCTACGAACTCGAAGTAAAAAAAGCGGTAACAGATCTTGGCTTGGATGAAGATGTGATTTTCACCGGATTTGTTCGCGAGAGCCAAACCGCCACCCTGCTCGCATCAGATTGTATCGTCAACGCATCCATCATTGACGAACCCTTCGGTCTGACCCTGATTGAGGGGATGATGCTCGGGCGGCCCGTGATCGCACCACGGGCAGGTGGCCCCCTAGAGATCATCGAAAACGAAAAGAATGGGTTGTTCTTCACTCCGCGCGATCCTCGCAGCCTTGCGGACAAAATGAAACAGATCGCACTCGGGCCGGATCTCCGGACCACTCTAGGTCAATACGCTAAAATCTCCGCTCAGCATCGGTTCGGAATCGAAAAGATGACAACGGACCTAGAATCAGAGTACGATCTACTGACACACTCTCTATGAACACGCAGGCGCCAGAATTTGAAAACGAGATCCTATTTATCTCGCCCGAATGCCCATTCCCCACCGGCGAACTCACTTGTCAGAGAGACGCCCATCTAGCAAACCTTCTTGCGCGCCAAACCCGTGTTGAACTTTTATACCCGTCTTCTGGCAGCCCAGACATCGACTCAGACATCGCAACCGAACCCAAGCAGTCCGGAAATCTCAAATTAATCGGTCTCGTGCCTCAAGATGCTCCCGCTTGGAGACGCTTAGCCGCGAAAATCCACCCTTTGATTTTTGATTCTAATTCACACACGATCCGACAAGCGCTACGTCAACGCGCACGCCATGGGAAGATCCTTTGGATCTCTCAACTCGAGATGGGCCAATACATCCCGTTCGCCAAAGAGCTCGGTTATCGCGTGATCTGGGACCGACATGGGAAGACCGTTTCTAAAGCCCAACATCGCTATCGCGAAAGTCGACATCTGAATTTAGCGGATACGGTGATCACGACCTGTAACAGTGACGCAAAACGCGTGCGCAAATTAGCTCCTCAAACTTCAGTGCATATCATCCCTAATGCAATCGACTTTTCGACTTTCGACTCTGTTCGAGACAAGAGTGGCTCTACGCTGTTCTTTTCTGGCGCACTTGATGAGCCCGCTACGCTCAAAGGCCTCCTGTGGTTCGTTCGAGAGATCATGCCGCGCCTTCGAGCCTCACTCAAAACGACACTCCCTCGTGTCGTGATCGCGGCAAAAGTATCGGGTGTTCACGCCGATCCAGCCACTCTCAAGTTCAAATCCTTTTTGGAGTCCGCTGGCATCGAGGTCCATCTAAATCCCCCATCAATCCTCCCTCTTTTGTCGGAGTCTGCAATCGTCTTCAATCCCAATCCAAAAGATGTGGCCAACCGCACTCGAATCCTGGAAGCGATGGCGGCTGGACGTGCGGTTGTCTCGACGGGAACGGGGGCCGAGGGCTTGGTTTTAGTACCGAGTTTTAATATATGGATTGCAAACCAAGCGGATGGATTCACCTCCGCCTTGCTTCGGCTGATTGACGATCCGACGGCTCGACAACAGATGGGACTTCATGCCTCAAAAACAGTTCAGATGCATTTTGACTGGAGCTGCGCTTCTTCACCGCTTAAGTCCGTCTTATTTGAACTACAGAGGGCGGCGTCTGAGAGGGTTTCATGAAGTCTCCGCTCAAAGTACTTCAGCTCGGAAAGTTTTATCACCCAAGTTTTGGCGGGATTGAGACCGTTCTTAAAAATATATCCGAAGGATTAGTTAAAACTGGCAATCAGGTCACTGTCCTTTGTTCTTCTCAAAACTCAAAAGGCGGTGACGAATGGATCAATGGCGTTCGAGTGATTCGCGCTCCGTGCTTTGGATCTGCTTTTTCTCAACCCATCTGCCCATCGCTCGCACTCAAACTCATCCGCATTCTCCCGGAGTTCGATGTGGTGCAAATTCATACCCCTCATCCTTTTACGGAGGGGATCACGTCGCTCTTGCCAGAGCGTATCCCTCTAGTGGCGTCCTATCACAGTGATGTGATTCGCCAGAAGCTACTTTTGCCATTTTATAAACCTCTTTTGATGAAGTTCCTTCGTCGCGCCGATCGCATCGTCGTGGCTACGCCGAACCATATCCAGCACTCTCCCTATCTCTCCATGCCCGATGTCCAGCCTAAATGTCGTGTGATCCCTTACGGGCTTGATCCCGCTCGCTTTGTCGCATCAACGACTCCACAAAATCAGTTCGGTGCGTATGTTCTATTTGTCGGTCGTCTTGTCAGTTACAAAGGAGTGCACACACTCATTGAAGCAATCCGGCAGACCCCGTTTCAACTCGTGATTGTTGGTGAAGGGCCGTGCCAAAGTGAACTTGAAGCTTTGGCCAAAACACTCAGGATAGAAGACCGTGTACACTTCATGGGTAAAGTCGAAAGCGAAGTCAAGATGGCCTCTCTGTTTTCTGATTGCCGGATATTTGTGCTCCCTTCCATCACACGTGCCGAAGCTTTTGGTGTTGTTCAACTCGAAGCCATGGCCTATGGCAAGCCCGTGATCGTCAGTCGCCTCGACTCCGGCGTCACACTGGTCAATCAGGACGGCGTCACGGGCCTTCACGTCGAACCTCGAAACTCTCATGATCTCGCTCAAGCGATCACCCGACTCATGACTGACGAACCCCTTCGGGCTAAACTGGGTGAGGCAGCCAGAACCAGATTTTTAGAGGAGTACACTTTCGAGAAAATGGTTCAGCGATATTCGGATCTTTTCTTCGAACTGCATCGCTACTCCGTCAAGTAGCGGTGTTAGAACTTGTCGTACTGTTGAGCTACGGCCTGAGTATACCGATCAAAAGTAAACTTTTCCAAAAACCGCATCCGTCCGTTCTCCGCTAACTTCATCCGCTCCGAAAGATCGGCCTCTAAAAGAGCGACTTTCTCCGCCATCTCTTCGACGTCTCCCGGAGTGTACAAAAGGCCGCACTCCTTGTCCTGAATAATCTCAAGAACGCCGCCCGCCGCACAAGCCACAACAGCCACACCACAAGCGAGAGCTTCAATCACGACACGCCCAAAAGGCTCAGGCTTAATCGACGCGTGAACCAAAATATCGAGCCCGTTGATCGCCTCCGCCGGATCATGCGTAAAACCTGTAAACAGCACACGATCTTGAATGCCAAGTTTACGGACTTGATCTCTGAGCTGAGAGCCGTAACCGTTTTCTCCCACAGTATCGTAGATCTCATCGCCAATGATCACAAACCTGGCCTGTGAGCCGGAGCGAATCAGGCGAGCCGCCATCTCGATAAACTCGACATGGCCTTTCCAGCGAGCGAGAACCCCGAGGATACCCACCATGGGAGTTTCATTCGGTACCTTGAAGAGTTCGTGAAACTTTCGGTTTGGGAGGCGCTGAAACTTCTCGGGATCAAGGCCGTTGTAAACAATCGGCACCTCGACCTCTTTTAGGAACCTTGGGATTTGAATCCCTCGAGCGATTTGCGCGTCTTTTAAATAGGAGTCTGCCGTCGCGCGAGAATTCGCAATCACGCGAACCTGCGAAGCCCGCTGAAGCGCTCGCAAAGTCCAAAGAGTGGGGCCATTGGGTAAAATATCCCGTAGATGCCAAAGGACTGGAACACCGCTGCTAGGTCCCACGACCGCCGCGAGAGCATGACACTTGATTGCGTTCGTGTGGATGAGCGCCGGCTTTTTTCGACGAAGTAAGAGGATTAACTTGGTTAGATAAATCCCCATCCCCGGCACTGACTTCAAACCTTGTTGAAACGCCACCAAAGGCGCTCCCCGGCTCATCTCGAAAAATGCCTTGGGAAGAGGTAAAACATCATAATCAACGCCAATCGAGACGAGATGTTCAACGAGCGGACCGTCAGCCTTGGGAAGTAAAACCCAAGGGTTGTAACCCAGTTCAGGTTTTTTTTTCAAACCACGAAGTAGATCAAGAAGACTTCTCTCGCCTCCACCCAAATGCGTCGCAACCGCGTAATAGCAAATCGTTCTCACGCGCCCCACCTTTCTCTCCACATTTGAAAACTCAACAGTGACCACAGGAGATGGGAATGATTCGCGCGGCAATCGACGTGACTTTTGACCAGCACATGAATCCTCGCAGGGTTAAAAATCCCCTCCCGCCGAATCCGCGCCACGTTTAGGTATTCATCTAAAAGATATTTCAACTCTCCCCTCAGCCAATCTCGCATCGGGATACTGAAACCCTGCTTCGGACGACGACTCAAACTCTCGTCTAATCCTCGTTCTCTGAGTTTCCTTTTCAAAAGCTGCCGTAGAAGATATTTGGACGTCATGGGCGGGAAACTCCGTTGCTTATGTGAAAACGAAAGCCGGGCCGAAAACTCCCCCATCTCATCATCTAGGAAGGGCACGCGAGCTTCAAGGCCAAAAGCCATCCCGGCACGATCCGTTTTCGCCAACACCGTGTCTACCAAAAAGGTGCGGATAAAAACCTGAGCGATCACATCAGAGGACTTCAGATCTGCCAAGCTCTGGAACATCTTATCCCAGTGGGAAACATAGGGATCAACCTTTGCCTCCAACAGACCCGCGATACGATCCATCCTCATAGGACCGATCGTGCCGACGAAATATTGATAGAGTTCAGCCTCCGTTTTAAATTGTAAGATCTCGGCCAACTTCGCAATCTGCTGCCCTCTTGGAACATGATCAAACAGGCGACTTAACTTGCCGATCCCATTAAAAAACGGAGAACGAATCGAACTCGGGATCTTGTCAAGCTGGCGCAAGAAGAGCAAAGCCCTTTGCTGAGAGTATCCAAAAAACAACTCATCTCCACCATCACCTGAGAGCGCCACTGTCACATGCTCCCGAGCAAACCTAGCCAGCAGCAAACTGGAGAGCAAAGTCGGATCCGCAAATGGCTGGTCAAAATAGACCGGCAAATCCGGTATCAAACTAAAAAAGTCGGAGGGCCGAGCTAAAATCTCATGATGTTCTGTCTTAAACCCTCTTGCCAACTTGCGGGCGTGAGGGGTTTCATCAAACTCACTCTCCGCATAACCGAGGGTAAAAGTTTGAAGCTTGCTCCCGGCGCCTTTTTCTTCCCGAAGAGCCGATGCATAAATCGCAAGCAGGCTCGAATCGATCCCACCGCTCAAAAAACACCCGAGTGGTACGTCGCTCACCATCTGATGATCCACCACTCTTTTGAGGATGCGATCCAGTTCATCGATTGCGGACTTCTCATTATTGAATATCTTAGGTCGTTCGGTGCTGAGTACTTTGGGATCCCAGTAAGTATTCTCCGTCAATTGCCCATCCTTGACTTCGAGCCAAGTACCGGGAGTCATTTGCCGGACCCCCTCGAGGATCGAATCAGGAGTGGGCACGTGGCTAAACTTTAAAAAATAAAAAAGCGTCTGCGCCTCAACGGAGCGACCTATCCACGGAACCTCCAAAAGTGGCTTTAACTCGGAAGCAAATGCGAGGCGTCCCAGGCGATGCGAATAAAACAGGGGCTTAATCCCAAAGCGATCGCGCACCAAATAAACCACCGGCGAAGGACCCCGGTTATCCCAAATCGCAAAAGCAAACATACCGTCCAGTCGTTTGAAAAGCTTGGGCCCCCACTCCTCAAAGGCATGAACGAGGACCTCAGTATCAGACTTGGATTTAAAACGATGCCCCAACTCGACGAGCTCCGAACGCATCGCTCTAAAGTTATAAATCTCTCCGTTGAAAACCACCCCCACACGTCCGTCTTCATTAAAAAGGGGCTGATTCGCATCGTCTGACAGATCAATGATTTTCAAACGACGGTGAGCCAAACCGACATTTTCGCGAGCAAAAACTCCTTGAGCATCGGGACCGCGACGGATCATGGACTGTGCCATTTTATCCAACTGAGCCGGATCTACTTTTTCACCACTTCGAAGGACGAGGCCACTAATTCCGCACATGGGTCCCCTCCTCTTTTCGCAGGTACTTTAACAAATTCGTCGCCGCATGCTTCCACTGGAACTCTCGCAACACTCGATCCCGAGCATTCTCTCCGCGGCGTTTAAGTTCGTCCGGATTTTGTAGAGCCTCGAACATAGCGGCGACAATCGCTTCATCGTGAGTAGGATCAACGAGCCAACCCGTCTCGCCCTCCACAATCGCGTCGATGATGCCTCCGGCTCTCCCCCCAATGGAGGCAACGCCGCAGGCAGCCGCTTCAAGAATCACAAGGCCAAAGCCTTCGACGTTCGGAGTCTCATAATCATCACGCGAGAGGAGCAAAAAAACATCCGCCCGGCGAAAATACTGCTTTAACGCCTCGTTTGTTAGCACTCCAGTGAAATGAACGAACTCTTCAACCCTGTAGTGTTTAACCAGCTTCTCAAGTCGCGCACGATCGGGGCCATCCCCACAGATCACAAGACAGGCTTCGGGATGAATGCGCACAACCCGCGAGATCGCCGCAATCGCGCGATCGATGCCTTTGTAATCTTCCAAACGCGCGACCGTGAGGAAAACCTTTTTCCCCTCAAGACTCAAACCGTGAAGGGACTGGCACTCAATCTCCGTCTTTTTCGCCTGAGAAAAATCCTGAGCACTCACCCCCCCCGTGAAGAATGGCGATTTGACTCGGATTCATATCGCATTCGCTCTTCAATTTTTCGGCGGTAAAGCGGCTCACAGCAAAAACTTGCTCCGCGTTTCGAAGAACGGCCTTTTTGATCAGCGAGAAGGAACGACGAATTTTCTTACGAAGATTGAAACCACTTTCAAGAATCTCAACCCCGTGAGCCACCACGAAGTACGGGATCTTTCCAGATCCGAATCTAGATCCGATCTGGTTCAAATAGGCGGCCACCCCATCGGGCATCCATAAAAAGCAAAGAATCAAATCAGGGCGATCTCTTAACACCTCTTTTGAGATTCTGCGCGCAAACATCGGGATCGCTCGATAAGCCGACTGAGGCACTCGAACTCGAGTCACGGGGAAGGGCAGGCAATCCGCATCCACTTCTTGAGGTGCTTTGTTTGTCGGGCTGACCGCAGCCGCTGCAGTAATGAGGGTGATCTCAGCCTGCTGACTTTCATGAAGAGCTAAAAGGATCTCCGACGCAAATGTCGCAACTCCGCCCAACTTGGGGCGAAAGTCATACGAAAGTGCGAGTATTTTTAGCTTTTTCATCGTTTTATCCAGTTAACTCGGGATTCAGAACGTTTGCGTACTCGTCTGCAACGCGATCCCAACTTCGAGCGACCGCAATCGCTCGAGCCGCTTCTCCTACCCGTTTTCGTTCATCGGGCTTCGTAATCCATCTCCCAATCTGAGACGCAATCGCCCGGGCGTCAACCGGATCTTGAATCAACAATCCTGAGTTGCCATCTTCAATCAGCTCCGAAGCACCGGCACCACGCGAAACAAGGGGAGCCAAACCACTCGCCATAGCCTCTAAAATCACTAATCCAAACGGCTCATAAAAAGTTGGAAGAATAAAAAAATCGGCCGCTCGATAATAGGGGGCCACATCCTTTTGATGTTGAATAAAAACAACCTGCTCCGCTACACCTAACTCTCGAGCAAGATCTTCAAACCCAGACACGGCGCCATCGCCTACGGCGACGAGTCGTACCTTTTTTCGATGAGCCTCGGATAGACTTGCCAGTGCTTCAATCGTCGGCGCGAGCCCCTTGCGCTCGTAAGCTCCCACGAAGATCGCGACACTTTCGTCTTCACGGACTCTCCACTGAGCCCGAAGTGCTTTGCGCCCATCAAAATCCGCACTCGTAGTTGCCGGACGAAACTGCTCCGAATCCACACCGTGATGAATGACATGAATCTTTTTCGTGATCCCAAAATGATTTTTCATCTCCTCTGCGAGTCGGCGAGCAATGACAATATAGGTTTTATCCGACTGATAAAACTGATGCTCCTTCCAAATATCGTAACGATTCAACGCTTGATGATAAAACCCAAGAGCTCGTGCCTTCGCACCGTTAGCCCCCCGTGCAAAAGGGGGCGAATACGCACGTCGAGCGGCCGGATTTAGGAGAATTTTTTTTTGCTCCTCTTCCCATGTTGCCGCAATAAACTGAATTTGCACCACATCGGCCAATAATGAACACGTCCCCGTCGCATGAATCAGAGGGCGCCGCTCCCCCTTAAGCATCGGTCCCAAGATCATGTGAGGTAAAGTAGCACCGTAAAAAATCCCCATTTTAGTGACGAACGGTTTTTGAAGATACGGACGGATGCTGTGAAAACGCGTTCCGACACCCCAACTCTCTTGACCTAACGGGTCGTTCAAGGAGTAGGAAAAAATGTCGACATCAAATCGTCGACTTAATCGTCGCGCGATTTCCATGACAGATCGATCTTGTCCGCCCCAGGAGTTTAGATCGTGAATGGCGAATCCGAGGCGACGCTGTTTCATTTTTTTATCACTCTCAGCATCTCTGCGGCCGCCTCGAGCCAATCATAACGATCCACGACGGCGTCCCACGCCCCATCCCAGGCCGAATTCGACGTCTTGCCGACCGAGTGAAAAGTCTGAATCATCTCTTCGAGCGCATTTTTCCATCGATCAAGCCGAAGAGGCTCGAGTCGGACCCAGGGTAGCTGATGTCGCTTCAACTCCTCGAGAGGAGAACTGAGCGTCGGTTTACGTGCGGCCCCATACTCGATGACTTTGAGAGGGAGAGCTGCATCCGTATAGGGTGATATTTCGAAAGGTACTACGCCGATATCAAAGTCCGCCAAAATCAAAGGGATCTCGTCCGGTTTTCGAAACCCAAGATACTTCACCCAGGTCGGCAGTTTTATATTTTGAATGGCGGGACCATGGCCGACAATGACCACTTCTACATCAGCGCCACGTGCTCGAACGGCAGAGACGACTTCGATCAAAAACTCTATCCGAACAAAAGAGTCGAGCCCACCCACATATCCAATGCGAATCGGCCCCGGTCGCCTCTCTTGATTGGCAACGCTTCGAATACGTTTTACGTCGGCGCCATTTGGGATCACCTGAGCTTGGCGGCCAAATTTTTTAAGTGAAAAATCCGCGAGAACTCGACTACTCACCGTCAACTGATCGCACACCCGCACCGCATGCCGGAGATAGCGATCGACTTCTTCAGCGGTCCGAGGCTCCCCTCCGTGACGAAACCCCGCGGCGTGGTCATCCACTAAATCATAAACCTGAGGAACGCCTCTTTTTTTTGGCATCCAAAATCCACCATAAGCTTCGGTCAAAATACCGTCGTACTTTTCTCGCTCAAGGAAAAATGCTGAAACTTTCTCCACCCTTCGGGCAACCCATTTGCCTTTCCCGAAAAAAAGATGAAAAGTCGGCGTTTTTATCGAAAAAAGTCCGCCGGTGATCTCGCACCTCTCAACCCCGCGAAAAACTTCCCGGGCATGCCATCTCAATTTTTTAACAACATCAAGTTCCGAAGGCTGCAAAGACCGCGAAAACAAATCGACCTGATGACCGAGACACGCCATCGCTCGCGCTAACTCCCCTGCGCGAGTTCGTATTGGCGTCGACGGAGCATGAGGGATGATCAGGATCCGACTCAAGTGTGAGTCCCCGCTCTACCCTTTTTATCTCCGGTCATGAGCTGGGCCAAATGATCCGTCAAACTCTTTAAGGAAGGTTCAATCTCAATCGAGGAACTCGGACGTTTGAGAATTGAATCCAACTCGGCGGGCACTTCCATAGCCCGACCGATCAAAGGTTCGACAATCGTCTCGAATTTTGCGGGGTGCGCGGTGGCCGCAATGATCCAATCAGACTGGGCCTGTTGCATTCGTGCTGCGATTGCAGTCGCCGTATGCGGACAAAACACTTCTCCCCATTCTTGATTGCCGGTTCGAATCGTCTCTCGAATTTGAGGATCAAGAATCGAAACTGCACTGACGTCCCGCTTGAGGTCCTGAAAAACAGGGTAGAGGCTTTGGATCCTCTCGATGTTGCTTGGATTGCCGACATCCATGGCATTGGCTAACGTAGCCACCGTCGGGAGCGGACGCCACAGCCCCCCTTCCAAATAATCAACGACCGCGCGATTGGCATTCACAGCCAACACCACTTCACGTATCGGAAATCCCATACGCTTGGCCCACAACGCAGCGGCGGAGTTACCCAAATTGCCAGACGGAACGATCACTCCGGCCTCACGCCCCGTTTTGCGCAGATAATTCAAACTCGCCCAAGCGTGATATAAAACCTGAGGCAAAAGACGGCCCACGCTGATGCTATTGGCGGAGGTGAGATGGCAAGAGAGTCGCAGTTTTTCGGAACGAAACGCCTCTTTTACGATTCTCTGACAATCATCGAAGTCCCCTTTGACGGCGACGGCTCGAACATTGTCGCCCCAGGCGGTGAGTTGCTTTTCCTGTCTCGCCGAGACCCGACCTTTTGGAAAAAGAATAACGACATCAAATCCTGGGCGTCCCCAAAAAGCGCCCGCAACTGCTCCGCCGGTGTCGCCCGATGTGGCAACCAAAACGGTATTTTTTTCCTGACTTTTCGGTTTGAGACGTCCCAAGCACTCCGCCAAAAAGCGTGCTCCAAAATCCTTGAACGCCAACGTCGGCCCGTGAAAAAGCTCAAGCAAAGCTGTCTGCCTTTGCAACATTTTAAGAGGTAACTCAAAATTAAACGCCGACTCACAAATAGATGCGAGTTCTTCCTCGAGGCGATCTCCTTCAAAAAAAGGGGCCAAAACCTTTGCACCAAAAGCAGGAAAAGTGATTTCGCCTCCAAACGTCTCCATCTTGAAAAGTGGAAAACGCTCCGGCACGAACAACCCTCCATCGCTGGCGACAATAACCTCCAGAGCCTGTGAATAAAAAACAGCCGGATCGGGGTCCTCCGACTTTACCCCGGACCTCAAATGATGTCGGGCGCTTACAAATTTCACGGCGGAACGATCCTCGCACCTTGAGCGGATATTTTGGAGACCCACGAGTCCGCTTTCACTCCCGCACCGGCAAAAGCGCTGACCATCGCCAACGCCACGCTCTCCGCAGTCGCGCGCGCATCAGTCCACGCAAAAACGCTCGGCCCGGACCCCGATATCGAACACCCCAAAGCTCCATGCCCGAGAGCCGTATCCTGGGCCCGGGCAAAACCGGGGATGAGTCTCTCTCTTTGCGGCTCAATCAAAACATCCTTGAGAGAACTTGCGATCAACTTTGGATCTTCGCGATAGCAACCGGCGATAAAGCCCGCTAAATTCGCGGACTGTCGGACGTGTGCTTTGAGGTCGATTTGAGGAGCCAGAACTCCCCGCGATTCTCGAGTATCGAGCCTCAAATGCGGGTGCACCAACACGCAATAAATAAAACTCGGCACCGGGATCGACACCGTCTCAACCGGAGCCGCCGAGCGCGTGAGCGTGAGCCCTCCGAATAAACAGGGAGAGACATTATCCGGATGCGCAGATCCGGTGGCAAGCTTCTCTCCCATTAATGCGTACGGGAAAAGTTCATTCTTTGTCAGTGGCCGCTCCAATAGTGCATTCGCCGCAACCAGTGCAGCAACAGAGGACGCGGCCGAGCCGCCCATCCCGGAACCGATCGGGATCCCCTTTTTAATTGAAACTCTGAAACCATGAACAAGAGCCAGATCTTTTACGAGCGCCATCATGCCGACGGTTGCAGTGTTGTTCGCCGGATCCAAAGGTAACTCGACACCCCCATCGAGGTCATAATCGATTTTTAAAATTTCGACGACTCGCGCTTTTTTTGTAACCTCAACGGTGACCGTATCTCCCACGCAATCCAACGGGAACCCCAACAGATCAAATCCGACGGCAACATTAGCAACCGTGGCAGGAGCAAAGACGGTTACTTTTTTCACGATGAGGTCCCCAAATAGGAAGCAAGACGCAAGAGATCGCCAAACACACCGGCCGCTGTCACTTGCGGACCGGCTCCCGGTCCCTGAACAATCAGAGGCTGTGAATGATATCTCGCTGTCGTAAACGCGACAATATTGTCACTGCCCGAGAGCCGAGCAAATGCGTGCGACGACGGATATCGTGAGAGCGAAACAGACAGTTTACCGGCTTCGGAGATCTTTCCGACATAGCGAAGCACCTCCCCTTTTGCGAGGAGACTCTTCATCGCCGTATCATGCTGGGGCAACTGCTTGAGAAACTCGTCCACTCCCACATCCCGAAGACTTTCGGGAACAAGACTTTCAATCTGAACGTCGGATAGCTCGACGCCAAGGCCCATCTCGCGAGCCAAGATCACCAATTTTCGAGCGACGTCCCTGCCTGACAAGTCGTCACGAGGATCGGGTTCGGTGTAACCCCGCGCTTTAGCCTCTAAGACTACCTCTGAAAAAGCGCGCGTTCCATCATACGTGTTAAAAATATAGGACAGGGTGCCCGACAAGATGCCCTCGATCTTCTCCACGCGATCGCCCGTCTGCACCAAATCTCGAAGCGTGTTGATAATCGGCAATCCCGCTCCTACAGTCGTCTCATACAAATAATGCCGACCCCGTTCACGCGCTGACTGAGCCAGTTCGCGATAAAACTCGATGGACATCGTGTTCGCTTTTTTATTAGGAGTGATCAAATGAAGTCCGCGACGAATCCATTTGGGGTAGAACTTCGGGATCTCTCCGCTCGAGGTCGCGTCGATGATCACGGCGTGTGGGAGGTGGTCGGCTTTAATATGCGAAATAAACCGGTCCAAATCGGCAGGCTCGCCACCGTCGGACCAAGTTTTTTTCCAGTCCTTGAGCTCTATCGACTGCTCGTTCAAGAACATCTTTTTAGAACTCAGGATGCCACGAACGCGAAGGTCGATCTTAAAATCTCGCCGAAGCTTTTCGGCCTGTTCGGATAGCTGATCCAGTAAAGTTCCACCAATCAATCCAGGTCCAATCAATCCCACCGACAGTGTTTGATGGGAGAGATAAAAAGCTGAGTGAACGGCACGCAACGCCCGCTGCGAATCCACGCGGTCCACTACGGCCGAGATATTTCGCTCAGATGACCCCTGCGCGATGGCTCGGATATTCACGCCAGCTTTCCCTAGGGCACCAAAAAACTTCCCAGCCACGCCCGGATGATCCACCATCGCATCACCGACCGCAGCCAATATGCTGCAATCCGCACTCACATCCACGGTCTGAATCTGCCCGTGATGTAACTCCGCAAAAAAAGCGTGTTCGACAGTCTTTTTTGCAAGCGCCGCCTGCGCACTCGGAATCGCAAAACAAATCGAATGCTCCGAACTGGCCTGAGAGATCATCACAACCGATACTCCGACTTCGCGAAGCGCCCCGAAGATTCTCTGCGCGACGCCCGGAACGCCGATCATCCCCGTTCCTTCGACATTGACCAAAGCCATGCCGTCGATCGTCGCAAACCCTTTTATAGGAGTTTGTGTTTTTTTTGCGGGAGAGGTGTTGCCGATTCTCGATCCCGGGAGTGTGGGCTTAAACGTATTGCGAATCCAAATCGGGATACCGTCCTCGATCGCCGGACTCATCGTCGCCGGGTGCACGACTTTCGCGCCAAAGTAGGCAAGTTCCGAAGCTTCTTGATAACTCAATTCATCCAACACCACGGCTTCGGGAACCAAACGAGGGTCTGCGCTCAGAACTCCGTCGACGTCGGTCCAAATAATGATCTCACGGGCCTGAAGCAATTTGCCGAAGATCGAACCTGAGAAGTCGCTGCCGTTTCTTTTGAGTGTGGTGGGGATCCCGTCGGGGCTCGAGGCAACGAATCCCGTGATCACAATAAAATCTTCCGTCCGCTTCGCGAACCAAGCATCAGCCTTTGCCTGAGAAACTTCCCAATCCACAGCGACGGAACTCTCTCCGGGATTGACGACAAGAACCTCGCGAGCATCAAGCCAGGTGGCGTTTACACCGAGTGAATTGAGATAGTTGCACAAAAGCTGAGCCGACCAAATCTCACCATGACCGGCGATGAGCTCTACGGTGCGTTCCGAACAAGTGCGTGTGAGCCAGGCGGCGCGCAGCACTTCTTCTATCATTCGAAAATCAGCGTGAAGACGTTCCACAAAATCCCCACCTGCCGGGATCAGTTCAACAAGAGTGGAGACGTGCTTTTCGAGCAGGGTCTTGAGTTTTGCAAGATACGAGTCGTCCTGTTTTACGGCGAGTTCGGTGAGTTCAATGAGAGCATCAGTCACTTTACTCATCGCCGAAACGACGACCGCTTGGCGTGTCGGGTTTCCCGACAAGGACGACTGTGAGCGAACAATCTGCGCCACTTTGCGATATCGCTCGGAATTCGCGACACTCGTGCCACCGAATTTATGGACAGTCCAAAGATTGGGCTTAGAATTCGATCGTAAATTTTCCACGGTTTGGGAACTCCCACAACAGTATACGCGGAGGTCGGACGATACTCAATGACGGGAAGGTGGACATCGATGTGAATCTAGTGGCACATCAATGTCCGCGACGAAATAAGAATCGTCAAACGTTTGTCACCGCAAACATTTAGCTTCGGCTCCCGTCGATAGAAACTGGAGCGCTCACTTCCTCGCGAGGACTCTTGTAGATTGGGTTTTCGGGCGAGAGCTTCTGTGACGTTTTGAGAAGAAATCGGGGACGGGAACTTTCAACAAGGGCAGCAGGTATTGCAACGCCTCGGCCCAGCTTCGAATCGATGCCATGCGCCTCGCACGCGAGGTCCCGGAGGTTCTCGAAAAACTGGACAGTGGCGAAGTGAGTCTCTCGAGCGTTGCAACTCTACAGCAGTTCTTCCGCGCTGAGAAGAAGTCCGGAAAGTCTTACGCCCCTGCCGAAAAACTTGATCTGGTCACACAGATTGAAGGTCAATCACGAGAGGAGACACAGAGAAAGTTGGCCGAGATTTCACCGGCCTCCGTGATTCTGAAGGAGCGCGCTCGCGTTCTCACTCCGACCCAGACCGAGATCAAGTTTGTGGCCGACGAGGAGATGATGGCGCTGATCGCAGAGATGAAAGCACTGATGAACGAGCCCTCGCCAAGCTATGCGCAAATTCTCACTTTCGCCCTTCATCTCGCACTCGGAGAGAAAAAACTCACACCGCAAAGACGCCCTTATATTCCAATCGAAACTCTTCGTGCGACAGCGAGACGGTCCGAAAATCGCTGTGCATTAGTCTCGCCCTCAAATGGACAGCGTTGCGAATCCACGCAAGGACTCCAAGTTGAGCATATTCGCCCCTTCGCGAAAGGAGGTACGGATGATCCAGATAATCTCACTTTGCTCTGTCCTGCACATCAGCGCATTCAAGCAATTCAAGAATGCGGCGCTGAAAAGATGGAGAGGCATTTTACATTCGGACACGATGCGGTTTTCGAGCTCAGAGACAACGGCTTGGCCCCGTCACCTGTCTAAAAATCCGACACCTGTCAAAAGCTTAGACGCTTCAGACTTCTGCCATCCACGAGTCACTTGATTATATGATTGGAATTTTCGACCCGGACGGGTTTATACGCTTTGGCGTACTAATTGCTCTTCAGCGACCGCATGAAAACTAAACTGAGTTTAAAAAACCTGGCCTGGGCGACATTCGGCACATCCATTTGCGTGGTGGGCTGCACGAGCTCCCCCACTCCGGCGACACCTACGAGCACCGCAACCCCTGTCAGCTCTTTAAATCAAAACGACCTGATCACGGCTCCCGACGCGCCCAACAGTTATTCGGCCGACACTAAAGCACGAGACGCCGTCGTATCCGAATATCCCACGCTCCTCAAGCGATTGAGCCAAGCTCGCAACAAAGTTTGGGCTCCCTCACTCGATGATCTCCAATCCCAAAAAACATTATTATCGGAAAAGGACACGGGAGTTGCCCGAATCCTAGACGGGGGATATTATTCTTTCGCCAATTTGACTCACGATTATCAGCACGGAGCCGATCTTAGACTGGAAAACGGGAGTTTCGGGGTCGGCTTTGCCGGCGCGGATTATGGTTTCCTGACCGATATTGGGTCCACGTCACTGGATTCGCTGTCGCCGGACTTATTAAATTTTTCACTGAACTACGTGACTCCACTCAAAGACAGCGATGCTCGGCATGAGTACCAGGTATTCTCGGACGGCAAAACGGTAGACGGTCAAACTTACAAGAGTTATTTCCCTGCGGCCGTCGGACACACCTATATTTTAAAATCGATCAGCTACGGTAGTTCCGACGTCGTAGTAGCGTTTCAAGTCACTCGAGAAGAAGACAGCGATCAAAGTATGATCCTGGCTTGGAAACTCCTCAAACGCGGTTCAGTACCACTCCTCGACGGTAATCAGCCCAGTACTTCCACATTCGTGGCAGAGGACCTCAGCTCAAGCTCGGTATCCGAGAGTGATCGCGAAAAGGCGAAACAACACGAGGCAGATTTGATTGATCAATTGGACAGCTCAGAAAAAACCATTCTAGCTCCACTACCGGAGGATCTTGCGGCCAACAAAGATTTCTTAAACTCTCCAAACAGCGGGATATTTAGACTTCTGCCGAACAAAAATGCGGCGACTTTGCTTCTGAATCCAAATGGCAATAGTTATTGCCTCCAGGACGGTTCCCGCAGTTGCAACGATTTCGGCTTCGATTATTTCAGCGAAAATAAATTCGCATTGGGCAACAGCACGGGCCTGATCACCGGATTGCAAACGACTCCGCTCGAGCAAGTTTCGCTCGACACAGACGGCGTCTCTTATTTGTCGAATTATGTCCCCCCTCATCGTAACTCCTCGCTCGAGCACGCACAGGGAGTCTTCGCGCCACGCATGCCCAAGGCATCGTCCAGCGGCCACGACTACGTCGACCATATCGACGCGAAAAACGGCTACACTTATGTATTGCGATCGTTTACCTACAACGACGAAAACTCGTCAAAACCAGACTCCGACGAACTCGTCGCCTTCCAGGTCGTGCGGAAAGACACAGACGGAAGCCTCATTATTATTTATAAATATTTGAAATGATCAACCACCCGCGAGGCACCAGAATTTTTCGTAACCAGTCTCATCCATATGAGGCACGATGCCGAGCGGATGTACAGCTCAGGAAGCGCGACCTTAGCTTTTGTGGTTTGTACTCGAGAACTCAGGGCTAAAATGAATAGGTGATTAAGTGCGAGTCGGCGCCGCAGCTTTCGCGGCCGCCGCATGGTGATGTTCTTCTGGCGCTTCAGGCACATCATGCCGTGCGGCCCAGGACAAACCCAGCATCACCGCCGCGAATACAAACATCACACTACCAGCCATGAGATTGAGATTCATATCCGCTCCGGCTGGGATGCCGTCGACGAATCCAACTCCCAACAAAAGAACGCTGATGATCCCAAAGAGGGAGCCAATCACGAAACGAAGATCTTCTACCAATTTTAAGAACATAAAATACTTACCTCAGGCAATAGTTGAGAGCGAGCGTGCAAACCAATACGGTGACCGCGAGAACTTGCGGACGCAAGTACCAACGCTTCTCCGTTTCGTGCGGCTTATCCGTGAGACTGTAGACGAGACCTTTCATTTCACTATCGGCCTTCGGTTTCGTGACCAAGCTGATGAGAACCGTCACTACGAAACACGTCGTCCAAGCTGCAATCGCAATGCTGAACGCCTGGCTCATCCCAGACGAGAATTCATGCAAAGGTGTTGCGACTAACCAGCCGCCCTTACCTTCAGCAACCGTCGAGCCTTGTGTCACGGCAGCCGCTACGGTGCCTGACAGAAGTCCCCAAAAAGCGCCGTGACCGGTCGCTCGCTTCCAGAACATCCCAAGCAAGAACGTCGCGAATAACGGCGCGTTCACGAACCCGAATACCAACTGCAAAAGGTCCATGATGTTATTAAAACTGCGCGCCAAATACGCCGTCGCAATCGAGATCAAAATCCCGGCAATCGTCGCGGCCTTACCCATCCAAAGATAATGACTATCAGGCGCCTTCTTGTTGAAATAAGCCTGATAAATATCGTAAGTCCAAACCGAGTTAAACGCCGTCACGTTACCGGCCATCCCCGACATGAACGATGCCATGAGCGCCGTCAAACCCACACCCAACAAACCGGTTGGATAATAATAAGAGAGCATCGTCGGCAATGTCATATCATAATCAACACGCCCATCACCCTTCATCGGAAGATGAAAAGCTCCCCCCTTCGCGTTGAGTGCAATCGCGACCAAACCGGGGACAATGACGATCACCGGGAGCAACATTTTCGGAACCGCTGCGATCAGCGGCGTGCGCTGAGCGGCGGACATATTTCGTGCAGCCATCGCGCGCTGGACCACGAGAAAATCCGTGCACCAATAACCGAAGCTCAACACGAAACCGAGGCCCATGAGCATTTCAAAAAGTCCCACACCCATCGGATTATCCTTAGGAGACCCCATATATTGCCAGGTGTGAGTCATGACCGGAGGCAATTGCGTCTGCAAACCTTCCCAGCCACCCACGTTATGGAGACCAACATAGACTAAAGGTGCGATCCCGAGCACGATCAAAAAGAACTGGATCACTTCATTATAAATCGCCGAAGTGAGGCCGCCCAAAACGGTGTAAACCATCACGATACCGGCGGAGAGCCAGACCGAAACTTCAAAACTCCAACCCAGCAACGTCTGAAGTAACAGGGCCAAGGCATAGAGCGAAACACCTGACGAGAAAACCGTCATCACCGCAAATGAGATCGCGTTGTAGCCACGAGTTTTTTCGTCAAATCGCAGGACCAAGTACTCCGGCACCGAACGTGCGCGCGAGCCATAATAAAACGGCATCATGAAAATCCCGAGGAAAACCATGGCGGGGATCGCCCCTACCCAGTAAAAATGGGAGGTCATAATCCCGTATTTAGCGCCCGAGGCGGCCATACCGATGACTTCTTGCGCACCCAAATTCGCGGAGATAAACGCAAGACTCGTGATCCAAAGAGGGATCGAGCGACCGCTCATGAGGAAGTCATGGCTGCTTTTCACCTTTCGTTTGAGGAAAAAACCAATTCCTAAAACAAAAGCGAAGTAGATTGCGATAATCAGATAATCAATAGTGGCTAAATGCATAGGCGGATGGATTATCCGCGCGGGCCTACTTTTGCAATCGGAAATGAAACAAAGCTCTAATATTGCTGAGGCAAGTGACTACTGCAAGTCAAGGCAGGCGAAGCCGAGCTCCAGCTCGTTTTTGATGCGGGTGCGCTTCGCCGCCAGATTCATATGCTTTAGAACTTACTTCTGACTCAACCAGCCACTGATGCCCGGCTTGAAGTGGCGAATGTTGGTATATCCCATTTCGCAGGCCTTTTGAGCCGCTTTTTTCCAGGCGGTGCACATAGGTCCACCACAATAAGCAACGATCAGAGCGTCCTTTTGAGCTGGAAGGGTCGAAGCAAAGTCCTTCTCATGACTTGCATAGTTAATCGCACCTGGAACGTGCGCCTTCTCGAAACTCTCATCCCCGTTGACGTCGACGATCACAGCGCTCTTCTTTTCAGCGACCTGTTTCAATTCCGACTTCGTGATCAATGGATAATGCTCTTCGTCTCCACAATTCGTGTTCGAAGCAGCATGAGCAGCCGAGAGGCTCACAAACGAAAGGACTAAAGCGAGAATAGAAAATTTCATAAATGTTCTCCTGGTTATGATGTTTTCACCCAAATGAAGTGATGACACGTGTGATGCAACACGATTATAGGTTCACAAACTATGAAAGTCACTGCTAAGCTTGCAGCAAAAGTGTGATTAAACCATCTCGACTGAGTCTACCTGTTGACGCAATCCTTTCTGAAGCTGTCGCGCATCTTGAACGCGAAAACTCGCTCGTCCTCCAAGCTACCCCCGGATCTGGCAAAACCACTCGCCTCCCTCCGGCGTTGCTGGGAGCGAAGTTTCCCGCCTCTGAGAAAGCCGAGATCCTCGTGCTCGAGCCTCGTCGCCTAGCAGCAAAGTATGCTGCCCGACGAGTTGCGGACGAACTCGGCGAGCCCGTGGGTGAAACAGTCGGCTATCAGTTTAGATTCGAAAACATCACCTCGCCGCGAACCCGTTTGCGTTTCCTCACTGAGGGGATGCTCATGCGTCGACTCATCAACGACCCTTATTTAAAAAATGTAGGTGCCGTGGTGCTCGACGAGTTTCACGAACGACATCTCCACGGCGACACGGCATTAGCGTACTTAAAATACCTACAACAAACTTCAAGACCCGACCTCAGGATCGTCGTGATGTCCGCAACTCTCGATACCGAGGCCGTTGCGACTTATTTGGGGGGCTGTAAGATGATCGACGTCGAAACTCGTCAGCATCCCGTGGCGATTGAACACGTCGGCACAATCAGTGTTCGCGAAGCAATCTCGACGTCACTCGATCAGACTGACGGAGATTTCCTCGTTTTTTTGCCAGGCATGGCCGAGATCCGCCGAACAGCCGAGGCTCTCGAAGAGCTTGCCTCTCGCCACGGTTTACTCGTGCTCCCTCTCCACGGCGAGCTGACGCGCGAGGAACAAGACCGTGCCATCGGACGGGCGAATCAAACGAAAATTATTCTCGCCACCAACGTCGCCGAAACGTCTCTCACGATCGAAGGCATCACCACCGTGATCGACTCAGGTCTTCACCGAATTGCAAGCTACACCGTCAAATCCGGATCCTCCGGGGTGCCTTCTCTTCGCACACGCGCCATCAGCCGGGCATCGGCCATCCAACGCGCAGGTCGCGCTGGACGAACAGCACCAGGCCGCTGCTTGAGACTTTACACGAAAGGCGAATTTGATTCGCGGCCCCCGTTTGAAACCCCCGAGATTCGACGTGCGGACCTCTCGCAAACTTTTTTGGAACTCAAATCCATGGGCGTGTCGAACCTACGGGATTTCCCGTGGTTTGAGGCCCCTTCGAATCAAGCGCTTGAAGCTTCGCAAACCCTGCTTTACCGACTGGGCGCTGTTTCGCACGCGGACGGCGAGAGTTCGCTCACTCCGGTTGGACGACGGATGGTCGACATCCCAGCGCATCCGCGGCTCGCGCGACTTCTGATTGAAGCCGAACGATGTGGCTGCTTAGAGGATGGAGCCACACTCGCGGCACTCATCCACGAAGGTCGCCTCGAACACCTCGATGCACTGGAGTCGCTCAGACTGTTGGGACGAGACCCATCGATCACTAAAACTCGCATCCAGTTATTGAAATCGTTTGATGCTAAACCCGGACAAGCCGGCAGCTCAAAACGTGACCTTGCCTATGCGGTGCTCGCTGGGTTCCCCGATCGCGTCGCGCGTAAGCGCACCAAAACAGATCCAAACGCGGCCGAGATCGAGCTTTTACTCAGTTCAGGCGGCAACGCCATGGTTGCCAACGGAGCGATGATCGTCGGACACGACACTTTCGTCACACTGGATCTTCAAGAAAAACAAAACCTCGGACAAGCGCGCGCGCAACTCAAAATCTACTCGTTATGCGCCATCCAAGAAGACTGGCTCATCGCTGTCACGCCCTCTCCAATCGCGGAACGAGAAGATCTCGTCTGGGATCGCGAACGGCAACGATTGAGCGCCTCTCGCAAGATGATGTACGACCAAGTCGTCATCTCAGAGTCCGTTGAGTCACCTTTAGATCTTGAGGCGGCCGCGCGATTTATTCTTCGAGAAGCGCTCAAAATCGACGTCTCCTCTCCGGCACTTGTGGTTTACGACTGGATTCGTGCGCTCACACCTTTGACGGATCCCGAAATATTGGAGAGCGCTTTCGCGCGGATTCAGTTGATTTCTTCAAACTCGAAGGAGATCTCGGCGCCGACGGCAAAATCCATCTCGGATGCGGTCGTGTCGCTGATGGCGGGAAAACTGAGTTGGAAAGCCCTTCTCGAAATCGACTGGCCGATTGAACTCGGCGCCCTTCTTGCCGGCGTGAATCCATCGCTCATGGATAACCTCGCACCCACCCACGTAACTCTTGCGGGGGGTAGACGGACGCGTATTCATTATCGCTTAGACAAAGCACCTTGGATCGAATCTCGACTTCAGGATTTTTTCGGGATGAAAAAAGGTCCAGCGATTTTGCGAGGAACCTTACCCCTCACCCTCCACTTGCTGGCTCCTAACCAACGGCCTTTGCAAGTCACTCAGGACCTTGCTGGATTTTGGGAGCGGCATTATCCGGCAATTCGTTCGGAACTCTCGTGACGATATACGCGCCATGCGTGGCCGGAAACTCCGGGGTGAGGTTTACGGTCGGTCGCGAGTCGTACGACGCGCAAACAGTCGATCCAGCGACAACGTCCCCGCGCCCTCGATCATGAGCCAAAACAAAAGAGCGGCGTTCAAAAACTCGGCCTGGGCAAAAAGATCCGACACTCCACTG
>Ga0206856_10119_pt1 | contig 27439 bp, 15 predicted proteins | sample Alteio_BWOrgCont_48_FD_152630 | JGI IMG/M metagenome (GOLD analysis project Ga0206856, IMG submission 152630) | Enriched cells from forest soil in Barre Woods Harvard Forest LTER site, Petersham, Massachusetts, United States -... | ecosystem: Environmental > Terrestrial > Soil > Temperate forest >...
CAGGTAAACCCAACTAGGGATGGTGTTATTCCAGTAATATAAACCAGGTCCGCTAAGGCCAGCAGCAACAGAGGTACTAGTATTGTATACTATCAAACCAGAAAGATTTGCAGCAGTTCCCACAACAGGAGCCAAAGTAGTAGCGCTGGTAAGAGTTACATAAGGAGGTAAAAAACCTACTGTTCCAGTTGCTAAGTTCGAATTACTCAAATCCAGTATAGCACCTGTTTCGGGGGGATTACCGGCTGTATTAATAGCTACTGCCTGGCCATTTGCTACTGTAGCAGCAGAAGCAAGTAATAAAATTAAGGATAAAACTTTTAGTCTGTTTGCTTTCATGGGTTGGTTATTAATTTACTGTAACAAAAATACTAAACTAATAGGTTAAAAAAAAACTAAATTTGTTAACTATATAATTCCTGAGCTAGTTGATTTATTCATAATATTCTGGTTATCAAATAAATATAATTAATTAAGATGAAAGATTCTGTTGATATTTTTAATTTGGTGAAATCATTATCCATGAGTGAGAAGAGATATATCTCTATGTCTGCGCTTGCTCATAAAAGTGATTCCACCAATTACAAACTTTTCCGTGCACTCGATTCTATGGATGTGTATGACCAAACGCAATTACATAAGCGGCTAAAAAGCGAAGCATTGGTTAAAAATATGGCAGTGATAAAACAGAACCTGCACAGGTTTATTATGAAAAGTCTGCGCGGGTTTTATTCGAACAGCAATGAAGCTATAAGTATGTATGAATTACTTATTGAAGTTGTAATAATGTATGATAAAAGGAATGTAGCAGAAGCTAAAAGGGCTTTAGGAAAACTTGAAAAGCTCGCAAAAGAGCAGCACAACCTGGATGTATTAAACCTGTGTTATAAATATGAAAGGAAATTAAATATTTCAAGGCTTACGGCAAAGTCGAGTCAGGAATTGGATAGGTTTAATAAAATGTATGCTGAAACTGTTAAGCAATTGCAGGTTGAAAGTTATTACCATGGCCTGGAAGATGCTTTACAAGAATTCTACCTGAGGAAGGGGTTTATCCGGAAAAAATCTGAACAAAATTATGTAAGGCGTTTTTTGCAGAATCCTTATATGAAGGATGTACGATTTGCCATAACCCCTTATGCTAAGGAAATGTACTATAACCTGAAAGGGCTATGTTACCTTTTGCTGGATCAATATTCTGAGGCTCTTAAAAACGCTGAAGCAGAATTAAAATTAATTAAAAAGGATATTGCAAACAATGCAACACGGTTTTATCACTATATCACTATTTATAATAATAAGGTCGAAATGTACATGCACCTGCATAAATACAAAGAGGCGTGTGGCTTTTTAAATGAGTTGAGGCAGTTGCCTTCCGTAGCGGTCAAAGAAAAATGGCCTTATAAAATACCTGCTCAAACTCTGTTTACTTTAGAGATCAATTGTTTGCAGATGGAATCGATTATTTATTTTACTACTGCAAATTTCGATAAAGCTTTGCGCACGTATGCCCTTTTAGAGGGTAAAACAAGTGAAATGAAATTTGGGCAGGATGGGTTTGCCATAGAGTTGTATACCTATTATAATGCTTATACTCATTTTATACTTGGTAATTTTAAACAAACCGTAGCATACCTGCAAAGGGTGTTGAAGTTTGGCAAAGATGACAATGTATACAGGGAGGATATATATTCTTATTCTAAAATACTTCAGCTTATTGCGCACTACGAAATGGGAGATGAAGCATTGTCTGCTTACCTGCTTAAATCTACATATCGCTTTCTTGTTCACAAGGAAAGAATCTATCCCAGCGAAGAAGCTATCATCTCATTTATCCGGAATCAATTACACAGGAACTATAAACCCGAAATGTTCAACGATAACCTTATGAAATTAAAACATAAGCTTGAAAAAATAATTCAAACGCGATACGAGAGAAAGATACTTGAGTACTTTGATTTTATAGCCTGGATCGACAGCAAGATACAAAGGAAGCCTTTTATTGATGTGATGAAGGAAAAGTATTACGTACAATTATAAGGATGGCATGTAGGGTGGTTTACTTCTCGCCCAATACTTCCACAAATCCTTTTTTGTTATACTCAATATTGTCGCAGCTTGCTGTAATAACGTAATAGTAGGTACCGTTAGGAACTAAGTTATCCGTGCCATTGATCCTTCCGTTCCAATAGTTAGCTATGTTAGAAGACGTAAATACCTGTTTGCCCCAGCGGTCATATATGGTTATGTTATAAGCAGAAGCATTAAGCACATTTATTATAAAGTCATCGTTTATCCCATCGTTATTGGGCGTAAATACTGTAGGTACCTTAAAGTCGGCGCAAGGAGATTCAATAGTTACTGTAATAGTTCTTACGGCAGGGCAACCATTCGTATCTAAAGCGGAAAGGGTATATGTTGTAGTAACTGTAGGATTTGCAATAGGAGTGGGGCAATCGGTGCAGCTTAGCCCGGTTGAAGGCATCCATTTATATGAAGTAGCGAGAGATGATACAAGTTTTACAGAGCTTCCTTCCATTATGGTAGTATCGCAACATACTGTAACTAAAACAGGCTTAACAAAAACACCTGTAGAAGCTGAGTCGACACAGCCTTTAGACACCACAACTGTGTAGGTTACCGGTACAAGCGGAGCTACCCGAATAGATGACGTGGTCTGCCCGCTGCTCCATTTATATGTGCCGCCACCTGTGGCTACAAGGGTTGTACTGTCTCCCTGGCAAATACTTTGGTTAGAGGTGAGGGTAACCACAATGGTTGGGTCAACCGTAACAGCAATGGAGGTGTCTATTACACAATTACCCACACTAACAGCCACCGAATAAGTTTGGTTTGATGTTGGAGATACAGGAATGGAAGTAGTGGTGGCATTTGTACTCCACAAGTAAGTATTGCCACCCGAGGCGGAAAGTACGGTGGTTTGTCCGTTACATATAGTAGTGGTGCCGCTAAGCGTAACATGGAAAGAAGGAGGTAGTACCGTAACTTTTATAGTATCCTTTTTAAACTGGCTACCGCACGGCGTACCTACGGTTACAATGTAACTTGTATCCTTTGTTACCGTTGGGCTTATAGATGAGGTGCTGCCTCCATTGCTCCAACTATAGGTATAGTCGCCATCGCCACTGGCATGTACAGAAAGGTTAACAATTCCGCCGCAATTTATGGTTGTATCTCTTGAGCTGATGACCAATGGATTATTGACTATGGTAATTGTTGTTGAATCTTTTGCCATAGAACCACATGTATCGGTGACTGTTACCTTGTATTTTGTGGTTGCTGAAGGAAATACTTTAACTGCAGATGTTGTGCCGCTATTACTCCAAGAATAAGAATATCCCGGTGTGCCATCGATAACTGTGGCAATTAATAATATGGTGTCGTTCGGGCAGATCAAAGTAGTATCGTTGTTTATGGAGAGTTTTATGGATAGGTCGGTAATAGCGTGGAGTGTATCAGACGCAGAGTCTCCACATTGGTCTTTAACATGAACAACGAATGATGTATCTCTGACTACGTTATGTATGGTATCACTGCTTGCGGTACTGCCATTGCTCCATTTGTAAAGATATCCTCCAAGGCCAATACCCCCGCTCACGGATGGGGTAAGCGCCGCATTGCCGTTGTAGCAAGCAACAGCGGTAGGTTCTGAAATGATGATAGGAGGAGGATTCCCAATGTATATAGTTAGCGTTTGTGTATCCGGCTGACTGCACTGGCGCTGTATCAAGTGCATTATGACGGTTTGCAATCCTGTTTTGGCACTCGGAAAAGCGCTGATATGCAGTGTGTCACCCAATACTCCGATTGGTAATATAACAGTATCGGGTAGCGGAGAATAATCTACCCCGGGTGTGGCAGTGCCTGCCGTATCAATAACGATGGTATCTGAGTTGTTGGCAGCGCCTCTTTCAATAAATACACTCGCATTGCCACAATTGCCCCTATAAAGGACTGTATCGCCGGGGTAAAAAGTATTATTAAAAGTTACTCCTGTAGATGCGGCTGCCCCGCTTGAAGCAAAACTTCCTGATTTGAGAAATACACCTGATTCAAGCTTGCAATCAATTGCATTGCCTATAGCTATTTTAATATGGTACTGCTGCCCGCATTGCACTGCAGCAACTGCGGTAAGCGGAACGGTAAACCCGTCGTATTGCACAGTTGTGGGTAGCAACATTTGTGCTTGTGTAGGACAGCCTACATTGCAGGGAACAGAAGAAGCATCGTTACAAACGTAATAGGCAGAATTTGTACTGCAGTTTACTGTATTAATAGTAACGGCAGTAGTAGAATTAGGTAGCACCGCTATATTTTCGGCGTTATTCGAAAAGGGGCCCGAAATTCCCGGACCGCTTACAAAAAAACCAAATGCGTCATCATATGCTCCCACAAATTCAGGGTACTCTTCTGATCCAAAAACATATTGGAACTTAACAGTATCGGAATATGGAATAAAATCAAACTGAATGGTGGCTACGCTTGTCATGGTAACACCCGATATAAGCGTGAGGTCAGCATCATGATATTGGTGGCAGCGTGGCCAGCTAAATGAAGTATCTGTTCTGTTATTTGGGCCACAGGCATCTTCCGCCCTGCCATTTGTTAATATGATACCACTATCAAGTCCTATATTAGAAAGTACACCGTTAAAAAAACCAAATGCAGTGTCATCGCCGGTATAAGCAATATTGCTAGCCAAAACCCCATTACCTAACAAAATATTATGTACGAGGTAATTCATGGAATTATTAGGTGCTCCTCTTGATACAATAAGTTGAGCACTTGAATTAAAACACCCGAATGCAACTGCGGTAAGCAGTATAAATTTAAACTTGAATAGTATTTTGGTGTTAATGCTAAAGCGATTTAAAGCGTTAATTATGCGGCGAATTTTAAAAAGCTAAAATATATAATAACTTTTAGTATTCCAAATAGAATGTATCAGCAAACCGGTTAGGTTGCCTCTATTTTCTATCTTTGCCGCAAGCTTTTTAAAATGCGGAAATATATAGCCCTGTGTTTTTGTGCATCCCTTAGTACCTGCGGGTACGGGCAGGAGAATAAGAATGCGAGCCTTGATACGATTTTGTTTAATGCGGGTAAAGTGCTAGTTGCTCATGTTATTGATACATCGGGGGATAAGGTTACCATTGAAAGGCCAAATTCGTCAAAGCATAAAAAAATAGAAATAGAAAGAAGCGAGATATTCTCCATAAAATATGCTAACAGCGGTAAAGAAATAATATTGTATATCTACGATACTTTAATAGGGAATGATTATACTATTCCCGAAGCCCGTTTATTTATCGCTGGCGAGCAAGATGCAAGAAGAGGGTTTCACGCTGTGGGTACATCAATAGGCGCATTTGTTGTAGGTGCTGCTTCGGGCATTACAGGGGCTTCCTTTTTTACGTTCGGTCCTCCTTTTTTGTATGTGGGTATTATGTCTTATCCTCCCATTTGGATCAGGCATAAAAGTGTATCAAACATCAATAATGTGAAAGCAGATCCCTATTTATACGGTTACGATAATGCCGCTCTCAAAAAGCGTGTATTAAGATCTCTTTTATGGGGCAGTATAGGCCTTGTAACGGGTTTTATAATTCACTTTACTCTCCTCAATAACTTGTGACCGATTATGAAAGCGATTGCTGATGCAGTGCGTTTTCTTGTTTTTACCAATATATATATTGCAACCTGTGTGCTCTGTTTTACATCTAAAACAGCTTTGTTGCTATTTGGCAACGCAGGTAATATTCATGTAAATGCTCTTGCATTTTCGGCCACACTTTTTTTATACTGCTTTCACCGAATATACCGCAGGAAAAGATTATTCGAGGACGAGCATAAAGAAGAAAGACATCATTGGGTAGATGAGAGGAAAACGCTTTATTATGTTTTAGTGTTCCTTGCTTTTATTACAGCTGCAAGCCAGATGTATTATATGCCTTTAAGGGTTTGGTTATTGCTTGCACCCGTTGGGATAATTGCGCTGGGGTATAGTGTGCCTTTTATAAAAACAAAAAATGGATATATACGTCTTCGTGATATTTCCTGGCTTAAAGTGTTTTGGATAGGCTTAGCGTATGCCATGCTTAACACTTTTTTGCCGGTTGCATACTTGTATCCACTACACAGCTTACTGCAACCTAATGTGTTATTTGTGTTCGCGGAGAACTTTGTATTCATATTCGTACTTGCCATTCCTTTTGATATAAGGGATGTTAACTACGACAGAAGGAATGGAGTGAATACACTGCCCATATTGCTTGGTAATAAAGCGGCTATTAAGCTATGCCTGCTTCTTTTATGCTCTTTTGTTTTTATTGCCTTCCTTCATTATCAATTCGCAGGACTTAGTTTGCCAATGTTATTTATGTTAATTGCATCTGCAGCTGAAACAGGATTTTTTATTTGGCGTACTAAGCCTGAACGGCCAAACCTCTTTTTCCCTTTGGCAATAGAAAGCTCTATGATGATACAATGGGCCTTACTTTATGCTTGCCTGAGTCTTCAACATAGTATTAACCATTTGCTTTAGTTCGGCTATTTCAGCCTGGTCTTTATCCAATTTAGCCTCCAGTATACTTATTTGTTGCTTGCTTTGGTCAATGGTTTGCTGCTGTTCTTTAATTACCCTTTCATGTTTCTGAACTTCCGATAACACCAGAACTGAAAGAAGGGGATATTGAACCGCATCTGGAATCAACTTGTCAGAAGTGCTTCCTTTAATGACATCTTTTTCTCTGGCATATTCAGCCAATTCCGGAATTACTTGCGCAACTTCTTCTGCAATTAATCCAAAATGGGGTGTGTTGTCCATTTTAGAAAGATAGGAAACAGGTCTCAATTTATATATCAAGGAGGTATTTATTTTGATATCTGTTATGTCTTTCTTATATCTCTTTGAAGAGGTAGAACGAAAAAACTGCCCCGTGGCATTATTGTAATATACATTTGCTGCAGTTGCAGTGGTTGATAAACCTCCCGTTCCAAAGTAAAGGCCCGTGACGCTTCCATTGCCTAATTGTATGGTATTGCTTGCGCCGGCGCTTGCCAGGTATCCGATGGCAGTGGCATTACTAAGATTGTTTGTAGCAACATTGGCAGAATATCCAATAGCTGTATTGTCGCTGCCAGTAGTGTTAGCAGAAAGAGCAGAGTTTCCAACAGCGGTGTTGCTGCTTCCACCAGCGTTTCCAGAGAGCACAAATTCTCCTACGCCTACATTATCGTTGCCGCCCATGTTGCCACTCAGCGCGAAATAGCCAAATGCACAGTTATCATTGCCATTATTTTGATTGAGGGCTATATACCCCATAGCAGTATTAAAAATACCTGTGGTGTTTGAATACAATGCCTGGTATCCTGTAGCAGTATTAAATCGTCCTATAGTATTGCTGTACAGTGCCTGGTCTCCGATAGCCACGTTTTGGTATCCGTTAGACGTGGTGGTGGGATTATTATTGAAAAGGGCCTGGTAGCCTATTGCAATATTGTCTGTGGCAAAAGAAACGTTATTGTTTTGTAGTTGCAATGCTCCATACCCAATGGCGGTGTTTTGGCTCATAACAGTGTTTCCGTTAAGTGCAGAAAAGCCTATAGCGGTATTGTTAGAGCCACTGGTATTATTTAAAAGAGCATTAACACCCACGGCAGAACAATAATTTCCTCCTGCATTACTTGAAAGGGCCGCAGCGCCTATAGCGGTGTTCTCTGTTCCTGCCCCGTTGCTAAGCAAAGCATCGTATCCAACCGCAGTATTTGCATTTGCGGTATTCGCAGCAAGCGCCTGGTATCCTATGGCGGTGTTATTGCTTGTTGTACTTAGCTTAAGACTATAGTCTCCTATAGCTACGTTATAATTTCCGGAAGAATTTGTCATAAGAGCGTCTAAGCCTTGTGCCACATTATCAACTCCCGAGGTATTGGCAGTTAGTGCTTGAAATCCAATGGCTGTGTTTGCATTTGCAGTATTGATTTGCAGGGCCTGGTATCCGACTGCTGTATTGTTATTTCCGGTGTTGCTGGCAAGTGCATTTGCTCCAACAGCAACATTAAGCCCTCCGCTTGACGTGGCAGATAGTGTATTGAATCCAACAGCCGTATTTTGGTTTCCTGTATTTAATTGCAGTGCATTGTCACCAACTGCTGTGTTAAAAAAACCATTATTTGTATAAAGTGCCTGGTAACCTAATGCAGTGTTTGAATACCCAGTTGCATTGGAAGTAAGAGCATAGTCTCCCACTGCAGTATTCTGTTCACCACTATTGGTTGTTGCGGTTGGATTATTGGTATACAGCGCCCTGAATCCTATGGCTACGTTGTCGGTTAGCATCCCCGGCGAATTAAAGTTTTGGGTATATAAAGCATAGTATCCTACCGCGGTATTTTGAGACAGGTTCACATTGCCTTGCAATGCGAAATAACCCAAAGCCGTATTAGTTGTGCCAGTTGTATTTGCAAAAAGTGAATTTACACCTAATGCAACATTCCCGCTTCCTGTGGTATTGGTGTACAGCGACTGCCACCCAATGGCCGTGTTTGAACTTCCGCCAGTGTTGCCTAGCAAGGCGCCATACCCAACTGCAGTATTATTGGCTCCTGTAGAATTAACCTGAAGGGCATCGGCGCCTATAGCAACGTTATAACTTGCTGTACCATTAGTTGAAAGTGCTCCGTACCCCATGGCCACATTATAAGAGCCTGTGGTATTAACCAGGAGTGCCTGGTACCCTACGGATGTATTTTGGGTACCTGTTGTATTGCCGGCAAGGGCCTCAAATCCAAACCCGGCATTGGAGGGGGCGGATCCGTTGTTGTTTGCAAAGCCTGCTTTATATCCAAAAAATGTAGGGCCGGTTGGATCAATTCTACCCGAGATTGTATTATTAACCCTAAAATCAAGTGGTTTATTATCGCTTGTACCAATATAGTTAGTTCCGTCAACCATGCCCGAATTACCTGTAGTAAGCCATGCCACACTATTCAATGCGTTAGTGGGAGATTCCCACGTTGCATCTCCAATAGGGTCTTGCGAAACCAATAAACTTCCTGTTGCCTGGTTTCCATCATGCAGTTGGAGGCCTTTGCCTAAAGTATTGGTAGCGATATAAACAGCAGGAGCAGTTGCACCGCCACTTGCATTATAAAAATACCCCGTGTATCCTGCTCCGTTTGTCGTAACTTTCAATCCTGAAGCTGCAGCTGCTGTTGAGGATGTATTTACATCCAGTCCATCGGCGGCACCTGCCGCTGATGATGTTATTATGGCCGCACTTCCGGTTCCGTTTGTGCTGACCTCTAAAGCAAAAGTGTTATTGGCAGCATTTGCAATTTGAAATTGGCCTGCCACACCAGTACCTGTGTTTTCACCAATTATCGTTGTGCCACCACCTGTGTTTTTTGCAGCAATTGTTTGCCCCACGCCAGTACTTTGGGCATTAATGGCTGAACCGGACAGGCTGCTTACATTTATGCCAAATCCTCCACCAGTTGTAGATACATTTAATACATTTCCATTATTACCGGCGTTCGAAATTGTAAAAGAACCGGCACCTCCTGTTGCATTTTGTTTTACTATGTTTGCAGTAGTCGCATTATCAACATCTACCACATGCAAGGTAGAAAGTGGGGCAATTGTACCAATACCCACATGTCCAACGCTATCTATAAGAACATGCTTTGTATTATTTGTTCTGAAAACAAGAGATGCATTATCTGTTGTTCCTATAAAGTTAGATCCGGGGTTTGTGCCTGCATTGCCATTCAGTAACCATCCTGCAGGACTAGCAGCCCATGTGGCATTACCCGATGCATCCGATACGAGCACATTACCAGCAGCCTGGGTTCCATCTACCAGTTGCAATCCCTTTCCGTTCGTAGTTGAGTTTATATAAACTACAGGACTGGTGGCAGAGCCTGAAGTGTTTGTAAAGTAACCGGCGCTTCCTGTTCCGTTGGTTGTTGCTGTTAAAGCAGACGCATTATTGCCCCCTGCTAATCTAAAGTTACCTGCAGGACCGGCTGCAAAATTCTCGGCATCGAGGGTTGCGCTTCCGTTAGCTGATGGAACATTTACAAGGTAAACCCCGGTTCCCATAGAGCCATTTTGCATGTACATAACATCGGCAGTGCATGTGGAGCAACCTCCATTAAGGAATAAAGCATTGGCACCAGGTGAACCGGCCAGCGAATATGCCTCAATTGCAGGGGCACTGCCCTGGGAATATACATTGAGAGTAGGGGAGCTTCCTGAGTTATATACATTCATTCCGTAGCCTGTTCCTCCGTTTACTTCAACCGTTGTTGCCCCTGAAGTTCCCCGGAAATAGGCTGCTCCATTCCCCGAAGAATCATAAACCTGTAAATTTTGGTGCAGAGCAGGCAAGGCGGTTCTTTGCCCCATTATAACATTACCGGCATTGCGGTTAACAATATCAATTCCGTTAGGTGCAAATTTCCAAAAGCCTGATAAGGTGAGTGGCGAAATCCAGGTGCCATTGCCTACCCCATCAGATTGTAATAAATACCCTGCAGTTGCACCGGTAGTAATATCAATGGCATTGGTTGTAATGGTACCTGCTACCTGCAAAGCTGTAGAGCCGGCAGCATTGGTGCCGATACCAATATTGCCACCATCGTTATATAAATTAGTGCCTAATTGCCAGTGGGTGGTATTATCCCAGTAAGGGGTTTGCCCTGTAATAGTTCCGGGTTGAAGTATTCCTGCCGGCCCTGTATTTCCTATGGGTCCTTGTGGCCCTGTAGATCCCGTGGCACCTGCGGCTCCCGTCGGCCCTTGTGGCCCCGTATTTCCTGTCGGTCCTTGTGGCCCTGTAGCGCCTGCAGGTCCTGCTGGGCCGGTTGGGCCAGGTATTCCGCTTAATGCGTATGTTGCGTATTCTGCATAGGGCACAGATACAAATTGTGATGTGCCCATACTTGTCCAGTTAGTGGCGGTTCCAGAAGTATCTATGTCCACCTCTAAAAACACTTTACCAGCGGTTCCCCAATTAATACCTGACATGTTACCTGATCCCGAACCAATATAGGTTGTGAATAGCCCAAAAGAATTGGTGGTAAGCGAAGGATGGACATCCGTCATTAGTTTAATTCCTGTTGCACTGCCCTGGTGGAGAATAAACTGCACGCTTATAGTTTTGTTACCAAGCTCTATACCTGCAGAATTGCGGGCTATGGCCTGGTAGTTAATAGAATCGGGAGCCTGTGCCTTGGTAGCGCCACCAATTGCGACAAGCAAAATGAATAAAGTAATTTTTTTCATGAGGGATGTATATGATATAACAAATTTACAATAAAAAATGTAATTATTTAGCCGTCAATACAGACGGCAATTTATTACGGAATATAAGGCAAGAAATGTTTCGGGATAGGGGAAACATTAGAAAAAAATAAAGGCCTTTTTAGATACTAATTCAGGATGTATAATTGTCTGCCTTTATACGGTAACACCCATTACGCAAATGTCATCTACCTGGTCAAGATCGCCCTTCCATTCTTCAAAGCGGGCATCGAGTGTCCTTTTCTGTGCTTCGTATGGCTGTTCATGTATATCTAACAGTAATTGGCGGAAGTTATTTACCATGAATTTTCTTCCTCTTGGGCCTCCAAACTGGTCGGGGTATCCATCTGAAGTTATGTAGATGCGATCTCCTTTATTCAGTTTTATGGTATGGTTGGTGTAGGTTTGTTCGTGATGATCTTCGCTATAAGAATAACCTATAAGCAGCTTGTCGGCTTTTATTTCCTGCATGTTGCGGTTGCGGATAAGATAAAGCGGGTTAAAGGCCCCAGCATATTGCAACTCCATCTTTTTTCTGTCTAACACGCAAAGAGCTATATCCATGCCGTCTTTTGCAGATGTTTTATCGAACTGGTGTAATGTATTGCGTACGCCGGCGCTAAGCAGGTCAAGTATTTTAGCGGGTTGGAGATCCTCCATGGAGTCAATAATTTCTTTGAGCAGGTTGTATCCTACCAAAGACATGAATGCCCCGGGAACGCCATGTCCCGTGCAGTCAATTGCCGAAAAAATAACTTTGCCTTCCTTCTCGCTTATCCAGTAGAAGTCTCCGCTTACAATATCTTTTGGCTTAAATAAAACAAATGATTCAGGTAAAAGTTTGTGCATAAAACTTTCAGGCGGCAGAATTGATTCCTGTATGCGCTTAGCGTAACGTATACTATCGGTAACGTGCTTATACAATACTTCTAACTCACTGTTCTTTACTTCGATTTCCTGCTTTTGTCTTACTACTTCTTCTGTACGTTCAATAACTTTTCGCTCAAGTACCTGCTCATTTTCGTAAAGATCTTTTCTCATCTTTATGAGCGAATTGCCAAGCTGATCCTGACTGCTCAATGGTTCGTAGTGCGATTCAAAGTTACCTCTACCCACCTCATTGGCAAACTCTGTAGTGCGGTCCAGTGCCTCTACCAGGTTATTCATGGCGCTTGCCATTTCGCCAATTTCATCACCTGTTTCTTTGGTCCGGCTCTTGGGTAATACGCCTTTGCCCATAGAAATAAGCATGTCTTTAAGAAGTTTTACCGGGCGAACAATGCTTCGCACAGTGAAAAAGGCAATAATTAAACCGCCAATTACAAGTGCAGTGCCCAACAGTTTTACAATAGCATCAAGAGAACCAAAAGATCTGAGCATATCAGAGGTCACCGAATTTGCGGTGGACTGTTCTGTCTCTATTATTTTGTTCAATTTATCAATAATAGCGTTCGACTGCATGGTTATAACCCCATCCTCATCTACCATTGGGTGAACGATAAAAACTGTTGCCGGATCTTCGTAGGCAGTAAATGAATTAAGTTGATCCATGATGATCTTTTCCTGGCTGAAAAGAGAATCTATTTGTACAAAAGCACTGTCAAGCGCTTTCCTGTTTTTTTCATCATTCCATTCAGGCTCATAATCCCTAAGGGTATTGCGCAGAGCAGGATACTTGTGCTGAATAAGGTCGCGTAATTCTTTTTTATGCGGATCGTTACCCTGGGTATAAACCCATGTAATAGTAAGCATTTGCGATCGTATAATAAGGGAATTCAGGTCTTTAAGGTATACTACAGAAGGTGTATATACTCCTGTAACCTGGTTTGTTTTTTTACGGCTACTGCGCAGGGTAACATTGGTAAGCAAAAAGGCCACCAACGTAAGGAAAATGAGTACTCCAAAACCAATACCTATTTTCCTGCCTATGGTGAAGCGAAAGTTCATACCTGCAATAAATGAATGATTACAAAAATAGCATAATTCAAAGACAACTTATTTTCCGCCTTCCAGCTCCTTAAGTTTGTCTTCGTATTCCTGGAATTTTTGTGTGTCGTGCAGCAGGTAGTAAATACCTTCCAGGCCTTTGATGGCTTCTTTTTTACCGGGATCCAGCTGATAGGTTTTTTGCATAAAGGGCAGCGACTGCATAGCCAGGTGAATCGAAGTATCCTGTGCAGCGTTAAGCTTGCTTATATCGTCGTCATAGTTTGTTTCGTTAATGATATATACAGCCTGGTTGTAAAAAAGTATGGCAAGGTTATAGTTGGCGCTAACGTTATTAGGGTTAATAGCCAGTACACCATTATACGAGTTCTTTGCCGAATCCAGGAAAGCCTTTTTTGTTTTATCATTAAGGGCGTGGAAGAAGAGGTAGGAATAAAGATCGCCCAGTTTTAAATCGAAAGGAATTTCAAGAGAAGGAACATTGCTGACGGCGCCCATGTGCATTTCCGTTGCTTTAAACAGCCCGAAGTATTTTTTAGCGGTGGTGTAATGCAGCGAATCGAGCATATCGCTGGCATCATTGTAATAGCATCCTGCCAGGAATTTGGCAGTAACATAGTTATCTTTCTTATTCGCATCCGAACTATCAAGTTTCACCGATACAAAGAGATCTGAAACGGCTGTATCCCTGTATACCGATAGCTTATTTGCCATTTCATACTTTTTATACAGTTCTTTATAAATGAAACTTCGTACATACCAAAACTGCGGGTCTTTGTGTGTGGATGAATCTAAAATAGCTTTATCAATAAACATTTTAGCGCTATCTACACTATTCCTGGTAAGGCTATTGTAGGCATTAACAAAATTCGGGTTTTGCGCGCAACACCAGGCATTGCTTGCCAGCATTATTATAACAACAGATATGCAGTGAAGGCGTTTCATTTTCTTAGTCTACTTTTGCTACAGCCAATGCCGAAAGGCTGGAGCTTACAACAAGCTTACATCTTTCTGCATTACCTTTATTAAGTTCAAATTCCTGTTTACTGTCTTTTAATACAAAATTTATAGCTGCTCCTTTTCTTGCATCGCCTAAAGCTTCTGTAACCAACAGGGTGCTGTTTCCTCTTATTTTTCTCAAAATATCCTGCAATTCGCCATTGCTGCTTTCAGGCACATACAATATGTTGCATTTATCAATTTCAGCAACCGATTGGTAATTCTTCACTGCAAACTTTTGTGTTCCGGCTGTTTTAGATGCAGCCATTTTGTTCAATTCGGCCAATAACGCAGGGCTGCCATTAATTACCCCAATTACAAAATTACCACTGCTATATTCTGTGGGCCATTCTATATACTTACTAAAGTTGTATAGGTATACCGTTTTAATGTGCGCCTCAGCCTGTTTAACGTCTGGCTGGCACCATGCCCCAAAACCGATGAACAAAAGAAATATAAACAGGCTTAGCTTTTTCACGGATATTCAGGACAATTATATAGCAAATATAAAAAAACTATTCTAAAACACTTGTAAACAATAATCTTCTTTTTAGAGATTTAAAGGCATAAGAAATCAATTAATTAGGCACAGAGACTTCTAAGTAATATCTTTGTATCAGGGTTATCAATTAATTACATGAAAGTAGCAGTAATTGGAGGGGGGTTAAGCGGGTCGCTGGTTACTATTAATATGGTAAGGCGAGCTGGAGGGGCCTTAACGGTGTATCTTTTTGAAAAAAAATCTGAACAGTTTAACAAAGGTGTTGCATATTCATCGCGGTTGCCATACCAATTACTTAATGTGCAGGTTAAGGACATGAGCCTTTTTGATAATGAGCCCGCTCACTTTTTTGTGTGGCTGAAAGAAAATAAATATCCTTACCAACCCGATGATTTTGCGCCCAGGGATGTTTTTGGTAAGTATCTTACCGACACGTTTAATAAGGAAACAAGGAAAGAAAAAGGTAGGGAAGTTAATGTAATATATAAAGAAGTTACTGCGATAGCTAAAGATAAGGATGGATACAAGGTAACGTTTGGTGAAAACGAAACAATAACCGTTGACAAGGTTATTTTATCTACCGGTAACTTTCCTCCCGGTGATGTTCCGGGCTTGCCGCAGGATGTAAAGGAGAGTAAAAGCTATACCAGCCATCCCTGGGGTGGCTTTGATATTAAATCTATTCCGGCAAGCCATGATATATTAATGGTAGGGAGCGGGCTTACTATGATCGACCTGGTTCTATCGCTTCATACAGGCGGGCATAGGGGTAATATAACCGTTATTTCACGCAGGGGTTTATTGCCATTATCGCACGGCGATGCGCCAGAATATACTCCTGCGCAGGGTCCCGACTTAAAAAATGCCAGTGTTACTTCTTTTCTGGATTGGGTAAAGAAAAATGTTATCCAGGCTAATGCAGAGGGCAAAAACTGGCGTGGGGTTATAGATGCCATAAGAAGTCATATACCCGCCATGTGGAATGCTTTATCCCTTGAGGAAAGAAAACGCTTTATACGTCATTTAAGGCCATTTTGGGAAATACACAGGCATAGGATGCCGGCAGAAAGCATTGCTATACTTAAAGAGATGGAAAGAGATGGGAAGCTGGATCTTTTGGCAGGCAGGATACAAACAGCTAAGCTATCCGGAAATAAAGTGAATGTAACATACAGATGCAGGAATAGCAATGTTTTAAAACACATTACTGTAGACAATATCATTAACTGCACCGGCCCCGAAACAGAATACCGAAAACTGCGCTCACCCTTATACCAAAGCCTGGTAGAAAATAAGCTGGCACAAACTGAGCCTCTTGCTCTGGGATTGCTGGCTAACACCAAAGGATTTATTATAGATGCATGGGGAAAAGTGAATGATAATATAGCTTTAATCGGCCCCCCTGCTAAAGGTGTGCTTTGGGAATGTACCGCCCTGCGAGAGATAAGGATGCAGGCAGCTGCTTTAAGCCATGCTGTTTCAGTACCCGTTAAAAATTACTAAAGGAAAGGTATTAGTGTAATACCACGCACCTGCTCGTTGATTGCCTGGTGGGTGTATTAATGGTAATAAAGTAAATACCATTGTTGTATCCAGACATATCCAAAGGCAAATAAGTGGTAGACTCTTGCGCTGTTACAGACTGGTTTTTAATGATCCTTCCCATGCAATCGCTTATGGTTACGGTAGCTGCAGAACCAATGGCAGATTGGTAAATAAGTGTACCCTGACCCGAAACAGGATTGGGTTCAATAACCATGTTATTAACCAATGGCGATTCTGTTACAGAAGCAGCTGGGTAGTAAATAAAATGACCATCGAAGTCAGTTTGTTTAAGTCTGTAGTAAGAAATTCCTTCAAGCGGATTTTCGTCCATGGTACTGTATAATAATGTTGTAGTACTATTGCCTGCCCCTGGTTCAGAGAATATAGTTTGCCAGTCAATTTGGTCGGCTGTTCTTTCTATGGTAAATAATTTGTTATTGGTTTCGCTGGCTGTGGCCCAATTTAGCTCCACAGAATTTCCGGTGTTTTGTGCGGTGAAGTATTCCAGTTCAACAGGCGTGGCTACCAAAGGTGTCCATATATAAATTTGAGATGAAGCAGGTTTAGTAGCAATGCTGGTGGTATTAACTGTTTTAGAGGCTGTAGGTGCAGCACTTGAGTTGTTAAGTGAGTAATAATCTCCAACTGCGCTTCCGGCAAGGCCTATAGATGCACTGGCACCGGCACTCACTGCACCACCCAGGTCGGTATAAATAAATTTTATAACGTTGGTTGTTTCATAAAGTTGTACCTCGAAACTGATCTCAGCCGGGCTAACAGGGGTGGCAATATTCTTCCAGTTTACATCATTAAATTGAATATGAAGTATCCTGTTAGGGGCTACTCCGGTAAGTTGATAACCCACTTCTGGGCTTGGAGCCGAATTTACATTAAAGGCCATATCATCCCACAAAGGCGCAATACCAGGTCTCATCACAGCATCGGTAGCGAGATTATTCACCGGTTCAGACTGGGGATTGTTAAGTACAAAAGGGTATAAGTTAAAGGTTATCCATCCGTTACTCGATACTTCAAACTGGGTGTAGGTTGCTCCACCAAATGCAAAACTAAATCCTATTGGATAGGGGGCCGATAATTCATCATCAGCACCCCAATATATCTCAGTTATTGGAGTATATGCTCCAATACTTGCGGTGGCAGATAAAGCAGTTGAAAAAGTATAACTCAAGGGTGTAGCCCAAATAAGGGTACTTAACAGGGAGGAAAAACAAGCCATGTAAAACTTTTTCATGGAACTAAGTATTACAAATTGCCGGTATAATTTAAGTAAATATAGTAAATTTTTGATGCAAAGCCAAGTAATTTTCTACAATGTTTATCTAATACAACTCTCGCTATTCACTTAAACGTTTATCTTTGCACCTCGTTTTTACGGTGGTTGTAGCTCAGTAGGTTAGAGCATCAGATTGTGGTTCTGAGGGTCGTGGGTTCGAAACCCATCAGCCACCCCAAAGAAAGAGAGATTATCCTGAGATGGATTTTTGTGTTTATATCCTGTATTCTCTTTCGACCAATTCCTTTTATAAGGGTCAAACTTCAGATTTGACAGATAGGCTTTATCGTCATAACAACCAGTTTGAAAAAGCTACTACTTCCGGGACTCCCTGGTTATTATTATGGTCTGCAAAAAAAGCTTCAAGAAGCGAAGCCATTTTATTGGAAAGGAAATTAAAGAATCTTTCCAGGAAAAGAATTATTGATTTTATAATTAAGTATCCTGAAGGGGTCGCGGGCCCTGACGCATTGCTCATTATAGAGCAATGGTCAGGATACTGACCTTATGCGTCAGTATTCGAAACCCATCAGCCACCCCAAAGAAAGAGAGATTATCCTGAGATGGATTTTTGTGTTTATATCCTGTATTCTCTTTCGACCAATTCCTTTTATAAGGGTCAAACTTCAGATTTGACAGATAGGCTTTATCGTCATAACAACCAGTTTGAAAAAGCTACTACTTCCGGGACTCCCTGGTTATTATTATGGTCTGCAAAAAAGCTTCAAGAAGCGAAGCCATTTTATTGGAAAGGAAATTAAAGAATCTTTCCAGGAAAAGAACTATTGATTTTATAATTAAGTATCCTGAAGGGGTCGCGGGATACTGACCTTATGCGTCAGTATTCGAAATCCATCAGCCACCCCAAAGAAAGGGATAAGTTGTAAGTGTTAAGGGATAAGAGGATTGCTTGATTTAAATGTTAAAACTTCCGCCTCCCTCAATCATAGAAATTATATCCTTGTAAAATAAAAAAGGCACGTATTCATACGTGCCTTTTTCTATTCTGTTCAGTCTTTATTTTTCTCCCAGTAATTCCACAAAGCCCTTTTTGGTGTATTCATTAGCACCACAGGAAGCCTTGATGATATAATAATAAGTGCCATCAGGTACCAGGTTATCGGTACCGTTAAGTCTTCCGTTCCAGTAATCAGCAGGATTGGAAGAAGTAAACACTTGTTTACCCCAACGGTCCATTATGCTAATGTTATAACCGGAAGGGTTAAGAACATTGATGACGAGGTCATCGTTTATACCATCGTTGTTAGGAGTAAATACAGTAGGCACCTGGAAGTCGGAGCAAATTACGTTAACAGTATCAGTTATACTGCTCGATGTTTGGCATCCGATAGAATCCGTCCCAGTTATAGTATAAGTTGTTGTTACAGTGGGGGTAGCTATCGGATCGGGGCAGTTAAAGCAGCTTAATCCTGTAGCCGGATTCCACACATAAGAGGAAGACTTGGATGCAAGAAGGTGGATAGTATCGCCTTGTTTAATGGTTCTGTCACAGCATACATTAAGCAGGGGAACATCTACAGATACGGTTGAATATAATGTATCAACGCATCCGCTGACACTGGTAACCGTAACACTGTATGTTGTTTTAGAAGAAGGAGTTACTGTTATAGTACTATTGGTAGAATTATTACTCCACTTATACGTGCCACCGCCTGTAGCTGTAAGCGCTTTACTGCTTCCGGCACATATAGTGGAGGAAGGAGTAAGGCCCGCAACAGGGGCTGAAACATTTACGGTAAACACTGTATCGCTACTGCATAAAGCGTTTGTTACAGTAAGTGTATATGTGGTGGGTACAAGGGGTTTTAGCTCAACAGGATTAACGCTGCTGGTTGTGGTGCCGTTGTTCCATTGATAAGAAAGGCCACCGCTTGCAGTATATAAGGCACTGTCGTGCGGGCAAATGGTAGGGATACCTGTAAGTCCTATCTTGGGGAAAGGTATCAGGTAGGCTCGTTTATAAAGTGTATCTGTTCTGCAATAAGGAGAGTGCCCTATAACATTCAAAGTTGTACTGCTGTCTAGTTTTACATAGATAGAACTTGTAGTTGCTCCGGTACTCCACAGGTAGGCGCTGCCATTAGTTACGGTAAGCATGGTGCTGTCTCCGGGGCATATACTGTCTTTTGTAATAGAAAGTGTTGCCAGCGGGCGCACCACAATGGTTTGGGTAAGCTGCAGACTGTTGCACTTGCCTTTAGTTAATGTAACAGAATAGGTGGTGGTGGTGGTGGGTTTCACTTCAATACTGTCAGTAGTTTGGCCGCTGCCACTCCAAACATAAAGGTTGGTGTTATTGTTTATTATTTTTAGTTGTGTGCTGTCTCCCGGGCAAATTGTATCGCTAGATGCCACCACGGTTCCGGCAGCGTTTGTATCTACCTGCAATATAAAGGAAACAAAGGTGGTATCGGGCGGCACCTCATTATTGTAGCCATAAACGGTAACTACATTGTTACCCAGGTTTAAATTGGTACCCACAAGTCGTATCACCATGGTATCTGTATTACCGGGTGTGTTAGTTGTAACACTTACACCATTGGGAACAGGTGGACTAAGGGCAGCATGAATAGTATCGGTAGACTTAATGCCAAGAAAAGATAATTTTAAATTTACGGTATCGCCTGTGCACATTACGAAAGTATCGCATGGAGAAACACCTGCAACAATGGGAGGTAAATTATTTGAACAGGTATTTAAAAAGAATGATTGATTATTTAACCAGGAAATGCCATCAAAAGGGAAAGGAGGAAATTGACCAAGGTATGAACTGCCAGATATACCAAATAAACCCAATTGGATAAAATTAACTCCGTCACCTTTATTAGCGCCCACTGTAGCCGGATGTGCCAGGTTCGGGTGGCTGTTGTCAAAACCATTTACCCCGCTGGATGCGCCCCCGGTGGTCCACTGCATGGTTTTGTAACAGAACTGAACATTGTTACCATAAGGAATTATGGGATCGCTGCCATTACTAAGTATGCACTGAAAAGTATTTCGTTTATCAGCACGAGAAGAGTAGTATCCTACACTATCCCATTGAACAATAAGGTAAGTAGGCGTAAGTTTATAGTACACCAGGCCAGAATTGGGGTTTTCTGTATCCACATCGCCCCAAAACGGAGCCACCATATCAAAAGAGTTTAATGGGAAGGTGAAGGCAGTAAAGGCACTAAAGGCTGCGCTAAAAGAAATATTGCCATTGTTATTAATATACAGGCCACTTTCATTCGTGCCCCAAAAGCAAAAATTAAAGGCTAATGGAATTAATGCCGAGGAGCCATCATCGTTGCGGTAATCAGGTGCTCCTTCGCTTGCACCCATAGGTACAACGTGAAATGCAGTATCCCCGGCTCTGTCTATCCAGCATTGGCAGTTGTTTTGAGCCCTCAAATTGCCATAAAATAGCATTGAGATAACGAGAGAAAGGATAAAACGACTGATAATCTTATTCATACGTATGTGTTGTAGTATATTACAATACAAACATATATATTAATTGGGATAAAAAAAAATAATAAGGGAATGAGTTTAAGAAAGAAAAAAGGATTGCTTATATTTACTATATATTAAGGTTTATGCTTTCCACCGAGTTAAATGATCTTAAAAAGGATGTATTGAGGATGGGGGTGCTTGTGCAGGCCCAGATACACAAGGCAAAAGAAACCCTGCTTAAGTTCGATAAGGACCTTGCTTATGAGGTGATGATAAATGAAAAGCGCATAGATTCGTACGAATTAAAAATAACCCGCGATTGTGAGAGTATCCTGGCCCTTTTTAAGCCTACTGCGGCTGATCTGAGGCTGGTGCTTGCCAGTTTTAAAATAGTGGGAAACCTGGAACGTTGCGGCGATTACGCCGAATGGATATCCAGGTATATCTCTGAAATAGAAAATTCTTTCGATCCGGCGCTTATAAAAAGTTGCAACCTTTTTGAAATATTTGAAGATATAGATTCTATGATGGGCTCTAACCAGGCGGCATTTGATACGGGTGACAGCACATCCTTAAAAACTGTTTTCGAAAAAGATGAATTGCTGGGCCAGCATCGCCTTAAAGCCATGGATGCGATAAGCGAATACATAAAACGCAGCCCGCAGAATGCACAAAACGGCCTCTATCTTTTTTCTATAGTAATGAAGCTGGAACGCATGGGCGACCAGATGAAGAATATTGCCAAGGAAATTATTTTTTACCAGGAAGCTACCCTTAATAAAGGAGCAAGGAAAAACACTTCTGTCCGCTAAAGCCCCTGCTCTATGGGGGTGGTAATTACATTGCTTTTATGCCCGGCCCTGTCGAAAAGCCATATTTTGTATTCAAAATAAGTATGGCTGGGGTTTAAGCTGCAATAGGTATGATACCAGCCATTGTTATCAGGATCGCCCGTAAGCGCTATTTGTATAATTCCACTCAGGGCTTTGTTGTTTCCCGGTTGGGTTATGTCTGGTATATGATATTGCCCTCCCAGCGTATCATGGGGTGTAACGTTGATATTTATATCGGGCCTGAAAACGGTATCTGCCGGAAACTGTGCAATGGAAGGCGCTAAACTGTCGGTAGAATACCAATATTGAATATAAAAATTAAAGGGGGCCGATGCGTCCTGTGAGGCGTAACCTATATCGCCGTCGCCGTCGGTAAAGTTTACCTGTAATACAGCAGAATCTCTGCTATAAGCCGTAAAGCTTTTAAATGAAATAGATGGAATAGGATTGGTATTCGTGTTCTTTTCGCAGGAAGAAAAGATGACAGATAATAGAAGAATAAAGCCTGTTACAGAAAGAAAACGCATGCTATTAAGTTTCTAAAGCAAATATATGCATTATTTTTGAAGCCTCTGTGGCTCCTCTTATTCATAACGACTCACTTGTAACAAAAGTATTTGGGACAAATTCAAAAGAAGATTTTGACTGGCTTGCCATGGAAATATTTCGATACCAGTATGAGCATAATGCAGTGTATCAAAGCTATGCCTCGGCAATGGGTAGAACACCTGCCCAAGTGAGCAGGGTAGGGGATATACCTTTTCTGCCCATATCCTTTTTTAAAACGCATAAGGTTGTATGTGGCAACCAGGAAGAAACAGATACGGTTTTCACCAGCAGCACTACCACCGGTGGGATACCATCCATGCATATAGTAAAGAACATATCTATTTACGAGCAAAGCTTTCGTTCAGCGTTCAATTTGTTTTACGGTGACATTACGAAGTATTGTATTCTGGCCTTGCTGCCCTCTTACCTAGAGCGTTCCGGATCTTCGCTTGTTTATATGGCAGAAGATCTGGTGAAGCAAAGCGGTAACCCGCACAGCGGTTTTTATCTTCATAACATCGCTGAGTTGGTGACAAAGCTGAGTGCTTTAGAAAAGGCAAAACAAAAGACTTTGCTGATAGGCGTTACGTATGCATTGCTCAATCTTGCTGAGAAATTTTCGCAAAAATTAAGCCATACCACCATAATGGAAACAGGGGGGATGAAAGGGAAAAGAGAAGAATTACCAAGGGAAGAAGTACATCAAGTATTAAAACAGGCATTCGGTATAGAATCAGTTCATTCTGAATATGGTATGACGGAATTGCTATCGCAGGCATATTCAAAAGGCAAGGGTATATTTAATACTCCACCATGGATGCAAGTGCTTATCCGGGATGTATATGATCCTTTAAAAACTGGGCTGATAGAAACTAGCGGAGCCATCAATATTATAGACCTGGGCAATGTAAATTCCTGTTCCTTTATAGCTACCGATGATGCCGGAATAGTGCATAGGGATGGTAGTTTTGCGGTCTCCGGCAGACTCGATCAAAGCGATATAAGAGGCTGTAACCTTATGGCAGGAGAAATTTAATCAAGTGATTTTTACAAATCAATTTACTGATTCTAAACCTTAATCTCAGCCTCAAATTACAATTTCACAATCCTTTTCACCACAGTTTGCTGCGCTGATTCTATCTTGAGAAGGTAAACCCCTTGAGATAGGCTGCCCATACTAACCTGGGTTAGTGAACTATTGTTTGCCATTATACCTGCATATACTTGTTGGCCTAATACATTGGTGATAGATAGTGTACCATCCATAGGTTGAGGCATTTGAATATTTAAAATATCATTAGTAGGGTTGGGGTATACCTCGATAGAGTTATTAAACTGTAACTCAGTTATGCCTGTACATATATTTATATTTATTGTTACGGAACTTCCACTTAAGCAGCCATGTGCATCACTTATACCAATTGGGTAAGGGGTTGTTATAGTGGGGCAAACATTGATTGAGGACGAAGTATCTCCGGTCCCCCATAAATAAGTATAGGGCAGTGTACCACCCGAAACGTTAGCAAATAAATTGGTACATAACCCGGAACAAATAGTAGAATCTGTAGCAGTTGCCACAACATTTAAAACAGCAGGCTGTGTAATGGTAACAGAGGCTGTTGTTGTATTATTGCAATTGTCGGTTACGGTTACAGTATAAGTTCCGGCGCTCAAATCTGTAGCAGATGCCGAGATCTGAGAACTTGCGTCAGACCATAAGTAAGAATAAGGTATCGTACCTCCGCTGGCATTGGCCGATGCACTGCCGTTAGTACCTCCATAACAATTTACATTGTTAGTTGCGCTTGGTGAAATTCCTAAAGCATTGGGCTGTGTAATAGTTACAGAAGCTGTTGCTGTATTACTGCAAAAATCGGTTACGGATACAGTGTATGTTGCAGCAGATAAACTTATTGCGGAGGCAGTTATTTGCGAGTTCGCATCCGACCACAAGTAAGAGTAAGGAGGTGTTCCACCATTAGCATTTGATGATGCACTGCCGTCATTTCCGCCATTACAACTTACGTTTGTAGTGGTATTTGCTGAGATAGATAATGAATTAGAAGGATTGATGGTTACTATGGATGAGCCACTTATGTTCTTGCTGTCTGTTACATGTACAGTATATGTTCCAGCGCTCAGGCCTGTAATTGAATCATTTGTGCTACCAGGTCCGCTCCAGGAATAAGTATAAGGAGGTATTCCGTAGTTTGCAGTTACGTATGCACTTCCATTTCCTCCTGTGCACGATGCATTTTTTGTACTTGTAATAAGACTTAAGGAGAAATGTATTTCACGCACCACATTATTACCATGCTCTGGGAAATAAAGATTTCCGGAATGATCGAACATCAGGTATCCTGGAAGATTTAACACTGCAGCCGTGGCGGGTCCGCCATCACCGGAATAACCTGCAACACCAGTTCCTGCAATAGTACTAATAATGCCTGATGTGTTTATTTTTCTGATCCGATTACTATAACTATCTGCAATATAGATGTTGCCAATACTATCTAATTTTACACTGGTGGCAGTATCAATTTCAGCAGCAGTGGCTTGTCCACCGTCGCCCGAATAACCTGCAATACCAATTCCTGCAACCGTAGTAATGATACCCGAGGTGTCGATCTTGCGGATGCGGTAATTCAATTTATCCGTAATGTAAAGATTACCTGCAGTGTCCTCAGCTACATAGTTGGCATTGTCAATTTCAGCAGCAGTGGCCTGTCCCCCGTCCCCATAATAACCTGCGATACCGTTACCTGCAATAGTTGTTATAATGCCAGCGGCATTTATTTTTCGAATACGGTTATTGGTGGCATCAGCAAAAAACAGATTTCCTTTATTGTCGCATATCATTCCGGCGGGCTGGCGCAGTTCGGCCGCTGTGGCTGGCCCCCCATCACCTGAATAGCCATTATGGCCAATACCTGCAATGGTTGTTATAATTCCGGCAGTATTTACTTTTCTGATAACAAAAGCGGAATGATCTGAGATATAAATATTACCTGCTGAATCTAATGCTATGCCAAAAGGTTGGATGAATGAGGCATTGGTGGCTGGCCCTCCGTCGCCGGAATAAGCAGAGACTCCGTTACCTGCAAAGTTGCTGATAATACCGGAAGTATTAATTACCCTTACAACAGAATTGTAGGAATCTGAAACATATATATTGCCTGATGAATCTATTCCCAATCCAAAAGGAATATCTAATTCGGCAGCAGTAGCCTGCCCGCCATTGCCATAATATCCCGCTGTGCCATTGCCTGCGAAAGTAGTTATGATTTGAGCGTTGCTTTGTGAAAGGAATAATAGGGTAATGCAGAAAAATATGATCAGTGATTTTTTCATATTGGTGGTTGAAACAGGTTGTAAATATACTTACATATATAATATATAGTATTTACAATTTCACAATCCTTTTCACCACAGTTTGCTGTGCTGATTCTATCTTGAGGAGGTAAACCCCTTGCGATAGGCTACCCATGCTCACCTGGGTGATTGTGCTTCTGTTATTCATTTTGCCAGTACACACTTGCTGCCCTACAATAGTAGTGATCGATAAAGTACCATCTAAAGGTTGAGGCATTTGGATATTTAAAATATCATTGGTTGGGTTTGGGTAAACGTTGATCGAGTTATTAAACTGTAACTCATCCAGGCCTGTGCATATATTTACATTTATTGTTACAGCGCCACTGCTTAAACAGCTATTAGAATCAGTTACACCAACCAGGTATGGAGTTGTTGTAACAGGGCAAATATTCTGAGTAGAAGAAGTGTTTCCATTGCTCCACAAATAAGTGTAAGGTACAGTACCACCGCTGGTATTTGCATAAATGTCGGTACATAATCCTGAACAAATAGTAGAATCTGTAGCAGTTGCCACAACATTTAAAACAGCAGGCTGTGTAATGGTGGCCGAGGCTGTTGAGGTGTTATTGCAATTATCTGTTACTGTTACCGTATAAGTTCCGGCGCTCAAACCTGTTGCAGAAGCTGAAGTCTGAGAATTTATATCAGACCATAAGTAAGAATAAGGTATAGTGCCTCCGGTAACATTGGCGGATGCAATTCCGTTAGTGCCTCCATAACAGTGTACATTGCTGGTTGCATTAGCCGAAGCGCTTAAGGCGCCTGGAATTGTTACACTTATAAATCCATTTGCAGAATTACCGCAATGATCGGATACAGATACCGTATAGACTCCAATGCTTAATCCAGTTGCGGTAGCTGTGGTTTGCGCGTTTACATCAGACCATAAGAAAGTATATGGTGAAACTCCACCGGTAGGAGTGGATGTGGCATAACCGGTGGTAGAATTACAAACTAAAGCCGAAGTAACATTAGGAACCGGAGTACTTCCTACATAAATGGTTTTTATAAGTTGAAGACCTCCGCAACTGCCCTTGGTTAATGTGCAAGTATAGGTTGTAGTAACTAATGGTTTAACCTCTATGCTATCTATTGATTGTCCAGTACTCCAAACATAAGAATCAGTAATAGCATTGCTTATCTTTATGGTGGTACTGTCTCCCTGGCACAAACTATCCTTTGCTGCAACAATGGTACCTATAGCATTCGAGTCTATTTTTAAAACAAAGGCAGAAAAAGAGGTATCAGGAGGTGTGGCATTATTGTAGCCGTATACAGTAACATTATGAATGCCTATATTACCAGAGTTGGCAACAATATCTATTTTCATAGAATCTGTATTCGCATTTAGTATTGTTATCCCCGGAATAGAAGGAGTGAAGCCGGTGTGAATAGTATCGTAGGGGCTACTGGAAAGAAAGGCAAGAGGCAAAGAAATACTGTCGCCTACACAAAGCCTTATGGTATCGCATGCAGAATTACCTGAGGTAATAGGGAGTAAATTATTCGAAGAAGAACAGGTATTTAAATAAAAGGACTGGTTATCCAGCCATGAAATTCCATCGTAAGGGAAAGCAGGGAATTGGCCGAGATAAGAGAAGCCGGGTATT
>Ga0206856_10122_pt1 | contig 26805 bp, 23 predicted proteins | sample Alteio_BWOrgCont_48_FD_152630 | JGI IMG/M metagenome (GOLD analysis project Ga0206856, IMG submission 152630) | Enriched cells from forest soil in Barre Woods Harvard Forest LTER site, Petersham, Massachusetts, United States -... | ecosystem: Environmental > Terrestrial > Soil > Temperate forest >...
GTATACCTCTTAATAACAAATTAGAAGAAGGAAAATGTGTTTACTCGGGTAAACCCTCAACCCAAAGAGTTATATTTGCTAAAGCATATTGAGAAAGCATGGATAAAATGCCAAGTCACGACCTTATTCTGAAATTACTGAAAGAGAAAACAATCGTTCAGTTAAATGTACGGCAGAATATTCAAGAGCAGTTCGGCATAATGAAGCAAGTGCTGGCGGAATTGGCCAAAGAAATTGCTAAAAAAGCAAGTGAATTAGATAAACGGATAAATGTTCAGTATAAGGAATTGAACGAGTCAGAGGTAATGTTGACTATTGCTGAAGATGTGCTAATATTTTACCTGCAAACAAATATTTTCACCTTCGATCGTAGCCACCCTGTTTGGCAAACATCATATGTAAAGAAAAGTGAGTCAAATGCTTTTTGTGGTAACATAAGTATATATAACTTTCTATCCGATTCATTTAAGTATAGCCGCGCCAATGACCTGGGGTATCTTATTGCACGTATATTCGTTAACCACGAAATGCACTATTTTGTAGAAGGCAAAAGGCAGCTAGGGTTCTTATACAATAACTTTTCTACTGCCATACTTGATAAACCCGCTATTGCCGATATTATTGATTCTGCTATAATATACACACTCGATTTCAGCCTTTTTGCACCTCCATTTGATAACGTTAAGGAAGTTAGCGTATCGGTTATGGAAGAAGAAGCAAGCAAAATGCAAATGGCAACCGGCAAACGCCTCGGTTTCCGCTTTGGTGCCGATAATGACCAGATAAAATAAGGTTAAGCCAATTTTCTTTCTATAAAACCAAAAATTATTATCTCTGAAATGCTTTGGGGTTCTTTCATTCAATATTTTTTTTACATTTGCACCTCCAAAAAAAATTTGGCCCGTTCGTCTAGGGGTTAGGACGTCAGGTTTTCATCCTGGAAACAGGGGTTCGATTCCCCTACGGGCTACCAAATAAAGCTGTAAACTTCTGAAACTAAAAAGTTTGCAGCTTTTTTCTTGCCATCAAATCCAGTAAACATGAAAAGTGAAAAAATAGTATCGCTTTTCATAAATCAATACGTGGAAAATCCAATTTAAATTACCTGATCTCAGAAGTTCCGTTTTGAGCTACCTAAAATATGTTTCCTAAGTTATATTTCAGGTGATAAATAAGATAACAAATATCAGTTATGCTAAAGGCTATTATAACGATCAGTCCCACATTTATTATTTTAGTTACCACTCTGAATTTAACAGAGGCGTAACCATCAGCTATTAATTTAATAAAACTTATAAACCCGGGGAAAATATAAATGGATTTCATTGCGCTGAAATCGCGTATATCGTAACTGTATTTCAAGCTGGCTGCAAAAAGAGCAAAAGTTATACCAAGGTGTAAGTAATTATTTTCTGACGCCAGATATGTCTTTCCATTTTTGAAAACGTTTTTAAAAAAGAGAAAAACTCCGCCACATAACCCACTAAGGAATAATAACAAGGGAATTAATCCCAGTATAATTAAAACTCTTCCGATAAAAACAATAAACGAATCCACGGTTTGCCATGCTGGAGGCCATTGGTCAAACTGCACAAAAGCTGTTCGGCCATATAATTGCGACCAAACAGAAGTACGATGCATGGGGTAATTACCTACTTCATTATTTATATAGGGTTGCTTTATCATATCGAAGTAGCGAAAAGTGAAAAAGCTGCTTGCCATATTAAGTACTCCGGGCCTTCCCGGGAATCCAACTGAAAAAGTGGTTTCTTTAAAAAAGGATGGAGGAGGATCGGCATTATTCCATGCAGTGGTAGGGAGGCTTTTGTATTTTTTATAATATGTATAATATCCTCCGGCAAATACTACTACGCCTATAAAGATAAGGATTGCACCAATAAAATATTTTGAAAGCTTAAGTCTTTGGTTGATGTTTGGCTGCGCAATTGTTTTAAGAATAAAAAACACTGAAATCACCAGGAATACAATAAGACCGGTTGTTTTTGTAAGAGAGCATACAAGCAATGAAGCCATTAAAAAAATAAAATTAGTTACTGTAATATTTCTAAAGAACAAATCGCAGAAATAAACAGACATAACCCCACCAAGAATTACCAATGTATCGTTAGTAGCCTGAATATTTATTCCCGTCAAACAGGGATTAAAGGCAAAAAAGGCAAAGAGCAAAAGCTTTGTTGAATCATTGAATGGTTGCTTGTTAATGAATTTCCAAAAAAAGAGAATGGTAAAAAAACCAAGAATAGCGTTGAATAACTGAATGGCTATGATTCTATGGTCATCTGTTTGTATTTTAAAAAACGTAATAATGTTTGCTGAAATAACGTAAAAAAACTTAGGTTGGTAGCATATACCACAATTATCTCTTATAGGAACATTAGCTTTATTTACAATCCAATTGATAACTTCCATGTGGTCGTCATTAGCCTGGCGGTTTATAAACGCTAGTATTACCCTTAGCCCAAATGCAATAAACAGGATTGCTAAAACAAATGTTCTTTTTCTTTTCATAAAGTAATTAGTGGTAAACGTTTAATGAGTGGAATTAGTGTATAATAAAACATACGTGGCGAATGTAGTAATTTATACATGCACTTTCACCAACTTAGAAATTGTTTGATTGGTAAAATCGTTCAAGACAAATACTATACAAACAGGGCTACAAAGAAATAGAAGTGGATTACGCTAAATGCAAAAGGTGCTAAGCTTACTACTTAGCACCTTTTAATTTTCAATTACTTATGAAAACTTACTTATTCTTTCCAGTCCTTGCAGGTTAACTATTTTCACATCCCTGCCATCAATCTCAACCATTTTTTCGTGTTTGAAATCTGACAAGGTTCTTATAAGAGATTCGGTAGATGTACCAACCATGTTAGCAAGGTCCTCACGTGAAAGGCTGAGGTCCGCATTATTCTGAGATTTTTTGTGGAGCTTGAGCAATGCATCAGCTACCCTACCCCTTACCGAATTATAAGCAAGACTTAATAACTGTTCTTCCTTTTCATTAATATTATTGACAAGCATTTTAATGAACCGTGCAGAAACTTCCTGTGTTGAATATACAAGTGAAAGAAACTCACTTCTTGGTATTAGTGCCAATTCAGAATCTTCCATTGCTGATGCTGAATCAGGGTAATTACCTCCCTCCAAAATTGCATTGAAGCCTAAAAAATCTCCTTTGCTATATATTCCTGTTATCAATTCCTTACCATCTGAACTCATTCGCCATGATTTCACTTTTCCTTTGTTTACAAAGTACACAGTACTGGGTTCATCACCCTCATGATACACTTGTCCTTTAGCCTGATATGTTCTCAATTTGTGGTCGGTTGAAATAGTGCCTGGCAAACTAAATTTGCTTGCCGTTTCAATAAAATCAACTAATCCGCTTAAATCACGTGTATAGTTCTTTTTAAAGAATTCGTTGCGCTTTAACCGAGTTTCAATGGCATTAAGCAACTCCATTTTATCAAATGGTTTAATTAAATAATCATCTGCGCCAAGGTTCATACCTTTACGCATATCACTCTTTTCTGCTTTTGCAGTTAAAAAAATAAAAGGCACTCCGGCCGTCTTAGGATCTTTGCTTAATATATGCAATACGCCATACCCATCAAGGTCGGGCATCATAATATCGCAAATTATAAGATCTGGTTTTTCCTGCTTTGCAAGATCCACTCCAATCTTACCGTTCTCTGCGGTAATTACAACGTAATTAGCCAGATCGAGAATCTCAGCTGTGTTGTCACGCATGTCCGGATTGTCTTCAATAAGCAAAATCTTTTTCATGTTAAATTTATTATACTGTTTTTTCTATAGTTACTTTAAAAGTAGTTCCTTCATTTTCCTTTGTTTTAAAAGATATGTTTCCGCCCATTAGCTCAACATATCTTTTAACAATATTAAGGCCAAGGCCCGTGCCTTGAACATTAGTGGCATTTTTAGCTCTAAAGAAACGCTCAAATAAGTGTTGTTGATCGTCCTCTGGTATGCCCATACCCTGATCTATAACTTCAAGGGTTAAATCACCATTGTTAGAAATAGTTTTCAACTCAATAAGTGCACCTTCAGGAGAATATTTAATTGCGTTCGAAGCAAGGTTTAACAATACATTTTTCAATATTTGCTGATCAATACATACCTCACTGCCATTGCCTTTATGCGTATATTTTATTTTTTGTTCTTTTTTCAATGAAGGCTGCACTTCTTCAATTATTTCCCTAGAAAATTCTTCAATATTGAATATTATAGCTTTCGATTCAACCTTGCCTTGTTCTAATTTTTCCAGTGATAAGAAGTCATTAAGAATATTGATAAGATTTGCTATGGAAGATTTTATACGTTTAATATGCTTTTCGCTTTTCCCTCTTACAAAATCAACTGTTGTGTCCTTTTGCCCTAAATACTCTTCAATTAATGAAGTAGATGAAAGTATTGACCCCAATGGCGTTCTGAACTCATGCGATGCCATAGAAACAAAACGTGACTTAAGTTCATTCAATTGCCTTTCTTTTTCAAGCGTTTTTCTTATTTCCTCTTCACTCTTCTTTTGTACGGTAGCATCCCGTTCAACCAATAAAATTTGTTCAACATCGCCTGCTGAATCATGCAAAGCAACTACATTCATAATGTAGTTCCTATCCTGATAACCTACCTCAAATGTGGTATTATGATGATCATTGAACACCATGTTCAATTTCTCCTTCATAAATTCTCTTATGTCTTCAGGTAACCGGTTTAAATAACTGGTACCCACTAATTTTTCACTTGTAACACCATATTTGAATAGCTCCATGCCTTCTACAAAAACATAGTTAAGGTTTTTATCGAACACATTAATGGTACCGTCAGGAAAATTCCGGGCTACTATCTTATATAATCGTTGGCTATCCTCCAGCTCTCTTGTTCTGTCTTCAACTCGTTGTTCAAGTTCTTCGTTCAGTACACGTATTTTTTCTTCAGCCTTACGCCTTTCGGTAATATCGGTTATCAGACCCATTACGTATAGGTTACCATTGGCTTCAAAATGGTTCAAACTTACCTCCACCGGAAATTCAGCGCCATCTTTACGCACACCCCAAAGCTCCATACCCATACCCATTGATCTTCTTCTGGGGCTCTTGGTATATTCATCTCTATTATGAACGTGCTTTTTACGATATTTTTCAGGAAGCAATATCTCCATTGCCTGGCCAATTAGCTCTTTACCATCGTAACCAAACATATCGTTTGTACGGTGATTCACTAACTGAATAATACCTGCTTTATTCACAATAAGTAAACTCTCTGCTGCGGTTTCAAATAACAACCTGTAAACCTGGTTAATATCTTCACCCATTTGTGTGGTAGGCATTTCTTCGCTATATAGTATATTATATGGCGAAGTTAACACTTTTTCAGAAAGTTCAGATTCTGTTATATTCAACTTGTCATTGTTGTCCATTATGCTGAATTAACAAGGCAGGTATTGAAAGAAGGATATTGTCCATTTTGTGCTCTATAATAGTTTTTTGAAGCAAATCAGCTTTATTAGTATCAAATACTATTATACCCACTTTATGCTTTTTTAATAAAGCATCAATTTTACTTTTTAAATGCTCTATTCCCTCTTTAATTGAAAACTGCAAACGGTGAATTGCACTTTCATATAAATCAATATTTCTCAAATAATCTGTCAAATCTTTTGAATTATCTGATTGCGAATTTTCAGATATTACAATTACAATCTCTTTCGATTTATTTAACGGCTTCAATGGAACAGTAAGCATTGGCCAATATTGAGGTTGTTCAATAAATGCTGAAGTTACTTTACTTAGGCTTGAAACCTGCTTTTGTAGACCAATTACAAGTAAACTAATCCCCTTTTTCTTAATAGCATTCTTAATTGTTGACACAACATTTCCTTCCTCAGATTGAACTGTAACATTAGCGTTCTTGTATTCTGCCTTAAGATGCCTACGTTCTTTCTCAAGCAATAGCTTCGATTCGTTCGATATTATATCGTCAATTGAAACCAATGTCCCCTTATTCTCTTTTGGGATTTGAAAAACATTTTCAAGAATTATCTCGTCTGTTTTTTTGTCGAATAGCTTTATTGCAAATGCAGCTGCATTAACTCCACTTCCAGAAAAATCGGTAGGAACCAATACCTTCATTTTTCTTCCACTCATTTTAATACTCTGCAACATAACCTGTAGATTAACAACACAAAATTCATGCTAATAACTAATAAATGACATGCTTAATGTCATGCCATGACATGATTAATATCATGTCGTAATTAACTGATTAGTAGTACATACATAAGCAACATTGAAGATTATTTCTTAAAGTAATATTTTGAACAATGTTAAAAAATTGAGTTTAGAAACAAACTGTTGCATATCATTTGGTTTTATGAGCGATATCATACATAACCACCCAAAGTGGCAATAGTTTTGTATCAAATTAAAACAACATGATACTCTTGGAAATAAACATACACGAAGTAAGTGCAGCACTACTGGCACGGGTATTTTTAGGGATGCTTTTCCTTTTTCAAGGATATGACAAAATATTCAGAATGGGAGTTAAGCAGGTAGTTGAAACCATACATACTCCTTTAGAAGACAAAGGTGTTCCTCTTTTTATAAGTAAGGTAGGGGCCTACTTTACTTCATATACTGAATTTATTTTCGGAATACTACTAATACTAGGCTTCATTAAATATTACTGCCTTTATTTTCTGGGAATTGATTTAATTTTTGCCGCATTTGCTTTTGGAATGGTTGAAGCCATGTGGGACATGAAACATATTTTCCCAAGGCTTGCACTTATACTATTTCTTCTTGTTATTCCTTCAGAATGGGATAAAATATCAATAGACTATATATGGTCAGCCATTAAATTTTTTAAATCAACCTTTTAATAACAACGCAAATGAAAACTATCCTTGTACCAACTGATTTTTCTGCAACTGCTGAAAATGCTGCAGCCTACGCTGCTGAACTGGCTTTATTAGCTAAAGCAAAACTTGTACTTCTCAACGTCTATTCTGTTCCTCTTCCGGTAGCCGATGTGCCTGTAACCATGATTCCGATTGATGAACTGGAAGCCCAATGCATGGCAGACCTGAAAAACCTGCAGAACAAAATCTCATTAAAATACCCTGACCTGGAATCAGAAATTATTACCAAGGCTGGTTTTGTAGTAGAAGAGATATTACTGATGGCAGAAGAAAATAAAACCGACCTCATTGTAATGGGAGTGGCCGGTAATAGTAAATCAACCAGTGTCTTCGGTTCAAATACAACTGCATTAATGAAAAAAGCTAAATGCCCAGTTCTTGCAATACCTGCCGGCTTAACGTTTAAAAAGCCTGAAAAAATTGCCCTAGCTTGTGACTATAGTGCAATTGTTCCTGAACATGTAACAGACACTGTGAAATATTTTACACATTTATTAGGATCGAAACTACATGTGTTTAATGTTTTGAAACGTGCTGAACTTGTAACATATGAAAAAGTAAGTGCAGAAGTAAATCTTGAAAACTCGCTTTGTGATATTGAGCATTCACTCCACTACCCTTCCGGAGAAAATTTACTTGAAGAAACAGATCACTTTATTGAAACCAATAATATTGGAATGCTAATAATGATACCTCATAGTCACAATCTTATTTCAGGTATGTTCCATACCAGCAGCACAAAAAAAATGACATTCCATACAAAGATTCCATTATTAAGTATTCACGAATAATAATAAACCCAAAATGAAAATCACAATAAACGACAACAGGAAAATTTTTGCTATTCAGGAATCATTTTCAGAGATGTTTCCATTTTTAAAAATCGAGTTCTTTGCCAAGTCTAATACATCAAGCGGTCCGGCTTCAAAAAAGTTTATGCGGAGCTCAAGTAAAACAATTGGTGAGTGCCGCACAGTACATTCCAACGGCACATTGACTATTCTGCCTAAAATGAGAGTTAGTGATCTTGAACAAGGAATAAGGGACACTTTTGGTATTTCCATTCAAGTATTTCGCAAATCAGGTCGCGCTTGGTTAGAAACAACCACCACTGTAGACTGGACACTTGATGAACAAAACAGGATTGGTGAAGAAATGAGTAAACCTGAAGTTGAAAATGAAGCATAAAAAAATCGGCTAATTAGCACAATTAATCTTAAAAATTATGGCATACTCAAACATATTAATAGCAGTTGATGGCAGCGAGTTTTCAACCAATGCGGCAAAAAGAGGAATTGAATTGGCTGAACAATTATCAGCTTCGGTAACTCTGTTATGTGTAATAGACCTTTCAGTTATGGTAACAAATGCTGCAGGCGGTATAATTGACCCGGAAGCGTTTACTATTTATGAAGAAGAAGCTCAATCAATATTGGATAAACTGGAGAAAAAATACCCATATAACAAAACAAAAAAATTGATTGTAGAAGGTGTTCCCACAGAAACTATATGGAGAACCGCCAGGAGCGACAAAGCGGATATGATTATTATGGGCACACACGGCCGAAGAGGGCTCAACCACCTATTTATGGGTAGCGTTGCTGAATATGTAGTACGTCACTCCAAAATACCTGTATTGGTCATTCCAAGCCCGGCTATTAAATAGTTAGTATACAAGTGGCATACTTGTTTATCAATGTTCACCAAACAGGAAAACTAACTCAAAAAACAAATGGCCCGGTTACTTTACTAACCGGGCCATTTTTCTAACAAATTCCATAAAATTGTTATTCCAGCTCTTCAGATTGTGTTTCCATATCTAATTTCTCTTTCCCTTTTTGCCAGCTTGTTTTCTTCTTTCTCATTTGTTTTTCAAGTGCGTGTATTGTTTCAGTTACCGCATCCTCAAACGTTGTACATCTGCTTGTTGCAAAAAGGTCTTCCTTAGGGGCATGAATTTTAATTTCACAAACCTTATTTTCTTCTGTATTTGATTTATCAAGTCTTAATAATACGTTGCACCACATAATACGCTCGTTAAAATGCGACAGTTTTGCCACTTTCTTGTTTACATATTCCTGCAACAGTTCATTTACTGTAAAATGCGGCGATTCAATTCTGATTTCCATAGTTCTATTTTTAATTATTAATAATTAAGCCCAATAAGTCCAGTCTGATCCTCCGGCAAACAATTTTCCCTTGATTAACGGATGGACACTTAATACAGGAATTTGAGAATGATTTACAATTTGCTGAACAACCGGTCCTGAAACGTATTCTGAAATTGCCATTTTATCGAGGTCTGCAACAATCGCTATCAAATCTGCTTGTTTATTTTCAGCGAAGCTAAGTATTAGTTCTGAAACATAACTACCTGTTAAAACATCAGTTGTACATTTCACACCACAACTATTAATGATCTCTTCGGTTTGCTTAGCCTCGAACTGCATCTTTTTCAACGCACCCAGGTCCGGATCAGTATTTATACCCAATAAGTGTATAGTACCATTATAAAGCTTAGCTATATGAACTGCATAATCTACACTTTCGCGTGAATGTGCTTTATCTATAAAGGGTAAAAGAATACTTTCAAATTTGCTTTCCTTACCTTTATTTTGCACTGAAAGTACCGGACATGTTGCTCCTCCAACAACTCTGAAGGTATTACTGCCAATCATAAACTCCTTTAAGCCAAATACACCATGTGTACCCATAATTACAATATTGGTTTTAGTAGATTCAGCCAGCTCTATTACTTTCTTATACACTTTTCCCGTTTCAATATAATATTCAACATCTTTAATTCCTTGTTGAACAAGTTTTCCTTTAAGTTCTTCCAATTTCATTTTTATTGCATCATGCAATAGAACCTCATATTCATTTCTAATGCTCTTAGAAATGCCAAGACCATCAGAATCATAACCATAATTACCACTTTCCACTATATGAACAAGTGTAATAGTGGCACCATTGATTTTGGCCATATTTACTGCATAATCTATTGCCTTTTCACCAGCTTCCGAAAAGTCTATCGGAACTAAGATTCTTTTGATTTCAAATTTTGCCATGATTTATGTTTTTAGCTATTATAATTATATTGAAGGCAAAGTAAGTTTCAATAGCTGCAAAGCTGAATGATATGAAACATCTTTTGACATGATACATCTCATAAAATAATCACTTCCACATTTCTCTTCGCTTTGTCATTCTAGCTCACATGGTGAGAACAATCATAACCATATGTGACAAAGGTCATAATCGAAGCTATTTTTCAGTTGTTATTTTGCGCTTATAAAACTAAAAAGATATGAATATTTTCCCGGAGAATGTAAGCACATATGGTCAGGAACTAGATAACCTGTTTTGGTTGATTACTGTATTTGTTATGATAGCTTTTGTTGTGAGTTTGTTTGTATTAATATATCCATTAATAAAATACAGAAAGAAACCATCGATTAAAGCAGAATACATTACCGGTGAACGAAAGAAACATTTTAAATGGGTTGTAATAGCACTTGCTCTTCTCTTAGCAAGTGATTTTGTCATTATGTATTGTGAGCATGATGCATGGGATCAAATTGAATCTGTACCTGCTAAAGCCGATGTTCGTGTAGGAATTATTGCAAGGCAATGGAACTGGATATTTGTTTACCCGGGTCCTGATGGCATATTAAATACATCTGACGACGTTATTGTAGATGAGTTGAACAGTTCATTACATGTTCCGATAAATAAGAATATAGTTTTTGAACTTCGCTCACAAGATGTGATACATAGTTTCTTTCTGGCCAATGCCCGGTTTAAACAAGATGTATTACCCGGCAGAACTGTTGTACGATGGTTTAACCTTACCAAAGAAGGCAAGTATGATATTTCATGTACCCAGATATGCGGAATACTTCATTCCAAGATGAGAAACTTTGTAATAGCTGAATCTGATGATAAATACAAGCATTACATAGATTCATTATATACAGCAAACGGGCATAAAACAACCAGCGCAAAATAACTAAACAACAATTACATTCACTATGGACGCGATATCACACAAACAAAGTTTCTGGACTAAGTACATATTTTCTACAGATCATAAAGTAATTGGAATGCAGTATGCCATAATGGGAATTATTATGGCTGGTGTCGGCGGATTCCTCGCTTATATATTCAGGTATAACCTGGCTTTTCCGGGTGCCTATATTCCATTGTTTGGCCACTTAAGCGCCATGCAATACAATGCATTTGTAACCTGCCATGGTATGATAATGGTATTTTGGGTTGGCATGCCTGTACTCCTATCATCATTAGGAAATTTGTTAATTCCGCTTATGATAGGAACTGATGATATGGCATTTCCAACCGTAAACATGCTTTCATTCTGGATATTCTTTGTAAGTGCTTTAGTTCTGTTGTCATCATTCTTTGTACCTGGTGGTGCATTTGGTGGTGGCTGGACGATGTATCCTCCGTTCTCAGCAGGTGGGTATGTAAATAAAAATCCTGCATTTTTTAAGGAATTGTTCTCAGGTACCAGTTTAATGATACTTGCTGTAGCACTTGAATTAGTTGCCATGTTAATGGGTGGTATCAACTTTCTGGTTACAACTATAAATAAACGTGCAAAAGGAATGACCCCATTCAAGATTCCAATTGTAGTTTGGTTTATCAATATTGCTTCAGTAATATTTATGTTCTCAGTAGGCCCACTGGTTGCAGGTGCTTTCATGTTATTATTCGATAATGTGCTGGGTACCGGCTTTTACGATCCTGCCCGTGGCGGTGACCCAATGTTATGGGAGCACTTATTCTGGTTCTTTGGCCATCCAGAAGTATATGTACTGTTATTGCCTGCTTTAGGTGTATTGGCTGAGGTATTCCCTGTATTTTCACGCAAGCCATTATTTGCATACAAGCCCATTGTATACCTGGCTCTTGTTTCGGCAATACTCTCAGTGTTAGTATGGGCTCACCATCAATTTGTTGCTGGTATTGATCCTCGTATGGCTACTTTCTTTAGTATAGGTACAATTCTTATATCCATTCCATTTGCCGGCATATTCCTTTCATTTATGGCAACATTGTGGGGTGGTTCTATACGATTTACAGTACCTATGATGTGGGCTTTGGGCTTCATCGGGCTATTCCTTATTGGAGGCCTGACAGGTTTATACCTTGGCTCAAATGCATTTGACATTTACGCACACGATACCTACTTTGTTGTAACGCACTTCCACTATACATTATTCCCCGATATTTTCTTTGGGTTCTTTGCAGCAGTGTATTTCTGGTTTCCAAAGTTCACAGGTAAAACATTAAACTCAGCACTAGGCAAATTACATTTCTGGTGCACCTTCTTCTTCTTTAATGGTACATGGTTTGTACTATTCTTTAACGGCCTCGCTGGTCAACATAGAAGAATAAATGATTATTCTGACTTTAGTTTAATTATGAAGGAGCCATATATGAGCTTTGAAAAATTTGCTACAGTTTGTGCTATTCTATTAATTCTTTCACAATTCATATTCCTGTATAACCTTTTCACAAGCTTGGCAAAAGCTAAAACCAGTGTTAGGAATCCATGGCAATCTAATACACTGGAGTGGTTGGCTGAATCTCCTCCTCCACATGGCAATTTTGAAACTTACCCCGAAGTATACAGAGGTCCGTATGATTATAGCGTACCAGGTTCAACAGAAGATTTTCTACCACAGAATGTTCCTGTTGCACATGGAGAGGCAGAAGCAATTGCCAATGTTCAGAATGGAATAACAACAAGTACTAACACAATATAATACACGCAATTATGAGCAAAGATCATCAAGCACATCTTTCACTACCGGCAAATAAAGTTCCAGAAGGTCGTTTGGGCATGTGGATTCTGATAGCGGGTGAGTTAGTAATTTTCGGAGGGCTAATAGCATCATATCTTGAATTCCGTATAAGGTACCCGCAATGGGGTGAAATGGCGGCACACACATCAACACTGATTGGTGCAATAAATACTGTTGTTCTTTTATGCAGTAGCTATACTATAGTGAAAGCGCATGAAGCTGCCCAACGATTGGATATTCATAAGGTTATGATTTGGATGAGCTGTACCGTTATGGGTGGACTAATTTTTCTGGTTGATAAATCAATTGAATACTATCATGAAATAAGTGAAGGTTTTACATTCACGAGTCCTAAGTTGCAAATGGCGGGGGATCATGTAGGCTCTCTCTTCTGGTCTTATTATTACATCATGACCGGCCTGCATGGCACACACGTATTGGTTGGCATGACAGTGATGATCATTATTATGTTTCAAATACGAAAAGGCCAAAATCTTCACCGCGTAGAACTTGCAGGTATGTATTGGCACATGGTCGATCTTATTTGGATATTCCTTTTCCCTCTTCTATACATTGCTAAATAATTTTAAAAACAAAACACTATGGAAACGACATCGCACAACAACAATGACAACGCAATATTCCCCGATGCAGCACATGATTATCATGGCCACCCTAGGTATACAAGAATATTAATAAGCTTATTGGGTCTGTTAGCCCTCAGCTTAATAGTAGGTAACCTGTTTTCTTTGAAGTGGGCCATTCTATTGATCTTTGCTACTGCAATTTGGAAAACTGCTCTTGTAATAAGGAATTTTATGCACCTTAAATATGAGCCACTACTTATATATGTTGTAATAGCTGCAGTAATACTTATACTGTTTGCATTTTTCTTTGGAGTATATCCTGATATTCCTGCTATTCCTTTAGATGTTACAAAACCTCATTAATACAAAATAAAAATGGAAGCCGTAATTTCAGTTCCTTTAAGAGAAAAGAAAATAGTATCGGATGGTGTAATAGGCATGCTACTTGTGCTTATAACAGAAACTATGTTCTTTGCAGGCCTAATAAGTGCCTATATAGTCAACCGTGCAGGTGCAACTGCTTGGCCTCCGCCCGATCAACCCAGATTACCAATTGAGGTAACAGCAGTTAATACTGTAGTTCTTCTGGCAAGTGCCCTAACTATATTCCTGTTCGGAAGAAAAGTTAAAAGAAGTAATGAAGTAGTTACTGGCTCAAAGAGTTTTCTAATTACTACAATTATTCTTGGCGCTACATTCCTTACTGTACAAGGCACTGAATGGGTAAAACTTATACGCTTTGGTTTAACCACTCATTCTAGCCTTTACGGTGCTTTCTTTTACACCCTAATAGGTATTCATGGCGCACACGTTTTAGTTGGACTAACCATTCTTCTTTACCTCTTGTTTAAATTAAAAAGTAATGATGCAATAAAGGATTCAAGAAACAGAATAGCTGTATGCAGCATGTACTGGTATTTTGTAGTAGCAATATGGCCTGTATTGTATCAACTGGTATACTTATCATAATATGAACGCAACTAATCATATAAGCGCTTCTGCACAACTTGTAAAAGGTAGGCTAGCTGAGTATGCTCAGTTGGTTAAGGTTAGGCTTTCCTTCCTGGTTGTATTTTCAGCCACAATGGCATATTTGTGGGTAGCCAATGGGCATATAAGTGTTATAACCGTATTATTGGTTTCAATAGGTGGTTTTTTAATTACAGGCGCGGCAAATACCCTTAACCAGATAATTGAAAAAGATTCTGACAAACTAATGAAACGTACATTTGAACGTCCTCTTGCAGATGAAAGAATTGAAGTGAAAGAGGCCTTGATATTTGCGCTTACAATTGGGATAACGGGTTTGTTTTTATTATACAATGTAAACGTTCTATCAGCTGTATTGGGAGCTACTGCGATTCTAATTTACGCAGCCATATATACTCCACTCAAGAAGATCAGCAGATTAACCGTAATACCTGGTGCCATTGCCGGCTCAATACCAGTTGTAATAGGTTGTGTGGCTGCATCCGGAAAATTATCCGCTGAAGCATGGATGCTATTTACTATCCAATTTATTTGGCAATTTCCACACACTTGGGCAATTGCCTGGATGTTAGATGATGAGTATAAGAAGGCAGGAATAGAAATGATGCCAACTGCAGGAGGGCGAGATAAAACTTCAGCAAGTTTAATTCTTCTATCAACATTACTAACTATCCCAATTGGATTTGTTTTTCATTATTTAGGTTTAACAAGTATGCTTGAAAGTTGTCTGTTAGCTATTGCAGGTATTGGGTTTTCGTATTTTGCTTACAAACTTTATCTGCACAGAACTCAAAAAGCCGCATTAGGCGTAATGTTCGGGTCCTTTGCCTATCTTCCTTTCGTATTAATAATGCTGGTTCTGGTTAAGATATTCGCGTAATGAAAAGCTATAAATCTAAAATACTATTACTGGCAATTTGCGCTTTACCTATCCTTGGTTCCGCCTGTCCCATGTGTCAGGCAGGCGCGACAAAACGCACACAAAAAGCTTACCTGCAAACAACAGCAATACTTGCTCTCATACCATTATTGGGTGGAGGCAGCATCTTCTATTGGTTCTATTCCAAGGGAAAGAAGCTTAATGAAGAAAATAAATAATACTTACTTAATAAAAAATGTTTCAGCTACTATAGCAACAATTGCTAATCCTGAAAATATAGCAACGTATGTCATTAAATGATAAGTAAGACTGTGGCTTGAATGCTGTTTCTTTTCCATGTTAGTTTTTTTTGTTTTGCAAAGAAACCCGGCCTTGATCAAAAATCCTGTGATAAAAATCACAGTTGATAATGACGTATATCATGCCTCAGCTAATCCAATACATATAAACTTGTAACCAAAGCGATTTATATGGATGAGATCAAGAAAGGCTGCCATTTATGCAATGCACGCCACAAATCAATATTCAGCGATTTAAGTTTGACAGACGCAACTGAATTAGATCATGCAAAGAATTGTATGACATTTAAAAAAGGCCAGGTAATATTCGAAGAGGACACTTACCCGCACGGTTTATACTGTATTAACGATGGGAAAATTAAGTTATCGCAGAATGGAACGGATGGGAAAGAGCACATAATGCATTTAGCTAAAACCGGTGATGTAATGGGTTACAGGGCCATTCTTAGCGGAGATAAATATTCATGCTCTGCAGTTGCTATGGAAACTTCAAGTGTTTGTTTTATTCCATCGAACTATTTTATTAGCATGGTTGAAAAAAATGCAAAGCTTGCGTTTAAGATCATTCATTTGTTTTCTGATGAGCTTAAAATAGCTGAGCATTCAATTACTGACATGGCTCAGAAAACAGTTAAAGAACGATTAGCACAAGGTATACTTTTACTAAAAGAAAGCTATGGATTTGAGCCTGACGGCTGTACAATAAATATTTCTATTACCAGGGAAGAAATTGCCAGCATTGTAGGCACTGCAAGAGAAACTGCAACGCGTTTACTTGCTGAACTAAGCAAAGAAAAGAGCATTGAACTGGATGGTAAGAAGATTAAAATAATTAACCAGGAAAAACTGATACGAGCTGCCAATGTATTCGATTAATCCATACAAATTTATACAGTTGAGCTCGCTGATAACAATCATTAGCCTCTGTGATTTATATCATAGAACATACAAGTCACTCAATCTATTTTTACACCGAATAGATTATAAACAACAAATGCCAATAATTATGAGAACTAAGTTTTTAATCCCCGCTATTACCCTACTATTTGCATCATATTCAACTGTGTTTGCTGATGATGGTGCAACTATGTTCAGAACAAATTGTGGTGCATGCCATTCTATTGGAAAAGGAAAATTAGTGGGGCCTGATTTGAAGGATGTAGATACACGACATTCAGAGGCTTGGATATTGAAATGGGTAAAATCATCACAATCTCTTGTCAGTGCAGGTGATAAAGATGCCGTAAAACTATTTGCTGATAATAGCAGTATTCCAATGCCTGATCAACCTTTGAACGATGACCAGATAAAGTCAATATTAGGTTTTATTAAAGCCGGTGGTGTTGATGCCGTTAGTGCATCGGTTTCTACTGCACCTGCTGTAGGGCAAGACAATGTAGCTATTGCTACTCAAAAAGCTGCAGAAGAACAAAAATCGGAAGGTTCATTGCTCACCATGTTTAGTTTCACTGAATACATATTAATGTTCCTTGCAGGTATAATGCTCCTAATTATATATGTAATGGGCATGGCTATTAAAACCTTGACTGAGAAAGTAAAGCAAGTTGAAGCACCGGCAACAGTATAGTTCAAACATATTTAACCTATGGGTGCTAAACCATTTGCTTACAAAAAGTTCGAGTTGGGCGAACGTCTTACAGATGAACAGATTGAGTTCTTTAATAAATACGGATTCCTGCATTTTCCCGGAGCGTTAAGCCAGGATGTTGTTAAAGCAATCATAGATTCGTATAATGAAGCGAGCAGCAAACTGATAAAGGAAAATGCCAAAGAAATTAACGGCGTTCCTTTGTTCTTTGGTTACGATGAAAAAGGGAATAAAATGATACACCGTTTCCCTTTCTTCTCTCAGTTTAGTAAGCCAATGCACGATTTTGTTTCGGGCAAAAGGCTTAAGCCTCTGCTCAAATTGCTTGAGGGTTATAACCCAAGAATAACGGAAAATGAGAAAGACGGAGTAGTATTTAATCATTACTATAATTCGGCTAAAAGCAGGTTCAAAAAAATGGGTTGGCATACTGATAGCATACGTGATCTATTTTACGATGGCAAGGTACTTCCAATGTTAAACATTGGTGTTTATCTTGACGATTCTTCTGAAGCTAATGGAGGATTGCGAATATTACCCGGCACTCATAACCAACGAATATTCCAATTGCTATTCAAGAAAGCTTATTTTCTGAATACAAAGCAGGATAAGAATGAAGCCTTGGTTATAGCCAAAGCTGGTGATGTTGTTGTTCACCATGGGCATCTGTGGCATATGGTTGGGAAATCGCCCCATATGGGAGAAAAAAGCCGAAGGAGAGTAATGTACACACCTGTTGTTTGCGGTAAGTTCGTCCCTAAGGATGCAAGAAGCAAAACCCCCATTTACCATAGACTAAAACCAATGGCACGTGAATGGTTTTAATAAAGTAGTATAAAATGGACAAGGTAGGACTCATAAAAAAATATAATGTTGCGGCACCCAGGTATACAAGTTACCCAACTGTTCCCTATTGGTCTAAGTCACCCACCATTGATGAATGGAAGCATGAAGTAAAAAAAGCCTTTGATGAAACAAACAGCAAAGAAGGCATAAGTATTTATATTCATCTTCCATTTTGTCAGAGTTTGTGCACTTATTGCGGTTGCAACACACGTATCACAACCAACCACAAGGTTGAACAGCCTTACATTAAAGCGGTTTTGAAAGAATGGGAAATGTATCTTGGGGTATTGAAAGATAAGCCCCGTATCAAAGAATTACACCTTGGTGGAGGAACACCTACGTTTTTCAATCCCGAGCATCTAAAAGAATTATTAAGCGGCATCCTATTAACAGCTGATGTATGCGAAGGTGTTGAGTTCAGTTTCGAAGGCCACCCTAATAATACAACCCACGAGCATTTAAAAGTATTGAGAGAGTTTGGCTTTACCAGGGTAAGCTTCGGAATACAGGACCTCGACCCGAAAGTGCAGGAAATAATAAACAGAATACAGCCCGTTGAAAATGTTGAAAGGGCTACAAATGATGCCCGCCAATTAGGATACACTTCAATTAACTACGACCTGATATACGGGCTTCCTCTTCAAAAAAAATCGAGCATAATACATACAGCTGAAACGGTTGTTCGCTTGCTGCCTGACAGAATAGCTTTATATAGCTATGCACATGTACCATGGATAAAACCAGGTCAACGAAAATTTACCGAGGCAGACTTACCCGAAGATGAAGAAAAACGCGAATTATATGAAACGGCAAGAAACATACTTGAAAAAGCCGGTTATGTTGAAATTGGTATGGATCACTTTGCATTAAAAACAGATTCATTGTATAAGGCAATGAAAACAAAAACGCTGCATCGTAATTTTATGGGCTATACAGGTAATTATACTCGTTTAATGATTGGCCTTGGTGTTTCAGCCATTAGTGATACCTGGTCGGCTTTTGCACAGAACATAAAAACTGTTGAAGAATATTACGATGCTATAAACAAAGGGGTACTTCCCATTTTCAGAGGGCATTTGCTAAGTGATGAAGATATGGTGTTAAGAAAACACATATTAAATATTATGTGCAGGTTTGAAACTTCATGGTTTGATAAAAATGAACAAACGCAGACAGTTTATGATGCTATGCACTTATTAAAAGAAATGGAAATGGATGGGCTGATTGAACGCGCACCATTCCGTTTGACAGTTAAAGAAGAAGGTAGAAAATTCATACGAAACATCTGCATGGCATTTGATGCATACCTATTGAGAAATGCTTCTGAAAAACAGATATTCAGTAAGGTAATTTAATTTCAAGGAACTTCCTTAAGCACAATCTTCAGTTCTGCTCACCAGAACATTAATATAACCTACTGCTTCCCCAGGTCTTAATTTAATTTGCTTAAATTAAAGCGTTTAATTTACTAACTCGTCTTAATAATGTATACTAATTAAACTATGGCAGTATTAAAATCAATGGGCAAAAATCCATGGGGCGAAAGACTAAAAAAAACACAAGGCTCACCCAATTACCGCGATGGTATTTTCCTAAACCTTAGTAAGACCGAGGTAATGAATGAAAGAGGGGATTTTTTCAAAACCTTTTGGAAATTCCTTAACAAACCTAAGAACACTAAACCCACTACTCTATTACCTTCTGTTAAGATTGATTTAAAAAATCTACCGGATGGAAAACCTGTCATAATCTGGTTTGGGCACTCGTCATATCTTATAAAAATAGATGGCAAGCATATATTAGTTGATCCGGTTTTCAGTGGCTATGCTTCACCCTTCAAAATTAACTCAGCAAGAAACTTTGAGGGAAGTAATATATATAGTGTTGATGATATGCCGCCCATTGATATTCTGTTAATCACCCATGATCACTATGACCATTGTGATTACGAAACAATATTGAAATTACAACACAAAACAAAAAGCATAATCACATCTCTCGGAGTTGCCTCACACTTTGAATACTGGGGGTTTGACATGAATAAAGTTACCGAGATGGATTGGGATGAGAGCATTGAAATAATTCCAGGATTTAAGTTTACAGCCAAGCCTGCAAGACATTTCTCCGGCAGAGGATTCGAACGTGCAAAAACACTTTGGTCTTCATTCGTATTGAAAACAAATAATTATTCCATATACCTGGGTGCTGATAGCGGTTATGACACACACTTTAAAGAAATAGGCAAACAACATGGCCCCTTTGACCTTGCAATTCTTGAATCAGGGCAATATAATGAGGCTTGGGCAAAAATCCATATGATGCCTGAAGAGACAGTACAAGCAAGCATTGATCTGAATGCAAAATTGTTACTACCTGTGCATTGGGGTAAATTTTCACTTGCACTACACCCCTGGAATGAACCAATTGAAAGGGTTGTAAAAAAAACAGATGAATTACAAGTAAAAATTACAACTCCATTAATAGGTGAACCAATAATACTGGGTGAGAAAGAACCTTCAAGTAAATGGTGGAGAAATATGCATTAAAATAAAAAGGATGCCTTGCGGCATCCTTTTTATTTTTAAGATAAGAGCAACAATTACTGAACTGCGACCTTATGGTATGATGTGCCATTTGAAGTAGTAACCTGAACAAAATATATTCCTTTGCTATAACCTGAAAGGTCAATTTTTTTCTCAAAAGAACCGGCAACTTCATTATAAGTGTTGCTTGATATTACTTGCCCCATTGTATTTATTACACGAACACCAACACTTTGGCTCTTATTAGCTAATTCAACACTTAAACTAAATACACCGGTGCTCGGATTAGGGAATATTTCAACATTGTTAACCGCGGCAATAGTATTCACTGCTGTAGGTCCAACAAATGTTATACTGCCTGTGTTCGATTTCGATGCATTATAGTTTATTGCTTCAGTTGAATGAGGCTTCATTATAGGGCTTGAACAATCTGCCCCACCACTTATTCCCATATGGTAATACCAGTTTGTATTTGTTGGCGGATAATCAGTGTAAGTAAAATTGCCATTATTTGTTACATAGTCAATACTATCTGAAGCTACGCCCGCAATACTATCCCTGTAAACTATATAGTAGCCAAACACTACCCCTTGGAAGTTATCCCATATAAGGTTTATGGAATTGCTCGCTCCTAAATTAATAGTCAGGTGCATAGTTTTAAACGGCTTACTTAGCTTCGATTCATTACCGCAGGAATCAACCTGAGACAATTCATATCTCCAGCTTCTTTTTCTTGCATCAGAAAGCGTATCAACGTACAGGCCTTTGCCAACCGGAGCACTACCTATTTTTCCAAATACCCCTGGTGCAGTTGTTTCTTTATATATATTGATAGATGCAGCCTTAGGCGACGCCAGATTAATATTCCATATCAGGTTATTAAAATTAGTTGCAGGATCAACAGTTACCATGCAAATAGGCACGGTGTCAAGTGGCAATGCTGTTATAGTTGCATTTGCTGTTCCCACACATCCTCCGGCATCTGTTACTGTCAATGCGTAATTACCTGCAGCAAGACCATAGTCATTGGCTGTTGTAGTTCCATTGCTCCAGGCATAAGTATACGGTGGAGTACCTCCGTTTGATGTTTCAGTTATTTTACCAGTGGCACCCGCAGAGCAACTTACGTTAACCACAGAATCTATAGTAACTAATGGGCCCGAAGAATTACTTATGGAAGCCTGCGTTACGCTAGCACAACCATTTTTATCTGTCACGGTTACCGTGTATGTACCCGCTCCAGAATTTGCCAAGGAAGAGGTTGTAACTCCTGTATTCCACAAATACGTATAAGGTGTAGTTCCACCTGAAACAGTTACCGAAACACTTCCATCAGAACTTCCGCAACTTGCCGGTGTCGCAGCTGTAGCCGCTACCAGCTCATTCGGCTGAGTAATGTTGATTGTCTGCACTGTAGTACACCCGTTAGCATCAGCCACTGTTAACTGATAAGGACCTGCCGAAAGGCCGCTTATGTTTTGAGTTGTTGCACTATTCGACCATGAATACTTGTAAGGCGAACTACCACCGGTTACATTGGTAGAAATGGCTCCGCTTGAAGCTCCATAACAGCTAATGTTTGTTAAGGTGGTTACATTAATTGCCGGTGCGCCAGCATCGCTTATTGTTATAGCTTTAAATGTTGAACAGCCATTATTATCAGTTACTGTTGCAATGTATGTGCCTGCAGCCAAACCTGTATCTGCGGCTGTTGTGCCACCATTATTCCATGAATATATGTAAGGACTTACTCCTCCTGTAATACTAATAGTAGCATTACCGTCATTCTTTCCGCAACCACTTTGGTTTATACTAGATACAGAAATAGCAGGGCCACTGGAAGCACCTACAGTTACATTAGTCCCTGCAGTACAACCATTACCATCCGTTACCGTAACACTATAGCTTCCTGCAGCCAGGTTTGAAATAGTATTACCTGTCTGCACAGGGCTGGTATTCCACGAATAATTATATGGTGCTGAGCCGCCACTGGCAGAAGCAATTGCCACGCCATTCGCTAATCCGCAACTTGTTGCTGTTGAACTGCCACTAACTGAAATAGCTCCAGGCTGAGTGATAGTTGCTGATTTTGAACCACTGCAACCCAAATTATCTGTTAATGTTAATGTATACGTTGCAGGGCAAAGGTTGCTTGCCAAGGCCGTCGTTTGCGAATTGCTCCATGAATAACTATAAGGAGGTGTACCACCACTTACGTTTGGCAAAAGTGTTCCGTTACAAGCTCCATGGCATGATACATTGGCTTTGGTAAGGTTTATTATTGGGTTATCTACATTTATAACAACATTTGCAGTATTGGAACATCCATTACCATCAGTACCGGTAACAGTATAAGCTGTAGTAGTTATCGGAGATGCCGTGACAACAGTACCGGTAGAAGTGTTTAAAGTTGCAGCAGGGCTCCATACATAACTAACTGCACCACCACCCGAAAGTGATGAAGTACTTCCCGAACAAATAGCCGTAGGTGAAGCATTTGCAGAAATAGTAGGAAGCGAATTAACAGACATAGCTAATGTTCCGCTTGACACGCAACCATTTGCATCGGTTCCTGTTACAGTATAAGTTATTGCAGAGGCAGGGTTTGCATTAACACCTGAACCTGTTGTAGCACTTAACCCTGTTGAAGGGCTCCATGTATATGTACTTGCTCCCGATGCAGTAACTGCTGTAGGAGAACCTTTACATATTGGATTAGATGCAGCTATTGCACCAATAGTTGGTAAAGGATTCACAGTTATGGCAACTGTGGCCTCAGTAAAACATCCGCCGGCAGTTGTTCCGGTTACGGTATATGTTACAGACGTTGTAGGCGCAGCGGTAACATTAGCACCGGTAGTGGCACTTAGCCCTGTAACTGGCTGCCAACTATAAAAAGTAGCTCCGCTTGCAGTTAATGAAGTATTACTTCCCAGGCAAATAGTAGGAGAACCGGCTGAAACAGTTACGGTCGGATTAGCATTAACAGAAACTGTTACAGTACCGGTATTAATACAACCCGCAACGCTGGTACCGGTAATGGTATAGGTTGTTGCAGAAGCAGGAGTAGCTGTTATACCGTTTCCTGCAGATGCACTTAAGGTGGCAGCAGGGGCCCAGGTATACGTACTTGCCCCACTTGCAGTTAGTGTACTTGTGTTACCCAGGCAAATAGATGATGGAGCAGCCGAGCCCGTTATAGTAGGTAAGAAATTTACAGTTATAGCGGATGTTGCAGTATTCTGGCAACCGTTTCCATCGGTTCCGGTTACTGTATATGTAGTGCTTACAGCAGGCATGGCTGTTACGCTGTTTCCGGTTGTAGCACTTAGGCCTCCGGCTGGGCCCCACGTATACGTAGTAGCTCCACCAGATGTTATGGTAGTATTGTTACCCGAACAAATACTTGATGAACCTGCAGATGCATTAACATTAGGCAATGCGTTTACAGTAACTGGCACTGTAGTAGTATTCGAACAACCTGAACCATTGGTACCTGTAACTGTATACGTAAAAGAAACAGTTGGTGCAGCTGATACACTTGCCCCTGTTGTTGCACTCAGATTAGTATTTGGAGCCCAGGCATAAGTAATGGCACCGCTCGCGTTTAAGGTAGCATTGCTGCCAACGCACATAGGTGACCCGCTTGCTGACCCGATGACAGTTGGCAATGCATTTACAATAACTGGCACCGTGTTAGTATTCACACAACCCGAACCATTGGTACCTGTAACAGTATATGTAATAGAAACAGTTGGTGCAGCTGTTACACTTGCTCCAGTAGTTGCATTCAGGTTAGTATTAGGAGCCCATGTATATGTTGTGGCTCCACTGGCTGTCAAATTAGCATTACTACCCACACATATTGGTGAATTACTTGAACCTGTCACATTTGGTAAAGCATTTACAACAACGATTACTGTTCCTGTATTTGTACAACCACTTGCATTTGTACCGGTAACTGTATATGTGGTAGAAATTGTAGGCGTTGCTGTTACACTAACTCCTACTGATGAGCTTAACGTTGCAGAAGGAGTCCAGGTATAAGTCGTTGCACCACTTGCTGTCAATGTTGAAGTGCTTCCATTACATATAGGTGACGCACCGGCAGACGCAGTAACGGTTGGCAATGCATTTACAACAACTGATACGGTTGCGGTACTAGCACAACCAGCAGCACTTGTGCCTGTAACAGTGTATGTGGTTGAAATAGTTGGTGTAGCCACAACACTTGCACCTGTTGATTTATTCAAACTAGCAGAAGGTGCCCAAGTATATGTACCGGCGCCATTCGACGTTAATGTAGAACTGCTACCATGGCAAATTGTCGATGGCGCGGCCGCTACGGCAACCGTTGGTGTTGCATTTACAGTAATTATTGATGTTGCAGTACTCTGACAGCCAGTTGCTGTATTTGTTCCGGTTACAGTATATGTTTTAGTAGTAGGTGGATTAGCATTAACACTTGAGCCAGTTGTAGCACTCAAACCTGTTGCCGGGCTCCATGTATATGTATTCGCGCCACCTGCAGTTATAGGGGCAGCATTTCCGGAACAAACGGTCTGATTGGTAGGCGCAGCAGTTACCGTTGGCAATGCATTTACTGTTAACGGAACATCAACAACACTTACACAGCCATTGGCATCAGTAGCATAAAGGGTATAAGTTGTAGTTGAACCGGGTGTAGCCGTTACATTCTGCGTTGTACTCGAGCTAAGAGAAGTAGCAGGTCCCCAACTATACGTAAAAGGGGCAGTACCACCTGTTACGGTAGAAGTAATTGATGAACTGCTTCCGACGCAAATGGCTGTTGGTGCAGCGGCTCCAGAAGCAGAAGGGGCCGGATTTACAATCAATCCAAATAATTGAGTTGCGGTACAATTATTTGCATCTGTTACAGTAACCGTATACGTTTGAGAAGAAGAAGGGGATGCGACAACAGGTGTGCCAGTTGGAGTAACGAGACCCGTATTAGGTGCCCAGGTATATCCAAAAGGGGCTGTACCACCCGTTACAGTAGCAGAAATTGAGGTACTGTTTCCATTGCAAATAGCAGTAGAGCCTGAAGTAGTTACACCAAGCGCTGCAGGTTGGTTAATCGTAGCAGTAGCAGTAGATGTACAACCGTTAACATCGGTAACTGTATAGGTATAATTACCTGCAGTAAGCCCACTTATAGAAGTTGTAGTGGCACCACTGCTCCATGAATACGAAAAAGGTGGGAATCCTCCGCTTATAGAAGCGTCGGCATAACCATTATTGCCACCGTTACAACTTACATTTGTAGAACTACCGATACTAGCTGAAAGAACTGAATAGTTGACACCAAGTGTAAAAGTATTTGAAACAGTAATTCCTCTGCCATCTGTGGCTGTAACAGTATAAGTGCCTGCTGCAGTCGCTGTTATAGAAGATGTAGTCGCACCTGTTGACCAGCTATATGATAAGGCGCCTACAGCACCCCTTACATTTGCTGTAAGTGCCTGATTTGAACAACCTGGTTCACTTTCTTTAATGTTTACACTCATTACCTCAGTTACAGATGAATTGAGGTCAGGGTTTTTACCGTTCGGGCCGGTAAAACTAAACAAGTCGGTATAAGAAGTACCGGCAGTATTCGTTTTAAACAGAATACCCGAACTGGAAGTACCACCTACAGTGGTAACGCCATAAAGATTCCCGTCCGTTGCAAGACAAAGGTTTCCCTCCGGATTTTTTCCATCTGTAGCACCTGAAAAATTATACAAGGTATTTATTGTTCCGCCTGTAGTACAAGATATTACAGTACCGTCACTACCTGTACCACCACCAAACGTTACACCATACAATGTAGTGCCGGAACCAACAAAACAGCCCTCAGGATTAGATGAATTGGGTAGATTAGCAATTTGATTATATGTTGAACCTGCAATAGTCCATTTATAAACAACTCCCCCACCGGGGCCACCGCCAGAGGAGGTCATTCCATATAAATTACCATCAGAAGCAAAAAAAGGAGTGCCTTCAGGCTGGCTACCTGACGCTGCTGCAAAACTATACAAGTTAGTAAAGGTACCACCAGGTATGATATACTTATATAGAGTTCCCTTGGTATTTGCTCCACCATTTAAGGTTGTTCCGTATAGGGTGCCTGATGCACCTTCCACCAATCCACTGTAAGGATTATTGCCGAGGGTGCCTCCATTAAAACTATACACTATACTAATAGTACTTGTTGAAATCTTAAATTGAAAAATAGTTCCATAGTTACCTGATC
>Ga0206856_10120_pt2 | contig 26645 bp, 19 predicted proteins | sample Alteio_BWOrgCont_48_FD_152630 | JGI IMG/M metagenome (GOLD analysis project Ga0206856, IMG submission 152630) | Enriched cells from forest soil in Barre Woods Harvard Forest LTER site, Petersham, Massachusetts, United States -... | ecosystem: Environmental > Terrestrial > Soil > Temperate forest >...
TGAAATATTTTCTTTGTCGAAGTCGAGACCTGCGACTAGAAAATGTTTTGCGCAGCATGCCGCCGTTACACAGCCAAGATGCCACAGCCCGAGAACTGTGATTTTTGGAGACGCAGGCGATTGCTGACGCGAAGCAGTCGTTTTCTTTGCCACGTGCGTCACGCCTTTCCGTGTTTTGCCGTCTATCGTCTTTCGAGCGCCCATTGATTTTCCTGTAGCCATTTGAGCGTTCGCACGATTCCCTGTTCAATTGTTAAAGTCGTTTTCCAGCCGGTGGCACGCACCTTCTTGGTATCAAGGAAGATAAACGGATTGTCCCCCACCCAGCCGCGTTTGCCGCCGCTATATTCGAGCTTCGGTTTTATTCCTAATGCAGCGCAAATCCAGCCCACAGAATCATTCACCTGGCAAAATTCTTCCGCCCCGAGGTTATACGTCTCCACATGATGCTTCGCATTTTTTGCCGTGCCCTGTTTGATCACATGCAGCATCGCTTCGATGCAATCACCGATGTAAAGATACGATTTGCGCTGCGTGCCGTCGCCGAGGATTTTTAATTTCTCCGGATTCGCATGCAGTTGCTTATAAAAGTCCAGCACATGCCCGTGCGTGTAACGCTCGCCCAAAATCGAAACGAAGCGGAAAATATATCCTTCGAAACCGTAACCTTCGCAGTAAGCGTGAATAAAACCTTCCGCCGCGAGTTTTGACGCCGCGTAAAGAGATGTCTGGATCGGAAACGGCGCATTCTCGGGAGTCGGGATCATTTCAGCCTCACCATAAACACTTCCCGTAGAACTGAAAGCGATACGCTTGATACCATTCACCCGCATCCCTTCCAACACATTAAAACTTGCAAACGCGTTCTGTTGAAAATCTTTTCCCGGATGGTCCAGCCCAAAACGCACGTCAGCATTCGCTGCCAGATGAAAAATAAAATCACATCCCGCCATCGCTTTGATAAGCGCAGGCAAATCCAGGCAGTCGCCGTTAACCAATTTAAAATTAGGATTCTTTAGCGCGCCCACGAGGAACTCATTTTGGCCGGTGGAAAAATTATCAAAGCCCACCACCGTTTTGCCGTCTTTCAAAAGGCGGTCAACAAGGTTGCTGCCAATGAAACCCGCCGCGCCGGTAACAAAAATTTTATCCATGCAAGAAAGTCAGTCTAATATGCGCCGCACGCACCCGCCAGTATTTTTGACTTATCAACCCATTGGCAGCACAAAATCCACATTTCTGGCCTTTTTGGGCTTTTTTGTTACAAATTTGTAAAACATCAACCAAATATTGACATATAAAAAATTAGTGAGAAAATGCCTATCATCGCTGACGTTAACAGGTTAGACGACTTTCCAGCGATAAAAGTCAGAGTGTTGGTTCAACTATTAGGCCAATCATGAATATCACGCGCCTTCGAGCACTTCTTTTTGTTTTATTTCTATTTACTTCCACCGTTTTTGCCGCCGGGCCACAGTTTTTACACAGCCACGTGCCCGCAGCCCTGGCCCATCTCAAACCGCTCGGGAGCGTCCCATCTACCAACAACTTAAACCTTGCCATCGCCCTGCCCCTGCGCAACCAAACTGAGCTCTCAAACCTGATCAATCAGATTTATGATCCTGCCAGTCCCAACTATCACCATTACCTGACTCCCGCACAATTTACCGCCGAATTTGGACCTACTGAAAAGGATTATCAGGCCGTACAGGCCTTTGCCCGGGCCAATGGCTTGAAAGTAACCGGCACCTATCCCAACCGCGGATTGGTGGATGTCCAAGGCTCGGTGCGCGACATCGAACGCACGCTGCACATTACGCTTAATGTCTATCAACATCCCTCGGAGAACCGAAAATTCTATGCGCCTTCAACTGAGCCTTCGCTCGATTTATCAGTGTCGATTCTCCATATCACCGGGTTGGATAATTATGGGCTGCCCCGTCCGCGGTTGATTGCCAACAAAATCGAGAACGGTCAAAATGCGTTGCCCAACGCCAACGGTTCCGGCCCCGGTGGCACCTATAGCGGCACTGATTTTCGCAAAGCCTATGTCCCTGACTCGACACTGAACGGCTCTGGCCAGATCGTGGGTCTTCTGGAGTTGGATGGTTATTCAGCCAGCGACATTACTTATTATCAAAACTATGCTGGTCTGCCAAATATTCCGCTGCAAAACGTATTGATTGACGGAGCCACCGGCGCACCCGATGGTTCAGGTGGAGTGGTGGAAGTGGATTTGGATATTGAGGTGGCCATGGCGATGGCGACCAATCTCGCGAAAGTGGTCGTCTTTATTGCGCCCAACGCCGGCAATCCTTTCGTCGACGTTCTCAACTCGATGGTTTCAAGCAATCAAATCAAACAATTCAGCTGTTCATGGTACGTGCCGGGCGGGACGGCAGAGCCGGCGGCAGATCAGATATGGCAGCAGATGGCAGTACAAGGCCAATCGTTTTTCAACGCGTCGGGCGATAGTGATGCCTGGACGGGTTTGATTTCTTTTCCCGGAGATTCGCCTTACATGACACAAGTAGGCGGCACGGCCCTGGCCACTTCCAGCCCCAATGGTACATGGATGTCTGAAACAGTGTGGAATGTCGGCAACGGAGCCGGCAGCAGCGGTGGTGTCAGCACACAATATCCTATACCCACGTGGCAAACCAACATTGACATGTCGGACAATCAGGGCTCGACCACCCATCGCAACACGCCAGACGTGGCCATGACCGCACAGAACATCTATGTGCGGGCATCCGGGGGCAACTATAATGTCAGTGGCACCAGTTGCGCTGCGCCGTTGTGGGCTGGTTTTGCGGCGCTCGTAAACCAGCAGGCGGCATCCGGCGGTAAGGCAACAGTCGGTTTTATCAACCCGGCCTTGGATACGATTGGATCGTCCCAAAGTTATACGACGATCTTCCATGACATCACTACCGGGAACAACACTTCAGGCAGCAGTCCCACGAAATATTATGCGGTATCCGGTTATGATTTGTGCACTGGCTGGGGCACTCCGGCAGGCCAAAGGCTAATTAACGCACTGGTCAATCCTGAGCCATTGATCATCACTCCGGCAACGGGCTTTAATTCAATCGGCGGTGTGGGAGGCCCCTTCACCATCACCTCCGAAAACTTTGCTTTGACCAATGGAGAAACCAATACTCTTAGCTGGACGCTTTCCAACACATCAGCATGGTTGACTGTCTCATCGAGCAGCGGCACGTTGTCACCGGGCGGGCCGGCGACGGCAGTGAAGGTAAGTTTTAATACGGCGACGAGTAATCTCGCTGTAGGAACGTACACAACGACATTATGGTTTACGAATGTGAACGATGGCATTGGGCAAAGCCGGCAATTTGGGTTAAGCGTGATTGCGCCGCCAACTATCACCACCCAGCCAACCAATGAAGCAGTTTTAGAAAACGCTCCGGCATCCTTTGCCATAACAGCCACCGGGGGATTGCCTCTGGCCTATCAATGGCAATTTAAGGGAACCAACCTAATCGATGGAACAAATATCTCTGGCTCCCTCACCACCAATTTAACCATCAAGCATGTTTTGGCTATCAATGTCGGAAATTACGATATTGTGGTTACTAACATCGCAGGCATCGCTGTCAGCAGTAACGCAGCCTTAACCATTACGCCTTCCATACCAGTTATCATTAGCCAGCCAACCAACCAGACCGTTGTCATTAACCATATCGCCATCTTCGGCGTCACCGTTGTGGGCACTACCCCTTACTCTTATCAATGGAGTTTCAACGGAACAAATATTGTTGGTGCAACCAATTCAATCTATACGCTCTCTAACGTCCAGTTCACTAATGCCGGCCTCTATTCTGTGCTGGTGACGAATACACTTGGCTCGGCTCAAAGCTCCAATGCATTGTTGACCGTCCTCCTGGCTCCGCCCTGCGATCCTTCGCCTTCAGGAATTGTCAGTTGGTGGCCCGCAGAAGGTAATGCCAGTGACATCATTGGCACCAACAACGGCATCCTGCAAGGCGCTGTCAGCTTTGGTCCCGGTGAAGTTGGGCAGGCCTTCCTCTACACCACAACCAATGATGCCGTTCGTATTCCCGCCAGCAGCAGCCTTAATGTCGGCTCAGGCAGTGGGTTCACCCTCGAAGCCTGGATTAATCCTTCGGACGCATCACAACTTCGCCCAATCTTTGAGTGGAACAATGGAGCCGGTTCATTTGGTGTTCACCTCTACATTTCCACTGATAACGGCCCTGGCACACTCTACGCCAACGTCGTGGACAGCAGTGGTACTTGGCATCAAATGCTTTCAGTCAACGCTCCTCTGACCACCAATGTATTCCAACACGTGGCCCTGACCTACGATCAAGCCTCCGGAACTGCAACTATTTATTGCAATGGCGCCATTGTCGCCCAGCAAGGTGTAGGATCTTACACACCCCAAACGTCCTATGATTTGTATCTGGGCCAGCGGCCTCCTGGCGGTGATTCCACATTCGCTTTCGCTGGCTTGATAGATGAAGCGGCCATTTATAACCGTGCCCTGGCTTCCAATGAAGTAGCAGCCATCTATAACGCGGGTGAAGGAGGAAAATGCACACCGGCACCGGCTCCTCCTACCATTGTCACCCAGCCTGGGAACAAAACCGTATTTGTTGGGCAATCAGCCAGCTTCAATGTCGTGGCCGCCGGCGCGCCTCCATTGAGTTATCAATGGAGCTTTAATGGAACCAACATCCTGAACGCAACGAACACCTCCCTTCTTTTGACCAACGTCCAATATAATCAATCAGGCTATTACGCTGTCACCGTCACCAGCCCGTACGGCTCAATCAGCAGTTCCAACGCTTTGTTAACCGTCATCGCTCCTTCTGCTTGTACCCAGGCGCCCTCTGGAATTGTCAGTTGGTGGCCCGGTGAAGGCAGCGCGCTTGATGTGATGGGCGCCAACAACGGTATCCTTCAAGGATCCATCGGCTTTGGCCCCGGTGAAGTCGGGCAGGCCTTCCTCTATACCAATACCAGTAGCGACGTTCGTATTCCCGCCAGCAGCAGCCTCAACGTAGGCACCAATAGTGGCTTTACCGTTGAGGCCTGGATTAATCCTTCGGATTTATCACAACTTCGCCCCATCTTTGAGTGGAACAACGGCGCGGGCTCATTTGGTGTTCACTTTTACCTCTCTTCCGATTACGGCCCAGGAACGTTTTACGCCAACGTTGTCGATAATAACGGCCAATGGCACACAATGCTTTCCCCAACCAATCCAGTGACCACCAATGTGTTCCAGCATGTGGCCTTGACGTATGACCAGGCCTCGGGAAATGCAACGATCTACTACAATGGGACCATCGTCGCCCAGCAAAACCTGGGATCTTATACCCCACAAACTTCCTATGATTTATATTTAGGATGCCGTCCCCCTGGCGGTGACGCAGTCTTTTCTTTCGCCGGTTTAATTGATGAGCCCAGCATTTATAACCGCGCGCTCACCCAAACCGAGATCATGGCGATTTACAATGCTAACGCTGGAGGAAAATGCCCGGCCGGACAGTCTCCTCCCACCATTGTTAGCCAGCCCACCAACCTGACAGCGATTGTAGGCACAACGGCCCAATTTAAAGTCCAGGCCATTGGCAGCGCGCCCTTAAGCTATCAGTGGAGTTTTAACGGAACGAATCTGTTGAACGCCACGAACACCACGCTCATTTTAACTAACGTTCAATACAATCAGGCCGGACCTTATAACGTATTTGTCTCCAATCCGTATGGTTTAACCAACAGCGTCAACGCCTTGCTCACAGTTATTGCGCCGCCGCCGTGCGATCCCCCGCCTCCAGGCATTGTCAGTTGGTGGCCCGCGGAAGGGACCGCCAATGACATCATTGGCACTAACAACGGCATCCTGCTGGGAGCCATCAGCTTTGCCCCAGGCGAAGTCGGACAGGCTTTCCGATATACATCGACCAATGATGCGGTTCGCATTCCCGCCAGCAGCAGTATCAATGTCGGCACCAATAGCGGGTTTACCGTTGAGGCCTGGATTAATCCTTCCGATTTATCACAACTTCGCCCCATCTTTGAGTGGAACAACGGCGCGGGCTCATTTGGTGTTCACTTCTACCTCACTTCCGATTTAGGTCCGGGAACGTTTTACGCCAACGTTGTTGATGGTGCCGGCACGTGGCACAAAATGCTTTCCTCGACCAATCCAGTGACCACCAATGTGTTCCAGCATGTAGCCTTGACCTATGACCAGGCCTCAGGGAACGCAACGATGTATTACAACGGTACCATGGTCGGACAGCAAAACCTGGGAAGCTATGTACCGCTCACTTATTATGATTTATATATAGGACGCCGTCCCCCCGGTGGCGACGCACTCTTTACCTTTGCCGGTTTGATTGACGAGCCAAGCCTCTACAGCCGCGCACTTTCTTCCAATGAAATCGCGTCTATTTATCAGATCGGCACCCGGGGCAAATGTCCGCCTGCCTCGCCTCCCCATGTCTCTATTCAACCGACCAATGTTACTGTTTCGGCCGCCAATAACGCGACCTTCACTGTGGCGGCAACCGGCACACCGCCTTTATATTATCAATGGCTCTTTAATGGCAGTAATCCAATTTTGGGAGCCACTAATCCTGTGCTGTCTCTCACCAATGTGCAATTTGCCAGCCAGGGCAACTATTCCGCTATGATAACGAACGTTTATGGTTCCACCATTAGCTCAAACGCCATCCTCGTTGTGACGGTTGACCACTTCATCTGGAATTCCATCCCGGCCTCGCGATTTGTAAACTCACCTTTCTCCGTTAAAGTTCTGGCACAGGATGCCGCCAACCACCTTTACACCAACTATACGGGTTTGGTGTATATTACTTCGACGAACGGTATCCCTGTTTCTCCAGCCATTTCAGACTATTTTATCCAGGGCACTTGGACAGGAACCATCACCGTGTCCCAAAACGCTACCAACCTGGTCTTGAGCGCCAGCGACGGTTCCGGCCATAGTGGACTGGCTAATCCCATAAGCGTTTTCAACCTGCCTCAACTGTCCACGGCTTCATCCAGCGGCGCGTTATATATTTCCTGGCCCGTGAACCCATCGGGTTTCGTTCTCCAAACCTCCACCAACCTTGCGTCAGGCATTTGGGTGCCAGTGAGCACTCCGCCTCTGCAGATAGGCGGCCAAAATATTGAGCCGATTGTGACCGGAACCAGCTCGAATGCTTTCTATCGCCTCCATTTTAACGGCCAATAATCTGTCCATACCGCCGCAAAGCTGATTTGAATTTATCAGTGCTTCTGGCACAATGGCGTCATGTCGTCCGGGCCTGAACATCTGCCGTTCGTCAGCTTCATTATGCCGACGCTGAACGCCGGTGCCATTTTGGATAACTGCCTCGCGTCCATCGCGCGGCAGACCTATCCCCGCGACCGCTACGAAATTATCCTCGCCGACGCGCATTCTAAGGACAGCACGCGTGACATCGCCAAAAAGTACGGCGCGATTGTCCTGGACGACAACGGTAACAACATGGAGGAAGGCAAACGCCTGGCGTTAGAAAATTCCAAAGGTGAATTCATTGTCTTCGTGGACGCCGACAACGAAATCACCCACAACGACTATATCGAACTGGCCGTCAAGGCACTCACAAAAAACCCGCAAGCGCTCGGCGTGGAAAGTTATTATCTCGCCTCACCCAAGATGACTTCGTTCTGCGCTTACTTGTCGCAACTGTTGCAAATCAGTGATCCGATCTGCTGGCTGATGAGCGCAAACCCCATCCTCGTTGATCGCTCAGGCGAAACGGAACGCTGGAAGCTTCCCGACAACACTTTCTCCTATCCCCTCGGCGCGAATGGTTTTGTCTTCCGCCGTGCCGATTTGGAGGCCGTTAGAGCCGACGAACATTTTCAGGACACTCACGCTGCGCTCCATCTCATGCGCGCCGGCAAGCGCGAATGGTTGCGCATTAAAGGCCGTGGTGTTCATCACTATTACGTCCAAACGTGGTGGAAGTTTGTGCAAAAACGCCGTCGCGCCACTGTCCATTTCCTCCGCGTGCAGGAAGAAGCCAAGACCAACTGGATGAAAGAACGCCCGCCTGTTCCCCTTTGGCTGGCCGCGCTCTACTGCGTTACTGTTGTCGGCCCGCTATACCACACATTGCGTGGAATTATTCGCGACAAGGACTGGCGCTGGCGCAAACATTTCTGGGCTTGTCCTGGCAGTGTTCTAGGCAACGCCTGGGGCGTGTGGACTTATAAAACCCGCAAGCACGATAAAAAACTGGTGGCGAATCTAAAACCAGATCAGGCTCTCAAAAATGGCCGCGCAAATTGAAAGATTTGGATCGGCCAAAACTCAACCGCTACTCAGCATCGTCGTGCTGAATTGTAACGGCGTGATGTGGCTCCCGAAATGTTTTGAAACCATCCTGGGCCAAACCATCATCGACCAAATTGAGACGATCATGGTGGATAATAATTCCACGGATACCTCTGTCGCTACGGCTCGCGAATGGTTTGCGAAATTTCCAAACGCGTGCATCGTCCGCAATTCTGAGAACCTTGGCTTTTGCGAAGGCAATAATTCCGGCGCTCGCGCCGCCACCGGCCGCTGGCTGCTCTTCCTGAACAATGACACCTGGATGGAACCCGATTGCATGGAGAAACTGGTTTCAGGGACCGAGAAAATCGGTGCCGCCGCCTCGACTCCACTGGTTTTAAATTACCCCGACAACTCTTTCCAGGACTTCGGCTTCTTCGGCTTTGATCTTTTTGGCCTGCCCAGCGGTTCATCCACAGCCACGAGCACGCGCGAAATTTTTATCGCTGGCGGTTGTTCGTATCTGATTCGCACGGACGTTTTCAACCAGATCGGCATGTTCGATTCGGAATTTTTTATTTACTCCGACGACTCCGACTTGTCTTGGCGCGTGTGGATTGCCGGCTACAAAGTCGCTGGGATTTATGAAGCGCGCTTGCACCATCGCGGCGCGGCCGGTGTCAATCCCTCAGGTGGTATTACCACAGTCGAATTCCGCACGACCGATCGAAAACGGTTTCTGACCAATCGTAACAGCCTCCTGACACTGCTTAAAAATTGTCATAGCATTTTGCTGTTAACGATGATCCTGCAAATTCCCTTGCTCTTTGCAGAATCCATTGTTGGTGCCATCCTCTTGCACCGATGGTCATTTGCCCGCGAAAGCTTTTGGAGTGTGCTGAAGGATTGCTGGCGCTTGCGCCACTACACCGCACAGAAGAGAAAAGAGGTTGCTGCGTTTCGCAAACGTTCTGATTTTTGGATGTTGCGCTTCTTCCGGTTGCGACCCAACCGCTGGTTCGAAGTCACCCGCTTGTTCAAGTTCGGCATGCCACGAGTCGATGCCAAGTAATCGACGCCAGGTAAGGTTACTTGCTGGCTAATTCTTTTTTCGTCGCTTCTACTCGCCTTTTCAATTCCGCATCCCAATCATAATCAGGCGGCATCAATCCATCCGCCAGGTGTGTGCATAAAGAGGGCGTCGCCACCCAAAGAGAATATTTACGGCCAAAAAGAATTTGTCTCCAGCATGTCCACCAGGCCGTAAATAAACTCCATCCAAAATAAGGGCTTTTCAACGGCCATGTCATCCAGCTCAAAGGGTTAAAAACATCGTATTTAGTTAAGGCCAGCCAAACCCCCACGTCTGTTTGTTCCGAGAATAAAACCTTTTGCAACAGTGTGCGAAAGACCCATTGGGTTTTACGCAAATGGGTGCGTCTGGTGGCAAATGTCCCGGTCGTGGTTTTGACGGTTTTCCATGTCCGGCCCCCATGTTCCAAAGTCCGCTGATGGTGGCGGTGCATGGGCAGCGTGTCGTAGTCGCGATGATAGTAAGGCGTCACGAAATCCACTTCCGGATGCTCGCGCAAAAGGCTGACCACGTCCTCGAAGGAATTCGGATGATACACATAATCATCCTCCGCCAGGTAGATCAGCTCGCAATCCTCCTGCTCGCAGAGAATTTGATATTGGCGATGCAGCGTGCCGCGATTGCCGATGCCCGGGTGCCGTTCGAGGACCAGGTCTTTCGCGTCCCACAAATCCGTGAAGAGTTTCTCGTATTCCGGCGGGCAATTATCCAGCAGCACCCACATTTTCACCCGCAGTTTGCCCAGCGATTCTTTGAAGGATTCCAACGCCACTTTGGAAAGCAGGAATTTATCGCGTCCAAATACGGCCGGGGCCGTTCGCGACATCACCGGACAGATGCGATACACCACTGCCAGGTCATAAGGGGGATTTGCCACGGTCATTTTCCGCGCAAAAGTAATGCTGCAATTCACTTAACGCAAGCCGTTCCCCTTTCTAGTCTTAATCTATGAAACCGTTCTCAGCCCACACTTATACAGAATGGGCTGAGTGGAGGGAGACGGGATTCGAACCCGCGAAGGAGCTTCCGCCCCTTAGACGTTTTTCAGGCGTCCGCCTTAAACCACTCGAGCCACCCCTGATGAAATCTCTTAAAAGTCTTCATCAAGACCGGCACCTTCAAGCCTACCATTTCTTAAATTTACCTCAAGTGGAATATCCTGATTCCAACAGTGGTCTTGAGGCCGCATAAAAAAATAAACAATCTTTTTTTCTTAAAAGGGTGCGACTAGGCGCGACTGCCCGCGACTGGTGACTGCGTCACGGCCATCCACCTTCGCTGCGCTACCGCGCGGCAAGCCCGGTTCCCCTATGTGGCAGCTGTAGAGCGGACACACCGGCGTGAAAAAGCATAGGGAGAGAGGGGGGGTTACCCCCGCGCGCAGGTTGGCGTGGCTTGGCGTAGGTTGGAATTTTGTCGTTTTAGTTGAGCGGCCAACGGATGTTCGAAGGATGATTTTCGCGAGCTTCAGTTTCGCGCCGGTTGCACCGGGGCCACCAACGTGGCTTTGGAATAAGGCGCGATGCGCTTTGGCTTTTACCCCGGTGCTTGCGCACGGCCACCATCCCGGGGCTTGCACCATGCGGTGCGCTATTCCTTGCCGCCTCCACCGTGAAAGGGTGGTTGCTTTCCTCCCTCCTGAAAATCCACCAATTATTCATTTGGTAATATTAACTCGCGCTGTAGAAAGCGTTTTGACTGGATCTGAATTTAGACCGCTTTTATTTACTGCCCAAACCAGTCGGGATTGTTACCAGCAAATTGAAGGCGATATATCTTTTTGGTTACAAGTTGCCAGAACGTTTCAAATTAAAAGACAAAGCGTGTATAAAGGATAGGAAGTGTATAAGTAAGGCGGCAGAAAGCGTGAAGGCAGAATTGGCACAAAAAGTGATGAAAGGAATTATTCGAATGACTATTTGAAAATAAAAAAAACCGGAAGTTAATTCCGGTCTTCAACAGCGTCGGGCGCGTTGCGCTCAATCGCGTGGTACTAATAGCACTTCTACCATAGCGGCCTTTCTCAACGCACACAAGTACCATTCACAATTTCCAAAGGAAAACTCGTGAAAAAGAAATTCCATTGCCTGAAAAGGCCTAAGATTCCGCCATTGGTTGCGTTTCCAGTCGTTCGGAAACATAAACAACCAGGAAATCACAGGCCAATTCGCAAAGACAGTTTTAGGCTGCCGATGCGAAGATAATGAAAAAGCCCGTTGATCAAAAATCAGCGGGCTATTTTTATCTTGGGGCGGGGCTTACCACGCTAGTCTCGCTGCTCGCCTTTAACGATAGTGTAAGGACTTAAGTCATTGGCTATGAATCGTGTAAGGACTTTTCAAAAAATGTAAGGAGTTGTGTAAGGACTTTAGTAGTTGATTATCAACAGTGTAAGGAGTGTAAGGACTTTCCCGCGATGCCTCTATCCACATGGTGGCAGTGACTCAGTCACCACCATTACAGTCCTGTGACATCCCTTGGGATGAGCCCTTTTTCCTTGCCTCTCCCTTCTTCATAAGTTAGATACACAGGCTCACTTTTAAAGATATGGGCAACACTGCTAAAGACTGGCCGAAAGACGTCATTGTACCCCTGGCAAAACCCTTTGTGGATGCGCGTGGCGCCATCCAAACCCTGGCGGATGCACCCCTGCAGGCCGCCCAGATCATCACCTCGAAGAAGGGCACCGTGCGCGCCAACCATTATCACAAAGAAGGTTGGCACTACTGCTACGTCGTATCCGGGTCGATTGATTATTATCACCGCCCCGTCGGCAGCAAAGACAAGCCCGAGCATTTTCATATCCAGACCGGCCAGGTGTTCTTCACTCCGCCGATGGTTGAACACGCCATGGTGTTCCCTGAAGACACCGTCTTCCTGAACCTGGCCGGCAATAAACGCGACCAACAAGCCTACGAAGACGACCTGGTGCGCGTGGAGTTGGTTAAAGTTTAAACCCTGTGCCTATGGAACTCTGTCACCGGCGCCAGACGTGTCGTCTCTGTGGTGGAGCGCATCTCACCCTCGTACTGGAACTGGCCCCGACACCTCCAGCCAATGCTTTTGTTCCCAAGGAAGAGTTAAACAAGACCCAACAATGCTTTCCCTTGGACGTCTTCTTCTGTGAAGACTGTGCTCACGTCCAGCTATTGGATATCGTGGATCCTTCGGTGTTGTTTGAGAACTACGTCTATGTCTCGGGCACTTCCCCCAGCTTTGTCGCCCACTTCGAGTCCTACGCCAAAAGCGTTTTAGACCAGTTTAAACCTAAATCAGGCAGCTTGGTGGTGGACATCGGTTCCAATGATGGAACCCTGCTGCGCTTCTTCCAGAAGGCCGGGATGAAGGTATTGGGGATTGACCCCGCCAAGAACATCGCTGAACAGGCCACGAAGAACGGCATCGAAACGATGGCGGCGTTCTTTAATCCCCAAATTGCGAAAGACATTAGAGGTAAATACGGCCCCGCCAGTGTCATCACAGCCAACAACGTCTTTGCGCACATCGACAACCTGGAAGGGGTGGTGGAAGGGATTAAAGTTTTACTGGCTCCTGACGGGGTCTTTGTCTTTGAAGTATCTTATCTGGTGGATGTGTTTGAAAAGACCCTGTTCGATACCATCTATCACGAACATCTGGATTATCATTCGGTTAAACCGCTGGTTCCCTTCTTTAAACGCTTAGGAATGGAACTGATCGAAGCCCAGCGGGTGTCCAGCCACGGTGGTTCGCTCAGAGGCATTGCCCAGTTGAAAGGTGGACCGCATAAGGCAGGTCAATCTGTTTCCTCAGCCATTGCTTTGGAAGAGAAGCTGGGGTTGGACAAGGCTCAGACCTTTAGACAGTTCGGCGATAACATCAACGCGTTAAAGAATGATTTAAACAAGCTGTTGAAGGAGTTGAAAGCCTCCGGCAAGAAGATCGTCGGCTTCGGCGCACCGGCCAAGGCTACCACGTTGATGTATCACTTTGGCATTGGGCCCGAGCTGATTGACTTTATTGCGGAGGATAGTCCGTTGAAAACGAACCTCTTTACGCCCGGTTCCCATATCCCGGTGTTGCCGCGTGAGGCGTTGTATGAGCAGAAGCCCGATTATGTGCTGATGCTGGCCTGGAACTTTGCCGAGCCGATCATGAAATCGCTGCGTCCCTACAAGGATGCGGGTGGACATTTTATCGTTCCCATCCCAAAATTAGAGATACATTAATCATGCTACCCAGTGACATTCTTGAGATCGCTTCCCGTTTAGAGGAAGCTGCTGCCCCTTTGGCGGGTAAAACCATCCTGATCACCGGCGGTCGCGGCTTCTTGGGCCGTTACTTTACCAAAGCCCTGGTGCGCCTGAACGAAACGGCGCTCAAGAAGCACCCGTGCAAGATGGTTGTTTTGGACAACCTCATTACCGCTGGCAAAGAAGGAAGCAAGAGCGAGAAGCTGCCGCATGTGAAGATCGTCAAGCATGACATCATCAAGCCGTTCAAGTTCCCCAGCAAGATCGATTACATCCTGCATGCGGCAGGCATTGCCAGTCCCTTTTACTACCGGGCTTATCCTCTCCAGACGTTAGAGGTAGCCACCGCAGGAACGAAATACATGCTGGAGACGGCCAAGAAGCATCAGGCACGGGTGTTGTTCTTCAGTTCCAGCGAGATTTACGGGGACCCGGACCCGCGCTTTGTGCCGATCCAGGAGAGTTACCGCGGTAATGTGTCCTGCCAAGGACCACGGGCTTGTTACGACGAGAGCAAACGTCTGGGTGAAACGCTCTGTTACATCTTCCATGAGTTGCATGGGGTATCGGTGAGCACGGTTCGTCCTTTCAATGTCTTTGGACCGGGGATGCAGGAGAGTGATTATCGGGTACTGCCGAACTTCGCCAGCCGCATCAAGGGGGGTCATCCGCTGCACATCTACGGCACGGGCAATCAAACCCGCACGTTTTGTTATATCACGGATGCGATTGTGGGATTCCTTTTAGCTTTGATTAAAGGTGTGCCAGGTGAGGCTTATAACATCGGTAATCCGGAACCGGAACTGAGCATGGTGGCACTCGCTGACCGCATCGAGAAGGTGCTTAAGCGCAAGGTGCCGCGTATTCTTTCCCAATATCCCGACAGTTATCCGGCGGATGAGCCGTTGCGCCGTTGCCCGGATATCCGCAAGGCCAAGCTCCAGCTCGGCTACGAACCGGAGGTGGACTTCAATGAAGGCCTCAAACGCTTCTTCGCCTGGACCGATACTACGTTTACGGGCAAGCAGCCGTAAGGTTCGGCGTTATGGCCGATACCAAACCCATTCGATTCGGCCTGATTGGTTGTTCGAGCATCGCGCGGCGGCGTTTTGCGCCGGCACTCAACAAATCTTCCCTTGCCAGTTTAGAACGCATTGGCAGCCGCGACGCCGGCAAAGCGGAACAATTCGCGCGCGAGCTGGGCGCTCCCAAATGGGGTTCCTACGAAGAGGTCATGACTGATCCGAACGTGGATGCGGTTTATATTTCCACTCCCCCTTCCCTGCACGAATCCTGGGTGCGCATGGCGGCAGAACACGGGAAACATATTTTCTGCGAAAAGCCCGCCTTCCCGAATTATCGCACGGCGGTGGAAATGGTCGAGCTATGCCGCCGCTCGAAAGTGTGCTTGATGGAAGGTTATGTTTTTGGCTATCACCCGCAACATGCCCTGGTGCGAAAATTGTTGGATGAAAATAAAATCGGCAAGCCGCGTGTGATTCAAGGCGAGTTCGCCATGCCGTGGCCGGTGGAAGGAAATTATCGCCTGCAACGCGAACTCGGCGGCGGTGTTTTCATCGACGCCGCAGGGTACCCAATGGCCGCTGCCATGCTTTTGTTCCAGGCCATGCCAGTATCCGTCTTTTGCCAGATTCAAACGGACGCAAACGGTGTGGACCATGCGGCTTCCGTAATTCTCAATTTTCCTGGCGATCAAATCGCCCACTGCCTGGCCATCTACCAAGTGCATTATCGTTCGCACTATCTCGTGCTCGGCCCGGAAGGTACCATCGAAGCAACGCGTGCCTTTGCCGTTCAACCGGACGCGAGCACAGAAATCATCCTCGAAACGAAATCGGAAAAGAAAGCTTTAACCGTTCCTCCAGCAGACCAATTTGTTTTAACGATTGATGACTTTTGCACGGAGATCATGCAGTCACGCTTCCCGTCGCAAATTTTCGAGGAAAGGCTTTTGCGTCAACATGCCGTGATGGACGCCGCACTCCTTTCGCACTCAGAGCAAAGGCCGGTTCTCCTTTCTAAAATCCTGAAACCCTAAACTTTTCCTCGATACCAAAGCGACATGGGGATGTATTTCACAGTGCCACCCAATTCGTGCAGCAAATCGTAAGCGCCTTTCCACTCGGGAACAAATCCCAGACTCCAATCTTTCTTTCCACCACACAAAAGAGTCCATGTCGTCCACATCCGTGGAAAAAGATGACGACCTGTTGAAACCACCAGCACGTTTTGAGGAAGGCGGCTTTCTTTAATAAGCCGAATCATTCCCATCGTCGCCTCAATGCAGTTCCACGAATTGACATCGCAATAAATCTTCTCACGGGGAAAGTTGCCTCCGGCAACGAGCCAATCCTCCATCATTTTTGCAAAGGGCCTGGTCTGTTTTGGATATTCGGGAGTATCCGGCCCGATGCCACCGGCAAGGGCAATGGCCTTGATGTTGTATCCTTCATTGCGGGCCTGCAAGATCCGCTCTAATCTCAATATTGTTTGCGGCCCAAGGGCAGCCCCTTGTTCGGAAAAATCCTGCGCATAGGTCACCGCAGTCCAGGATTTTTCTTTGTATGATTCCATCAACCCTTCTTGCTCAATGCCGCCCATGAGGGGGGAAGATTTTTCGGAATTTCAATTCCTTCAAACGGTTTGCCCTGCCGGGCGCCAGCTTTTTTGGCCCAAGCCGCCATGCGGGCCACACCGTCTTCCAAAGAAACGTTCTTGATGAGGTCGCCAAAATGTTTCCGAACCTTATCGTGAGCAGAGTAAGCGTGGACCACTTCGTTGCGCGCTTCGAGATGTTTCACCTGCGCCGTGGCACCCATCGCCTTGGAAACGACACTGGCCAGTTCATTCACCGTATAAGGTTTGTCTGCGCCGACGTTGAAAATCTGATTGTAAGACGCGCGACGCTCGATACTCGCCGCAATCACCGGTGCCACGTCGTCAATGTAACTGAACGCGCGTGTTTGTTTGCCGTCACCGAAAACCGTCATCGGCTGGCCCTGCATGATCTGATTCATGAAAATGCCAATGACGTTGCGATAACGATCGCCGATATTTTGAAATTCACCATAGACGTTGTGCGGCCGGAAAATAACATAATCCATTCCGAACATCTCGTGTGTTTCCTTTAAGTCCAGTTCGACCGCATACTTGGCTATGCCATAAGGATCTTCCGGCTGCGGCACCGCATCCTCAGTCATTGGCAGTTGATTTTTTCCATAGACGGCAATGGACGACGTGAACACAAAACATTTTACCCCCTGGTTTACAGAAGCGTTGATCAGGTTGACGCTGCCCAGAAGGTTATTAGTGTAGTTAAAATGCTTGATGAAATGGCTCAAACCTTCTGCGGCATACGCGGCGAGGTGAAAGACGTGCTCAAATTTATGTTCCGCAAATAACTTTTTAACGGTCGCGGTGTCCGTCACCGAACCTTCGACAAATTTCACGCCATCCGGAACATAATCACGAAAACCTCCACTTAAATCGTCCATACCCACGACCTGATATTTTACCTTGAGTAAATGCCGGCAAACGTGTGAACCGATGAACCCTGCTGCGCCTGTGACCAGAATTTGTGAACTCATTCGAAAATCTTAAGGATTCAAACCGCTCGTTGGCTAGATTTTTTTGGCTTAATCTCCAAATTCCAGGCAATTTTTAAGCTTTCTTTATTGAACTCATTTTGAAATTTTCCCAGTCTTGACTCTCTACCGAGTTATAAACAAAACTATTGATTCACTTTGAACAATAAAAATCAAAATACGAAAGCTGCCAAACCCACGACACCAGCACGCTCCAATGAATTCGTTTTCCTTCTGGTACTTGCGACCATTTTAGCAATTCTTTTTGGCAAAAGTTTCTTGCCCGGTTACGTTCATTTTTCCAACGATGGACCGCTCGGAGAACAAAACGCGCGCTGGTCACTTTTCCCAGGCACTCTTACTGGCTCGTGGGACGATCTCAATGATATAGGCAGTAGCGGTGGAGCGGCCTCCCCTGATATTAGTTCATTATCAGACTGGCTCCTTGGGCCTGTTGGTTATGCCAAATTCTATGCGCCCATTGCCTTGTTCATTTTAGGCGTGGGCGCCTGGACCTTTTTCCGGCAGTTAAAACTCTCGCCTCTGGCAGCTGGGCTCGGCGCACTGGCAACGGCTTTGAATTCGTCTTACGTGGGAAATGCATGTTGGGGCACAGCCCCCCAACAAAGTGCCATGGCAATGGTCTTTTTCGCCCTGGCTTTTGTCATGGCCAATACCGACGAAACTCCGCGCCCGGTAAGCTGGATACGCCTGGCGCTGGCCGGCCTGTGCGTCGGCATCAGCGTCATGGAAGGCGCGGACAACGGCGCCATTTTCAGTTTGTTTGTTGCCGCTTATGTCTTTTTCAAATCATTGCTCGAAGAGAATAAAACGCCCCTTGAAAAGGTTGGGCGCGGCATCGGACGCGTTGCCATCATCGCTATCTTTGCTCTTTTCATAGCCGCACAAACGGTCTCGGCACTCGTTGGAACTTATATTGTCGGCACCGCTGGAATGGGACAGGACAAATCCGAGTCCCCACAAGACCATTGGGATTGGGCTACAGAATGGAGTCTGCCCAAGAAAGAGACTATTGGCGTCTTCGTGCCCGGAATTTTCGGCTATCGAATGGACACGCCCAAGAACATGATGGACTTTCTCCAGGATTCTTACACCAACGGCGAATATTGGGGCGGCATGGGAAGGGATCCAAAAATAGATCGCTTTTTTGATAGTGGCGCGCCTGGCTCTGCTCCGGGTGGGCTCATGCGCTTTGGCTATGCGGGCTATTATTGCGGTATTTTAGTGGCACTGATTGGCTTGTTCGCGATGATCCAATCATTCCGGAAAGAAAACTCCATCTTCTCGCTAAACCAGCGCCGCCTGATTTGGTTTTGGATTGTGACTTTAATTATCGCACTGCTCCTGTCGTGGGGCCGTTTTGCCATGTTCTATCAGCTCCTCTACATGCTGCCGTATTTTTCGACGATCCGAAATCCGGCGAAATTCATGGCGATATTTTATCTGGCCATGGTCATCATTTTTGCCTATGGCGTTGATGGCCTAAGCCGACGCTACTTGCATGTGGCCTCTGGTAAGTCAAATTCACTAAAAAGCTGGTGGGCAAATGTTCGCGGCTTCGACCGTAAATGGACCATCTTCTGCATCGCTGCCTTTGGAGTCAGCTTCCTGGCGTGGCTGATATATATTTCACAAAAAGCCAATATGGTTCAATACCTTGAGAAGGTGGGCTTCCCTGACCCGGGCGTCGCCCAGGGACTCACCTCCTTCAGCATTGGCCAGGTTGGATGGTTTCTTGTGTTTTTGGCGGCGGCAGTAGTGCTGGTCATTTTGACTATCGCAGGAGTCTTTTCGGGCAAACGGGCTGCGTTGGGAGGATTTTTATTGGGTGCCTTGCTCGTCATTGATTTGGGCCGCGCTAACCTTCCTTGGATTATTCATTGGGATTACAAACAGAAATACGACATCGCGAAGGACAATTCTTCCGATTCAACCAATCCCATCATCAATTTCCTGCGCGATAAACCGTACGAACACCGCGTGACCGATCTGCACTCAGATACGCTTTTTGAAGAAGTTTATCGCATCGAATGGATGCAGCATCACTTCCCGTATTACAACATCCAATGTTTGGACGTCATCCAATCGCCACGCGTCTCCAGCGATTTGGCTGCTTACGATATGGCTCTGGCTCCGACTCCGGAAGCGAGTTATCTGGTCGCCCGCCGCTGGCAGTTGAGCAACACACGCTACCTCTTGGGCCCTGCTGCCTATGTTGATTCAGTGAACGATCAATTGGATCCGAGCCAACGCCGTTTCCGGATCGTCCAACGCTTTAATATTGTTCCTAAACCCGGCGTGGACGTGGAAAAATTGCAGGAAGCATTCCAGCACGGCCAATTTTATGGCGAACAATTGACTGCCGTTCCCGATAACAACGGCGAATACGCTATCTTCGAATTCACCGGTGCGTTGCCTCGCGCCAGCCTTTACACCAACTGGCAAACCAACAGCGCCGAAGATTTGAAGAACTTTTCCGACAAAGGTTTGAATGACAAAGATTCTATGGTTTTCAATCACGCCGGGACCAATGGTTTTCTCACTCTAAAAAAACTGATGGCGCCGGATTTTAATGCTGAACAAACTGTTTTGCTCGAAGCGCCTTTGGCCGAAGCCAGTCCGAACCATTCAACCAATGGCACTTCCGGCACAGTAGATTTCAAGAGCTACTCTCCCAAACAAATCGTTTTGAATGCGAACGCCGCAGGTCCTTCGGTTCTCATGTTGAACGATCGATTTGACCCTAACTGGAAGGTATTTGTCGATGGCGCGCCGGCGCAGATGTTGCGCTGTAATTATATCATGCGCGGCGTTTTCCTGACGCCCGGATCGCATACAGTGGAATTCCAATTCGCCCTGCCACACAAGCCGCTTTACATCACTCTCATCGCAATATTTTTAGGAGTTTTCCTGCTGTGCGCTTTGTTTTTCCTCACGCATAAACAATCACCCGCAGCCAGATAATTACTGTATCTAACTCTTAAGCAGTGGGACGGGCATCAGCGGGCAGTTTTAGCCCGTCATTTGAATCATCGCGCTCGCCCAGCCACAGAATGATTTGGCTGATGGCCAGCTTTACTGCTTCATCAGAACCGCGCGGCAACGAGAATCCCGCCGTTGCCAGCTTCGAAGAATCCATCCGGGATTGCGGCACGTCACCCGCCCAGCCTTGTGCAGATTCGCCATATTGGATTTTGGTCCGGTTGGTAAATCCAAGTTGCGAAATTAGTTCCTCGACGATGAATCGAACATTCGTTGCTCCTCCCGGCGCCAGGTTGAAAACATCAAATTTTGATGCTTCCAGTTCACTGCATTTCTTTTTACCGAACACCAATCCAGCCACCAAATCCCGGACATAAACATAGGGCTTGGCCTGATAGCCGTTGCCGAGCACACTGAGATGAGTGGAATCTTTTGCGAGTTGACGGATAAAATCGAATACAGCCCCGTGCGTAGTACGTTCGCCAATAATATTACCGAAGCGGAAAATGACAGCGCATGTCCCAAATGTGCCACAAAAAGCTGAAATCAATCCCTCGGAAGCCACCTTGCCGGCTCCGTAAAGACTGACCGGCAGACACGGGCCCAGCTTTTCGTGAGTCACCGTCATGCCCACATCACCATAGACGGTGCCGGAACTCGAAAAAACGATTTGTGGCACTTTTTTCTGCCGCATTGCTTCCAGCACGTTGTAAGTGACGATGGTTTCCTGTTCGAGGTCCAGGCGCGTATTTTCAATGCCCCAGCGCGCATCCGGGTTGGCTGCCAGATGGAAAACGGTAGTCACTCCTTCAAAATACGGCCGGATTTTCTCCGCTTCCAAAAGCTCAACTGCATGGATTTTCAGCTTCGTATTATTTTGATGGTGAGCAAGATGCTCCTTTCGGCCTGAGGAAAAATTATCCAACACCCGCACTTCCCCCACCGATGCGTCCGCCAGCAACGCGTCGATCAAATGTGAGCCGATAAAGCCCGCTCCCCCGGTGACCAGGCAAATTGAAGATGATTTTTCTGACATATATTGGACAACAATTATTTCAAACCTTAGAATCCCGCCGCGCTTCAATCCTAATGAAATTTAAAAAAAAGAAAATACTGGTTTTTGGCGGCGCTGGCTTCATCGGCAGCCACCTGGTCGAAAAGCTCCTTAAAGACGGCGCTACGGTGACCGTCTATGACAACCTAAAAACGGGACGCACCACAAACCTGGCCAGGGTTAAATCGCATCCGCAATTGCGCTTTATTGAAGCCGACGTGCGCAACCAGAAAAAGGTCAACCAAACTATTCCCGGGCACGAGATCATTTTCCACTTTTGCGATGACAGCGACATTCGTTTTGCCGCAGAACATCCGGATACCTATGTCGAGCAAAACATCATGGGTCTTTTTTATGTCCTGGAATCCATGCGCAAAAATGGAATTAGGACTATTCTCTTCCCCAGCAGTACGACCGTTTTTGGCGAAATTTCCAAGCCCCCTATTTCCGAGCGCGGCGGACCGATGATCCCCCTGAACCTTTACGGAGGAGCAAAACTTGCTGCTGAGGGTCTAATTTCTGGCTGGGCGCACACCTACGATTTCCAGGCCATCGTCTTTCGCTTCGTCGGCATCATCGGCGGACGCATGGACCATGGCGTAGTCCATGACTTTGTTCGGAAACTCCAAAAGAATCCTGCCGAACTCGAAATTCTCGGCAATGGAACGCAAAAGCGTTCCTTCGTTTTAGTAGACGATTGCGTGGATGCCATGCTCTTTGCGCTCAGCAAGGCAGACAAAAATTACAACCTCGTGCATATCGGGAACCGCGATCAGATTTCTATTCTCAATTCGGCTAAAATTATTTTGCGAGCGATGAAGCTGAAGAAAACCCAATTCAATTTCACGGGCGGGAAAGTTGGCTGGAAAGGCGATGTGGCCTCAAATTTTATCGCTTCCGAAAGTCTGAATGAATGGGGATGGAAAGCTCCGCATTCGAGTGGTGAAGCCATCTTCGAAGCCGCCAGCCGGTTGGCTTTAGAAAAAGCGCGCAACGCGCACTAACCGTAAATATTTTTGGGATGCCGCGTTCGGCCCAAAATGGTAAAGAGATAAAAATCGCGGGCCAGCACTAATGATTTTCCCGCCATCCAGAGCGGCCAGCCGGTTATTGGACGCGCGGCGTCAACAATTTGTTTTGAGTAAGCTGGATTTCCATTCTGCCAAACGCGCCGGGCCTTGATGTTTGAACGCACCGAAAGCAAACCTTTCAGTTTTAGTTTCCGGACAAACTCCCAGCCTTTACCACGCAGCATTTCATTCATTTCCATCGCACGCCATTCATCGAGAACCAGTGCTTGAATGCTCGGCCCGTGAAAAACCGTCTGCGTGCCGCCATGCCAGCGATATTTGCCAAGTGCCTTGTGGAAATGGACAATCTTTTTGCAATGTGCGCCAAACGCGGCCCAATAAACCATGTCACCGATGATCGGTAAATCCGTCGGGAAGAAACAAGGCACTGGCTTTCCGCCTGTTTTCAGGAGCGTCGCACAAAATGCCTGGTTGCTGATCTCCGCTTTACGCATCAAAAATTGGTCGCGCGTCAGCACTTCGACCTGCCCATCGGCCTTGCCAGACATGCTCAAGAACTTGCTGTTTTCATCAATGCGCTCGTCCAGGCACCAGGCCATGCCGAAACCATCACAGTCCGCCAGCAACGCAGTCATCTCCTCATAGAAGGTCGGCTCAATCGTGTCATCGGCGTGGAGAATATGGAGATATTCAGTCTGGTCAGCAAACTCCAGGCACCGATTAAAATTCTGGAATAGTCCCAGATCCTTCGGGTTGCAAATGTATTCGCATTGCAGTTTTTTGAAATTCTTTACGATTTCCGCTGTGCGATCCGTCGAGCAATTATCAATCACGATCACCCGGTCCGGCTTGACTGTCTGCCGTACGATGGACTCCAGCGTTTGTTCGATGAACTGTTCACCATTTCGAACCGGGATAGTAGTGAGGATTTTCGACTTCACAAAAATTAAAGGCAATAGCGCCCGTCAAAAACCGGTTTTTTACCAAACGCTTTCTTCGCCGCGCGGAATTCCGGCCACGCCGTCAAAACCGCAATGACATCCGCCTGCCTTACCAGTTTTTTTAAACTATCCGCGTACTGGATCGGATGATTGAAATACCGTTGATAAGACTCATTGGACATCGGATCAAATGCGACGATCTTTTTCCGCCCGGACTTCAACAACAATTCAACAATTCGCGCCGCCGGCGTTTCGCGCACGTCATCACTCCCCGGCTTGAACGACAAACCCAGGATGCCGATGCGTGTTTGCGGCTTGGTGGCCTGAACGATTTTTTGCACAAAATGTTTGGCGATGGAATCATTCGCAGAAATAACCGCGCCCAAAACATCCGTGCGGGAACCAGCCTTTTGCGCCGCATACTTCAAAGCCGCAATGTCCTTTGGCAGGCAATAGCCGCCAAACCCGCAACCTGGAAAAAGATAGCTCGTCATCTTGGCCGGCGCCCCGCTCCAGCGACGGTCCAAATGCAGCGTCCGGAACGCGGATTTGATATCAATATCACCAATATTGTCAGCAATCATCGAAGCTTCGTTCGAAAAGCTGACCAATGCCGCGAGCAACGCATTGGAAACAGACTTAATAAACTCCGCAGTCGTGCGCGTAACCCGGCAAATCTCCGTGTTGAATGGCTCGTACAGTTTAGCCAAGGCATTGAAACTCAGATCATCCGCCGCACCAATCACCACGCGGTCGGGTTGGATGAAATCTTCCCACGCAATGCCTTCACGCAAAAATTCCGGATTATTGGCCAGGCCAATATCACGGCCAATCTTGCGTCCTGCCTTGGCAAAAAGCGGAACGATTTCTCGGGCCGTTGTACCGGGTGGGACAGTCGATTTAATGACCAAAACCGGCTTCCGTCCTTTTGTTAGCACTTTTAGCGTATCCTGAATGGCGCGTTGCAGGTATGAAACGTCCGCCGCACCGCGCTTGCTTTGTGGTGTTCCCACGCAATAAAAAATCACGTCGGCATCAGCCACCGCTTCCTTCAAGCTATCGCAGATGAGAAATTTTTTCCCGAGCAAAGAGTGAAGTTGTTCCGGCAAGTGCGGCTCGTGAAAAAGCAATTTCCCGGCGCGCAAGCTCTTTTGGATTCGCTCCGCGGCGTCATAGCCGCGCACATCAAAACCTTTACGCGCAAAGCCGAGCGCAGTGGTTAAACCGACAAACCCGAGGCCGATTACTGCGACGCGGGATTTTGTTTTTCGTGCCATAAAAATTTAGTAAACCGCTCAATACCTTCCGCGACTAAAATCGAAGGTTGGAAATTAAGCTGGGTGCGCGCCTTGGAAATATCAGGGCAGCGCCGTTCCGGATTGTGCGTGAGATATTCTTTGTCCTCGGCCGCCTGGAAGATCACTTTACCCTTGTAGCCAGCGACCTTTTCCCCTGACTGCTGGAAATGTCCAGCTAACTGGCGCACAGAAATCTCCGGTTTCTCAATGCCGATGTTGAATGCCTCAAACTTATCGTGCAACAGCACCTTGAAATATCCCACCACGGCATCGGCGATATAACAGAACGTTCGCGTGGGCGCGCCGCTGGAATGAATGACGATGTCGCGATTTTCCATGACGCATTGCGCGAAATCCGCAGGCGCACGGCGATCGGCCAGGGCCATGCCGGGACCGTAATTATTAAACGGCCGCGCAATGCGGACTGGTGTGCCGAATGTATTTGCAAAAACCCAGCACATCGTCTCACCAAAACGCTTGGCTTCGTCGTAGCACGCGCGCGGTCCTAGGCAGGAAACGTTGCCGCGATAATCTTCTTTGGTCGGAATCGCCTCCGGCGCGGGGTCACCGTAAATTTCGCTGCTGGAAAAAAAGAGCAATCCTTTCAATTTTGAATCGCGGTAAAGATCCAACAAATGCCTCAAGCCCCAGATATTGGCGTCTAGCGTCACCAGCGGATGTTTGCGATAGAAAACCGGCGAAGCAATCGACGCCATGTGCAGGACGTAATCCGCTTCACTCGCATTCGGGACACTTTCCAGCTTATCCGTCGCCACATCGAAGCTCAGAACAGTGACATTCGGATACGCAGCCGCGAGCCGGTCAATCCATTCCGGCCGTCGCAAAATAAACTTATCCAGCAGCAGGATCTTTTTGGGCTTGATGCCGGCCTCAGCCAAATAAACGAGAAAGTGTGAGATATAATAGCCCAAAAAACCTGCGGCACCCGTCACCAGGATCGTCGCGCCGTCAAACCGTTTGGCTTCCGGCAGACGGTCGCGGAGGTACTTCATGTCCTCGGCCAAAATGGGATTGTTCCAGATATTTGCCATTGATTTCGAGCCGTATAGCATCGTTGATTTGGGCGCAGGCTCAAGACTTTTTTGTGCTTTCAGCGATTGAAAATCACGCCGCGTTTGGTCACACTTTCGCCATGAAGCAACGGCATGACCTGGCAAAAATTCCGGTTTTCATCCTCTGCGGCGGCTTGGGCACGCGCATCAAGGAAGAGACGGAGTTTCGTCCCAAACCGATGGTTCCCATCGGCGAGCACCCTATCCTTTGGCACGTCATGCGGGTTTATGAGCGCCACGGTTTCCGCCGCTTCGTCCTGTGCCTCGGTTTCAAGGCCGATGTCGTTAAGGATTATTTCAGCAATTTTCATCTGCATAACAACGACTGCACCATCGCCCTCAAGACCAACAAGGTTACCGTCCATGAAGCGCGCATCAATTTGGACCTTGAGGTCACTCTCGCCTACACGGGCGAAAAAAACATGACCGGCAGCCGCATCGCACAGGCTACCAGCAAATACCTGGGCAACGCTGAACATTTCGCCGTTACTTACGGTGATGGCTTGACTGACGCAAACCTTGAAAAAGAATTTCACTATCATCTCGCCCAAAAGAAAATCGGCACCGTTCTTGGCGTCAATCCGCCTTCCCGTTTTGGCGAAATCAAAGTCCAAGGCGATCGCGTCGTTGAATTTGCCGAAAAACCTGACCTCGACAACCATTGGATTAACGGTGGTTACTTTTTCTTCCGGCGCGATTTTTGCAAATATCTTTCCGGCGACGAGGATTGCATCCTGGAACGCGAGCCGCTGGTTAAGCTTGCACGCGACGGTCAACTCACTGTCCACAAGCACCGCGGTTTTTGGGCCAGCATGGACACGCAGCGCGATCGTGAACAACTGATAAAAATGGTCGAGTCGGGCAACCCTCCCTGGTTCTCGTCGCAAAAATGAAATTCATCGAAACCCCGCTCAAGGGCGCGTTCATCATTGAGCTCGAAAAACGCGGGGACGAGCGCGGCTGGTTCGCCCGCGCTTTTTGCACTCGCGAATTTC
>Ga0206856_10125_pt1 | contig 26450 bp, 21 predicted proteins | sample Alteio_BWOrgCont_48_FD_152630 | JGI IMG/M metagenome (GOLD analysis project Ga0206856, IMG submission 152630) | Enriched cells from forest soil in Barre Woods Harvard Forest LTER site, Petersham, Massachusetts, United States -... | ecosystem: Environmental > Terrestrial > Soil > Temperate forest >...
CTTCGATCATCAGGCGGCGCGATTCGGCATTTACGCTGGTGTTCGTGGCCAGGTCCGGATGGCCGAAGGTGACGGTGACTTTGTAATTACCCTCCGGCAGCGCCGTGGCGAAGTAAAACTCCTTGTCGCCAGTGATGATGCCGTTGGGCGCGTGGCCGGATTTATCGGCGACCCCGGTCACCGTGGATTGACTGCTGTAAAAGCCATAGCCAACCGCATCGGTGTAACCCATGTACGGGATCACTTTGCTGTAACCCGCCGGCGCATCCCCGTTGCCGAAGTAGAATTTGTAGGACGACACTTTGGCATCGGCCTGGATGCCACCGACTTGCTGGGGCGCGTTTTGCGCGAACAACGCAGTAAATAACCCGCTGGCCAAGCTGAGGGCGATAAGTGTAGCTGATTTGAATTTCATGGGGGCAGAAGCTAAGGGCGATAAAAAATTATTTTGCGACAACGCCTTCCGTCATCTGATCAATATGCTGGTCGGCGAGACCGGTGGAGCGCTCGACGCTAAAGTCCCGGGTGTTAAAGAGCATGAACTCGGGCACGTCGGCTTCGTGTTGGGCCTTGAAATGATCGAATGAAATACTCTGTACATCGTCGAGAACCACCGCCGGGCGCAGGTCAGGTGTTGCGTAGCTGACGTTGACATTGCGCAAATTTATCCCGTTCACGTGCCGGGCAAACATCCCGTATGCGGGCATGATGCCGAGGTTGCCCGGTTCGGGGTAATAGGTAATCCGGCCACGCTGCAGTTCGTCCTCAGGCGGGTCGTATTGCGCCCATTCCTTGGCGCCGCCGCCCAAATAATTAATGCGGATGTCGCTGAGTTGCACGTCTTCCACGGGGTGGTCCGGCGTGCCGGCAATGATGATTGAGGAATTATTGACCGCATTGGAAACCACGATGTTGCTGATGGTGACCCGGCGAATCGCGCCAGTGACCGTGCTTTCCGTAGGGCCACGCAGGCGGCGGCCAAGGCGGATGTAGAGAGGCGAATTGACGATGTCCTGCATGGTGATGTTGTTAATCGTCACGTCCTCGATAATCGCCCCATCCACGGACTCCAGGGCCAGCCCGCGACAATGCGTAAACACACAGTTGGAAATGGTAATGTTGCGGAAGCCGCCGTTAGATTCGGTCCCAAACTTGATGCGCCCGGTGCCGGAACCGCCTCCATCTACATTTGAGACGGAAGGCTTATAGGTGCCGTCGAGCAGCGTTCCTTCCTGGAAACCGCTGACCTGGCAATTGGTAATGGTCACATTCTGCGTCGGGCGCGAATAACCTAGCGCGTAGGTACTTTTCAGCACCAGTCCGTCGTCCGCCGGCGAATTGATGGTGCAGTCGGAAATGCGGACATTCTGGCAGCAGTCGATGTCAAAACCGTCGCGGTTGGTGTCCACCTTGATGTTGTTGATGGTGAAATTATCCACCCCGGTCGCGAGCAGGCAGAACCAGCCGCCGTGCCAGATGGTGAAGTCCTTAAGCGTGACGTTGCGGCAATTGACCAAGGAAATAGATTTGTTCCCACCGCCCAGGTTGCTGGGACCATCCCCGCGCGAAAGTCCGCGGCCATAAATGGTGCCTGGGCCGAGGATGGAAACATTCGTAATGCCATCACCACAGATGAGACTGTTATGCCAAAAGCAGTGGCCGAAGTCCTGATACTGAACCGTCATCGGCGCGCCGGTGGCGGGAGCCGTTCCCGTCGGCGCAGTCGCGCTGCCAGGGCGCCACCCGGGCAGGCCATACCATATATTTTTCTCGGCCAGGTCATACATGTGGGCGCCGGGCGGCACTTTGGCCAGAAAGTCCTGCACGGTTTGATTTTCAACGGGGGCCTGAAAGTCGTTTGGGCTGATGGTCGTCGCCACGGTGGGGGCCGGAGTATTGTCCACGGCGCCACGAATGCGTGGTGGCGTGGGCGCACCGCGTCCGCCGCCAGTGCCAGCAGCTCCCACTGCACCACCTCCACCCGCGCCACCACCGCCACCAAATCCGCCGCGTCCGCGATTGGGTTGCAGGGCCGTCACTTCCGGCGGCGTCTCTGCGGCGACAATCCACGAGCCTTGGTCAAGGTAGAGGGTGATGTTCGTTTTCAGGTGAATCGAAAAACACAGATAATAACCCGCCGGGAAATAAACGGTGCCGCCACCATTGGCCGCTGCGGCGTCAATTGCTTTGTTCACGGCATCAGAGTCAACGGCCTTGCCGTCGCCAATTGCACCAAACGCGCGGACATTGTAAACCGTGGAGTCCGTGGAGGCTGGCGTAGGCTTGACCGCCGGGTTTGGGTTGAGGGCCGCGCCTGTGACTGGATTTTGGGCGGAGGCCGTGGCGGTAACCAGGGTTAGGACGCAGCAGGCGCCGAGTATGCGGGAAACGAACAGGTTCTTCATGGAGCAGGGGGTGAGCGGAGCAACGTGTTTAAACACCGCTTCCGCCAAAACGATTCAAAGGGGTGGGGGAACGGGCATTTTACGCCTGCCAGCCGTTTGGGCAAGGATGCAATTGCCGTAATAATTGTGTCAGCGATTACGGGAAATATAGCGGGTTACTTAACTATCGGGGTGAGGGTTACGCCTTGGTCTCCAAGTATAAAGACCACACTTTCTCCTGGATGCGTTACGCGGTTCTCCTCCCGGATTATCGGCGCCGGGGATGCACGGGGATTGGATCCGTCAAACGCGACATCCCATACTCGGGCAATAAGATCCACTTCGATATCGTCGTCGGCATTGACTGTCGCCGTTACCGTGATCGGTTCACCGTTCTTCAACGTGAAGGACACTGGCGTGCCAGCCGTGAAGTTAACTCGGCCAAAATTATTGCCAACGCCCACCGTGGAGGCGGTGCTGCTGGCCAGGACTTGATTTTTGACTAAATCTTGGGTCATTTGGTTGTCTAGTTTGGCCAACCCCGGCGAACCCTTGACAATGGCGGCATAGTCTTTGTCATTACTTTGGTCGGTGTCCTGCGCCGCCGCGCGCGCCTTGCTCGCCTCATACAAAACACTGCCATTGCCGGGGACGGCGAGATTGCCTGGCATTGATTCGGCCTGCACCGGCAGAAGTTTTGGCACTTCGACTGCCGCTTTGGAAATCGTAGCCGGCACTGCGACGGTTTTTGTTGGCGCAGGCATGGTTGTGGCAGTTGCCGGAGTAGAAGCAGAATTTTTCTCCGGCCAGAATTTCCACGCGAGCAAAACCGCAATCACCCCAATTAGGCACAATTCGAACACGAGGCGTTTTGTTTTCATGCGGATAGCTATTTACATTTGCGGGATCATTTCAATATGAGGGACGTATCCCGTTGCGCTGGGGCCAATTGAGATATGTTGGCCTGCAATATATGGACGAGTGTCTAAATGGGAGCCACGACCACCATTGTCATCGGGAACTAAAATGTCAATGGACAGCCAGGTTTCGCCGTTAGAACCCGTGTAAGCGGTGAAGAAAAGATTTTTACCGCTGGTGGTGGTAAATTTTCTGGTGACATTCAAGGCCAGGGTGACGTTGCCTAAAATGGCGCCCTTGGAATCATCCACGAGTGGTGGTTCAAGGCGCCAGTTCGCCGGATCAGCACTAAGCGATGAGAGGGAAAATCCAGCAGAAGGTGCTACCGGCGGGTAAAAAGTTATTTCTTGATCTGATATTACCGCAGGATCCACCGCTTTGGCCTTCGGCGCTTCCACGACAGCGGTCGCTTTTGATGCTGGCAATGCGACAGGTTTAGGAGTACTTGCCGCGGTTGCGGATGTGTGAGATTGGGCCATCGAGACCAGGGCAACAGAATTCGTCGGCCAAAATCCCCATACGAACAAGCAAACAACCACGAGTAGCAAAAGCAGTCCAAACTGTTTCAGTTGCGCTTTCATCGGAATGGCAGCAAGTCAGCTCAATTTGATAGTGTGCTTCCCGCCTTCGGCGTAAAATGAATTTCATTGCCGGTGGCTTTGATGACCGACGCCTGGCCGGATTGGACGACAATGCTCGACGATTCATCGCTGGTTTCGCCACCCGCTTGCGTATGGCGCACGATGACGTTCACCGACCAATTACCGTCGGCATTGTTGGAGGCGGTAAAGGTGGCCAAGTCGCCGGACGCAAGCTTTTGCTGTACCGGGTGGCCATCGGCCAACGAAATTTCGCCTAGATTGGTCATCACCACCGGGCGCGTGGTGGAAGAATTTATTTCAAATTGAATCTGGGTTTGCAGGTGGTCCAGTTCCTGTTGCAACGCCTCGCGTTCCTTGGCATCAGTCGAATCAGCCAGGCTCTGTTCCAGCGAAGTTTGGAAAGTGAGTAATCCATGCAGAATCTCTTGATGATTCTCGGCCAACGCCGTCGCATTGGCGTCGTTAATCACGAATGTTGCGGGGGGCGGAGTGGTCGTATCAAACGGCGGCGCCGGCGCGAGTATGGGCTCTACCACACGCCCGATTTTTGCCGAACTATTGATTGTGTTTGCGGGAATGGGAGTGGCCGAAGAATTCGCCAGACAGTAAACCCCAAAAATTCCCGCCAGCAATAAAGCCAAGCCAATGAGAATCCATGCCGGCTTCATATACCAGCACTCTAGCGGGTTATTATTTACTTTTCAATTTCGGAGTGAAGGACACGCCGAAGCGTTTAGGGCCATTCTCATCCTCCTCCTTTCCACCCAGGCCAAACCACACTGGCTGGCCTGGCGGAGTGGTGATGCTGGGCGTCGCAATTTGCGTTTCTCCAGTGTCCGTGTCGATGAAGGCCAGCACCAGGACCAGTTTGAAATTGCCATCGGGCAGCACGGTGGGCCGAATTTCGCAGGTACCGCCCGTATTCATCGTCAAATGGACTGCTACACCATCCTCCAGTTCGACGTCACCGAAATCGGCCTCATATTTGGCTCCAAACGCAGGTTTGGCGGGCGGCGACATGGCGACAGGATTCATGGTCTTGGCTGGTGGCTCGCTTTTATCTCCGACGGGCGCAGGCGGGACTTTGGGCGCGGCGACAGACGCAACTGGCGTAGTAGACTTAGGGGTCGGGGCTGTGTTCTCGGTTTGTGGCGTAGATGATTTCTGCCCCCATCGGGCCATAAGGATAAGTCCGGCAATAATCACCAGCGCAAAGATAATTTTGATGTAATTGCGCATACATACAATCTGCATCATCCGTGCTTGTCTTAGCGCTTTATTCTAATTGACCGCTTTCACCGGCTGGTCAAAAAACACCAATTTCTGCTGGCCGGGTTTGCCGAGCAGGCCCACCGAGCGGTCAGCATACAACGCCAGCAATTCTGAATCGGAGATAGTGGGTATGGGCGGCGCGTCAGTCGCTTTGACGGCGGGATATATTTTCAACGAGGGGATGGAAGCGACTGCCGGTGGGTGGGCGCCGGTAATTGGTTGGGAAGGAATTGGATTAGAAGAGCGCCAAAACAGTACAGTCACCAACAGCACCAACACGGGCCCCGTCATCATCACGCCATTGCGCAGATTTCTCATCCGGCGTTTCGACCGCTGCGCGGCCAGGCCACGCGCCAGCGTCACTTCCCGCAGGGCTTCGAGTTCCCTGTCGCTAAACGCTTCCTTCAACAGTTCGTCGTGGCGGTGGCGTTTCATGATCGGCGGAGTTTGGCCAGCACGCGTTCGCGCAATTCGCGGCGCAGGCGGAGCAATCGCGATTCAATGGCCTTCGCAGTTAATCCCTCTTTTGCAGAAAGTTCATTGACCGTTGCCCCCGCCAGATATTTCCCATGGAGCAAGGCGCGGTCTTCCGGCGCAAACTCCGCCAGGCACTCATCGATGACTGCGGTCAGGCGGTCATCATCGGCATCGGGCCCGGTGGGAAGGGCGGGCCGGGTAAAATGGGCAAAGGTTTCCAGCAGCTTTCGATACCGCGTGCGTTTGCGTCCCGCGTCGCGTGCGGCATTGCGGGCCACGGCCCTCAGCCAGCACCAAAAGGTTTTTTCGTCGTCAAACTCCCGCGCATGGCGTGCCACGCGCAGCAGGGTTTCCTGGAGCGCCTCGCGGGCTTCGTGTTCCTGCCCTCGCGCGACGACGAGGAGAAATTGATGCAGCCGGTCGAAATACTGCGCATGAAATTCACGAAACGCCTCCTCCTCACCCACGGCCAATCGGCGCGTAAGCATCGCGATGGCATTCGCCCCGGCTTCGTGGGGCGCAGTCATCCCGGCCACCGGTCGCGCTTTGGTCAAGCCCAGGGGATGAAAAGGGTGAGTGTTGGTGGTGGAGGGCAAAGTTTAGGGCGAAGGTGGCGGAGTCGTGTTGGGTAGCTGCCATTTCATGTCCAACATTAACTTTTTAAGCGTGTCGAGATCTTGCTGGAGAACTTTCCCTCGTCGTGAATCGTTTTCCACCTCGATTCTTGCCTGCACCGCGGCGAGGATATCCTGCAGTTCCGCGTACTCTTTTGCGGTTACACTAGCGTTCGGATAGGCCTGTACTCTAGCAATCGCCGCCATGGGGTCAGTTTCGCCCAATTTACTGATTTTGTCGATCAACGTCTGGCTTTGTGGACTTCCATCCGTCGGCTGCAAAGCATTCACCACTTGGTTGGCGATTGTGAGGGCTTCCGGCGTGCCAATGACCACCAGCAGGTTCGCGCCTTTGTGGAATTGGTAATGAGGCTGGACGGCATCCGTATTCATTGGATGTACATCATGCAGCGTTTTGTAGATAATGTCCGTCAGCGAGGATATTTTATCCTGGATAGTTTTATCGTCGGCCTTTCCGTCGGGATTCAAATAGTCGGTCAGGTTGAACACCTGCGTCTGGCGGGTGGTGTCTTGCCGCAGTGTCAAACGAAAGACGCCAATGTCCGTTTGGATTACTTGGACTTGGTCTTCTACGGCCGATCCAATGGCCACACCGAAGACCTTCGCTGCATCACTCTCATCCCAGTTATAATTCAGGACCAAGTCGCTGATCTGCAGATCGGCCACGCCGGGCCCGAGGATGATACCAAATTTCTCGCCCTTTTTTACGAAGTAATCGAGGATGTTGCCGATGGTCGCCGTGCCGGCAGGTTTGCCGTTATCCATGATGACTCCATTGCGGATTTCGAGGACGAAGGGCGTGGGTTTTGGTTGCTCGGCTGCTGTTGGTGCTGCCTGCGAAAAGGTTGGGATGGCAAAAACCAGGCCCATGAGGGCCAAACGACTGCAAAATTTGAAAAGTATTTTCATGGCGGATGTTGGATTTAGATTCTTTGGTTTCATCCACTACACGCCTGTCAGGGTCATAATCCCGCAAAAATAATTTTAATCGTTAACAATTTCCGCTTTGACCATAATAGGCCGTCGCCCCGTGCTTCCGGCGGAAATGTTTTTCGTGGAGTGCCTTGGGTATGGGCGGCAATGCGGGTTGCAATTGCAGCGACCACAGCGCCATTTGTGCGATGGCCTCCAGCGCCAGCGCGGTCTCCAATGCTTTCTTGGCCGAAGGCCCCCACACAAATATGCCGTGGTGGCGCACCAGCACTGCCGGCACGTCGAGGGGATTCAAATTCTTGAATCGCTCGACGATGACGTTGCCCGTTTCCCATTCGTAATCTTTGGCGATTTCCTCTGGCGTCAACGCGCGGGTGAGCGGCACGCTGCCGTCAAAATAATCCGCGTGGGTCGTGCCAAAGTTGGGTATTTCCTGCGCGGCCTGCGCAAACGCCACTGCATGGCGCGAATGAGTATGAACAATTGAGCGCACGCCTTTGAACGCGCGAAAGAGGCACCGGTGTGTAGGAGTATCGGATGAAGGCCGCAGTTTCCCTGCGACGATTTTTCCATCCAAATCCACGAGCACCATGTCCGCAGGCTTCAGTTTTTCATACGACACCCCGCTGGGTTTGATGGCAAACACCCCCGCTTTTTCATCGAGCACACTGACGTTGCCAAAGGTCAGGTCCACCAGTCCCGTTTTCGGCAGAACGCGGTTGGCCTCGCAACATTCCTCGCGGATGGATTGAAATTTCTTCATGAATTAGACCGAGCCGAGGCCCGGTGCCAGTTGATAATACAATTCATTCCAACGCAATTCGCGTTTCGCGCAGCCCATGGTGGTGTGTTCGCCGATGACGAAGAATTCAACCCCCGCCATCTCCGCGAAGTTTTCGATGTGCTCGGTGGTTAAGGCGGGGCTATAGGCTGTATGGTGCGCGCCGCCGGCGAGTATCCACGCCGCCGCCGCTGTGGCAAAGTCGGGCTTCGGTTCCCACACCGTGCGGGCCACTGGCAATTTCGGCAGCGCAGGGTGCTCGACCGCCGTGACTTCGTTGAGCAAAATGCGGAAACGGTTGCCCAAATCCACGAGCGACGCATTGACCGCCGGGCCGGGATTCGAGTCAAACACCAGGCGCACAGGGTCGGCCTTGCCGCCGATGCCGAGCGGATGAATTTCCACGCGCGGTTGCGTAGCAGCGATGGTCGGGCAAATTTCCAGCATGTGCGAACCGAGTACTTTGCGGCCGTCTTCGCCCATGTGGTAAGTGTAGTCCTCCATGAACGACACGCCGCCGGGCAGGCCGTCGGCCATGACCTTAAACGCACGCACGAGCGCCGCGGTTTTCCAGTCGCCCTCAGCGGAAAATCCGTAACCGTCCGCCATCAGGCGCTGCACCGCCATGCCGGGCAACTGGCCAAGTCCATGCAAGTCTTCAAATGTAGTCGTGAAGCCCTTGAAGCCGCCTTCTTCCAAAAACGCGCGCAGCCCAATTTCGATTTTTGCGCTCTCGCGCAGCGATTCATGCCGTGCGCCACCTTTTTTCAATTCGGGCGCGAGTTTGTATTCTTCCTGGTACTTCGCGCACAGCCGGTCCGCGGCGGCGTCTTTTACCGCGTTCACTTTCGCGGCCAAATCGCCGATGCCGTAGCCGTTCACGGAAAATCCAAACGCGATTTCCGCAGAAACTTTGTTGCCCTCGGTAACGGCGACCTGGCGCATGTTGTCTCCAAAGCGGGCAAACTTTGCGCCCTGCCAGTCGTGCCAGGCCCGCGCCGCGCGCATCCACGCGCCGAGCGCCGCCATGACATCCTTGTCTTGCCAGTGGCCGACGATGATTTTGCGGTCGAGCCGCAGCCGCGCGCCGATGAAGCCAAACTCGCGGTCGCCATGGGCGGCCTGGTTCAGGTTCATGAAGTCCATGTCGATCTCGCTCCATGGCAAGTCGCGGTTGAACTGCGTGTGCAGGTGCGCGAGCGGCTTGCGCAAATTTTTCAGGCCGTTGATCCACATCTTCGCCGGCGAAAACGTGTGCATCCAGGCCACGAGTCCCACGCAGTTCGGCGCGACATTCGCCTCGTCCATGATTTGCGTGATCTCGTGCGGGCGCGTCAGCACCGGCTTGAGAACGACCTTTAGCGGCAGCCCCCCGGAATTATTCAGCGACCGCGCGATGACCTGCGCGTTTTGGGCGACTTTTTTCAGCGCCGCTTCGCCGTAGAGATGCTGGCTTCCAACCAGGAACCAGACTTCGAGATTTTTGGGGAGGAGGATCATGGGTAAATTTATTTCGCTGCGTTATCTTTGATTTCCAGCAAATCCTTCATCATGCGGCTGAGGTTCACATTGCGCACGCCGCCGAGGTTGTCGTACAGCTTCATGTAAAGTTTGTAGAGCTTGTTGTACACAGTTTTGTCGGCGCGGCGTGGTTTATATACGACGTCCTTCCAGCCGGTCATGGCTTTTTGCGCGGTGGCAAAGTCGGGATGCGCGCCAGCCACAACGGATGCCGCAACCGCCGAACCGAGCGCACAGGCCTGCGCCGAGCGCGCCACGCGCATCTCGCGTCCGGTGGCGTCAGCATAAATTTGCATCAGCAGCGGATTTTTTTCTGCGATGCCGCCTGCACACACCACTGTCTTCACTGGTACGCCGTATTCTTCAATGCGCTCAAGAATCGCTCGTGCACCGAACGCAGTCGCCTCAATGAGCGCGCGGTAAATTTCCGCGCGCGTGGTGTGCAAAGTCTGGCCGAGAATGAGTCCTGTCAGGCGCTGGTCGACGAGGATCGTGCGATTGCCGTTATTCCAATCGAGTGCGAGTAGTCCGCTTTGGCCGGGTCGCAATTGGGATGCCTCCGCGGTAAATTGTTCGTGCAGCGCGGCGTCGCCCTGACACACGACTTCGACCCACCATTTGAAAATATCGCCGACGGCCGATTGCCCGGCTTCGATGCCATAAAAGCCCGGCAAAATCGCGCCTTTGACTATGCCGCAAATGCCCGGAATGTCCGCGACGGTTTTTTGTGCCGACACGACTGCACAATCGCACGTCGAAGTGCCAATGACTTTGACAAGTACGCCTTCTTCCACCGCGCAGCCAATGGCGCCGTAGTGGACGTCGAATTCCCCGATGGCAATCGCAATACCTTCGCGCAGGCCGAGTCGCCGCGCCCATTCCGCACACAAGGTGCCTGCGGGGGTCGAGGCGTCGTAAGCTTTGTCGTACAATCGGTCGCGCAGATCAGCGAGTTTGGGGCTAAGCGCGCTCAGAAATTCTTTGTCCGGCAAGCCGCCCCAGTCCTCGGCGTACATGGCCTTGTGTCCGGCGGCGCACACGCCGCGCTTCACGGCCTTCGGGTCGCGCACACCCGCTAGCACCGCCGGTACCCAGTCGCACAGTTCTACCCACGAATACGCAGCGTCGAAAACTTCGGGCGAAGTATTCAGGCAGTGCAAAATTTTGCTCCACCACCACTCGGAAGAATACGTATTGCCGCATTTGGCGACGTATTGCGGACGCAGCGCACGCGACTTTTCGGTAATGAGCGCCGCTTCCGCATGGCCGGTGTGATCTTTCCATAGCCAGCATTGCGCGGCGAGCGTATCTTGAAAGCGTGAATCGAGCGCCAGAGCCTGATTGTTTTTGTCGACGGGCAATGGACTGGAACCGGTCGAGTCCACGCCGATGCCGACAATTTGATCAGGGTGAAATCCGAGGTCGGCTTGCCTCGCGGCAGCTAAGGCACCCTGTACCGCACGTTCAGCGCCAACGAGATAATCACCCGGATGCTGGCGGGCGAGGTTGTGGTCGCGGTCGTCGAGCAGCACGCCTTGGTGTCCGCTGGGGTAATCGACGACGCAGGAGCCGATTTCGCGGCCATTGGCGCAATCGACGATGAGTGCGCGAACCGAGTTGGTGCCATAGTCCAGACCGAGGGTAACAGCCATGAGCCACGATAGACACCCGGCGGCATACCCGTCAAATCCGGGTTTTGTCGTTCCGACTTATTATCAATTGCCCGCCGGTGCGCCGCCATTGCCACCGCGTCCACCAAATGGATTGCCACCGCCACCTTGCCCGCCGAAAGGATTACCACCTCCACCTCCTTGCCCACCCAACCCGCCTCCCAGACCGCGCCCGCTGATCAGCATATTTTCCATAATCGTTTGGACCGCATTGCCGCCGCCCATGACGTTGTTGAATTGGCCGATGCGTTGCACCATTTGCGGTGGGATGCTCGACAGCATTTGTTTTTGCTGGTCGGTCAACGCGGTGCTGGTGCTGATGTAAGCGTTAAAGCCTGCCTGATCTTGCTGCATCCACTGCAAGGCCACGCCGATGGTCGCGCCGGTGCGCGTTTGGTCGTCAGTGATAGTCCCGGCCCATTGCATGGCCCCTTGTGGGTCTTCCGAACTGGAGCGCATTGCAAAAATGGCGACCGAACTATCCTTCGCGGGCGAGGCCGGTTGTTGATTGAGAAACTGGCCGGGGCCGTCGAGGTCGTAGCTGGCCCAGCTTTGAATGGCTGTGGCCAGGAGTTGTCCATTGGCCGCGGGGTTATTGGGGTCGGTATTTTGCAAATCTGTCTGCGCAGCCCAGGTGGCCGCGGCCGCGGGGTCGTTGGCGGCCCAAGTTTTGGCCACTTGTAAACTTGCGCTGGCCTTCAACGCGGGGTCGCCATTCAAAGTGGTGAGCCAGGTTGCCGCATCTTGCGGGGAAGATTCCGCCCATTTCTGGGCGAGTTGCGAATAGGCGTCTGTCCGTGTTTGCCCGGCTGGCAACTGATTGAATAAATCCGCGGCTTGCGAATATTGGCCTTGGCCCGTCAAAGTATCGGCCAGCGCCTGGGTGGCGGCGCTTTTCATCTGGCGGTCCTGCGGGTTGGTGTCACTCAGGGCATTGATGGCGACGAGCGCCCCAGCCGGATCGGTGGCGGCATAACCGGCGATGGCGGCGGCGAAACGTTGCTGATTGGCGCTGGCGGACGCCGTGCCTGGATTGTCTTTAATCCATTGCAGGGCCGCCTTTGGGTCTTTGGCCGCCATCGCCTTCAGGGCCGCGTCCACGCCGCCCTCGCGCAGGCGGGGTACGTTGATATCGCCCATGCCGGACAAAAATCCCTGCGGGTCGCGGTCCGCCCAAGTATTGTAAAGTGCGCCCAGTAAATCGTTACGCCGCAGGTTCGCGGGTTGGTCTTTCAAGCCTTTGAGTGCCGTCGCCATTTCTTCGGGAGTCAGATTCTTCGCCCATGCCGCGAGCGCATCGGCATTCATTTTGTCCTTCGACTTGAGCAGGTCCTGCCACGTTTTAGCGTCAATGGACTGGCTGTCGCCGAGCAAGGTATGGACTACGTTGATGGCAGCCGGCGCTTTGGCTGCGGTGCTCTTGGTTGTGCTTTTCGCGCCACCATTTTGTCCATACCAGAAGCCTCCCGCCGCACTGGCGGCACAGGCAATGAGTATGGCCAAAAACTTAATCGGAAATTTTCTCATAGAAACCAATCTACCTCAAAAACTCGACCGACTCAAACCAATCCGCAAGGGTGTTTTGGCTGCTATTTAATTGCTGGGCTCGTTAAGCGGCGTGGTCGTTATCGTCGAATTTGTACTGTTGCGCGCGCCAACCAGGCCGCGGCCATTCAGGATGGAGTTTTCCAGCATCGTTTGCACGGCCTCGCCCCCGCCCATCACTGTATTCAGTTGGTTCAGGCTTTGCGCCGCCTGCGCGGGAATGGTGGAGATCATTTGCTTTTGTTCGTCATTCAGCGTGCCGGGAGAGGCGAGGAATTGATTAAAGCCCGCCTGGTCCTCCTGCATCCACAGCAGGGAGAGGCCAACGGTGAGCCCATTGCGCATTTGCGGATCAGAAATCGTGCTGACCCATTGAAACGCGCCTTGCGGGTCTTCCTGCGAGGCCCGCAGCGCAAAAATGGCCACCGCCGGATCCTTCGTCGGTGAAGACGGCAGCAGGTTCAAAAATTGTCCGGCCGAATCGAGATCATAAGTCGTCCAGGTGCGAATCGTCGTGGCGAGCAGTGTGCTGCCTGGTTCGCCTTCCGAAATGCCAGCAGCAGTGTCCGCCGCATCGATTTTGGCCGCCCACGTTGCAGCGGAGGCCGGGTCGGTCATAGCCCAACCTTTGGCAACTTCGGTGCCCATGGCTTCTTTCAAAGAAGGGTCATTATTTAAGCCTTCGACCCAACTGGCGGCATCGTTGGGGGAGAGCGCCGTCCAGCGCTGGGCCAGTTCTGCGTAGGCGTCGTTGCGCGTTTGGCCGGAAGGCAGTTCATTAAAAAACGTGGCTGCCTGGGTAAATTGGCCCTGGTCGGCCAGTGCATCGGCCAGCGCCTTGGTCGCCGCGCTTTTAAGCAAACGGTCGCGGGGGTTGTTATCGGACAGCGCGCTCACCGTCGCTAGTGCCCCGGCCGGGTCGGTACTGGCAAAGCCCGCCACGGCGGCGGCAAAGCGTTCGTCACCCGCCGACGTCGAGGCCGTTCCGGGATTGTCCTTGATCCACTGCAAGGCGGCCTTCGGGTCTTGGGCAGCCCAGGTTTTCAGCGCGGTATCAATCCCCAACTCGCGCAGACGCGGAACGGCGATGTTGGTGGTGTCGGACAGGAACCCTTTGGGGTCGCGCTCCGCCGCGGCATTGTACAGCGCACCGAGCAAATCATTCCGGCGCGCATTGGCGGGTTGGGCCCGGAGGGCCTTGATTATTTCCGCTGCGGCCCCCGGGTCGAGGCTGCGCGCCCAGGCCGTCAGCAGGCTGGGTTCGAGCGGGTCGGTGGTTTTCAGCAAAGTTTGCCAGTCGACCGATTGGCCGTCTTCTCCCAACTCCAACAGGGCGCGAAAACCATGCGCCACGCCGGCATGAACCGCCGCGCCGCCGCCAAGGTTGCCGCCGGGTTTGCCTTGGCCCAGGTGGTAACCGCTTCCAAAAGCGACCACGCCGATGATGGCGGCTAGCAGCGTGAAGATAAGATATTTCATGACGGAGGAATGAGGGAAGGTTTGTTTTACGCCAGGCCGGGGCCAGCCAACCCATCCCACAAAAATCCGCCGGAGCGAGGCAAATTCTGCCGCCACTATAATCGCAAATCGCGCGCAGGTCTAGTGATTGTTTTCAGGAACGGTGTTATTTGCGCTTTCGTAGCGCGGGCGGGAAATGGCTTCCAAAGAAATGCCCCAGCCCGGTAGGGCGAAAGAAAATAGCCCAGCGTTTTCAACGCTGGGAATCCGAATGAGAAAAGAAGCAAGTCCCAGAGGGACGAAAGATAACCGGGCGGCTTCTTTCGTCCCTCTGGGACTCTGCTTTTCTTGAACCGACCACCCACCGCTAAAGCGGTGGGCTATTTTCGGTCGTCCCTGCGGGACTTGACTGGCCGTCGTCAGGAATCGCCCGTGAAACAACTGCGGCGGTTAATACCGTTTTTGATGGTCGAATTTCTTAAAACGGGCGCTCCCAAAGCGGGAACCACCAAACTGTCCAGGTGCGAAATTCGGCATGAATGGGTTCCAGGGGCGTTGGGCCGGTGAAGAACAAATTTAGCTCCCACGTGCCATTCCCGATCTCAACGCGATTGTTATTTTTCCGTGACGGGTCATGCAAATAAATGAGCTTTCGCATCCAGGAGGTAGGATTCCTCTTAACATATTCGTCATAATAATCATCACTGGGTTGAATGCTGAGTTTATAGCGATTGCCCGAAGGTGAAACCGCAAACGAACGACCCTCATCAATTTTTGGCTGTTGACTGGGGTCCGACGTATTCGTGAGCACATCGACTAATATGTCATGATAACCAGGCAGAACCCTTATTCCTCCACCAGCCAACAATTCATGCTGCTGTAAGGGCACGCAGCCGATGAGCAGCAAAAGAAGCGGCATTACGCCGATGAGCATTAAACGCTGAATTATATTCCGCTTCAAATAATAAAAGCTGGTCTTAAAATTGAGTAGCTTTTTCACGATGATCATTCGAAAGATTGCTTTTCGAAGTTGTCGGGGTTGGAGGTTAGGCGAGATACGCAGTTCGGCTTATATCCTGAATGCAAACCGCTTGATTTGGTCCGGCGTAACTCCCTGTTCTTTCGCCCAGGTGGTCGAACACAGCATTTGCTTTTTCGTCTTCAGCCAATACGGCAGACAGATAATGAAAGTGGTGACTAAAATGGCCGAAATAACTACGACAAGGGGGTTCTCGTGGTGAAGGATGAGATTCGTCAGCGGAATCGCAAAAGTGCCGCCAACCCATAGGCCATAGCGAAGCGCAAACCATTCCATTTTACTTTTTTCGGCATCCGTCATGTGCGCATGAATCTCGCGCACCAGAGGCGTGGAGAAGGGCCACAAACGGGGCGGGGCTTTGCTCTTCGCCTTTACTAGCCAACGACCGGCGACGCGCCAGAGAAAGAGATACTCAAGCGCCATGAAAAATAACAGGCACATCACAGCCCAGGCCGCCACGGTATTCAGCCAGGCGTAGGGATAGAGCTGGGTCGTTACTCCATACACGATGGGTAGGAGCATTAATTCGAAAAACATCGAAATCACCAAAAATGGCATGAAAAACCATAAACACGTCGACAAATGAGCCGCCCACAGCGCCCGGCGGCCAGCCGTCTTCTTCCAAAACAAAACATTGAGGAAAATCAGAAATAATCCATTGAGGATTACCGTCGCACCCCAGATTTTCGTCTCCGACATGGCCATTAAGCTAGTCCCGAAAAGTCCGGAAGGCAAGGAACGGTATAAGGGCTTGGTTCCCTCGTCCTGTTAGAATGAAAGGGGAAACGAATTCTAAACTTGTGTGCCAACCGTTACGGCCCGGCCTTCGCCGGCTGGCTGATATCGCGGTAAGGCAGCCGATTTTGGAATAGCGCCAAATGGCTGCGCAAACTATTGGCCAGGTCCGTGGCCTTGACCGCTTCCGCGTTTTTGACGGCCTGATCTTCCAAGGCAATCGCCTGCGAAAATTCCCCGTTTTCCGCCAGCGCGCAGGCCAGGGCGTCCGTGATATTCACATGCTGGCCTTGGTCGATTTCATGGGCTTGCCGCGCGAGCGCGAGCGCCTCTTTGCCGTTGCGCAGGGAATCATCGGGCGAAGTGGCCAGCAGCCACGCCAGGCGGCCCAAGATGGCCGGGGACGCAGGATCGGCGCTCAACGCCTCGCGCAGGAGCGCCGCTGCATGGCCCGGCCGCCCGGCGTCTTTTTCCATCGCGGAATATTCCTGCAAAAACCGGAGGCGCCAATTTAGGTTGAACAGGGAGTTGACGTACGGCCACAACCCGGGCCGTTGTTCCAGCAATCCCGCCTTGGTTGACAGCGAAAGCAGCGCGTACAGCGATTCCTGCCGCAACTGGCGCAGGCTGTTGGCGTCCGCCTCATGCAACGCGAGGGAAATTTGTTTTTGGAAGTTGTCGTGGTCATTCACCGCATCAAAAATAGCCGCGAGGTGGAGCCGGTCGTCCAACTCCATGGGCTTGTCGATGGCAGCCATCGAGCGCAAATGCTGGGCAATGGCGTTAAATTGGTTCTGTTGACCGGAAGCCAGTACCGCCCATGCGCCGGCGACCAGGGCCGGCACATTCTCCGGTTCCCGTTTCAAGGCTTCATTGATCAATTGGACGGCGAAAGGTAAATTTCCCTGGCTCTGGTGCCATTGCGCCAGTCGGACAAAAGCTTCGCTCACGCTCTGGTTGGGGACGATTTTATAAATGATGAGCGCATTGTTTTTGGCCGGGCCAATTTGTGGCAACGGGCAATCCACGGGTCGCAACCATTGCGGTAAAACCCCATGGCTGGTCAATTGCCAGGCAAATGCATCATCCGGCACGGGATCGCTTTTGCGCAAGTTACGCGACAGCCGGGCGTATTCCGCCGGGCTGTCCACCCAGGGCAGAATGACCAAATATTTGGCATGCAACTTTTGCAACAGGTCGAAGGCTTGCCGCGGATTGGAGGCGCCGTAGATATCTGCATTCATTTGCAGCCCCGATAAATTCTCCCAGTAACAAGTTCCCAGCCCCTGAAATCCTCCCCAGTAGATTAACCAAGTGGTACTGGTCGAGCCGCTGATGACAACCGTCGGTTCGTTGCCAACGCGTGCGCGCAATTGCTGGGCGATATCCCGTGAAATGACCTCCACTGAGTCCACACCGTTGACCGGTTCGGTCCAATTGTTTTGCACCCAGCGCGATAGGATGGAAACGGGATTGGGCAGCAACATCCAGGTGAGGAAAATCGCCGCTAAAATTTTGAATGGCCGGGAGACCAAAAGCTTTTCATCGAGGCTGACCACTTTCACCACGCCCACCAGCGCCGCCAGCCAAAGACTGTAGTTGATTTCCACCCAGCGGATTTGCCAGGCGGAAAAAATAAAGGTAAGCACCCCCGGCAGGAGTCCCAGCATCAGCAGCGCCCTTACTGGTCGAGGAACCCCAACCCGCCAAGACCAGACCGCCATGGGGATGGCCAGCAAAATCACCGGATTCATCATCGTGAACATATTCCCGAGGGATTGGCTCTTCAAAAACGTCCACATGGTGAAGAATTCAGTGATGTAATCCACGTGAAATACCCAGAGAAAGCGGTTGAAGACCCAAAAATATTGATCCGAAAAAAGATACCACAACGCAGGCACGGTCAATACGGCGATGGCGCTGAGCGCCAGCGCTGCCCAATCACTGGTTTTTGCCACCAGTTGGCCGCCGCTCCACCAACGGCTGAGGCGGCACAGCAGTTCTCCGCCTCCGGCCCAGGCTAGAGCATAGAGCGGGTGGTTGACTTCGAGCCGCATCCCCATGTGTGACGGGAAATACTCCAAAAGATAGAAAGCCAAACTGGTCACCGCCCCGGCAAATCCCCAAACGCGCCAGAGGGTCGGATCGGGTTTCGCCGGGTCGTTTTTGGACGCGCCCCGCCCCAATAATCCGGTCGCCAATAACGCACCCAGACCAACGCCGGCCAGCACTGGCACTTCTGAAACCATGCTAATCCACAACCCGCAGCCACCCACGATGCCTGAGGCGATGAACCAACGTCGTGCTTGGGCGCGATCCGGCAGCCAGGCTTGCAAGGCTGTGTTGCGGTCAGGATCACCGGATTTTATCCAGCCCGCGCCGCCTCCCAGGAGAAATAACAAGGTCAACATGCCGCTAAGCGCCGCCAGTCCATGATGATCGGTGCGACCTTCGATGAACGATTCATAGACTGGATAAATGGCGATGGCACCAAAGGACAGCAGTGCGGCCGAACCCGCGCCAAAGCGGCGGGCTACCGCCGGGCTAACCGCAATGAGCAGCAGCACAAACAGCAACGTATTGGCAAAGGGCACCACCTGTTCCACCGCCAGCGGCAGGGGCGTGGCGGTGTAGAAGTGATCCACTTCCGCCAGCACGGCCAGCCACCAGCGAAAAAGCGAACTCCAATGGACTTCCCGGCCATCTGGTACGTTGTCATAATCGACATGACGAATGCGCAGGCCGCCGCCCGCGAGCATTTGCTGCGTCTGCATCACCCAGTGGTAGCCATCCATGCCGATATAAGGCAGCACCAGGTCGTGTTGCCCGGCCACATAACCGCTGGGTGAGGTGGCGTCTGTAATCGGAGGTTGGTCCAGGTGATGATCGGTTAGTTCCCAAGTTGTGCGTAAATGCACCACCGTGTCGATGGCGACAATGGCCACCATGGCCAGCAAGGCTGCCACCCAGTAATGCGCTAGCACAAATGCCCGCCAGCCTTGTCCCGGATTTTTCATATATGGTCTGGATTAGTTATGAAAAGGAAGGTTGTTGCGGAAAAGCGTGAGATGAAGTTCGCATTCGGCGGCCAGGCTTGATTGCTTGGCGGCGGTCGCGCCCGTCACAGCTTGTTGTTCGGCCGCTTGGGCCAGGCCGTATTCTCCTGCTTCAGCATAGGCACAGGCCAGCGTGTCGTTGATCTCAGGGTGCTGATTCTTATCCAGTTCATGCGCCCGCAGGGCCAGGGCCACCGCTTCCCGTCCATTGCGCAGGCCGGCCTCATGGGCGGTGGCCAATATTTTTGCGAGCTCATTCAATGTGAATAGATCATCCGGATAGTTTATGGTCATCTGGCGCAACAGAATGAGCGCTGCCGGCCAGTTTTGCTGGGCTTCGTCCAGTCGCACTGTATCTTGCATTTCCTGCCAGCGAGCGCGTTCCGGCAGCAAGTTGAGGACGAACGAGCGCAGCCCTGGCCGGGTTTTGAGGAGGTTTAACTGCCGGGCCAGTTGGAGCAAGTGGTAAAGCTGTTCTGGCCCGGTGCGGCGAAGGCTATGGGCATCAGCTTGTCGCACACATTCGGAAATTTGTTGAACGGCGTCATTTTCGTCCTTGTCTGCGATAAGCAACATCGCCAAGTCGATGCGTTCCTCCAACTCCAACGAATCGGCTTCGGTCAAATGTTGGCGGATGGCTTGCAAGAGAACTGCCGATTCTTCCTGGCGTCCAAGGGCCTGGACCACCCGTGCGCCGCAAATCATCGCAGGCAGGTAATTGGGATGGATTTGCAAAGCGTTGCGCAGAGTTCCATACGCGGTCTCCGGGCTGCCCATCGCCAATTGCCATTCAGCCACGTGGACGAGGGACTCCTCCGCCGATTGTTGCGGCACCACTTCCAGGAGAAGGACCGATTGGCCGCGAAGGATTTTGTCTTGCGGCATGGGATAATAAATGGGTCGCAGCCACTGCGGGATTTGATGGCCCTCCACTACGTTATAGAGGAAGGCATTGTGCAGAATGGGTTTTTCCGCCTCGGTTTCCGCCGGGGTGGTGGGCTTGTGCATACCATGGGCCAGCCGCGCATATTCCTTGTAGAACGGATCCCAGGAGTAAATGGCAATGAGGTTGACCCCGCGGGCCTGGATAAGCTTCAGGGCCTGCTGGTTACTGGGGGCGGCATAGATATCCATCGTATTTTTCAGTCCCGCCAGATTTTCCCAGTAAAGGGTGCCCAACCCCTTGAATCCGCCCCAATATATCATCCAGGTGGTGGTGGTGGGTCCGCTGACGACTACCCCTTGTTCACTGCCCATGCGGGCCCGTAGCCGTTGGGATACATCCCGAGTAACGGACTCCATGATTTCCACATCGGACACGGGTGCAGTCCATTTATATTGGACCCAGCCATAGATCATCAAACCCGGTGCAGGCAAGAACACGCAGGCGAGAAAGATCAAAGACGAAAAACAGCGATAGGCGACTGCGCGATAAGCCGCCCGCGACGCGAGAGCGATTATCGCAGAAGTGAAAATTTGCAGCAAAAAAATTGGTCGGAGCAACAATTCCCAATGAAGCAGTTTTTCCTTAAACCAGCGCACGACTTTGGGTGGTAAATGGACGTAGCCGGCATGCAGATTCAAAGCCACCACCACCCCGATCAACGCCGCCAGCCACAGGGCGTAGCCAATTTCCATCCAACGCATTTCACGCGCAGACAGGGCCAGGGTGGCCAGTCCCGGGGGCAATCCCAGGAGCAGGAGCGCCTTGGCGGGCCGGGGAAATTCCTTCCGGGGCGACCAGAAGGCGAGCAGCGCCGTAATAATTATCGCCGGCACGGCCATGGCGGGCAAAAAATAGGCGTCCAAATTTTGGATGGTTTGGTCGCTCAGGTAAAAATCATAAACCGGCAGCGCAAGGGCCAGCCAGTACCACGGGGGTTGGCGCAAAGCCAGGATGGCCGCAAAGGCCAAGGTGCCTATTTCGATCCACCAAAACAAGGCATCGAAAGGAATGACGCCGGTATGATGCCAGATCCAGCAGTTGTACAAGGGTGAGCCAATAACCCAGGCGCAAGACAGCAATAGGACAAGCAGGCGCAATTCCTTCCAGCACCAGACCACCATCGGAATGGCCAATAAGAACAAGGGGTTTACCACCGAGGGAAGGAAAAGCTGGGTGGCTGGGGATAATAGCGACGCCAGGTAAGCACCCAGACTTTTGAATTCTGCGATGTAGTCTTCATGGAAAGTAAACAAAAAGCGATCCAGCACCCAAAATACCTGGTCGGAATAAAAATACATGTAAAGGGGCATCCCAATTACCACTGCCGCACTCGCTGCGATCAATATCCACCCGAACTTGTTTTCCGCCAGTTTGCCACCGTTCCACCATTGACTCAGACGACAAAGCAGTTCTCCTCCACAAGCCCATGCAAGGGCATACAGCGGATGGTTTACCTCAAGCCGCAGGCCGAAATTAGAAGGAAAATACTCCAGCAAGTAGAAGAAAACGCTCGCGGTCGCGCCGGTGATGCCCCAGACGCGCCACAACGTCGGGTCGGGTTTGGCCAGGTCGCTTTTTTCCACTGTGCGGCCCAGCAAGCCGGTGGCCAGTAGCGCCCCCAGGCCGACTTCCACCAGCACCGGTGCTTCCGCCGCCGTGTTAAACCACAATCCCATGCCCCCCGTAATGGCCGAAGCCATGAACCAGCGGCGAGCCTTTGCGCGATCCGGCAGCCAGGCGCGTAAGGCCACGTTTGTCGAATCGCCTTCCTCGCCCTCGGTTTTTACCCAGCCAGCTCCGCCCGCAAGCAGGAAAAGTAAAGTCAGCAGCCCACTCAATGCGGCCAGCCCATGGTGATCGCTTTTGCCCTCGGAAAAAGTTTCATAGAGCGGTCCGATGGCCACCATGCCAATTGCCAACAATGCCGCCGCTCCGGCGCCCAGCCTTTTCGCAATCACCGGTGTTATTGCAATCAACAACAAGACGATGAGCAGCGTTGGTGCAAACGGCATGACATCTTCCACTGCCACCGGCAGCGGTACGGCCCCGTAGGCATGTTCCACCCAAGCGAGCAGCGCCACCCACCAACGAAACGACGAACTCCAGTGCATCTCGCGTCCTTTGGGGCCGTTGTCGTAATTGTCATAATCCACATGCCGGATGCGGGGGGTGCCCTCGGCAAACATCTGCTGGGTCTGCATCACCCAGTGGTAGCCGTCCATGCCCACGTAGGGGAAGACGGCGTCGCGCTGGCCATAGGCGTAACCTGTAGGCGACGAATTGTCCGGCGCCGGGGGGTTATAAATATGTTGCTGGCTGACGCTGTAGGTGGTCTTCAGGTGAATGACGGTGTCGATGGCCACCAAAATGACCATGACCGCCAAGGCTGAAATCCACAACCAGCGCCGCCTGGGGTTTGGCCAAGCGTCCATGAGAGCGGAGTATTACTAGGCTATTCCAGTCAAAGCGCAACGTTTCCTATTTCAATAATTTGGCCAGAGGTTCCTGGATGGCATCCGCCCAGATTTGGTAACCCTTGGCCGAAGGGTGCAGGTGGTCGGGCTGGAAGGCGTCGGGGAGGAGGTTGCCATCCGCATCCGTGAAGTTTTTGGTTAGGTCGAGAAAGAAAACATTTTTCTGGTCATCGAGTTTGGCCAGCTCTTTGTTCACTTGCGGGATTTGTGACTTGGCCAGATCGTCGTCATTGCGCGGGAATATCGCCAGGAAAAGAATTTTGGCGGTAGGAAAATCCTTGCGCAGTTCCTTGACCACCGTCGTCACGCCCTCAACGGTTTCCGGAACCGTATTGCGCACCCCTTGGGCGGGGTTCTGGCGGTTGAGCACTCCCGTATTATTGGTGCCAATCATCAGCACGATGGCTTTTGGGGAAAACCCCTGGCCTTCCCCGTTTTGCAACCGCCAGAGCACATTCTGGGTTCGGTCGGCGTTGTAGCCGAAATCAGCCGCCTTCAGCGGCGCAAAATATTTATCCCACACTTCTTTGCCCCTTTGCTGGGGGCTCGAAACGCCAATCCAGAAATCGGTAATCGAATCGCCGACAAACAGCACGTCGATGTCGCCCTTTTTTGCTTGTTCGACCAAACGTTGGTGTACCGTCTGGTAATTGGCGCCGCGTTGCGGAGCGGACACGATGGCTGTGTTGACCTTGGGTGCGTCAGCGGAAGTTGCAGAAGTTGTGGCGGGGGTGGCAGCGGGGGTTGTGGTCGTGGCGGCTGGTGCCGGAGTGGTCGGCGCTGCTGGTGTGGAAGCTGCACTTGGGGCCGGGGCGTCGGCCGCTGGCAGGCGGGCGCTGCTGGTTAAAGCCAAGGTCAGCAGCAAAAAAGACGATTTTTTGAATCGAGTCGGGCAGGGGGAGTTCATGGGGGGTGAATAATAAATCAAGCCCTCCGCGAAATTAGCAGAAGGCCCCGGGCAGGATGGTTATCATCAACAATTTCAGGGCGTTATGTCAATCCAGCCAACTCGGAGGCGGAACTTCAGTCGATCTGTGACAATTATGTCTCTAGAGTTTTTTTGTCACATTTTGCCTTTGACCGTGTCTGGTTATAAACAACGAAAGCATTTATATTAGACAACCCCCGGAGGGCCAAGGCATAATGCGCTCGTCAACCCAACCCATTTTATGAACAAGCCAGTTGTATTCATTGCCGGTATTTTTGTTGGCGCGGCCTTGCTGGTCAGCGCCCGCACCTTGATCGTTAACGACACCCCGTCAGTGGATCGCGTTTCGGCGGATCCCGCCGTGCTCAAGTCGGCCCAAAAGGTCCTCGATCAGGACAAAGCCCTCAAAACCGAGCTCGACCAACGGGAAGCCTATGTTGAAAAGGCGGAAAACAAGCTGGGCATGGCCAGTTCGCCCGGGGCGGATACCGCCGCCGCCAAAGCCAAAGCGGACAAAGCCAATGTGGTGTCGAACTTGATTAGCAATGTCATGAAGCAGCAGATGGATATGAAGATGGCCTCCTTGAAAAGCCGCCTCAATTTGAGTCCGGATCAGGAAAAAGCCATCCAAGCGGTCTTGGACAAGCAGGGTGAACTCGCGCAGTCCATGGCGCAAAAGATGATGGACGGTGCCTCCCAGGATGATTTGAAAAAAGCGGCGAAAGACCAAGGACTGGATGATTCACTCAATCTCGACAAACAGCTTCAAGGCATTCTCACGCCAGATCAGCTGGCGACCTATGGCCAGATGCAAGCCGACGACAAGAAAAACCAGGCCGAGACCATGGCCAATCTGCAATTGTCCTCCATCCAGAGCACACTCCAACTTTCCGACGACCAGAAGGACAAGGTGTTTAACGCCCTCTTGCAGGCCGGCCCCGGCAGTTCTGACGACGCCAAAAAGGCTGCGCTCCAGCCGTTGCTGACGCCCGCACAATTTGACGCCTATAGCAAACAACTTGATACCCAGGCGGAGATGGTCAAGTCGTTCACGATGGGCAATTCCGACAATAACGCGGATGCCTCCACGCCCGCTCCCGCTGCGCAATAACCATAATTTTCAAAATCAAGCTCTGCCATGAATAAAATTACTCTGTTTATCGCCGGAATTGTCGTTGGCGTCGCTTTGGCGCTCGGCGGTGTGGTCTATTTTGCCCAGCCCGAAGCCGCTTCGGCTTCTGCCAAACCCGGTATGCTCAAGGAGGCGGAATCTGCGCTCGCCCGCGATCAAGCCCGGGCGGCCGATTTGGCGCGGCGTGAAGCCGCTATTAAGGCGAAGCTGGCTGAACTTGGCTCCAAGGCGCCCGATCTCAATGCGCCGACGATGGCCGACCGCATGTCCACGATGATCAGCGCAGCGGTCAAACAGCAAATCGAGTCGAAAATGGGTGCCCTCAAGGCCCGGGTCAATTTAACGGACGACGAGGAAAAGGCCATTCGCGATATTTTGGGCAAAGAGGCCGACTACCAGTCAGGCCTGGGCCAAAAATTGCTGGCGGGCCAATTGTCCCAGGATGATTTGAAGCAGGCGGCGGCAGACAAAAAGGCCCGGGATGCCGCCGTGGACCAGCAAATTCAAGGGGTCCTCGCTCCGGCCCAGTATATCGACTACCAAAACGCCAAGAACGACGATAAAAAGAACCAGGCGCAAATGCAGGCCAACTCTGAAATGGCGCAAGTGCAGAGTTCATTGCAACTCACCGATGACCAAAAAGACAAAGTGTTTACCGCGCTCTATTCAGGTTTTGCCGCGCAGGCGGGGGTGGATGGCGTCAAGCAGCCGTATGACGATCTGGACATCGACGGGCAATTTGACGCCAAGAAGGCCGCGATGCAGGCCGTGCTCACCCCGGAACAGTTCGCCACCTACAGCAAATTCGTCGATTCGCAGAAACAAATGTACAAGGCCATCCTCGGCGGCGCCGCAGCACATTAATTACGTCGGTATTAAATCCCCCCGCTCGCGTCTTTTTTCATCTCGTCGAGATTGCTTTGGGCGTCGGTGTCGTCGGGATTGATTTTGAGAGCCCGACTAAAGGCGCCTTGCGCCTCATTTCGGCGATGCAGCGCCAGCAACGCGGTTCCGTAATTGTCCAGCAACGCCACGCTGTCCGGTTCCAATTTTAAGGCATCTTCCAGTGGTTTGATGGCTTTCGCGAATTCGTTCAAGTGTACCAGTGAGGTGCCATAGCCCACCAGCGCATCCCCGTAGCTGGGGTCGAGTTGCGCCGCCGTGCGGAACCGCCCCATCGCCGAGGCCATTTTCCCGAGGTCGATATAGGCGCAGGCAATATTATATTGTGACTGCACATGGTCGGGGTCGATTTGCGTGGCCAGACGGTATTCCGCCATGGCGCGGGGGAATTCTCCCAGTCGCGTGGCGCACAGGCCGAGGTTGCAGTGCGCGTCGGCATAGTCCGGATCGAGTTTAAGCGCGATAACCAGTTCGCTTTCGGCCCGTCGATAATCATCCGTGGCGATCAGCACGCAGGCCAGATTGTAGTGCGCCCGCACGCTGTCGGGCCGTTGTTGGGCGGTCACCGTCCACATCGTCAGTTCTGTGCGGTAATCGGCATTGCGGGAAAAAGTGGCGAAACTAAACATCACCGCCAGCAAGGCCCACAGGGCATAGCTGTTTTTCCCCTCCTTTTTATAAACCGCCAAAACCACCAGCGTGACAATGGCGATAAGCGGCAGGTACATCCGGTGTTCTGCTTCGGTTTGCGTGGTCAATGGCACAATGCTCGAACTCGGCGCTAGAATCACAAACACCCACGCCCCCGCCAAGCCGAGCACCGGTTTTTTCCACAGGGCGTAAATTGTGGCGGCCACCAACGTTGTCAGTAGAATCACCTGCCACCACACGTCGGAAATATGATGCACCACATCCGTGCCGTAATCGAGCACCAGCGGATGTGGCCAAAATGCCAGGCGCAAGTAGTGGATAATCGCCTCGCATTGCTTCAAGGCGTACGCCCACGGCGACATCCCCAGTCCAAATCCGACGGTTCCGCCG
>Ga0206856_10126_pt1 | contig 26448 bp, 26 predicted proteins | sample Alteio_BWOrgCont_48_FD_152630 | JGI IMG/M metagenome (GOLD analysis project Ga0206856, IMG submission 152630) | Enriched cells from forest soil in Barre Woods Harvard Forest LTER site, Petersham, Massachusetts, United States -... | ecosystem: Environmental > Terrestrial > Soil > Temperate forest >...
GCCGGGTGAAGACGTGAAGGTCAAAATTCCTGTGAGTAAAATCAGCAAACCTGAACCCGGTTCTGAATTTTGGTTGCGAGTGAGCATTCATACAACGACAGACGGCCCGTGGGTTAAAGCTGGATATGAAGTGGCGTGGCAGCAAATGCAACTTTCTGTAAAAGCCCCATCAATTTCTGAAACAAAACCTGCTGAAAAAACGTCAGTAAAATGTGTTCGTAGTGGCGATTCTCTGATCGTTGCTGGGACAAACTTTTCCATGACGTTTAGTGCTTCGGCTGGGACTTTGGTTTCCCTGGATTATGGCGGGCAGGAAATATTGGTGCAGAATGGAAGTGATTTGGCAGGGCCGGCTCTTCAGATGTATCGTGCGCCGACGGACAACGATAAAGGATTTGGCCATTGGCTGGCCGCCGACTGGAAAAGTGCCGGGCTGGATCAGGTGAAGCGCCGCGTGGATTCGTTTACGTTTAGCCAATTACATTCAGACGAGGTTCAGGTGCAAACTGTGGTAATCACTTTAGCACATGATGGTGGATATACGTTGAAGACGACGTGGACAGTTCATGGCAATGGCTCAATCACGATGAATAATCAATTTAAACCCTTTGGCCAGTTACCAGTTACGTTGCCGCGGATTGGAGTTGCGATGAACGTGGGCAGGCAGTTTGAGAATTTTCGATGGTATGGACGTGGTCCGTGGGAAAATTACGCCGACCGCAAGCAGAGCGCTGACATGGGCGTTTGGGCGAGCACCGTGAGCGACCAATACGTGCCGTATGTTCGCCCGCAGGAAACCGGCAACAAAGAAGACGTGCGCTGGCTCAGCCTGACGGATACTCAGGGCAGGGGACTTATGGTCAAAGATGAAGGAACTCCGATGGCGGCTTCTGCGCTTCATTTTACCGCGGCTGATTTGGCGGCAGTACGGCACAGCTACGAATTGAAGCCACGTCCGGAAATTGTTCTCTCATTGGATGCCCGGCAATGTGGTTTGGGAAACAGCAGTTGCGGACCTGGTGTGCTGGAACAATATGCCGTTCCGCCGAAAGACTATTTACTTAAACTCCAGTTTTCTCCGATATACATGAAATAACTCACCTATTTGCAAAATGAATACTATGAAAAATCCTGTGACAATGACCGCTGCCGTCTTTCTGGCTTTGAGCCTGCCGCTGTGTGCCGCCACGTTTAACGTGCGGGATTACGGCGCAACGGGTGATGGCAAAACGCTCGACACCGCTGCCATTCAGAAAACCATCGACGCTGCTTCTGCTGCCGGTGGTGGCACTGTGTTGATTCCGGCTGGAAAATTTTTGACCGGTCCATTTACTTTGGCCAGTAGTATAAATTTTCACCTCGAATCCAACGCTGTCGTTCTGATTGATAACGACATCAGCCGGTATCCCATCTTGAATAAGCGATATCAGGATGCGATCACCGTGGATGGCGCCCATGATCTCCAAATCACGGGCGAGGGAACAATTGATGGCCAGGGCGAGGCGTGGTGGAATGCCTTTCGGCAAAATCCATCCATGACGCACCGGCCTTATCTGATTCGATTGTCGCACTGCACAAATCTGACCGTGAGTGGTGTCAGTTTGCTAAATTCGCCGATGTTTCATCTCGCGCTCGCGAATTGCAAGGATGTGAAAGTGCAGGGCATCACTATTAAAGCACCTCAACACGCGCCCAATACGGATGGAATTGATCCTTCGGGATGGAATTTTCTTATCGCCGATTGCAACATTGATACCGGCGACGATGACATTGCCATTAAGCCCGCCAGCGGCCCAACGCCGGGCAATAGAAATTATATCATAAAAAATTGCACGTTCGGCCATGGCCATGGCATGTCTATTGGCGGTGGCTCGGCCAATGGCATTGATGGTTTGACGGTGGATAATTGCACGTTCAACCAAACGGACTATGGGATTCGCATCAAGACGCTACGCGGCAACGGTGGGCTGGTTCAAAATTGCACTTACGAGAATCTCAGGATGACTTCGATCAATAAATGCCCGATTAGCATCGTGGATTACTATCCCGAGAGCAAAGCGCCAAAAGACCCAGCCACAGAAGTTGCCAAACCTGTGGATGATCGTACGCCGATGTATCACAATATCATAATTCGTAATGTCACGGCGACGGATTGCCCAAATGCTGGTTTGATTTATGGTTTGCCGGAAGCTCCCATTGATGGACTGAACTTTATTAACGTGCATCTCTCCGCTGAAACAGGAATGAAAATCTATCACGCCAAAAATGTCAGTTTTACTGATTCGACCATCACCGCACAAAACGGTCCCCGGTTGATGACGTATGATGCTGAAGTCACTGGAATGAAATAGTTTATTTCGCCTTGGGTGCTTTTAAATCCTCCGACGTAGCCAGCGCAATCACTCTGCCCTGGTCACCGACGGCGCAGTAAAAGTGGTAAACTACGCCATTGTATTTCAGAACCCAGGGTTTGTGCGCGTAGGTTTTGTCGTAGGGTTCGCTGGGCTGGATGAGATTCGTGCCAGTCCATTTTGTCCAATGGACTAAATCATAAGAGCAGGCAAAGGTGTCAAATGCCTGCGGTTTCCAGCCGGCCCCAAAATAAAACATGACCCATACGTCCCCGATTTTCACGATTTGCGGGTCACCGCTCATGCCTCTCTTTTTTTCCTCGCCATTAACGACTACTGAATTAGTGCCATAGCGATGCCAGTTCACTATGTCTTTGGAGACGGCCATGCCGATTTGCTCGTAGCCGTTTTTATATTTTCCGTTGTAGTACATCACGAACGGCCAGCCGAGTGATTCGGATTCGTCATAGATAATCTGGCTTTTATAGAGCGTCTTGGTTTCGAAACTGCGTACGTCCGGTTGCTTTGGAGACAGTACGGGATTTTCCGGGAGCCGATGCCAGAAGTGCAGCCACGTCGGCCAGTGCGTCCAGGCGAGCCCAGTTGAGAGGGGATCGGTCTCATATCCCTGCTTCGCGCCGCCGATGTAAGACAGCCAGTATTTGTGTTGGAACTTCTCAAGTTCATGCGTTCCGTCCCAATGATAATCCGCCAGCGCAATGCCGCCATCAGACTGCCATGCGTCCCATCCGGTTTTAGTGAAGCCAAGAATTTTTCCCAATTTGGTCCAATGCACCAAATCATCGCTGCGTGCGAGGAATGTCTGGTACCCCACTTTGTTGGTGATGGCCACGTACATCATGTACCAGTGTTTGCCGTAACGAAAAACGCTGGGACAATCCACCATTTCGTCGCCGCCATCGCCCTTGAGAACGACGCCATATTTGTAGGGTGTTTTTACGTCGTCATAAATTTGCTGCATGGTCGTTTCATCTACCAGTCGGCCAGGCGGTATGGCAGGAATGACCGTACGATTTGTGTCAGAAGCTTTTGCAGCAAAGAGTCCACAGGGCAGGACCGCTACAAATAAAAGGGCGGTTAATATTTTCATGGCCTGATTTGCCGATCTTGTCAGTTCAAACGTTGTTTCAAATAGGCGTCCATCGTGCTTAAAATTTCCGGCACAAGGGTAACTTTATGGCCGCGAGGCTGTGGATCCATCATAAAAATTTCGTCATTGCCGAGTTCGGCAAGGTGTTTACGTAAGACAGTCATTTGAAACAGGGCATCAGGACTTTCGGAGCAATTGATGGTTAAGAATAATGGCACAGTTGGCTTCGCAAGATAATCCATCGCGCCTTCGCGACGCCAGAAATCGAGGTGATTAATACGATCGCCCCATGCCTGGTTGTAACGTGGAATCATATGATCATTCGGCAACAAATCCAGGTACGTAAATCTGCCCGACATAACAATCGCTCCTTGCACGTCGCTGTTGGCATTGGTGTTTTCACCGTGTCCTTCAAACTCGTTCATACCCATGGTCGTTACCAACATCAAAGCCATGCCACTGCCGCGCGAAAATCCCACAGGCACAATTTTGCCGGTGAAATCAAAATTAGTTCCTTCAGTCCGCAGGGTTCGGATAGCTGCTTTGATTTTCCAGGCGCAATCCGGTATAGGATCCAATCCTTTGTAGGGAGCGGGAACCGGATGGTCTGCCATGACCACGGCAAATCCTTCAATGGCTTCGCCATCTAAAATAGTATCGCTACAAATTCTAAGTGAATCGTTGCCCATGCGATTCAAATTATCGCAGGAAAATTCGACGACGGCTCCGACCGGTTTTGCGGGGTGCGACGGATAAATAATATCCATGGCCAATGTCCGTGTTGGATCTTTGTAAAACGTTACGTTGGGGAGCAGGCGGCTGCCAGAGGGGATAATGAAAACATGCGCCGGATCAATTTGGAGCCCGGGCAGGAATTCTTTTTTGCTCACTTCATTTCGAATTTCCAAAAGGTCATTATTGATAAACGGCACGCGCGCTTTTGTGCTGCCGGCGTAATCCAGCGTGACCACCAGATAACCTTCCTTTAGAAAATCATGGATGATAGCGTCGTCGCTATCTGTTCCCGCACGCGGCGCAGCCAAATTTTCTAGATAAATGATTACGGGTGATGGCGTATTCGTTTGAAAATCCTTCGGTTCCATCACATGCCTATTAAGGGCTTCTCCTGCAGCCATGCTCGACCATTTCGCATCTTCTGCTGGTGTCGTTTGTGCGGAGAGATAACCAACCGCAAATGCCAGAACAGCTATGACAAACAAATGGACTTTAAAATTTCTGTACATGTTAAATACGAACGTCCTATTGAGTGCCTAGATCACCGCTGAATACATAGTCTTTGCCGGCTTCGGATTTCAAGGTGACTTCGTGCCCGCCATACTGAAGAGCGCATGGTTTGCCCAATTTTGAATGAATCACGGCATGCGTCAATTTGCTTTTGTCCCACGTCATATCGACCACAAAACCATCCCGGGCGCATAAGCCCTTGACTGAACCGGTTGGCCATTCTTTCGGCAATGCTGGAAGCAAACTAATAATGCGTACATCTGAGTCATCTTGTTTTTTGGTCCATTGGCTTTGCAAAAGCATTTCGGCGATTCCTGCGGTGGCTCCAAAATTTCCATCAATTTGGAACGGTCCGCACAAATCGAACATATTAGGCAACGTCCTTCTGGCAAAAAGGCCGGTCAATTGTTGATAGGAATATTCGCCGTCGCCAGTGCGCGCCCAAAGCGGGATACGCCACGCATAGCTCCAGCCTGTGCTGCCAGGGCCACGCCATTTCAATAGCAATTTTGCCGCATCCCAAATTTTAGGATCCGCTGGAGAGATGTCAGCGCCCGGATACAGAGCCCACAACGGCGACATGTGGCGGTGATTATTGTTCGGCGTATCTACATCTTCCAGCCATTCCTGGAGTTGGCCGTATTTGCCGACCTGATTTGGCGGGAGCTGGTCGCGGATTTTTTTCAATTCTGATGCGAATTTTTTATCGGTCTGCAGGATGTCGGCAGCGGCAATGGTGTTATCCATGAGGGCGCGAATCAGTTGATTGTCCATCGTCGGGCCGTAACACTGGCCGCCCTGTTCGGGAGAAAATGAAGGTGAAGTGACCAGCCAGCCAGTCTTCGGGTCTTTGATGAGATAATCCATGAAGAACAAAGAGGCGCCCTTCATGTCCGGATAGGCCCTGGCGAGGAATTCTTTGTCGCCAGTGAAGAGATAATGTTCCCACAAATGATAACTCAGCCATGCGCCGCCAGTGGGCCATACTCCGTCTATGTTGTTGATTGGTGCCGTGCCGCGCCAGAGATCTGTGTTGTGGTCTACTACCCAACCCCGGCAATCATATTGTTCTTTGGCGGTACGACCGCCGCTGATAGCCAAATCATCAATCATGGCAAACAATGGCTCGGTGCATTCACTCAAATTACAAAGCTCAGCCGGCCAGTAATTCATTTCGCAATTAATATTCAGCGTCCATTTGCTTTCCCACGGCGGGGCCAATTCTGCATTCCAAAGACCCTGCAAATTGGCCGGTTGGCCGCCGGAACGGCTGCTTGAGATCAGCAGGTAACGTCCATATTCAAAATACAAGGCGGCGAGGGCTGGATCGTTGTCCAGGCCAGACTGTTTGACGTCCTTCATCCGTTCGTCAGTTGGTAAATCGGCGTGAGCGGTTCGGCGAAGATTTAATTTCACGCGACCGAACAACGCCTGGTAATCCGTCAGATGCGCAGCCAATAAAGCATCATAATTTTTGTTCGCTACATATGCCATGACCTCTGCGCATTTCTGATCGGGATCTGCGCTGATATCCTGAAAATTTTTAAAGCTCGTAGCTGCGCATAAAATGATAGTGGCATCATCGGCATTTTTTACGGTGATAGCATCGCCGTTTGTTGTGATTTCGCCACCCGTATTTACGATGCGCACCCGTGATTCAAAACGCAGCCCGTTTGTTTCCACCTGGCCGGTCAAAACCAGAGTATTATTTGTGATGATTGTCGTCTCTGAGTCGGTATGCGGACTGTCCATGGTTAATGAGAAATTGATTTGCCCGGGCTTGCTTGCCGAAAAATGCAGAACGATAACCTGGTCAGGATAGCTGGCAAAAGCTTCGCGCCGGCAGGTGACGTCGCCCGAGCGATATGTCACAGTGGCAATAGCGGTATTCAAGTTCAATTCGCGACGATAATCCGTCACATTCGTTAATCCTGTAAAATGGAAATGCAGATCGCCAAAGGGTTGGTAGGACTTCTGCCGCACGGGGTCGCTCAGGAAAGTTTTTCGGGTGATATCCTCAGCCTGCTTTGTTTCTCCTGCAAAAAGAAGTTTTTGGATTTCAGCCAGGTGTTCATGTGAGCCTGCGCGGACGTAATCGTGCGGATGACCTTTCCACAAAGTGTCTTCGTTAAACTGGATGCGCTCATCCGGTACGCCGCCAAAAACCATCGCTCCCATCCTGCCATTGCCAATGGGCAGGGCATCGGTCCATTGTTGCGCGGGTTGGCTATACCATAAGCATTCTGATGGTTTCGGTGCTGCCCATACGCCAGTAGAGCTTCCGGTGAAGGATAAACATAAAAACAATAGCGATAGATGCGCCTTCATGATCGGTTCATTTGGAACCCGCTTAGACAAAAGTATTTGTCTAAAATGCGGAATAAGAAAACTGATAATTAAATTGCTAAAAACGATATTCTAAAGCGCTTGTCAAAGACCTAAATGGTGAGCAAACAGCTTTTTCGATGTATCGACAGTAAAAGCGAATCGAATTTAAGCATCTTTCCGGCGAAGGCGTTCGGGATTGCGCGCGCGGCTCATGGCCGTGTCGTAAGTGATCAGGCATTTGCAGTAAAGGTCGTGCAGGCAATTGTCCATCAGGACCATCCCGTCCTTGCGCGAGGTCTGGATCGTATTTTCCATTTGATGAAGCTGGCCATCGCGAATCAAATTTCGCACGGCATTGTTGGAGATGAGCAATTCGTAGGCGAGCACACGGCGTGTCCGGTCCGCCGCCGGAAGCAGTTCCTGCGAAACGATTCCCTGCAGGGCGTTGGCCAGTTGCATGACGATTTGGCGCTGCACGTTGCCTTCAAAAACACCCACAATGCGTTCCAGCGCATGAGCAGTATTGGGTGAGTGCATCGTGGCGAGCACCAAATGGCCGGTTTCTGCCGCGGTGAGCGCGGTTAAAACCGCTTCGTGATCGCGCATTTCGCCAACGACAATGACATCCGGGTCTTGCCGCAATACATGGATCAGCGCGCGATTAAACGAACGCACGTCGCTCAGCACTTCCTGTTGCACGACAATAGCGCGTTTATTTTGATGGACGAATTCAATCGGGTCTTCAATGGTCACGATTTTACAGCGGCGCTCGCTGTTGATGAGGTCTACCAGATAATTGAGCGTGGTAGTTTTACCCGCGCCCGTCGGTCCGGTGATCAGGACCAATCCATTTGGGCGGCGCGCCAGTTCATCAATCTGTAGAGGCAATCCCAGTTCTTCGCGCTTGGCAATACGGTCGCCGCAAAAACGGAAACTCATTTCGGGATGTCCTTCGCGCATGTAAAACGTCACACGAACGCGCCCGGCAATGCTGTGCAGGATGGAGATGCACAATTCCCAATCCTGTTCAAATTTTGTCCGCTGCTGTTCATTCAGCAGGCTGTTGGCCATGTCGGTAATTTCATGCTCTGTTAGTGCATCTTCATCGGCCAGGATGATTTCGCCATTGACGCGGAAAGCGGGTGGCACGCCAACCACGAGGTGGAGGTCCGAGGCGTCAATATCGTTTACCGAGCTGAGGAATTTCTCCAGTCTGGGTGTGCTCATCGTTTAAATAATCCCTTAAACCATCCGTGGGTCCGCGCAAGGACGCCGGTTTGTGAAAGTTTGACGTGGGCGATGTGCGCCTCAGCGCAATCCGGGTTGAGTTGCTGCACCTGGGCGTAGGAGTTTTGAGCAGGGCCGAGCAGGCCGAGCTGCTGCTGGCAGCGGCCAAGCTCAAGCCACAGGACAAAATTCCCGGCATTCCACTCAATGGCCTGTTGCAGCAAATTCAGCGCGAGCACAAATTGCTCGTAGTGATAGCGGACGCGCGCCGCCAGCCAGGAAACAAACCAGTCCCTGGGCGCGAGCATCAAAGCTTTTTCAAAGCAATAGTTCGCCCGCTGTTCTTTGCGCGCGAGCATCACATCACCGCGCGCCAGCCAGATGTAGGGGGTATCGCCACGTTCTTCAATGGAAGCATCCGAAAAGGCTATGGCACCCTGAGTATCGCCGCTACGCGCGAGCGCGACAGCTTTGGCCGCCAGTAATTCAGGGGCATGTGGAAAACGTTCCAGCGCTTTGTCCGCCCACAACTTCGCTTCACGAAATTCACCCAGTTCAATCAGCATTCGCACCTGTCCGGTCCAGGCGCCAGCATTTTGTGGGTTAAATTCCAGGACTTTCGAGTATAAACGCAACGCCTGCTCGAACTCGCCGCTTTGGAAGGCCGTGGTGGCTTCACTCCAATAATAGGCCTCGTCCTTGGCGAGCGGTTTTTGTTCCTGCTGCTTTTCTTCAGATTCGCCGCCTAATTCAAGATTGCCGAACCGGCTCATAATAAAGTTTGTTTTCGCCAGAACCAGTGTTTGAAAGGTTTTGCAACAAATTGATTTTCGGAAACGTTGGACAGTTGAAGCATGGCCGACGAAATATTGGCTTCACCCACATTCCAGTTACCGCTTATAGCAAGATTTGGCCAAACAAACCAATGATTTTGGTCCACCACAAACTCCCCTGACTTGGGCATGTGCGACAGGGACGGCTGCAAAACTCCATTCACCGAAAAACCGTTTGTCGAAAATGAGACGTGATCGCCTGGCATCGCCAGCACCAGACCCAAACTCATGCCCGTTCGATCATTCAAAATCCCCTGGCCGTAATGATTGGAAAATCGGTATGCCGACAGTTGATAGGCAATCGTATCTCCGCGATGAATTGCGTTGGCCGTTACCGTTTTCTTCAGGACAACGACCTGCCCATTGCTGTTCACGGGCATGAACCAGTGATTTTGGATGTAACTCCGCAGTGGCGCATAAACCAAAAAACCAAGGCCAAACAAGACCAGCACGGTAAAGAGGAGCCGCCAGCGGAATTCCCATTGGGCGAGAAAAGGACTGCAATAATAGGCAATGCCGCTGGTATGGATGGAAACAATCATGCCGAAAGCAAAATTTGCAACGGGATACCCGAGCCAAAGAACGAAAATGAGGAACAATGGCACGCAGGTACTCATCGCCGCCATGCCCCATAGGCGCAGACCCCGCAAATAAAAACCAGATCCAGGAACCAGGAGGCTCAGTGCAACCCCGCGCCAGGTCATCTGGTCTGGCAAATAGACACTGCGCATGCCCAATCCGCGCTGCATCTCGCCGGCGAAATAAAAAAGCGGTGCGTACCATCGCGCTCGCGGCGGGTAATACGGTGAGGTCGCTTTGCTCATGTTTGGGCGGAGTCGCCGCGCATTTTCCAGTGCTAAATCCGCTGGTCGATGTTATGGCGCACCTGTTCTTCCGGTTCGTAAAATTCGCTCGTTCTTTGTTCTTCTTTCATTTCACCAACAATTTCGGTAAAAATTTTCATGGCTTCGAGGCAGCCCTTGCCCTTGTAACCTTTCACATGGACTTCCACGTTGCCGTCCTTACCAATCGTGATGTCAAATTCGCGTTGAGGCATAATCAATTCTCCCAGTGGCGCACCTTCAGGCGGATGGAACGGTCTGCATTGGTTTCTTCCTCAATCACATTGAATCCGCGCGCGCGCATTTCATCTGTCAACTTTTGATAGACGTATTGCTGGACGACGGCCTGGCTCAATTCCCGGCCGGCCGCTTCCAATTCCTCTTTGCTATGGCCTTCGCCAGTCACGCAAAGCGAGGCTTTGCCGCGTGCGTCGCGGGAAAAAGTGATGGTGACGCCATCCTTTGTGACCGCAATCCGCTGATCGCGTCCCAATTGGCCGGTGACTACTTCGCTATTCTCAATCTCCAACTGAACATTCCGGGAACCATTCTCAGCCTTGGAAGATTTGTTCAAATTGATTGTTTCCGAAGCTAATTGGTAACCCAGCGAAGCGGCTGCCGCGACCACTGCCGCGCTGAAGGCCGGCCACGCTGCGATCACCACCGGCGTCAAAATACATACGCAACTCATAAACTTAATATTTTAGATTAATATCCGGCGCGCGGGGCGGGGCACGCCTCGAAGACTTCGTCTGCGTCTTGAAACTGGCCGGCTTCATTTTATTCTTAAGTTTTGACCGGGCTTTAGCCAATTCGTCACGCGACAAATGGGCAAATTTTAACCGGTCTTTTCGATATCCACGTTCCAATTGAATCCATCTCCAACAAGTGATAATGATGGTTAGAATGACGACGGGCAGGCCGACCATGGCAATCTCCCTCATTTGCCCTGAATCAAGATTGAAACTCAACAATCCAATCAACAGCAAAACTCCGAGTAAGATTAAAAATGTGGCGAAGAAGAGCGTTCCATAACGCCGGTCCTTTGCGTCATCGTAAATGTTGCTCCAGAAAGAATTCATTGGGTAAAAATTTAGAACTCCATCCGCCGCACGTTTCCGTCTTTTTTCGCCTCGCGCGGCACGCTGGCATTGCGCGCACGGCCTTCGGCCCAGCTTCGCAGTCGGTTGATTTGTTCGTCCATGGTCCTGGCCAGCGGCACTGTTTGGGACAGTGACGTCCGGATATTTTCCGTATTTAACTCCTGCTTGGAATAAAAGGCGTCGTAAAGTGCGCTGTTTACCGCTTCCTCGATTTCCGCGCCGCTGAATTCCGCGCTTTCTTTCGCGAGCGCTTCCAAATCAAATTTTTCCGCGTCGCGTTTTCGTTTAGCAATGTGAATTTTGAAAATGTCTTTCCGTTCGTTAGGCGCCGGCAAATCCACAAAGAAAATTTCGTCCAGCCGGCCCTTGCGCAACAATTCCGGCGGCAGTTGCGAGATGTCGTTGGCTGTGGCCACGACGAAGACCGGCGCTGTCTTTTCTGAGAGCCACGTTAGAAAAGTCCCAAACACCCGCGCCGTTGTGCCGCCGTCGGTCGCGCCTGAGCCTTGCGAGCCGGCAAAGGCCTTGTCAATTTCGTCCACCCACAGGATGGCCGGCGCGACGGATTCGGCTACGGCAATCGCGCGGCGAACATTTTCTTCTGACGAACCCACGAGGCTGCCAAACATCCGGCCCATGTCGAAACGCAACAGCGGCAATTGCCACAAATTGGAGACGGCCTTGGCACAAAGGCTCTTGCCGCAGCCCTGCACGCCCAGCATTAAAATGCCTTTCGGGAACGGCAGGCCAAATTCCCGCGCCTCATGCGTGAACGCCACTGCGCGCCGGGCCAGCCAGTCCTTTAATACGGTCAATCCACCGACATTCGCAAAATTTTCGTCCGTCGCGTAATACTCCAGCAAACCGCTCTTGCGGATAATCTGCTGCTTTTCAGCAAAGACTTCATTTACATCCTCGGCGCTGAGCCGCTCATCCTTCACGATGATTTTAGCGAATACATTCTCCGCTTCGCCGAGGGTCAATCCCAGCGCCGCCTGCAACAATCGGTCACGGCCCGCGTCATCCAGGTCGATATTCACCTGCCGGAATTGTTTTACATCCGCGATAATCTTATCCAGGAGCGCGGCGAGATCCTCGCGTGAAGGCAACGGATGGTTCAGCAGCGTAATTTCTTTCTCCAGTTCAGTGGGAATTTCCATCACGGGCGAAACGAGTATGATCGTCTTAAAACTATTTTTCAGGTGCAGCGCGATTTCCTTGAGCTTGCGCGTCACGGCAAAATTGTTCTTCGTCAGGAACGGATGAAAATCTTTGAAGATAAAAATCGCCGGTTCAACCTGTTCAATTACCTGGTCCAGCGCCATCAACGGGTCCTTCGTGGCTGCGTTGCGATGTTTTTGTGATTGGATGGAAGTTCCTGCCGGTACGATGCCGGTGCTATAGCTCCACTCGAAGACTTTTTTCTGGCGCTTGGCAGCAATGTCGAGCACCAGGCTTTGCAGGCGCGTCTCTTCGCTGCTCAGGATATAGAGAATCGGGTAGCGCGCGCGGATCAATGTCTCAAGTTCGATCTGAAAGCTCATACGTCGTCTGATTTTTGGGCCCGTGAAGCTATGGTTTTATCTTTTGGATTCAAACTATGCAAGAGCCGGGCCATCGGCTGCGTCAAATTTTGCACGAAAATGCGCCCATCCGGCAAAATGAGAAATTCGCTGCTCAAATTTTGCGTGCTATTTTTTCGTTTCTTCTTCATGGAATCAAATTCAACCCGTGAATCTCTGCGAGGCGTTGTGCCCGTTTCGCTTCATCGGTGGAAACTGTGCCGCGCAATTCAGGATGCCAGCGCGAGTGCCATGCCGGCCAGAAACCAGAACGCAAATTTACTTTTACGCCGGCCAGGTTTTCACCCAGCCATTTCGCCACGGGCCGCCAGCAGCACTCGATGTGTCCCGGCATCAGCAAATGCCGAACGATGAGTTCACTATGCCTATCCGCCCAAAGCAAATTTTCCCGGACGCTGCTGGTGTAGTTTGAAACTTTCGCCAACCGCAACGCGCATGTGTCGCTGCCGAATTTGTAATCGGCCAGCCATACGTCAAAAATGCCATCCAATAACTCACGTGCTTGGGCTGAGCCGTGCGCATTGGTTTTCCACACCAGTTGTGCTTCATCCGGCAACTCGGCGACCAGTTCAAGCACTGCATGCAGGTGAATCGTCGGTTCGCCACCCAGCACCATGATCGTCCGTGCACCATCCACTAAAGCCGCCTCTGCTTTGGCTGCCATTTCTTTAGCGTTGAAGCTGTTTCCAGCGCGCGGATTCCAACTTTCGGCGCCGGTGATGCAGAAGTCGCAGCGCAAATCGCATCCGCTTAAGGCAATGGCAAACGTCGGGATTAATTCCAGTTCATCGGTGACTTCTGTTTGGGCCAGAAAAAAGCGCGCTTCGCTGCCGGCGTGGCACAGGCCGACTTCGCCCGCGAGGCGGTTCACGCCGCAGTGATGCGCGCAAAAGTGGCAATTCCCGAGCATGGCCCGCGCGACAGCTGCTCGTTCGCGGGCCAGCGCTGCCCGCCCGAAGACCGGTCTGGCGTGCAGGATATTTTTTTCAACGCAGAGCATTTTGGATTCATGAAAACAATCGCTTCCACCACGGCTGCGCGAGGCGGGGCTGGTTTTTCAACGACCGGTTCAGCCGTTCCGCGACGCTGTTAGGCGTCATCGTTTGCTTCGCATCAAACCGCAGCATGTCCTCGGGCGTGGCGAAGTCGTGGATGGTCTGCTGCGATTGCAATTGGTTTTCGGAGACCTGCTGTTGCTCCTCCTGGCGAAATTTTTTCTCGTACTTCATAGGCTTAGGCGGTTTTTTGAAATTGAGCGGTGAAAGCTTTGCGCGCGCGATGCAGTTTGCCACGCACGGCATCCGGCGTCTGTCCAGTCAGCGCAGCAACTTCGTCGTAGCTCAATTCCTGGTCGGCCACGAGCAGCAACAGCAGGCGATATTCCTCCGGCAAACCGTCCAGCGTCTTTTGGATGCGGTCGCCCAGTTCCTTGATTTCCAGGACGCGCAGCGGGGAGTCCGTGTTCGCCGGGGCATTGTCCTCGACGAAATCTTCTTCGGCCGGGAAGATGTGCCGGTTGTGCCAGGTTTGCCGCAGGTTGCTGCAATGGTTGATGGCGATGCGGTAGAGCCACGCGCGGCAGGAGGAGTCGCCGCGAAAATCCTTCCATTTGGTGAAGGCCTTGAGGAAGACGTCGTGCGTGGCGTCCTCGGCACGCTGGGGATCTCCCAGCAGGCGCAGGTTGAGGTAGAAGATCTCGCGATGGTGCGCCTGGTAAAGGGCAGTGAGTTCCTCGGACGCCAGGTCTGGCAACAGCTGTGCCGGCGGCGCCTGTTCAATCAACGGTTTATCCACAAGCGATTCCACTGGTGATTAGACAAGGCAACTGCCTTACCGTCACGTATTTTTGGCAGATTTTCAAGGGAAGAAACGATAGCGGGAGTTTTTGTGAGGAGAATGTCTTGCCGGGGGCTTGCCATAGCTTGCCTATGTTTGCGGGTGACTGCGACACGGCCACCCGCCTTCTCTCGCAGTTGTGGGATACGGCACGGCAAGCCGGTCTTTTTGGCCGCTCTCCGAACTCATCCGCCAAAGGCGATCAGGAGGGGTGGGGGTACCCCCCCGCGTAGGTTGGCGTGGCTTGGCGCAGGCGCGCGTAGCTGAGAATAGTTGCACCACCAACGTCCCATTCAAAGGCCCGCAGAGGGTTATTTTAATCGCTCCAGGCGAGATTTTGGAGCCATTTTCAGAAGATGGCGCTCCTAACGGAGCTTGGGAATCTTTCTTGAACGTCTAACTACAAATATGTCGCCCCATACGGGGCTTGGGAAGCCAAGCTCGTGGGAGCCATCCGTGGGTAAATGTCAAAGAGCAAGTGCCAGTTTACCAGACGAATAGGGAATGACATAGTCCGCCACTACCGCAAAAATGGTTGCAGGTTGAAAAGTTGCAAGTTGAAGGTTAACGAGGTCGCAAAATTATCTCTTTTTTCTGCAAGATTGTCCGGCTGGAACCGTATAGGCCAGTGAAGATTAAAAAGAGACTCGAAAATAAACGTCAAAAAGAAAAAACCTATGCATACTCCCACTCACTTCCAGTCGTTTGCACATCTCGCGGCACACCCCTCTTTGGGCCTGGTCCATCATGAGGTCAGGTTTGGCGGCCTGATGCTTTTTGCGCTGATTGTGATTGCGGCTTTGACCATTGCCACGGCCATGACCGCTAAATCCCGGTAAAGTTTCCTGTCTTAATTCTGCGGCGGGTTCTGGTTCTGGTTAGGGGATGAAGGAATGTGATTGCCAGGTGGAGATTGGGAGTTCCGTTTAAGTGATTGAACTTGTTGCTGGGCTTGCCGGTCAATAGCGGCTTCAGCCTGGCTTTGTTGTATGGCCTGATGTTGTTGGGGAGTGGATGGCGTTGAGCTGCCTGATGCGACCATGTCGGCTTGAGGCAATGCGAGAAAATTCGCCGCTTCAATCAGAGCCATCTGTTCATCTGAGTCATCGGTGTTTTTCACCGCCGCCTTTAGAACAGGAATGGCATTGGTACTGCCGAATTGTTTGGCGGCTTCAATCGCGGCCATCCGGATGTCTTTTTCCGGTGAACTCAAATCCCCTAAAATATTGGAAAGCGATTGGGGGTCATCGTTCATTTGCCAGGTTGAAAGCCGGTCTTCTTCCGCCTGGACATCATCCGGTGTCATGACTTTGGCGACGGATGGTGCGGGTGCGGGAGCCAGTGGCGGCGTTGCCGGCAGGGGAGCCACTTCGGGTGTTGGATCCGGCCTTTGCGCAGGTGTTGTGGCGGCCACGGAAGACGGCGAAGGAGTCTTAAACTGTTGCTTCAAAAAAATGACCGCTCCGATGGCCAATGCGGCGAAAAAGAAAACCGAAAGAACAAATTTAGAACTCATAACATTAAGGCACCCGGAATAAGTCAAAAATTCGGGCTATAAACATTGTTGGAATGTTAATTTTGCTGTGAACATTTCGCCATATTAAAAAACCGGCTCGATGCAGTAAATCCACATCGAGCCAGTTTGTTTTAATTCAACTAGCGGCAAGAATTATGGCACAATAGTGCCTTTGCCACTCATGGTGACTTTGAGGCTGGTTACCGTTGCGGTATTATTCTTGAGTTCACCCCAACCGGTCGCACTCAACGAGTCCGATCCTGTCCATGTAGCAATACTGCTCGCCGGGAACTTGTCGGTAAATTTTTCGGTGTTGATGCCATGGGCCACAAAATCGACATAATCGGCATCAGTGCCATCTTCAAAGTGGAGGTGGAAATACGCATAGTAGGTTTCGCTTCCACTGTCGGTTCGATCGCCGTTTTTCGCTTCCGATTGGGTTTCGTTATAGGCTCCCTCATCGCTCTCCGGATAGAAATCGACATACGCATAGAGCGAGCCGCTATCTATTCCATCTTGTGCGTAGAAAAGGATGTTCGTACCGCTTTTGTCCGCCACGCAAAGTTCCTCAGTCTGCCAATCGTAAATCAACTGTGCCCCGGCATTTGTCCAGCCAGAGGTGTCGTTGGTGCTCCAGCTCGCGAAAAAGGCAATCAATGTCTTGTTGTTGATTGCTGAAGTTCCGGTTTTATAGACGGTCGTATAATTAGTTTCATTGCCAGTCGTTTTGCTGGGAGCATTCGTTACCAGGGACGCAGTGAAGTTGACCTTCATGAAGTCTGTTGTTTGCCCGACAATGGTCACCGGGGCAGCTTTGGCGCTGGAAGCGCTGATCGTCAATGCCACGGTTGCGGCAATGGCACAGGTTAGGGTTTTGATGATTCTCATGGCTTGGGGGGGGGGGCTGGTTTAGTTAGTCTGCTGTTTGGTTTGTTTAATGGATGTTACTTTTTTTCGGAAACACAGGGAAAGCACCCTGCATGCCGCCGTATTTTCCTAAACAATTGAGCCAAAGCAACTAAAAACAGGCAGGGGCATCATTTTTCGTGTCTCAATATGAGGCATGTTCTTTGAAATGTGGACAGAGGCGATGAAGTCCTTGAAGAAAATTTCCTACGGCGAAGGTAGCTGTGCAGGCGGTTCGAGTTGCCTGTTTTGTTTTTGTTGCCGTTACTGTCGCCAAATTTAGGTAAAGTTTCTCGTCTTAATTCTGCGGCGGATTCTGATTTTGGTCCGGCTGCTGTTGTGTCCGTTCCTGTTTTTGGGCTTCCTGGGCTTGTTGGGATGGCTGTCCTCCGGTGGTGAAGGTCACGTCCGGCAATGCCAAAAAATCCGCCGCCTTCACCAGGGCGACTTTTTCGTCAAGGTCATCATCATTGGTCGCTTTAGCCCTCAAGATGGGCACCGCATTGGTATCGTCAAACTGCACCGTGGCATCAATCGCGGCCAACCGGACTTCTTTTTCCGGCGAATCCAAATCGGCGAGGATGTTGGAAAGGGATTGGGGATCGTTGTTCATTTGCCAGTCTGTGAGCCGGTCTTTTTCCGCCTGGATGTCATCCGGTGTCATGGCTTTGGCGACGACCGGGGTGGGGGGTGGTGTCGGGGCTTCGGCCGGCAGCGGAGGAACTTCCGGGGTCGGTGCGGGAGCCGGCGCGGGTGCGGTTGAGGCCACGGGAGCAGGAGAAACAGTTTTAACATGCTGTTTCAAAAAAATGACCAGAACGATGATCAAGATCGCCGGGACCAACACTCCAAATAAAAACTTCGGACTCATTATTTTTAAGAGATATTAGAATAAAAAATCAAATGATGCCGGGCAATCTTCCTTTCCTGTAAGTAAAAACCGACCCGTCATAACTTGTGCCGAGCCGGGCATGCTGCAAAACTTAATAATTAAATAAAATTAATTCAAATAAAATGCAGACCCTTTGCCATGGCCGCTGGCAGTGATAGTACCACTGATCGTCGCCTGGGTAACTCCATCAATATGCTGCCCTCCCCCTCCCAAAGTCATGCTTGAGGAACTGGACCAGGTGGTGTAATCACCATTCTTGTCCCAGTTTAGATCGTAAGTGATGGTCGCGGGATTATACTGGGTTCCCAGGTCAAGATTATCGTCTGTCTGCGGGGTTGTGGTGTCGTAAATATAGAATTCACCGCTATTGAGATAGGTGTAATCGTTATGGCCTGGATCATTGTTGTCTTTGTTTTGGCTACCGGTCCCATATTCGTAAAAGAAGTTCACGACCAAAGCGGTCTCACCGCTGCTGCCTCCACTTTTGCAGTTGTAAAGGACGTTGGTTCCAGTTTTATCAACGACCAGAACGGCGCCCTCCCATTTTTCATCCCAACCTATTACCAGCTTCGAACCAGGGGGAAAGGGTCCATTGTAATAATCCACTCCCTGCAGGATGGCCAGCACGTCTTTGGTCACCAGTTTTTTCTGGCTGATGGTATACGTGAAGCCACTAGAAGTGGCTTTGTAAATATTGGTTGCCACCGTTATGTTAAAGTTTAGAACGCTATAGTTAGTTACGATGCCAATGCTCGATACCGCCTTGACGCTCGAGGCGCCAAAGGCCAGGGCGATTGCCGCGCCAAAGGCGCAGGCCAGGATTCTTAATATTTTCATAGTCTTCTGTTGTTGGTTGGTGGTTCAATTGTCGCAAGCCGGTTTGTTACAAGCGACAAAACGATTAAAACGGTTCGTGATCTGTTCTGACAACTGATTTCCTAAACGTGATCCTCAATTCGGCCAATATCGTCGGGACCAACGCTCCAAAAACAAACTTCGAACTCATGGTTTTATTTTAAATGAGTGGGAGAATAACGCAAATTATACAAAAAACCGGCTCAAGACAAAATCTTTCTCAAGCCGGTTGATACTTGTTTTTGCCGTATAAATCAGAACGGATTATTTCCCTTGCCACTGAAGCTGACGGCTCCGTTAATATTGCCACTTTTCTCGTCATAAACTATATCGCCAGAGCCTTTGGCTCAAACGGGCCTGCTCTCCGGCGTTTCAAAGCGCGGTTCCCCCCCTAAATAAAAAACCCAGGAAGAGCAATGCCTGTCCCGGGTTGGGGTCAGCCGAAATATTGTTTAATGAATATAAGGAGAGGTCTCTTTACTGCTAAAGGTCGCGGTCCCGCTGATGGTGCCATCCGTCTGGTTATAGTCCATGTCCCCGGAGCCTTTGAGGGTGAATGACTCTGAGACCGTCTGCATTTGCTTGCTGTTATTATTGTTGATCAAATATTTAAAAGTAACAGCGCCATGGAGGACGATGGCATAGTTTTGTGGGGTGAAACCAGAAAGAGCTTTGTTGGCCAGATAAAATCGAGAGGGAGTGCCGGTGGGGGTAAAGCCATCAGCAAGGTTCCAAAGGCCCAGCAAATTGAAGTCGCTTGGATTGTCATGGATATAGAGAATGGCGTTGCCGGTTTCGGTAATACTCGTGTCGGTTTTATTCACGTTCAGAATGCTGTTCGCTTCCATGGCACCCTGGTTCCAGAAGCCGCCGCTCGAGCCCTGAGTGGATCCCTGGATAATGGAGGCAATACTATAATCGAGTTCCATGTAGCTGTAATAAGCGCCGTTGGCAAAACCATCCAGCCGCACCAGCCCGGCGACGGAGTTGCTATAGTAAAAGATGCCTATAGAATTTGTGCTCACAAAGGAATTATTGGTTTCGTTGGCATTGATCCAGGCCGTTGAATTGGTGTTTATGGAGGGATCAAAATAGATTTTGGTGGGTTTGTTGGTGATGCTTTGATCGCCAGTGGCCCGGGCCAAAATGAAGAGCACGTCTTTTTGGGAAACGCTGCGTTTGGTGCTGGTAAAATCTTCATTCTGGATTTCGGCAGTCCCGCTAATGGTCAGTACGCCCCTGACAGCGGAGGCATTGCTGGCGATGAACATAGCCGCCCCAACAAGCGCGCTTAACAGGGTGATTTTTATCATAGTTTTATGTTTCTTGTTTTTGTCGAATTGCCTGTGCCACAGCCTATTACCAGCGGTCGAACATTAACAGTTTTTTTAAAAAAATGCGAATGAGAAAATGGCGGCCCAAAAACTCCTTAAACAAAAAACCCAGGACAAGTCACCCTGTCCTGGGTTTGTATTATGAAAGAGGAATTAGAAGGGTAATTCATCCAGTCCTTTGCCGCTAAAAGTGGCTGTGCCGGTAACGACACCGTCCACGTCGTTGAATAGGCCATCGCCAGAACCTTTCAGGGAGAATGATTCCGATTCCGTTTCAACGTTCTTGCTTTGGCTGAGTGACGCTTTGAAGGTGATTGTGCCATGGATAACCAAGGCATAGTCCGAATAGTCCTCGTTCCAGTCGTTGGCAAAAAGGAAAGCCGATTGGGCGCCTTGGTTCCAATTTCCCAGCAGATTATATTCGTACGGATTTTCATGGATATACAGAATGGCATTGCCCGCTTCTGTGGCTCCGCTGCCGGTGGAGTTTACGACGCTATTGTATTCCATCGCGTTAGGATTCCAGAAGCCTTCGGGATACCCATCAAGTGAGTTATAAAAGTCGAACTCCATGTAGCTGTAATAATAGCCATTGCCATCAACGCCATCCAGCGGGACGATGCCGGCTTCGGAGTTCGTGTAATAAAACACACCAAAGATTGTCTCAACTCCGCCCTGGCTTTGAACCCAGGCGGTCGCGTTGGCATTGATCGCGTCCGGATCAAAAAGAATTTTGGTGTTGGCGAGCTTGTTTGTAATGGTCGTGTCTCCTGTCCCTTGTTCCAGGATGAAGAGGAGATCTTTTTGGCTGAAACTCTGCTTTTTGATAACCGGGGTCTGGTCGCTATTGTTTTTATTAGTGGCATAGCCCTGGATTTGGACTGTGGCGGTCAGCGAAAATACTCCCAGGACAGCGGAAGCATTGTTGGCGAGGAACATGGCCGTTCCAATGATTGCTCCAAATAACACGAATTTTTTCATAATTTTCTTTCCCGTTCTCTCTTGGTTTTTGTTGAGTTGTTTGAATTGCCGCCCCCCAAGTTATTTGAAGCTAATGATTTTTGTGAAAAATGCGAGTGCAAAAACTATAGCGAAGAACCCCTTAAAAATAAAAAACCCAGGACAGGCAATGCCATCCTGGGTTTGTATTGTGAAAAAGCGATTAAAGCAATTCGTCTGGTCCTTTGCCGGTAAAGGTGGCCGTGCCGGTGACGACGCCGTCAACGTCGTTGAAAATGCCATCGCCAGAGCCTTTCAGGGAGAATGACTCCGATTCCGTTTCAACATTCTTACTTTGGCTGACCGAAATTTTGAAGGTGATAGTGCCGTGGATGACTAATGCATAGGCCGAATAGGGGCCGTTCCAGTCGTTCGCCAAAAAGAAGGCTGATTGGTCATTTTGATTCCAATTTCCCAGCAGATTAAATGCGAGCTTTTCTTCGTGAACATAGAAGATAGCATTGCCATCTTCTGTGAATGAACTGCCGGTGACGCCTGCGACGCTATTAAACTCCATGGCACTAGGATTCCAAAAGCCTTCGGTAAAATCAAGAAATCCGTCAAACGAGTTAAGGAAGTCGAGCTCCATGTAGCTATAGTACTGGCCCAAGCCGTCCACGCCATCCAGCGGCACCAGGCCTGAGACGGAGTTGCTGTAATAAAAGATACCAAAGATGTTGCCGCTCCCGCCCTGTCCCTCAGCCCAGATGGTCGCATTGGTATTTAACGCGTCCGGATCATAGTAAATTTTGGTGGTCACATGCTTGTTCGTAATGCTCGTATCTCCGGTGGCCTGCTCAAGGATGAAGAGGAGATTATTTTGGCTGAAGCTTTGTTTTTTGATAATGGGGTCGGTGCCGTTTTTATTTGTGACTGTGCCCTGGGTCTCGACTGTGGCGGTCAACGAGAATACTCCCATGACTGCGGAAGCGTTGCTGGCAGCAAACATCATTGCAGCCATGACCACACTCAATAATGCAAACTTTTTCATGTTTTTCCTTCTATTATTTGGTTGTTTTTATCTTTTCGGCCGCTGGTTAAAAGCACCGGCATGCCGAATATTCCTCCTAACCTTTTTAAAAAGGGTAGTTTATGCAAAGCCATTTTATTGCCTTTTGGGCAATGGTCAAGGCTGTCCGGACCCCTGCGGGGGTGAGGAAGGTGGATTTTGCCCTTGCCCCTGGTTTTGCTGCATGTGTGCCTGCCGTTGGGCTGCGCGTTGGGCCTGTATTTGTTTTGCCGCCTCGACTTGCTCAGGAGTCGGCGGACTGAAACTTAAGGGAGGAAGCGCGAGGAAATTGGCTGCCTGAAGCAGCTCGATTTGTTCATCGGTATCGGTCGAGTTCACCGCAGCAGCTTTTAAAGTGGGAATGGCGTTGGTGCTGCCAAATTGTTTCGCCGCTTCAATGGCGGCTTCCCGCACGTCTTTCTCGGAGTTGGTCAAATCCAGCAGAATGTTGGAGAGCGATTCCGGGTCGTCATTCCTGGACCAGTCCTGGAGGCGGTCAATTTCTGCCTGTCGCTCATCATCTGTCCAAACGTGCGGCGCTTGTGCCACTGGTGGGGGGACAGCCGGAAGTGGAGGCGGGTTGGCGGCCTCGGGTGCTGCCGGTGCCGCAGGCGCGACTTCGACCGGAGCCGCAGGCTTGTTTCTCGTCTGCAGTTTCAACAGCAGGAGAGCCCCAAAGGCCAACAGCGCGGCCAGCAGCAGTCCTAAGACAATTTTCGGTCTCATCGCGTTCCGTTATAGACAAAAAACCCGGGACAGGCAATGCCCGTCCCGGGTGAATTTTGTGGTTGGTTCAATCAGGCTTATTTCAATGACGCCTTGCCACTGATGACCGAGGCCTGATCCTGGCCATTAACCATTGCATTGCCCACCCCGGTCAGGGAGAGTGACCCGCCATTTATGGAACCCGTTTTGTAGGTAAGGCTGACCGTCATGAGGCCCTGAATTTCAAAGGCATTGTAAATATATTCCGAACCATAATCGGGGTTGTCATATTCATATAAATTGTTGGGTGACTCCGACAGATCATAGACATAAGGATTGTCATGAACAAAAAGCATTGCGGTGTCTTTTCCGCTGAGCGAACCACTTCCGGCAGCATTCAGAGTATAGTTTGCGGAGCCGTCATAAGGATAACCGAAGCCAAGGTCCAAATCGTACCCATTGGTGATAATGATGTAAGCATCAAGCTCCATAAAGCTGTAATACGCTGAGTTGTTGTCATATCCGCTTAATGGATAATAAAAACCGTTGGTTTTGTCGGTTACGTAGAAAAATCCCGTCGTCTTACCATCACTGTCCTCAGGGTCGTATTTGATTATCCCTTTTGCCGGCAGAGTCGCCGCCAAACCATTGGACTCGTTGGCTATTGAGTTGGAGAGCATGTTATAGATGGTCGCATTACTAAAGGAGACGGTTTTTGTTTTTCCAACAGTAATTGAGCTTGAATACTGATATTGGACCGAGCCGCTGATAGTTAGAACCAGGTCTCCTGCCGCTTCTACTTTGCCGGCAGCAAACACCAACGCCGCTGCGGCGACTGCAAACATTGCTAATTTTTTCATGTTGTTAACTCCTGTTTTTTGGTTTTTGTTGATTGTTTATTTTAGACACCTCTAACTTGTTCCGCCGCACTTAAAAGCACCGTGTACGGGTAAGGGCATTTTTGGATGGAATAGGGGTGGAAAGCAAGCCTGCTATTTAGCAAATTTTGCCGTCCCGGTTTTAACGATGATGGCGTACCAGCCTTGGAGCATCAGGTTGCCGGTGCCGGTGAGCGAAAAACTCTTGGATGTTATGATGGGAACGCTATTGCTTGAGGTGACGGCCAATGTCGCCGCCAGGACGCCACGTATTTCAACTGCATTGCCGTTGTAACCGTCCTGATCATCTCCCTCTCCCTGGGGCATGAAATTGTTCCAGAATATATTCGGATTGTCCGCATCGTCGTAAGAGTAGGGGTCATCATGGATATAAAGCAGGGCAGTGGATGTTTCTGTCTCGGTGCCGCTCCCTTTCGAACTGATACTGTAGGCTGCGACGCCGTTAAATGGACCACCGTCACCGACGAACTGATTTACCCAGCCGAGCGAGAGCGGGGTGCCATTAAATTCGAAGTATGAATTTTGTGTGTCGAGCTCAATCCAACTGTAATACTGGCCGTTGAGATCATAGCCGCTTAACGGAAAATAAAGGCCGGCGTTATTGGTGACGTAAAAAACTCCCTGAACCGTCCCATCATTGGTGTCGGGGTTAAAGGCAATGTATCCATTCGCCGGTAAAGTAGTGGGGGTGATCACCGCCGACCACTGAGCCACATTCGCCACGCCATTGGAGATAATATTGTAAATTTGTTTGTTGTTAAAAGACAGGGTGGAGGTAGTGGCTTTAAGCGCGCCGTCAGTGCTTTGGACCATGGCAGAGCCGGTGACGGTCAGCGCAAAATCCGCCGAGGCCTTGTCCACAGCCAAAGCCAGGGTCAAAGCAACAGCGCCCATCAGCATCTTTATTCTTTTCATAGTCAAATTCTCATCATTTAGAAGCATCCTGTGTGCCGATGCCCTCCTTAAAGAACTCAAGCAAGCTGTAACAGGGGATTATTGGGACATGCCAGCTTCCTTTTATTGGTATTTCTTGTTCGAAATATGGACAAAAGGCTCATGCCTATTGGGGGCTATTTGCTCGGGCCGGGACGTGACGATTTATCCAAGGCAAATCCGGAGCGGAGGGTAGGATTCTCTGGCACTGGGTTTTCAGGGCAGATTAAGCAGGCTCTATGGCAAATTTTGCCGCTGGCAATTATCACCCCTTTTACAATTAAAACTTAAGCGAGAACGAAAGCATTTGTGTGTCCAGCCCTCCGTTGGGCTCAGCCAGGCCGCCATTGGACATGTGCTGCATTCTCCAGCCAATGGTGAAGTGTTTGGTAACATCCCAATTCAAACCGATGTGGCTGGTGAACTGCCAGCTCTGGCCGAAATCTTTGGCTCCATAATGATATCGGCTCATGTAAGTAGGGCTGAATCCGAACTCCACGTTCACAGGAAATTTAACGGTGCCTATTTCGATGACCGGTCCGAGCGAGCCGATGAATCCATCCGTATGACCGTCTGTCAGGCAACCCGCCGCAAAGTCCGCTTCCGGCAGCAGATACCAGTTGGTGCAAAAATCCCACCGCCAGGATGGCGGATTTATCCGGGCAAAGGCCTCGGCCTGGTAAAATCTCTGGTCACCGTTATTAAAGGAGGTGCCGCCCCGCACGCCCGTGGAGAAATCCTGCGCTCCGCAACGCGCGGCGACAAATAAGAGGAGAAAGAATGCAGAAAGAACTATGGCTTTAAGCCCGTTGACCCGCGTCCTGTGCGTCATGTTTTTTAAAACTAAATTTGATTGGCCTCCCGATTCCTGTGGTTGAGGCGATTTCCAGGGCAGGCGAGATGAAGTGTTTCTTCCCCCTGCGGCTAACGGTGAGGAATTAAAAAATAGCGCCTGAATCCCCACTTCGACCGTCCATGATGGCGGTTAATGTTGCGGCGCGTGAAAAAAAGTCAAGACGATTACGAGAACGTCGTTAGACAGAAGTGAATTTTTAACGAAGCAAAACTATTCTGAGATGGCGATTGAGCCGGACCAACTGAGAGTTATTTTCTCGGCCAGCATTGGCTGACAGGAAAGCCGTTTGCGAGCCGCACGAAGAAAATCTGGAGCTTGAAGTAAACGAAAACCACTTCCCACACCTGCAGTTTGCAACTCAGGACAAAGTTTTGCGCCACGAGAATACGGCCCTGAAAATAGAGGGAGAGGAAAGTAAGAAAAAGGCGTCCGAATTCCACGAAATGCTTTCCTAAATGGGTCACCAAATCGTCCGATTGGACATCTGTGCCCAAAGATTGGACAGTGGAAGAGGGGACAGAAAAAGGCATTTCCTGCTGCAAACCCGTATTAAACCCGCTGTTGCATTCCATAGTAATGCAAATAAAGCTTATGCCGTGCCAAACATTGACTATTCAATGCCGGGTGGCAGCCGGAAGGTCCTTGTCCTTCTTGGCAGGGTCTTAATTCGGATCTCCCGCCTCAAATTTGGTTCGCGTCTATCTGTAGTTGAAAAATAAATCCAAGGGTAGCCGCACCGTCAGGTGCCGGTAGTGGCGAACTATGTCCTGGCTATTTCTCTGGTACAATGGCTCTATGTATCGTGTTGTAGAACGTCACTGCAACGGACAAGGCGAACTCATGCGTTTGTCTGGGGCGACATTTCAAATTTCCAACTTCGATCATTTCACCTCGTATTTTCACGGCGCTAAAAAAGTATTTTGCGAAACGAACCCAAATTGAAAAATTGCTAACCAACTCTAAATCAATAACCAACGCCAAAAAACGCGCCAAATTGGCGCAAAAAACGAACCCGAAACGAACCCAATTTTTGATGCATTGTATTCACTGTGTTGTTGCCGCGAGAAGTAGCGTCTTACTTCAAA
>Ga0206856_10127_pt1 | contig 26398 bp, 26 predicted proteins | sample Alteio_BWOrgCont_48_FD_152630 | JGI IMG/M metagenome (GOLD analysis project Ga0206856, IMG submission 152630) | Enriched cells from forest soil in Barre Woods Harvard Forest LTER site, Petersham, Massachusetts, United States -... | ecosystem: Environmental > Terrestrial > Soil > Temperate forest >...
TCGGCCGACGCACTCTCCGCAGCTGATTCTAAATCTTGTTCGCGATCCACGCGCCGCATGCCCTTGCCACCGCCGCCAGCGGAAGCTTTGAGGAGCAGTGGGAAACCCACTTTTTTTGCAGCCGTTTTAAGATCGCCTCCCTTGGCGACTTTTGCCCAAGGGAGAGTCGGAACGCTTTCTCGCGCGGCGAGTTCTTTTGCGGCGATCTTACCACCCATGAGTTCCATGGTCTCTGCGCGAGGGCCAACGAAAGTCAGTCCCGCTTTTTCGACGGCTTCGGCAAAGGCGGGTCGCTCGGATAAAAATCCATAACCCGGATGAATCAACGTCGCGCCGGATCTCACGGCCGCTCCGACCACCGATGCCACATCGAGGTAACTGGATACGGGTTGCACTTCGTCGGCATACGTCAGGTGGCGCGCATCTTCATCCCCAGGTGCAAAGACGGCGACCGAGCCCAGCCCCATCTCACGACAGGCCTGAAAAATTCGACACGCGATCTCCGAACGATTTGCGACGAGGACTTTGGTGCGTTTCATTCATGGATCCAATTCGGCTTACGCTTTTCCAGAAAAGCGCGCAGGCCTTCTTGTCCTTCGGGTGTCACACGCAAATCGGCTAAAGTCTTCGCGACGTACTCCAAAACATCTGGAGACTGCGCACGGCGCTCAGGCCAAGAAAGATCAAGGACGAGGCGTTTCGCAACTGTCATCGCATTCGGACTGCAGAGCAAAATATTTTCGAGCATTTTTTCAACCGCGCCCGGAAGGTCGTTTTCGCTTTCAACCAGTTGATGGATCAGACCGATTTGATGAGCCTTCTCAGCGTTAAAACGTTCGGCACTCAAAAACAAAGCGCGCGCATGAGACGCACCGATCTTCGCAATCACGAACGGGCCGATACAGGCCGGCACGATCCCGAGCCGCACTTCGCTCAAGCTAAACTGAGTTTCGCGCGACGCAATCACGAGATCGCAAATACTCACGAGCCCAACGCCGCCGCCGATTGCAGCACCATGGACCGCGCCGATCACAGGCTTCGGGCACTCGTTCATTGCCGCAAACATGCGAGTGAGTTTCATCGTGTCCGCAAGATTTTCAGCGGGAGTGAAATCAATCGATTTTCTCATCCAATTCAGATCGCCGCCGGCGCAAAACAAGCGCCCTTCGCCACGAAGAACGATTACGCGAACCTCGGGTTCTAGCGCTTCGGTCGCGAACACGCGCCCCAGTTCATCGATCAAAACTTCATTGAAAGCATTGCGCACATCCGGCCGGTTCAGGGTGACGGTCAGCACACCGCGTGGATCGAGAGAGACTTTGAGGGTGGAGTTAGACATAAGCTTTTTTTCGTAACCCATCTGAAGGGAAACAGCAAATCGTGCGTGCGATACACGTTGCAGCACACCATACAAAAGTGCACCTCGTCCCTAACGCGCCGCTAAGCCACGACGAAATCGACCCCTCACCCTTTTTTCGGACTCGGCTCAAGCTGGGACATATCCAACTCCACGCGCTCTCCGAGCCAAGCCGCGCCTTGAGTATGATCCTTCGGATCATCGCCAGTCACCTCGTGCACGAGCACACTCAGGCCCGCACGGTGATGCATCAGCCAAGGCAGGATCTCGCCCAAATCTGCTTTTGCAAAATCGATCTCAAACATAGGCAACGGATGGGGACCGACAAGGCGATCGATCAGGTGACCCACAAAAACGGGGCGCCCGTGAAACTCGCGCACAGCCTCTTCACGAAGCTGGACCGCCTTTGCTCGCGTATCGGCGGTATAATACACATGCGCATCAAACTCTCGGCGAAAGTTTTCGGGAAAAGTCTCAGAATTTTGAGCGATGAAGGACTTTTGCATAATCGTGAGAATCTAGCAAAGCGCCAAGATATGAGCAAGGGGACGACATCACTTCACCCGGGTGAAGCGAGGGGGCGTCATGATATCTCGGACCGGCTCCGCCTGTCCTGGTCATGATATCTCGGACCGGCTCCGCCTGTCCTGGTCATGATATCTCGGACCGGCTTCCTCTTGAAATCCCCGCTCATCCCGGCTACCACTTTCCCATGCCTATCCTTAAGTCCCACGTGCAGACCGGCTCCGCCGAATTCAAAACCAACGCTGAACATCACCGCAAACTTGCAGCACAACTCGAAGAACGCATCCAACTCGTCCGCGCAGGTGGAGGGCCAGACGCCCGCGCCAAACACGAAAAACGCGGCAAACTTTTCGTCCGCGATCGCATTGCAAAACTCCTCGACCCAGGCACCAGCCTCCTGGAGGTCGCGCCTCTCGCCGCATGGGACCTCTACGAAGGCGCAGCACCCGGTGCGGGCGTGGTCACCGGCGTAGGCGTCGTACACGGACGCGAAGTCATGATCGTCGCGAACGATGCGACGGTCAAAGGGGGAACCTATTTCCCGATGACTGTCAAAAAACACATTCGAGCACAAGAGATCGCACGTGAGAATCGCCTCCCCTGTATCTACTTAGTCGACTCAGGCGGCGCGTTCCTGCCGATGCAGGCCGAAGTTTTTCCGGATCGCGATCATTTCGGACGAATTTTTTACAATCAGGCGCAAATGTCCGCACTCGGCATCCCCCAAATTGCGGCGGTCATGGGTTCCTGCACCGCGGGCGGCGCGTACGTGCCCGCGATGTCCGAGGAGACAATCATCGTCCGCAATCAGGGCACGATTTTCCTAGGTGGCCCCCCTCTTGTAAAAGCCGCAACCGGCGAAATCGTCACCGCCGAAGAACTCGGCGGCGGCGACGTACATGCACGTACCTCCGGCGTGGCCGATCACTTGGCCGAAAACGACGAGCACGCGCTCGAAATCGTTCGCGACATCGTCGCCAGTCTCAACCGCAAGCCGCCCACCGACATCGCGCGCGTGGCGCCCGAAGATCCTTTATATGACCCCGAAGAACTCGCGGGGATCATTCCGACTGACCTTCGCAAACCTTTCGATATCCGCGAGGTGATTGCACGCACTGTGGACGGGTCACGCTTTCACGAATTCAAAGCCAACTATGGGACCACACTCGTCACCGGTTTCGCACATATCTGGGGGTACCCAGTGGGCATCCTCGGCAATAACGGGATTCTTTTCAGTGAAAGTGCTCAAAAGGCCGCGCATTTTATCGAACTGTGCTCACAGCGGGGCGTACCACTCGTCTTCTTGCAAAACATCACAGGCTTCATGGTCGGCAAAAAATATGAAAGCGGCGGGATCGCCAAAGATGGCGCAAAAATGGTCACGGCCGTTTCGAACACACAGGTGCCCAAATTCACCGTCGTCGTCGGTGGGAGCTTTGGCGCCGGCAATTACGGCATGTGCGGGCGTGCATTTCAACCGCGTTTCCTGTGGATGTGGCCAAACGCGCGCATCTCGGTGATGGGCGGGGAACAAGCCGCGGGCGTGCTATCACAAATCAAAATGGAACAACTCGAAGCCCAGGGCAAAAAACTCTCGACCGCGGACATCGAAAAAATCCAAGCCCCGATTCGCGAACAGTACGAGTCCGAAGGCAACCCCTATACCTCCACCGCTCGACTCTGGGACGACGGCATCATCGCTCCGTGGCGCACGCGCGAGATTCTATCACTCGCACTTTCGGCGACGCTCAATGCGCCGATTCCGAAAACGGATTTCGGCGTGTTTAGGATGTAGCCCCACTTTTCCGGAAAACGAAGCGGCGCAGCGAAGACTCCCCCGCCCCAAAGGTACGGCCTACCTTTTGGTGACGCTCGCCATCACGCTCCAGTTTTGCACAAACGGCGAGGGCAGGTACTGACCACCAAGCCCCACGTTCCAAGCTGGGCTCAGGTCATAATTGGCCGCCATATGTACACCGACGTTACCGGTGAAATCGATGGCTGTCGCAAAAGACGAACCGACGATAAACTTCCAACGATCAATCCACTCGAACGTAAAATTCAACTCCGCCGTCTCAGACTGAAAACCGGACAACACGGACATGAACCCTGTCGTCGAAACTCGGACAGACTGGGTCGTGAGCAAAGACTGCGAAAAAGTCGTGGCATTTTGATTATAAAAATAACTCGAAAAATGAGCTGACAACGTCGCCTGTTTTACGAGCGAAAAAATGACCCCTAGCCGCAATTCTGTTTGAAGCATCGACGGCGTCGCAAGTGGCGCACTATGCAGGTACTCATTAAAAGCCAACCCGGCCTGAATATCGATCGTCGGCTCCACGCGCGACTGAACGGGCTGCCCCACACTCTCGTCATCATCAAACGAAATCGTCCCCAAACGAAACATCTTGCCCACAAAAAGCTCCGGACCGATTGCCGTCAGAGAATCGAGTGGACAGACCGAATAATTCACTCCGCCACCCCATTTCCAGTCCGCTTCAAGCGATTTCGTCACACCACCGCTCAAGTGCTCCGAAAAATCTATCCCCACCGCCGACTGGCTATCGGAAAGTCCAAATTCAAAACTCCACGCCCATGGAAACGGCGCCGACTGGCTGCCATCGTACCGCAGAGAGTTCACATAGCTATTATTGCCGACATTGGCCTCATCGCGAAACTGAGCCCGATTCGAAGTCGAAGCCTCTTCGGCGCACACTACGCCAGAAACAAAAAGCAGACTCCCGAGCAAAACGTAACGAGTACCCTTCATAAGTCCAACAATAAGGGACACCCTCTGTGCGCCGCAAGAATTATTCAAATGCTTTGATTTTCTTCCAGAGCACCGGACTGATCCCGTCCACCGCGATCATGAGCACAGCCACCGAATCCGAAGACCGACCGCGCACCCCAGACGGGATCACACCCTCTCCTCCGTATTTTAATATCCAGCTTCGGCGCACCTCTAGGGAGTTGCTCACAAAAACTCGCTCCCCCTCCTTCATGCGCTGACCACCGGCTCGACTTCCAGCTTCAGAAGAACTCATCACGCGAACATCCGCACCTGTCGAAACCCGTTCCAACGACTGGTAACCCAAAGTCTTCACGTACTGAAACTTCCGCCTCCCAGGTTCCCGAGACGTAAAAATGAGATCATATCCTCCGGTGGCAAATAACGATTCAAGCTCGTTCAGGTCGTAAACATTGAGATCCAGTGCTTTCACCGAAGTGTGTTTATAAATAGCATCACAATACTTCAGTGCCAACGGGATCAGTCCCTCCAAGGTCGCAATATGAAGCTGAGAAGGCTCTGCCACTTCCACTACTTTTTGCACCTCACCGTCCAAGCGCCGCATCGAACGCCCGTAAACTTCACTCAAGCGATGAGCCAGCGGAGTCCATGTCGAATTGCGCCGCGATTTGCGATCCAAAAGCGCTACACCGAGTTCACGCTCGACCTTCATCACAATTCGCGAAATTTGAGGCTGACTCAAACCCACGTGAAGAGCCGCGTTCGAAAGATTTTTATAAGTGACGGCCCGGCTTAAAACAGAAAGCTCCCAATGAAGGTGTTGCATAAAACGGTGTTTATATCATCATTCATAAATTGCATATTAAATTATACATTATGTATTGTTAAATTGGACTTGAAAGCACTATTAATCCCCTCGCCATGATTACAAAAACTAAAAAAACCGAGATGTCAAAACTCACAAAGTTTGTCATTCTTCCGCTCGCCATCGCGATTTCTCCATTTTTTATCGTTCCCACCGCTTTCGCAAATGTGACCTTCTCCTGCAAAGGTGTGGATTCGAAGCAGTTGCCTGTCCGCGCTGAGGTGCATCCGATCAATCGCCAGGGGCCTGCAAATGCGCTTGTCGTATTGACCCGTTCATCGAGCGATGAAGACACCCAGACTTTTCCAGCTCAACAGACCACGGATCAAGGCTTAGTGTCGTTCTCGAACGACACTCCACGAGGCGAAGTGACCCGGGTCGATCACGTGACCTTGGACTCGACCGCCAATCACGGCCTCACGCTCACACTCGAAGTCGATATTCGGTACGCGACTCCCGCAACAGCTCAAGGATCGCTCTGGATCGGTGAAACCGGCGAGACGATCAACGTCACTTGTGACGTTCCAACCCAGAGATAAGCCCTTTTGCAGAAAACGCCGAATGCCCAACGATCATCACGAAGGTCGCGGCCAGCATCATCGCCGATAGCGCATTGATCTCAGGACTCACGCCGAATTTGATCATCGCGTAGATCTTCAGCGGCAAAGTGTCCGTTCCTACTCCAGCTGTAAAAAAAGTAGTGAGAAAATCATCGAAAGATAAAGTAAACGCCATCAATGCTCCTGACATAATCCCAGGAAAAATCAGAGGGAATGTCACTTTCCAAAACGTCTTCCAGGGCGTCGCTCCCAAATCGCGAGCCGCCTCTTCAAGAGAGATGTCAAACCCGTCCAGGCGCGCTTTGACCGTGATGAGCACGTACGAAATACTAAAAGTGATGTGCGCCAGGATAATAGATATCGTCCCGAGCGATATCCTCAGCATGACAAACCAAACCAGAAGTGCCAATCCAAGCACAATCTCCGGCATGATCAGGGGGATGTGAGTGATCGTATCAAAGACCTTACGCCCTCTAAACTCGGTCCGATCGAGAGCTAACGCCGCCATCGTCCCCAGAACGGTCGACACAAGAGTGCTCCAGATCCCCACCCAAACGCTGACTTCCAGAGCTCGCAACACCGCTTCGTTTTTCAAAACCGCCAGGTACCAATCTAAAGTGAAATGAGACCCCGAGCTTTGAGGCCCGACAAATGAATAGGTCACGAGCGCAACCAAAGGAACGTAAAGCATCAAAAAAGCAAAAGCAGTCACCCACTTCGAAAAAAGGGGAGAAGGGGGGCGAAGACTTTCCTCAACAGCCGCCATCAATGCGCTCCCTGTTTTTGCTGAACGCGCAGATAAACCACCAAACTCGCCATCACGACCAAAATCAAAAGCATGGAGAGGGCCGCCCCAAAGGGCCAATCACGAGACTTTAAAAACTGATCCGTGATCAGATTGCCAATCAACATCGTCCGCGAGCCACCCAGAAGATCCGGGATCACGAACTCACCCAACGCCGGTGTAAAAACAAAAATCAGCCCCGTGATAATCCCGGCTCTTGTCAGAGGCAGAAGAATTCTGGTTAACAACGCCCAGGGTTTCGCACCCAGATCTTTAGCCGCTTCAAGCAACGAGAAATCAAACTTCTCCAGCGCCACATAAAGAGGAAGCACCATAAAAGGCAGATAATTGGTGACCATCCCCAAACCCACTGAAAAATAATTATTCGCCAAATCCACGGGCTCTCGAATCAATCCCAACCCCAGGGCAAGCGCGTTGACCGGCCCATTTTGGCCAAACAAAACCTTGAGAGCATAAGCCCGAACCACGAAGTTGGTCCAAAAAGGGATTACCACCAACATCATCAATATCGAACGCATGCGAGCCTTCGCCGTCGCCATGACGTACGCCATCGGATAACCGATGACCAAACAAGCGAGCGCTGTATACGTCGCAAGTTTCAAGCTGTTCCACAGAATACGGATATAAATCCAATCCGTGGCACGAACGTAATTATCAAAACTAAAACGAAACACGACCCCGCCGTAGATGCCTTTCGTCGCGACGCTATACACGGCGATGATCGAGAGAGGAATCAGCAGAAACCAAATAAACCAACCCATCGCAGGCAGGACAATCAACGGCGGCGTTTTGTGCGCAACTCGCACACGTTCAGCCAATTTTCGCTCCTGGCGTCGGAATCAGGAGACAATCTTCTGGCGACCAAGTGACAAAAACCTTCTCACCGAGTGCAAATTTTTTTCGCGAACTCACTGCCGAGTTAGGCTGACTCACAGTCATCACTGGCAGACTCGCTTCGCGGGGTTGGATAAAAAACTGGGTTACCGACCCCTGATAGAGAACCTCTTTGAGTGTGCCCTCGATACTGTTTTGTGCGATGCCGGGATCGGACTGCACGATTTTTAATTTTTCCGGACGAATGAGTACTTTTACCACTTGCCCAGAAGAAAGCGGCGATTGAGAGCGCGCCCCCTCATGAGAATGTTTCACGACGACGGAACGGCGGTCCGCTATGTTTACACTCCACGAATCTGAGGTCACCTCGCGCACATCCCCATCGAGGGCATTGATCGATCCAATGAATTGAGCGACAAAATGAGTTTGAGGAAACTCATAGATCTCCTGCGCCGAGCCCACTTGCTCAACAACTCCGTCATTCATGACAGCGATCCGATCCGACAGCGTGAGCGCCTCTTCCTGGTCATGAGTCACAAAAATAAATGTGTGTTTCAATCTCCTCTGAATCGCGAGGAGCTCCACTTGCATCTGTTGGCGCAGTTTGAGGTCAAGAGCCGACAATGGCTCATCGAGAAGTAAAACCTGGGGTCGATTGACCAACGCACGTGCGAGAGCAATTCGTTGTTGTTGCCCTCCCGAGAGAGTGCCCACGTTACGATGAGCAAAGCCATCCATGCGAACCAAAGAGAGCATCTCATCCACTCGAGATTGGATCTCGCGCGGTGGCGTCTTCTTCATGCGAAGTCCAAAAGCGACGTTCTCAAAAACGCTTAAGTGAGGGAAAAGTGAATACCGCTGGAAAACCATATTGAACGGACGTTCATTCGGAGGGAGTTTGTCGATGCGAATTTGATCGTGATAAATTTCGCCCGAAGTAGGGGTATCGAACCCACCCAACATTCGAAGCAACGTTGTTTTTCCACAGCCGCTCGGACCTAAGAGCGAGAAGAACTCACCCTCGCGAATCGTGAGGTTCACGTCGTTTACGGCGCGAACGGATCCGAAGCTTTTAACAACGTTTCGAAGTTCCAACATTTCAATCTCTTCATATCAGAGATCGAAGAAGTGATGGAAACGGATTTACGCGATGAACTTTTTATTTAATAGGCTTATCAGCTGGGGGCACAACCGGTGTATCTTTTGCGGCTCCTGCTGTAGCCGCCGTAGGATCGGCTGCTCCGGCAACTGCTGCTCCGGTAGCGGGTTTCGACGGCGCATCTGCAACTGTGTCGCAATCACCGTCATTTTGTCCGGTCTTGCTAGGATCGGCAAACGCTGCACTCGAAAGAGCCAAGCAGACAAAAACTCCAAGAACCTTAAAATTAACTTTCATAAAAATTACCTCTCACAGATGAATTAAAGCAAGGGTGGTGCCAATGAGTCCCCACTCTTAAGTTTTCGAGGCCTCTTTCGCTTTAATTTTTTTAACAGTTTCAGCTAGTTGCAGTCCCCTTTTTCCAGCCATTGAAGAATCACTTCTGATCACCCCTTTTAGCCTTCAAAAGTGTCGACTTCTTCGACACCTGTCAGGCTAAACATCATTAAAACGACAGGCTCACGCCCGCCGGACGAATGATGTCCAAGAGATTCTGGAAAGCAGAAGTCACTTGAAGCGCGATTTTTCGGCCCGCAGTACTTTCAACTTTCTTGATCTCTCCACTGTTCGTGTAGCTCACCGTGATAGTGCCCAATGCCGGGTCTGTGATCTCAATCGGTTTGGAGTTTTCGTTATATTTGAAGTCGATACGACGCTTACTCTGGTCAACCATGCTCCGAATACGGCCGTTGACGTCGTAAAACAGCTGGACGCCCTTGTTCTCCGAATTCTTCGCGAAGATCAGATTGCCTTTGTCATCATACTTAAACTCAGACCAATTGTTTTGCTTCTTATTGGCCTTTGAGAACTTCTGCACGTGATTCACTTTGCCGGCCTTAGGATCATACGTCAGCATCGTGATCTCGGTAGGAGTGATTTTCTTGGTCACATGTCCTTTTACGTCATACTCAAAGGATGTTTCTTCCGCACCGTGCTTGATGAGCAAGGGCATTGAGCAGCACTCGTTATAAACAGTTTCAGTTCTTTCACCGTCTAACGTTGTATTGAGCTTGTAAGTCCACTCCTCGCCGTTCGCTTTGTGCTTGATGAAATATTCGTACTTACTGGCGGAGATCAACTTAGAATCCCCCCCCTTTACGTTCACGGAGACGGTGTAATGACCGTGGTCAGCTCCATCAGTCTCATAAGCATAATCAGTCGTCGTGCCATCACGGTCTTTGACTGACTTCACATTCTCATGTTTGTCACGGCCATAATAAGCCACTTGCATCGTCGTCTTATCTGAATACTCAATCTCAGTCATGTTGTGGCGATGTTCACCGTCGTATTTGAATGAGTAAGTATTGCCATCGACATCATGAGTGCTCACCAACTCACGTTGGCCATTGTATTTATATTCAGCTTTTTTGCCATTCTCACCTTCAATTTTCTCAACCAGCCCTGCCGAGTTGAACGTGAAATACATCTTGCGATTGAAGTTATCGACGATCTTCGCCAAGTGACCGTCGTCAGCATAAGTAAGTTCGATAAAGTTATTATTCTTGTCCGAAATTTTTTGAAGCTTGCCATCATCGTTGAATTTTTCAATGCGGCCGTTATCAAAACTCCTCACGTAACCACCTTGAACTTTAGTGATGTACTGATAACTGAACCGATTGGAATGGAGCTGCGTTCCAACCGCCAACTGGCGAGCTTGAATCTTGCCCTGCTTACGATAGCTTTCCCACTCATCGTTTCGAAAACTTGCATCACTTTTTAGGTGATTCTTATAAGCTGCGATCTGATCAGCGCTTCCCAAGCCGCCCGTTTTTTGTGCCGCCGTCGCAATCGTATCCACGGCGCGATCGAGTTCCTGAGCGTTAAATGCATTGGGATTGAAACGATTCTCCGCGCCCCCGCCATACTCATGCAGGACAATGCTGCCGTCCGCAGAGACCACGATATAAGCTTCGTACTCGTTACCCCAACCCCAACCGAACATGCCCGAAAACGGAGTTTTCGAATTGTATACACGCTCGACTTTCGGCTCAAATCCACCCGGATAAACAATGTCTGTATAGCCGATGAAGAAGTTTCCATTCTTCAAACTGACGTTCGCGTTAGCGACTGGGGCTCCCACCGCCAAGACTGCTAAACAAAAGATCCATACGAAACTCGTTCGCACAAACTGAGAGCCAATTTTTTGACTGAACATAGATTTTCTCCTAATCACACATCGACTTTTACTATCTTCATGATGACAAAAAAACCAACCGCCTCCAACAAAAATATGATCATCACAATCACCCAACCGAGTGCCGTCGTGAACAGCGGGGACATAAAGTCCGGATCGGTAAAATAAAAGACAACCCCGAGTACCGGTGGGATCGCCATGACGATAATCCCCTGTACAAAACCAGATTGAGTCATCGCGGAGATCTTCTTTTCGACTTTAATACGCTCGCGAATCGTAGTGACAATGGTGTCGAAGGTTTCCGCCAAATTTCCGCCGGTTTCCTTCAGAATATTCACGGACGTAACAAACATCTCCACGTCGTCGCATTGAATGCGCTTTGAGAGATTGATAAAGGCGTCTTCTAGAGACACGCCGAGTTTGTTTTCACTCAAAACCAGAGAGAACTCTTGCTGGATGGGGTTGGGCATCTCCTGCGTCACCAAACTCAGTGACTGCACGATAGACAAACCTGACTTGAGCCCATTAGACATCAGACTCAATCCGTCCACCATCTGCAAAATAAACTTGTCCACTCTGCGACGATAGAGAAAATCGACGATCGGCTTGGGCAGCTTCCATCCTGCTACCATCATCGCAATCGCAAAGGGAATGCCGGGGAAAAGCTTAGGTAAGAACGCAAGGAAAACAAGAAGCCCCGGCCCGAAACTCAAGATCAAAAGACCGATCAAAATTCGTTGCGGCGGGATATCGATAAACATCATCGCAAGACGCTCAACAATATAATCACGAGTTCCAAGGGACTGGAAACGAAGCCAATCTAAAAAGCGCTTATTATAATGATAGGAGATCCCAAATACGGACGCACCTAATGATATAAGCCCTACGTACTTGATCAATCCCCCCCCTTTCTATTTCGCGGCAAAAAGATTCCGCGAAATTTTCATCCCCTTCGCTTCCATTTCCTCAACAAACTTCGGTATAAAACCAGTCGGAACAAAGCGCCCCATGATCTTACGCTTTTTATCGAGACCTTCTTGTTTAAACAAAAAGATATCCTGCAAACTGATCACCTCACCCTGCATCCCAGTGACTTCAGTGATGTGAGTGACTTTTCGAGATCCATCGCTCAAACGAGACTGCTGAATAATCACACCCACGGCGCTAGCAATGTTTTCTTTAATCGCTTTCGAAGGTAATCCCAACCCCGCCATCATCACGAGAGTCTCAAGACGTGCAATACACTCTCTTGGATTATTGGAGTGCAATGTGGTCAACGACCCCGAGTGGCCCGTATTCATGGCCTGCAACATGTCCAACGCTTCACCACTACGACACTCACCCACCACAATTCGGTCTGGGCGCATACGCAGGCAACACTTAATCAAGTCGCGAATGCTGACTTCGCCTTCGCCTTCGATATTTTTCGGACGCGTCTCAAGGCGCACCACATGTTCCTGACCCAGCTGCAATTCCGCGGAGTCTTCAACCGTGATAATCCGCTCCGAGGCCGGAATAAAGTTCGATAGCACATTGAGCAGCGTCGTTTTACCAGAACCCGTACCTCCGGAGACGACAATATTCATCTTGGCTTCAACACAACACCGGAGGAAATCTGAAATCTCATCCGTCATCGAACCAAACGTCACCAGATCTTTGGCTTCGATCCTCTTTTTCGGAAATTTACGAATCGTAATCGTCGGTCCACGAAGGGCAAGCGGCGGGATAATAATATGAACACGTGAACCATCTTGAAGGCGCGCGTCGACGTAAGGGACCTTCTCATCCACACGTCGTCCGAGAGGCGTCACGATGCGCTCGATGACATTCATCATCTGCGCTTCGCTCGAAAAGGTGGTTTTGGAGAGCATGTTTTTCCCAGCTTTTTCGATGTAGATTTGATCCCGAGAGTTCACCATGATTTCGGTTACGGTCTCATCGGACAACAGGTCTTCGAGAGGCCCCAAACCCAGAGCCTCATCCAAAACTTCTTTGACGATCTGAGCCTTGAGTTCGCGCGTGCTGAGTAGCGACGCCGTGTCCTCGTTGTTTAAGATATCTAAAATACCTTTTTGAGTTTTTTCTCGCAAAATGGCCCGCTTTTGCGGGTCACTCGTATCCGTATTCATTTTTTTAAGATCCATTTGCTCGACGAGAGCTTTATGAATCCTCAGTTTCATCGCCGTCCAGGGGTCTAAAACACCTGTCAGACTTCGTCCGCCAGGACCGCCGCCGCCCGGCGCACCGACTCCGGCCACAGTACCTCCGGGGCCCCCTGGCGCAATACCCGCTTGGGCTTTGGCGAGAACTCCCGTTGGCTTTTTTAATTTAGCCAACGTCTCGAACAGGTTCATCTGTTGAATTTTTCGAACAATATCGTGATACGAACGGGAAATAGGCGAGTTCGGAGCGGCAATACAAATCGGGATGCTCTTCGCAAGAGCCCCATCGCAGGTCGCGACATCTTCCGGGATGGCTGCGAAGATCGCACGATTCAAGTTCTTTTGAATCATCTGAGGATTAACGATATTTGCAGCCGAATACCGATTGACGATCACTTGAACCATCTCAGGCGGGAAGAGTAGCTCCTGGATCTTATTCAAAACTCGTTTGGTTTGATTCAACACAATCACGTCCGCACTCGTCACCACGAAGATCGCAGTCGCATACTCCATCGTCTTCAACGCCCAGGGCTCGGTGCCGTTCCCACAATCTACCACCACGAGGCTAAACACCTGCGTGACGGCCTTTAGAAATCTTCCCAAACCATCCATGTCCAGATCCCGAGCGGCAATCGCGTCGCGAGGGGAGCCGATATAGCTGTAACCGGCTTGCGTGTTCACCATATAGGGAGCCAATGACTTCGGATCAATGGGGCCCGGAGGCATTCGAGTCACGTCAACGATGTTTTTCGGGGGATTTTGTCCGAGAATAATATTTTGATCCCCAAGGCTATTGAGGTCGAGGTCCACAATGAGCGGGCGTTGCTTAAACTCCTGAAGAAAAGAGATGGCGACGTTCGCAGCAAAAACGCTTTTGCCGACGCCTCCCTTTCCACCGACGATAGCAACGATATGTCCAGCCATAGTTATTTTACCTTCACTCGGAAGTTTTTCTTCAGGTCATCTGTTCCGTCCGAAGCATTATCCACAATTTGCGGCGTGACGAAGATGACAAATTGAGACTTCTGTTTTCGATACGCCTTCGAATGCAGCAACGTAAACAGCGGGTCAGTTCCTTGGGCCAACGAACCGGATGCGGGGTCGTCTTTGTTAAAGTCCGTACCCACGGTTCCCGAAGTCACACCGGCAACCGCCGCGCTTTCGTTCGATTTGACATAAATTTTTGTCGTCACTTTATGAGTCGCTGTGACCGGTGGAGAGTTCGTCGCCGGAGCGCGACCCACAAGATCCGTTTGATCCATATCCAGATCCAACTGGATGTCTTCGCTTTGACCCAAAATCGCGGGCGTCACCGCAACACTCAATCCCACTGGGGTTTTTTGCGACTGTGCCTGTCCGTTCGTACCGAGCTGAGCATAGGTATATTCAGTTTGCTCGATCAGCTTCGCCGGCTGCCCGCTTCGCACAATCAAAGTCCCCGTTTTTAAAACGCGCGCATAACCCGCGTCCTGAGCACTTTGAAGCTTAGGAAGCAAACTTGAAATCGTTCCACTGAACGAAGCCCCATTGGCTGTACCCGTACCCGTGGTCCCCGCCTGATTCGTGCCAACTGAGATTTGAGGGTCAGCAGTAAACCCGGGCTCCCACTTGAAGCCGAAAACCTTATTGTACTCTTTCGTCAACTCTACAAAATGGACGGTAATGCGAACCAGTCTCTCTTGCTTACGCGGAGGGGCCGGATTAATCACAATGAAGTTCTCAATCAGTTTTCGATTCTGCACTCGTTGAGCCGTGGGATCTTTTTCTAATAAACTTCCAGGCCTCATCTCTGGCAAATAGAGTGCAGCCACACGCGCTGATCGCTCCGCTTGAGTGGCGTTATCGACAGTTCCTTCAAGGAAAATCACACCGTTCACTACGCGAGTTTTAACGTTGGGAGCAAACGTATTGATGTCTTCCTGAATTCGTTTTGCGAGAACTTGCATCGCCAACGGCGACAAGGAGGTCAGGTTCAAAACAAAATCCTGATAGTTTTTATCCTGAATAACGGTCAATAACCGGCCATAATCCGCCGGAACTAGAACTTCACCCTCGGCAATTACTTTCGAACCCACAATTCGGATATCGATGCCCTCAATATCTCGGAGAAGATCACGAAGTTCAGACGCTATTCGAAGCAAATTAGATCCAGTTACGCGAACCGTGAAGATCAAACGGATTGTCCCATCGGCATCTCGGACTGTGACGGTGGTCTCACCCGCTTTGAGGGGTTTAAAAACAATCTGTCGCTTTTCTCCGACTTTCACCAAAGTCGTCGCTACCAACTGAGGATTGCCAATGGAGATCCCATTAGCGCCAGCGTTTGCTTCGAAGTCCAAATCAACGGCTTTATCCTCGCCTGTCGTGAGGAGAAGATGTCTTTTATCTGAGACTGCTTCTGACTCGTCGTTCGTGAGGCGAGACTTTTGATACTTGCGATGCTTTGCGGGTGGCGCGTCGCTTTGATCTTGTGTATCTCCGTCGTCTGCCGCAAATGTCGGGAGACTATACAGAGACAATTGAGCCACTAAAAATACTAAGAGTATCGCTGTATCGGCGAAAGCTCGACGTCCAAATAAGAGGGTCATCTTCGCCCTCCCGCCGGAGCCCGCGTGACATGCCCCGCATCAGGCCCCATCAGATCGGAGAAAGTCGTTGCGGGTAAACTGATGCGGTCCGTGTCGTCGTTGTTTCGCAAAGACAAACTGAGGACATTGTCTCCATTCGCCATCACCAAAGCGAGAGTCTGTGCCTGCATCGGATCGACTTCGAGAGTCACCGAGGAGAAGCTAAAGTCTTCCACCAACGATTTAACTCTCTCTCTTCCACTTGCTGGATCCGTCTCAATGGTGCGAGCCACGTTATTCGTCACGTTGCGCCCCACGGAGAGAACAACGACATCTTGAAGCACAATCTTCGAGAACTTATTTTCCTTGCCGCCACCTGGATCAAGAACTGCGATCAAATCGACACGATCTCCGGGCTTGACCAGTTTTGCGACACCGCTGATTTCGTTCACGGGAACCGCAATAGCTCTACGCCCCGGCGCTACTTGGGGAGAGAGCCCTGTTCTCAGGCTGGGCTCAGTTAACTTATTATAAGTGATCATCTCACCTTTTTTGATGGGGACGACCGCGATATACCCTGCGAGGTTCTTAATACTTTTTGCCGTATCTTTGTCTTCTTCACGTTTGTCAAAATAAACAGCCGCTGGTTCCAAAAACCGTTTAGGAATTAACTTCAGCTCGAGAACATTTTCCGTGACGGTATCCATTTCCTTAATGTCTTTTTTCGCTTCTACGACCAGGACCTCCTGGCCGAATTTTTTCTTAGCTTCGTCCTCAATGCTCGAAACATAGCTCTGCACCATAAACACCGCGAAGACCGCCATGACTATTGAGAGGGTCAGCGCTCGGTTATTCATTGATAGGGACTCCTGCAATAATCAAATCGAGAACCTTCACCCAAGTTGTATTGCCCCGATGCTTCGAGCGTTCCAGTGGTGCCCGACGAAGCTAGAGGTAAAACAGGACTGCTCCCTACAAAGTTCGGCTGAGTGCAAAGAGCAACAATGCTACGCACGCGAACCAGTCCACGCTGAGGGGGCTCAGCTTGTGAGTCATTGCTCCCTCCCGGACTAGACTTCCGAGTGACATTTTGTGTAGCGGCCTCCGGATAATATTCGTCCCCGTCATCACTTGAAGCCTGATTTTGTGAAACTCCAATAAACATCATATTCGTATTTTTAGCGATCAATGCAGCTTCGCGCAGAGCAAGGCGCGGATACTGGGGGCTATTGAACGTCAAAAAAAGCGCCTGGGCTCGCGCGTATTGCTGATTGACGATTGAGATTTGAATCGCCGTGTTGACCTTCACCAAAATAATCGTCAGGCCCACCATCATGGGCAGCATCAAGAGAAACTCGAGGACACTCTGTCCTTCGTCTCCAAGATCTCGAACAAACTGCTTTGAGATCTGCCTAACAACCATTATCAAAAAGTCCTTTCATCGGCTTCATATCGTTCTGGCACTCGTCGTATGCGGGCTCGCTTCCCAACCAACTCTCCGAGGTTAACGTCACGGAATTGACGGATGAATTGCTGGGCAGACCTTTTCCGAGCGGAATGACGAACACTCTACTGCTAAATGTATATCGGACACCTTGCATCCAACTTAAAGTAGTGTCTGTCGGATTATAGTTTTTAGGAGGATTCACGGCGAGGCCTGGCAAATCTCCATCCCCTCCCACTCCCTTGGCAATCGACGGAAACCGATCAACCCCCGGTGAATCCACTGACTTTTTTAGCATCGTGATGATCACGCTCTGAGCGCGAGCGACTTGATCTTCGTGCGTAGGGCCGGCAGCGAGATAAGCCCTGGCCGCCATAAAAGTGGCGTAGTGAACGTAGTTACCGAATGAAAATACCAAAGCGAGCTGTAGATAAAAAAGAACGAAGCCCATGAGTAAAATCAGGGTTAATGCAAATTCGACGGTCGACTGACCGAGTTCGTTGAGCAGTTTTGGTTTTTTATCACGACTTCTCATCGCTTAACCCGCGCCCTTCGGATTAATAAAAATCCTAAAATCGCCAGGTCCATGATCATCGATACGTGGGTGATTTTGAGGTGTTCCCTCGTCGTACCCTTTTGCCTTTACGTTGCCGTACTTGTAAGCCATCGCAAAATCATTCGCGATCGGACGCATAAGAACCTGCATCAAGCCAATCTTCGCCAACCCCTGCGCCACCATGAGGTACGCCGCTACCACGGTCGAGACGAGAATCAGATATTCGAGCACTGCTTGGCCATCTGCATCTTGGGATAACTTTTTGAATTTTAAGGCCATAGGGGTAGCCCCCATTTTTCGAGCGGATGTGCGAGTACAACCCATACAGCCGCGATCGACATCGGTACTGCAAACGGCATCTTAAAACTGTGATCAAGCTTCGGTGCCTCTACAGCGAGTTCTTTGACAAAAATGGTGAGAAAAAAATGATAGATCCTTTGTACAAAACTTTTTAATCGCCCCGTAAATAGCATCGCAAAAAAAGCGAGCACGCCACCAATCAAGACGCTCAGTACCGAAACCTCTTCTACATAACGAGCCCCACACCAGGCCCCAAGCGCCATGAGTAACTTCACATCTCCGCCACCCATCGCACCGAACCAAAAAAATCCGCCAAAAATAAAAAGTCCCGCGGCCGCTCCCAGAATAGATTGACCCAATCCACTCATCCCAGCGAACATCAGCGATGTCAAAACGCCCAAAAACAAAGCCGGGAACGTTAACCAATTATACACGCGACCCCGCGCTAGATCCGTCACAGCGGCGACAGCGGAGATCACGATGACTACGAAGATAGTGAGTTGATCAGTTCTTCCAAACACCGACCGACACCCTCCCCGTTTTGAGATCCTGTTCGAGTTGTCCGCCCAATGTGAGAATGCCCGTATCAAGAGCCGTCAAGAGCGCCCGCGCAAGCGCTGAAGTACCAACGACTACAACGGATAGAATAAAAACATACTCCACTGTTCCTTGCCCCGCTTCGTCCTGCCCAAGGCGAGCGGCAAAGCGAGACAGCACAGCGTAGAAAATGGAATAAAGATATCCCAATCGCTTGAGTTTCTTCATGGATGCTGCCTTCCCCCGAGTTAGGCATCCCAGCTAGAATTCAAAACGCAATCAGCGGAAGATTAATTGGTATTCTGGCTCGCTTGATCAATCTCATCACCGACGTTGCCAATTGCCGTAATCATTTTGCCGGTGAATAAATTTTTGAATTTCATCGCGACCATAACCACGACGGCGAGAATAAGAATATATTCCGTCGTCGATTGACCCCGCTCATCGAGCATTAGCTGCTTAATTTTATTTCCGAGTTTCATATAAACTCCCTGCTCTCCTGTTCCCCATCAACTGACTTATCGGAAACAAAAGGCCAAAACCTAAACCCTATATCTCATTATGATTATACTGACTAAAAAAGTCAAGTATAGACAGCTTCACACCAAACCTTAACCTATTGAAACTAATGAGTTTTTCCCGGCCTTAAAATACTATAATCGCTGCAGCCCCATTATCCGTATAGGAGTCCTGAGCCAATAGCTGGGTAGCCTCCTGTACGAGGTGTTCCGCCTGCTGGGACGTCTGTCGTTTCCTCGCATAAAGGTCGAAGATCTTCTCTCTCGAAACCGCTCCAACTCCATCCGTGTGCAACAATAGCCAGTCACCTGATTGAACCCGATATTCAAAAATCTCAGGCTCCATATCTTCCGAAATCCCGAGCGCCGTCAACGGCACGCCAGGGGCTGAGTTCATCTCTCGAGCATCCCCTTGCGCAAATGGATTATAGAGTCGATCGTACGTTCGTGGCATGACTAGCTCCTTCGCTTTGCCATCACGAAAAAGCCACGCAGTGCAAACACCCACGTTTGCGAGTGCGAGTAAGTTCCCATCCACGAATCCTGCTAGCACCGAAGCACCACCCCGCTCATGAACACCTTTTTGCTGATTCTCAGTTAAAAGTCGGCGATTAGCGTGGATCAAAGCATTGAAAAGCACATTGCCCGCCAACGAATAATAACTTCGAAGAACGAAAGGCATCGTCGCTTCAAGATCTCCCGCCTCTTTAATCAAAAAACCACGAACCGCTTCGCACGCATTTTTAGATGCCGCAGCTCCTGGCAGCGGCCCTCCGAAGCCGTCGGCTACAACGAAGATCCCTTTCTCAGGGCTCGAGAGGACAGCATCTTCTTGAAAGGATCGCGAACCTTTAGCTGTAAACGTAGTGAATGCCTGAATCATGAAGGTTGATCCTCCTTGCGGAAATAATGTGAAAGCTTTCTCTGTGATCTCTCATAATAAATATCATCTTTAGGCGCCGTATCGAGGCACTCTTTGAACTTCTTTCGTGCCGTCGAAAAATCGCTGTAGCTCTCCGATATGACCGCTTCCGTATAGATGGCTTTCGCCTTTTCGTGCAAGACCTGACGAATTCTATTCATCCCGGCGTACCCCTCCGGATGAGGAGGATCAATCACAGTGGCGCTATGATAGAGTTCAAACGCCTTAGGCAAATCGCCGCCCTCTTCCGCCTGTTTAGCCTCGGCAAGTATGGGATCTCGTTTTGCTTGGATCGAAGCCTTACACTCTTTGATCCTTGCCCTAGCATCCGCACTCACTCGATGATCGGAGGCTTCTACTTGGATAGCGCGATTAAAAGCACCAATCGCATTGTGAAACTTACTCGCTTTTTGAAGTGCTACACCTTCACGATACGTCTCCCAAGCGTGTTTATTAATTTCGGCTTGGACCTCTTGCTGTTCTTTGGCAAGGCGGATTTTTTCTTCGTAGGCTTCAATCTCTTTTTTCCAGCCTTCAACGGCTGGATTATCAGGATCGAGGGTTAACACTTCGGCAAACTTATCCCGTGCTCCCTCATAATTTTTATCGGCCATCAGTTTGCGTGTCTCCTCAACCAACTGATCCACGCGAGCCTTCATTCGAGCTTCTTCTTCTTTTTTTCGTTTCTCTTCTTCGATTGCCTCTAGTTTTCGTTTTCCTTCTTTTGCGTAGCGTTCAATCTCTCGAGACTCTTTATAGTCAGATACCAGGGCAAAAATCTTTTGAACCTCGAAAATGGCCTTATCAAAATCTTTGTTTTTATAATAATCAAACGCCAAAGCGTGCTGCGCTTCAACGAACCGTTTTTGTTCTGGCGTCAGTCGTTCAAAAGTGAGAGGCGATTTATCCGCTGCCGTTTTATCGGGACTGCCGGCCACCACACCTGCCGTTTTCGCTGGGACTTTTTTCACGATCCTAGCTTGTTTGACGTCACTGTCATCGTCAAAAAGTCCAAAATATAAGAGTCCTAGAACAACAACCACCCAAATTGCTTGGCTTTGTTTAGGCCGGGCTCGAAACTTCTCCAACAACGAAGTCTTTTTACCCGCTCCGGCACCATCAATCCCGGTAATCCCAGATCCTTTGTGCAGGTCACCGGTTCCGCTCATACTCCCCAAATCAAGAGAGACGGGAGAAGCCTGCCCTGCCGAAGCGATATTCTGAGAAGCTGGAAAAAGAGCACTACCCGAAGCATCCAATGGAGGAACATCTACGGTCTCCGGCCCCGGCGCCTGCATCCCAAATTGATTCAAATCCGGGGGCAAGTCGATGCCCAGCGGCTCGACACCTTCTGCGGCTCCGTTGTTAGAAGCAAGGTCGGCGGCTAGAGAATTGAGATCCTTCTCTTTTGCAACATACTCGAGACTCTGAGCCTGGAAAACAAACTCCACCGCCCCAATCTTAATGATGTCACCGCTAGAAAGTGCAAACTCCGTGATTTTAGTCCCATTTACATATGTACCGTTCGCCGATTCCAAGTCGCGAATAATAAACTCAGCGCCCACACGACGAATCGCCGAGTTTTTGCGAGAAGATTTTTTATCGTTCAAAACGAGATCACAGTCCTTACCGCGACCAATGAAAATTTCGTCTTTTTCGAAGTTAAACTCTGTTACTGCCGCGACTCCTTCGGGAAGTACTAAGATCGCACTGACTTTACGAGCGGACGCTACTTTCGTTCGCGCATCACCTTCGGCGGCGAACGCATCCGGCGAGGCCTCGCCCCCTTGGGGCTCCGTCATCGCGATAATCGATTTAGAGATCTCAAGGTCCGGAGTCTCCACAGAATCAGATTGAAGATCCAGCAGCTGTCCGCCGCCATTATTATCGTCCGATAAATTCCGATGCTCTTCCTCTCCTGTATTCGTCGACAGAACAAGGTCGTCCTGCAACTCCGATTCGGGTGCAGCCTCCATTTCCTGCTTATTAGCCTTTGGCTTCATCTCAATCGGAGCGACGGCTTCAACGGGAGCTTTTTCCTGCGGCTTCTCTGAAGCAGCGGCCGCAGCCTTTTTTTCCAACGAAAGACGCATCAAATACGGGCCAATCGATATGACATCGCCTTCCTTGAGCATCGCGGACGTGCAATCAGCGCCGTTCACAAGAAGTGGGGCATACTCACTTCTTTTTTCAACTTGAACCGAGTTCCCTACTGCACGAAAAACAGCGTGTTGTCGAGAGATCGCGCGATCTTCGAGGCGAATCACGCAGCCTTCCTCACGTCCGAGCATCGCTTCGCCCTCAAGCGAAACGCTTCGAATCGTCTCTCCATTTTTTAATATGGTTAAGATAGGTGCGGCACCCATTAGCCACTGCCCTCCGAAGATCGCTCTTCTTTAGTCACGCGCTCAAGCTGTTCTCTTGCTTCAAGAAAGGCCGGATTCGTCTGCTCCTTAAACAGCAAACGCATCACGGCTTCAAAGTTCCCTTTTGCCGAACGGAGTTTTCCCGCCTCGAGGTCGCGCCTCCCCGTTTCAAGCAACGTCTTTACGTCATCTTCGATCTTTTTATTGCAGTTCTCCAGATAGATGATCGCAAGCGTATGTGCCGGAGCCATTTGCAAGACGGTTTCAAATTGGGTTCGAGCCCGCAGGTAGTTGCCGTTGCGATACTCACGAAATCCGGCCTTAAAAAATTGTTCCGCAGTTTTGTTCGCAGTCAAACCTTGATCCTGAGGGAGGTATTGACCCAGGTCAGTCTCTTTGACTGACGCAGGAGCACGTTTCTTTTTAGAGCTCGTTCCCGAGTTCGGAGTTGGAACAAAAAAGATCAGAACCGCTCCAAGTCCCAAGGCGCCCAACAACCAAGGTTTCGGTTTTTTCTGCGCGAGTGCCGGAGATGAAGCAAAGAGTGGAACTCCAATACTTCCACCAATACTGGCTAATTTTTTGATTTTTTCTTTTTGATGATTGAACGTTGAATTCTGGCCCTGCAATTCAATCGGACTCTTCGCTGGAGCCATCAATACCGATGTGCCGACCTCTGACGTGATAAACTCCAATGTCGTCTCACCCAGAGTGAACGTGTCGTTCGTTTTTAGAATAGTTTTTCGCAAAGCTTTGCCATTATGCAAAATCCCATTTGCACTACCAAGATCCGTAATCTCCCAGACCGCGCCGCTCAACGATAACGATGCGTGAAGGCGCGATGCCTTGAGATCCGAAATCACCACATCGTTCTCTTCTCCGCGTCCTACCGAGGCCTTCGCGGCAGTGATCACATAAACAGCCCCATAGTCCGCACCTTGCACGACTTTTAAACGCGCGAATTCGTCAGTTTGGCGAGGGACTTGAGTTTGTTTAAATCGACGCGCATTTGCCATGAGACGACTCAGCCTCCTTCCGTTTTAGACATCACCAGTAGATACCCTCGTGGGGACCCACCGGCTGAGCCGAAAGCAGCCACACTGACCTTGTAACTGATACCTGAGAAGTCAAAATCCTCAGACACTCCACTCCCACCTACAGAAGCTCGATCGATCAAATCTTGCGTGAAAGCACCCAACGCCTGGTCACGGGCCACAGAATTCATCTCCTGCCCGATCGCCCCGTCCGCACGAATGCCACTAATCTCTTCAAAAACTGAATTCAAATAAGAAATCCGCCGACTCGAATCAAAAAGTACCAATCCATATTTCGAAAGACTTCCGAGCATCATCGCCGGCCCGACATACTCATCAATACTAATTTCACTCGAACCGCCGAACCCCTCACCACTCAAGCCCCCTAAACCCGATGACGAACGCTGTGCTCTTTGAAGTGCGGAATTGATAATGGTCCAAAGATCATCCAACTCCGAAAACTTGAACTCGTGAGTGACTTGTCCCATCTCACCTTTCAAAACCTTATCCATGTCTTCGTTGAGCATCTGGAAAGGCTTCAACGTCATACGATACAAAATGAAGAAAATCAGCGCACCGAAGAGCCCCGTCAAAATAAATGCCTCAGAATAAACGACTCCCATCGCCCCGACGTCCGGTGTCGACAGAGAACTATCAATCGAGACAATCGCCATACCTATCACGATATTTTTACCCACACTGGGATCGAGCACTTTGACAGGTTCGATGGCAACAATAGTGCTGTCGTCAAGTTCGGAAACAAGTCCTGTTTCCCGACCTTTTTGAAACATTTCTTTAGCACGAACAGCAAAACGTGCTTCAACCCCATTTGTCAGATACTGATTCATGCGAGTGGCCGGAGCCAAAATTCGATTATCGAGCGCGGTCAAAGTCGCCAGTCGCACTCCTTCTGCTGTTTCCGAAGGACCGATTTCGGTCTTGGTCTCCATGTGCTGAGCAAGTACGCCAGAGTTTCTCTCGGCGATCTCATGGGCCATGAAAGCCGCGCGTTTTCCAATCTCCTTAACCAAAGACGCACGGTTCGCATCCATCAACGGCTGAACCGATATAAAGAGATTGCCAATCACAAAAAAACACAACAGGCCCGCACAGACAAAGCGCCATTCGTTTTTTAAGTTAAGACCAAAAAAGAACGGCATCACGCGGTGATCAAAAAAGTGCAAAATGCGACCTTTCAGATCCGTCGGAGCCGTGGCCATCGCAAATGCCGATGAAGATGTGCCGGGATCATTCGAAGGCTGGGAACCGGATTGATGATTTTTCCCGGTCGGGAGACGAATGACGTTATTGCTAATCGCAGGCATTGCCGCGGGGGCTTGAGCTTTAACCGATGGCTGAACAATCTCGAAAATATATTCACCGACGCTGATTCGATCGCCGGGCTTCAATCTCTTTTCTCGAGTCAACGCTCCGTTGACGAAAGTTCCGTTCGAACTGCCGACATCTTTAAGCAGCATCTGGCCGTTACTCACCACAAGCACGCAATGTCGCTTTGAAACTTTTTCAGACGCAAGCACTACGCCGTTACCGACTTGCCGTCCAATAGACATCTCGCCTTCTTGTATTGCGTAGCTGGTTCCTCGATTCGGCCCCATGATCACCATCAACTTATACATAGATGGTCCCCCACGCCGATCGCACAGCGCCGAATCGTACCCGACGGAAACTCAAAAGTTTCTGAAGCAGAGAAATCAAAAATCGGAAAGGCCCTCCAAGGACGAATATTTTCCCGCAGGGAGGAGACCTGAAAACGGACAGACCCGTCCCCGGTCTTCTCCTTTCGGACAAAAACCACGTCGAGTGATATTCGCATAAACCACATATGAATGTTGTTACAGTCAGGAAACAACATCCCCTGCCCAGCAACGAACACACGTCGACCCATCAAACCCATGAGGCGATAAAAAAAAGAGTTCGCCACAAAGCACTGATCGGCAATAACAGCTTGATTTGTTAGAGATATGATCTTGATTGAAGGTTGTTTTTTAAACATATTCTATTAAATCAAGTCCTTACCGTTATTTAGCATTTATATATTCCAATAAAAATGGCGCACCGATCATCAAAAACACCGAGGGAACTACGAACAATACGAGTGGCAAAATGATTTTCGAGGCTGCTTCTGCACCGGCCTTTTCGGCCCGAACGATGCGGTCTACGCGAATTTGGTCGGACTGTTGCCGCAGAATTTTTCCGATCGAAGCACCCATTTGATCCGCCGAGATCAGGATTGCTACGAAAGAGTTCACTTCGGTCATGTCAATTCGTGCGGCCATCTCACGGAGCGCATCCTGACGAGAAGCCCCCACTTTGATTTCTTTCAACATCTGCGAAAACTCTTCAACGAGCGGGCTTTGCACGGCTTTTTCGACAACTTTTCCGATGGCGCCAATAAAATCAAGACCGGCCTCGGTAGACAGAGCCAGCAGATCGACAATGAACGGCATCGCACGAATGATCTGTTTTTGGCGCGTTTTTATTTTAGAACTGACCCAAAAATTCGGATAAAACCAGCCGATCACGCCGGACGCGAGAATATAAATCACGTCGAGATCTAAAAAATCCGTCGCCTTTAACAACGCAAAAATCACCGGAAAAAACACAATCAAGAATAACTTAAAAGCGATAAACTCATCGGGATTCAGCTCATCTTTCAAACCGGCTGCAATGAGCTTCCTTTTGGCGATTTTCCGGCGACTCTCCCAAAACGGTTTGCCGCGGATAATAGGAACCACATATTGAGTAAAAAATGGCCGCGTTATCGCTACTAAACGATCGCTCGCTTTGCGATTGCGAAGGTCGGAGAGGTTCTCGGAGGCCGCGCGGGACTCCTGCTCCTGCACCAACATCCGCCCTAACAAGAAGGTACCGATGCCAATCAACGCGTAAGCAGTGTATATAACAAACTGACCTTTTTCGATCGCTGTGATGACCATACGGCACCCTCCCATAACCTGTATCGGAACTTCGGGCCTCAGGGATG
>Ga0206856_10128_pt1 | contig 26276 bp, 10 predicted proteins | sample Alteio_BWOrgCont_48_FD_152630 | JGI IMG/M metagenome (GOLD analysis project Ga0206856, IMG submission 152630) | Enriched cells from forest soil in Barre Woods Harvard Forest LTER site, Petersham, Massachusetts, United States -... | ecosystem: Environmental > Terrestrial > Soil > Temperate forest >...
CATTAACTGCAAGAGAATATCCAGTAGGAACAGTAGTGGTATTTATAGCCAGAGTTCCGCTAGTGTAAGTATTTCCCAAATTATCAATAGTAAATACATCATTCGTTGAGGTTGGATTAATTACTGAAAATTGATTTGTAATGTTTGTATTCGATATGGACAAAGCCGCACTAGGAGATTGTGTTCCAACTCCAACATATTGACACGGTACAGTATACAAAACAGCTCCAAACGGGCCTGTTCCGGTTTCTTGCCAGCTACCAGGAACCGTTGTTCCACTGCATGGACCTGAAAGAAGCTTAATTGGCGGAGTTACTAATCCAGTTAATTGCGCAGATGTAACTGGTGGGGTTGATGTCAGTACAATGTTGACTAAACAACAGGAAAAACTCGAAGAAGTATCATTATACCTGATTCAATTGGAAAAGGAAATACAGGAGTTAAAGGCTGAAAATGAAAAATTAAAGGCAGATAAGAGCAAATAATAAAACGTTGTACAATGGAATTTTCACCCTTTAATTAGTTCCTGTAATATGAAAGCCTTCTATTTAAATATATTATTTCTGATCATAGTTTGTAGCTCGTATGGTCAGCTTACCTTAAGAGGTACTGTTGGTCCGGGTCAGTACTTTAACCCTACTCAAGTACACCTGACACCTAATACAACATCACCGGTTACTCAGGCTGCAGGAAGCAGTTCCGGAGTAATTCATTTATTTATTGATGCTTCGTCTGTTACTAGTTCTACATCATACTCAACCCAGCTTCCTACCAGTATATTAAGTAGTGGTTCAGGTACCGGACCTAATACTTCATTAGCAGTAGGAAAAACCCCAACCAGTTATGGCGTTTCAGGTTCAGGAGGAGCTACGTATACTGTGCCAATTGTGTTACCTCCGGGAACTATGGGGGCAGTTCCTAATGTAGCCATTTCATATAACAGCCAGGGTACCGAAGGTTCATTGGGATATGGCTGGGGTATTTCAGGTTTATCCTGTATTTCAAGATCAGGGAAAACACCTTACCATAATTACGGAGGAACTTATCCTGACCAGGCACAGGCCGTAACGCTTACTAACGCAGACTGGTTTGCTTTAGATGGCAACAGATTAATTGCTACATCCGGCACGAATGGTGACAACGGTACAATTTATGCCACTGAGAGTGAAACTTTTGATAAGATTGTTTCAAACGGAACAGTTGGCAGCGGCCCGGACTGGTTTCAAGTACAAACAAAAAATGGGGCAATTATCGAATACGGCCATAGCCTTGATTCAAGGTTAATTCCAGTTGGATTGAATACTGTAGATGCATGGTACGTAGACAAAATAACCGACCAGTTTGGCAACTATATTACCTTTCATTATATCAATACCGATGGAGAAATACATATTCAGGAAATAGATTATACCGGAAACAGCAATGCAGGATTCGCCCCTTACAATTCTATTGTTTTTGCATATACTGATAAAACAGAAACCAATACAACATACGTTGCAGGTGGAGCTTTAAACAGCAGTGCCATATTAAGCACTATTACAATAAAGGCGCATAATACATTATTTAAGGAATATTCGTTCAAGTATGCTTACAACACCTATACGTTACTACAGGAAATTGATGAAACTGGGTCAGATGGTTCTGCATTAAACCCAACCCGGTTCAGTTATGGATCGGATATTCCTGTACTTGGGTCAACGTGTGGCAGTGGCCCCACAAGCCTTACAGACTATTGTGTTGAAGGCGACCCATCGGTATTAGGTGGAACCGCCGGTGGTACATCTGGCTTTGGGCAGGCTGCCCAATATACCTTGTTAGATTATAATGGCGACGGAAAAGAAGATGTGATCTCTTTAACTGGTACTTATGGCGAACTCTATACAACTTCAGGGGAACATTTGGATCCTCCCGATGGATATAACTTTGGTTGGAACAGCCAGGTTTTATATACCGGAGAAGGAAATGCATGCCCTCTTTTTACTGCTAACGGTTATGGCTTCCCATTAGGCTACCCCGTTTCAGGAGGAGCAGCGGGATATTTAAACCCGATAAACAATACTGCATCAGGTAGCTTGAGCCAGGTTGCTCAGGATTTTAATGGTGATGGTAAGGAGGATTATCTTGTATCTACATTTCCTGATACAGTTCCTGTTGAAGGAGACGATTACCAGGAAAATGTACACATAGCCCTGTCTACTGGCAGCTCCTTTACTAGTGCCAATACATTGGAGATGTACGGTATGGTAAATACAACTGATGAACTCACAGCGGCATCTGCTCCAGCCGATGCGGTATTAAGCGCTAATTATTATTTAGACTTGAATGGAGACGGACAATTGGATGCATTTAATTACCACTATGACCCTGTTGCGCAAGTTGAATATTATAGAGTATGGCTTAATGCTGGAGCTTCCTCCACAACCCCTCAGGAGCAGCCTTCGATGACCTACCCGACAACGCCAAGCGGAACACCAAGCCCAAACTTTGAAATTACAGTTTCAGAATCAGGCTATCTTTCTTTCCTCGATTTTTCTCAGGCAATTCCAATGGATCTATATGGAGATGGAAGAACCGAATTGGTTAATGTTACCCAATACAATAATAATGCTGTTGACGATGGCGCACCACGGAAAGTAATTGTAAGTTTTAATGCTGACCAGGTATATGGGCAACCTGGTTATGTTGCAGAGGTTGACGGAAGCTCTTCAGGCGGCTCGACCTATGTCTCTCCTGTACCAGGCAATGGCATTGTAATACAAGCTGATAATTCCGGGTTTTCATATAACAACAACGCTTTTGTTCCGAACACTACCAATCAAGATGAAACTTATACTCCAAGTGGCAGCGGCGAATCTTACGATACATATTTTCCTCCGGCTACTGACGGTTACGATAATGTTTTTGGAGTAACAACAAGTATCAATAACGCTTCCCCTTATGTTCAATTTGGAGATTTTAATGGAGATGGCATTACAGATATATTGAGCTATAGTAATAGTAGTAATACCTGGACAATAAACTTTGGTACAGGTGCAGGCACTTACGCCCAATTACCTGTAAGTACACTGCCTACAGATAATCCTTTTTCATACCCTTCTACTTATTATTATGCTCATGATGTAAATGGAGATGGAAAAACAGATATTCTGGAATTTCTACCGCCTAGCAGCAGTGGTGCAACCAGTACCGTAATTAAAATATATTACAGTACAGGTACTTCATTTATTGAAGGCGAGCCAATCACTCTTCCAAACCATGATATAAACCCGGAAACATGGCAAATTGCCTTTGGCGATTTTAACGGTGACGGTGTTGATGATCTGTTATTAGAAAATAACATAGACGATGGTGCAATAAACGGCCCACCTGTTTTATTGTATTTCTATTCCGGTACCAAGTCAAGGAGGTTAGCAGAAGCTGTTGACGGATATAACCAGCTGGTTCAATTTACATATCAACCTCTTACAAATTCAAGTATTTATAGTCAGCCACAAGCATCAAGCTACAGAAGTACATCGAATAGCAGTAGTTTATTAGATATTCAAGCACCCGTATATGTAGTAAGCCGCATGACCACAGTTGATGGTACAGGAAATAACTCCACGGCTACTGTTGGCAGTACAGTTACATATACCGATTCAAACAGTACAACCTATACATACCAGGATTTAATTTACAATAAGCTTGGATTAGGAATGTTGGGCTTTTTAAATGTAACTTCTTATAACAGTGTAAAGGATTATAGCTCTTCAAATACGTACGCTATTCTACCTACATACAGCAACCTGGTACCGAGCAGCAGTTCTGTTACGGCAGTTACAGCAGCCACTGTACTATCTACTGGCACGTATACCTATACCCCTGTTGCACTTGGGGGCTTGCGTTATTTCCTTTCACCAACCCAGGCTGTTACCAATGACAACATTGCGGGAACTACAGCGACTACCACCTATACTTATGATGCGTACGGAAATGTAACAGATAAGAACACACAAATAAGCGTTACCAGCACATCAAGTGTTGTTGAAACTACGGATGCACAAAATACTTATGTGGCAAGCGGTACATGGATACCATCATCAGTTGCTACCACTACCAATACATCTACGTACCTTTCAAACCCTTCGTATGCACGATCAGTATTAAATACCTGGGATGGTTCAGGCCATTTATTGACTGCAACAATGGACCCTTCAACAGGTGAGGCAGTAACCAATACGAATACATACGACCCTAATACAGGAGTTTTAACAAAACAGATAACCAGTTCGGCTGATGGTAGTTGTTCAACACAAACAAATTCGTATGGGTATGATTCGTATTCGCAATTTAAAACATCAAGCACTAATTCTTTAAATCAAACCACAGATTATACATATAATTTTTTATGGGGTAAGCCTGCAAGTGTAACGACACCCGATGGGCTAACCACAACATATACGTATGATGGATATGGAAGGTCGGCACAAATTGTGACACCTGATGGTCTTACCCAGACCTTGACATATCACTGGGTTACATCGGGTGAATTACCTATTGGTGGTTCTGATCCATTCAGTGTTAACTCTACTTCATTGTATTCGGTAAATTCTTTTAAAGTTGGTTCCCCTCCACTTAACACTTTTTATGATTGGTTTGACCGTAAAACACTTTTAGAAACTACTACTTTAAGCGCCAATGTTTTCCAGGAACAGTCATACGATGCAATGGGGCATAGTTATCAGTCCACCAATACATATCAAAAAGCATCTATACCATCTGAATATGGAGATTATGACCCTGTAATTACCACAAACATTTACAACGATATTAAATATCGTTTAACCAGTTCTGTAACTACATGCAGCAGCGCTCCAACGCTTACTAGTTCAGTGGCATATAGTTCTTCTTCAGGTAATACAACAGTAAAAACCACAAAGCCCGACGGAACCGTTTCGAGCCAAACTACTGACCCGGCAGGAATGATGATAAATTCAACTGATTATGTTACGGGTAGTCCTACTACAGTATACAGTCATTTAACTTATAATTATTTCAGTAACGGCCACACTTCAAGCATAGTGCTTAACGGGCAGACGGTAAATACTTTCACATACGATGCATATGGTAGGCAAACCTCACTTACCGATGTTAATTTTGGCGGAAGCGGTTATACTTATATCTACAATGCATACAACCATTTAACATACCAGCAAAACCCTAACGGCGATACATATAACATGACCTACGATGTGCTCGGAAGACTTACGCAAAAGGTCAGCAGTAAAGAAGGTACTTATTCATACACATACTATACCAGTGGCGATGGTTTAAATATGTTGCATACACAAACACTGGGCACCAATTCAATAAGCTATACGTATGACAATTTACACAGGCCATTGTCGGTTAATGTAAACGGGCTGACCACATCGTATACCTACGACCCTACATACGGATACCTGGCAACTAAAACATTCCCGGGTTCAGGATTCAGTATTACCAATACATACGATGCTAACCATTATGGCTTCCTTACCGAAACCAAACAAACCAGTAATGGGAACCCCATATGGCAGGCAGAATATATGAACCCTTATGGGCAATACGTAGATTATATTCAAGGAACAGATGATGTACATACTATAAAATCATATACGCCGTACGATCTCCTCACAGGTATATCAGCCGGCAGTTATGAAAATATGACCTTCAGTTTCGACCCTACAAACAGTAACCTATTATCACGTACTGAAGGTAGTTTATCGGAAAGCTTTAGTTACGATGGTTCCTTGAACAGCCGACTGACCGAAGCAAAATCTACCTACCCTACATCGTTAACCACAACGGCAGATGTGGTAATGAGCTACGACCCTAATGGGAATATTATAAATAAGTCCGATATTTGTGGCTCGGGTACTACATACTCTCAAGGTAACTCAAATAACCAAATAACTCAAGTGCCAAATTCAAGTAGTTTAATTTCATCGGGCCAAACTGTTACGTACACATCATTCAATGCACCATTAACCTTAGCCTTGGGTAACTATACCATGAATTTTACTTACGGACCCGATAATAACCGTGAGCAAACTACATTAACTGATAACCTTGGCAATACAACCGTGCGGAATTTCGCTTCAGGGTATGAAAACACATCGTTTAACAGCGGAGCCCTTACCGAAGTTAACTACATACAATGCGGGGGTAGCGTGGTTGGTATGTATGTAAACACAGGTGGAAGCGGAGATATGTATTATGTATATACTGACCATTTAGGTTCTATACTTACAGTTACCGATGGAACAAATACCTATAACCAAAGCTTTGATGCCTGGGGCAATTACAGAAACCCGACAGATGGAAGTTATAGTAGCATACCCACTAACCCGGCATGGCTTTACAGAGGTTTTACAGGGCATGAACACCTGCCGGAATTTCAACTTATAAATGCCAACGGCCGTTTGTATGACCCATTGGTAAATAGTTTTTTAAGCCCCGATGTTACTACACAAGCACCAACCAATACCCAAAACTTTAACCGTTATTCGTATTGCCTGAATAATCCATTGAAGTATACTGATCCAAGCGGCTTTCAATATTTTTTATCAGCAAGAGCTATGCTATCATGGTATAATGCTGTATCTGGCTGCTCTAGATTGGCGGCTGAGTGGGATGGTGTAGTATCTTTAGGAGACGGTGGTGATGGCGGTGGTTTTGGTGGTGACGGTGCTGGTGATGGTGGCGGTGGTGATGGTAATGGTGGGTCTGTTCCAACATGGGCTAGCAATTATATTGGTGATGGGAATTCGAGCTCTGGAAGTACAGGTACTGGTGCTGATAAGACATCAGGAACATCGACTATACCAGGAACATCAGCATCTGCTTCGGCGCAGTCAGCAGGTGTAGATGCCTCTTATGTAAGTTCGTTTGAAGATACTTTTTCCGCAATGTGGACTGCAGCGTCAACCGCATTTATTGCTCCTTTTTCTCCTCCTAATAATGATCAAACTAATGATGGTTTTAATGTTTCTACAAATGATGTTGTCTCCACAGCTGCGACTGTTGCTGTAACGACTGATAACATAGGCACCGGATTGGAGACATTAGGCTTATTAGGCAATTCTAATTCCGCATGGACACAAGCAGCTGATATTTTAGGTAGCTCAGTGAAATGGGCAGGACCAGTTGGATTTGGTTTCAGTACAATGAATGATTATAGCGAAATGAAAGCTGGAACACTCAGCCAATTTCAGTTTGGATATAACCTTACTGGAGGCTTAAGTTCAATAGCTGTCGGGTTAGAATTTGGGGGACCAGTTGGTGGAGCATTCGGACTCTTCTGGTCCATAAATGGTGCATTTGCTCCAATTATAAAGCAGGAATACGAGAGTTTATCCACCAATCAGGTAATGGATATTTATCAAAATAATCAAATGACAGGTACGAATTATACGACATGGTAAGAAAAAACAACAAGAAATATTTATAAAAGTTAAATTTGAATTATATGCAATATCAAATAACATATAGAAATACTTTCAAAGCGATTGATGCTTTCATAATGTTTACATTAGCTATGGTTGTTTTACTTATATATTATAGAAATAAGAGCGGGTTTGATCAGGGGTCTATTAGTTTATGGTCTATATTATATTTAATTTTTGCAATACCGACTTGTTTTCTTCATCTTCAATACTATTATTATAACCATAGGTGTATTTTCAATATTTTACCTGAGCAATCAAAGTTTATTTGGACTGATAAACAAGAAAAGTCAGAAACAATTGCATTTAATGAAATTAGTAAGATTATTGTTTTTATGTCACCTTCATGGTATAGAAGGAGTAAGATCAGAATTGTTCCATTTGAAGATTATCATTATGCGAAAATATACACATCATCAGGAAGGGAAATAGTAATCACTTCTCTTATGACACCAAGAGTGGAAGATGCAATGGGAGAAATTAAGGGGGTTGAGATTGAAAGAAAAATTAAACATCTTGGATTTTCATTTATAAATTAAAAACAATATTCCGCTTAGTAATAAAAGCGAGCCCTGAATTCGCATTATAAAATAAAAATGTAAAAAAGATGAAAGTAATGATTACAAATAAAAAGGCAATTAACTTGATGGTTAAACTATATTGCACCATAGTTTTTATTCTTGGGTTTTGCGAAATTGGTAATTCGCAAGTAAGTTATACATACGATAATAATGGAAACCGTACACAAAGTATGTCAACCGGCTATGCTATAATGATCAAGCCTAATCCCGGTACACATACAAACGATACGGTAAATGCGCAGCAATTAGCTGCTAAAAATGGCTTAAAGGTTTACCCAAACCCAGCACAGTACTCCGTAAGTGTAGCTATCGATTCTATACCGCCACTAGGTAAAACAACAACTATTTATTTATTAGATGCTACGGGTAAAATATTGTACACCCATGAGGTAAGCGAATGGCCGTATCCTATACCAATGGTTACTTATGTATCTGGTACTTATTTCGTAAAAGTGGTTATAGCTGGTGAAACTCCTTTATTTTATAGGGTTATAAAGAGGTAGGAGTTGGTAAAAAAAATTATCCTCTGATTTATAATCAGTAGGTAAATTAACAATAATAAGCCACCAAAGCCTCTATTTATAAAGAAATCGGGAAACTCCCACCCTACTCTATTTTAGCCATTTGCATAGGATTTGCACAAAAAGGGAGTTATTTTCAATTTAAATTATCGAATGCAGTTATAAACTCAATAAAGCGAGGATAAATACATATTCCAGTATGTTCAGTAGTAAAAGGATGGCGTGTATATAAGAAATGTGAAAAGGCCTCAAGCTCTTTCATTGGATAGGGTTTAGCTGTTTATTCATTCACCACATTATCAGCCAACAATTCAGCATACTGTAATTAAGGAATAACAATGAACTCCGAGTACTATTTATTGTGAAAGCCATGCATTCATTAAGGGCCTTTTCTCATTTTATCACCTACAAAAAAGAAAGATGGATTGAATCCATCTTTCTTTTAAAGCACTGAATGTTTACTTTTCTATTTGATGATGGTTATCTTTCCAACCTTCTCTATTTGATCATTAACAGATAGTTTATAAATATAAATGCCGTTCGCCAAGTTGGTACCGGTTATCATTATCTTTCCTTCTGAATCATTTAATTCATAAGTTCCAACCATAGATCCCATGGTGTTGAAGATAGTTACTTTACCAGATTGACCTGCAGTTAATTTATACTCAAGTGTAAAGGTTCCATTATTCGGATTTGGATAAATATTCACCAGCGCCGGTTCATTTACATCCTGAACCTGATTAGGTATACCAATATAGTTACTCTCTATATTATTCTCGCATGCATTCGAATACTTCAAGAGGCCATCATATCTCGCTAGTATCGATCTCGCAAGGTATACTGATACACCATCTTCAAACGGACATTTTACGGCTATACTTCTCAATATATTTAACTGATCAGTATTTAAATAGCCCATTTTAGTTTCCAAACTAGCAACGTAAATATCGTTTACTGTTTGCCCGAAATGATCGGTACCATTTAATGATGCATTGCTGCTATTATTAATTGCAGTTGTGCCAGACTCAGATCCATTACGCTCAACAATCGGTGGCGGAGCAGAACAAGCAGGCGCACTACCGGTAATACTGTATGTAACCGTAGGACCAGTGCAGGTAGCATAGCCAGAAGGGTCATAAGTATTACCACTGGAATGTGCTCCTTGAACAAAGAATTTTGTAGCGGTTGCATCCGATGTACTGCAAGAGAATACACCATTCCAGGTATTATTATAAGGCTGTGAATTACTTCCCTGGTTACCCAGGCCTGTACCTGTAATATACATACCTATTGCATTTGCAAATCCATTGCTGTAAATGTTGTTACTACTAACTGTTGCTGGTCCTGTGCTATAAAAGCCTATGCCATCTGCAAAGCCAGTTATATTATTGTTACAAACAATGGTTGAAGGGCTGGATGCCAAATAAATACCCGTTTCACTTTGTGCCGCTGACGAATAAGTAGCAACCGTTATGTTGTTGTCTGTTATCTTGCAATTCTGGCTGCCTTGCATTGCTATACCCTCACCATATATAGTACCCGTACATGCGCCCGATATACCTTGGGTAAGCGTGATAGAATTCTGGCTTATATATGATCCATCCTCCAGGTACACACCGATGATACCATAATGCAGATCTGATATTGTATTACCATGCACATTGTAAAAGGCTGTAGAAGAAAGGCTTCCCTCATTCAAACCTATACCATATATGTTAGGAGAACTACTACAGAAATTGCCGCCATTAATGGTATTGTTATTTATATCACAATTTATGTTACTATTTAAACCGCAAGCAATACCAACATAAGCGTTGTTAATTGTATTATTAGTAACCACCGCATTATCTGTACCAAACAAGCCTGTTTTCTCAATTGTAATTGCAGCCGTATTTGATGGAGAGTTAGTTGCAGGAATAAGAAAGTTGAATGTGTTATTACTAATTAAAATGTTATTAAACCCATATTGAGCTAACACTCCATTCGTACAATCGGTAAATAAATTACCAGCTGATAAAGTAACGCCGCTTGGTGTCGTAACAGGACCACCACCAATAGTAAGAGCATATGTTGGTCCAGCAACAATTGCACCATTAGCAACAATTGCACCATCGCTCGTTGATGCGGAGTTTATATGCTGGAATATTTGATTTTGAACAAGAATATTTGAATTTGTTGAGACTATCCCTTCATCCAAATTATCAAATAAATTCCCTTGCAATGATAAATTTCCTATACCATTCAGATTTATTTGATTTACGCTTTGAACCTCAATACCGATCGCACTTCGTTGCCCTGCATACGGTGGAAGCAATGTAGCTAAAGGGAATGATTCAATCCAGCTTCCGCTATATTGTGTATTAGGGCAATTATAGCCATTTTCAGCAATTGAAGAAAGGTCACGGCAAGTAAAGGTAGTTCCATATGTATAACCAGAAACTGTTCCTGATGCAAGTGGTTGTATTTGCAGGCTGATATGACATTTATTGAAAATCATTTCAGCATTAAGGTAGAATATACCCTGAGTAGTTCCACTGTTTTCAACAACAATGCCATTTATTGCATCTTCAACAATAACACCGTTACCACCTGTGTATACATCACCACCTGGTTCAACATAAATACCATCCCACATTTGGCCACAGCCAGCAAATATATGGCAACAACTTTGATTACCTAGTGCTAATGAAACTCCCGGGAGAACAACAATTTTTGCGTTTGGCCCCATAGAAACAAGACATGAACTAAAGGCCATATTTTCATCTACAGTAAATGTGCCATTAATATAAATATATGACGCATTAGTAAAGAATAATCCATTCCCAATTGATGAAGCAGTTTGGTTATTAACAACTATTGAACCGGGAGGAAGTGTTGTTGGAATACAACAAGCATTTACAGTAAATGTTGCCGATGAAGAACAACCATCTGCATTTGTTGCAGTAAAGGTAATTGTCCCTCCTGCACTGGTAAAAGTAACGCCTGCACTTGTACCCGTTCCACTTGCAGGGCTTCCGCCAACATCGGTCCAGCTATAAGTATCTCCACTGGTTACATTGGTTACTGTATATGGTGGTGATGCTGAGGCAGGGCTACCGCAAGCATCTGATGGACCAGAAATAACAGGCACGGGAGGCAACGGGTTTACAGTAACAGTAACAGTACTTACTGACTGGCAACCGGTTGTTGCATCAGTTACAGTTTCAGAATAAACTGTTGTAACAGTCGGACAAGCGCTTGGATATGAACAAGACAGGCAACTTAAACTTCCTCCGGCAGACCATGAATAATAATAAGAACCCGAGCCCGGATTAGTGCCAATATTAGCGCATGCACCCTCACAAATAGTTTGGTTTGGGCCTGCAAAGTTTGGCGGTAATGGGGTACTATTAATAGTAACAGTTGCTGAAGATGAACAGCCATTCTTGCCAGTAACAATTACCGTGTATGTACCTAAAGGAACACCGGTAATTGTTGAAGTAGTTTGACCATCACTCCATGAATAAGTATATGGTGCTGCGCCTCCAGTTACCTTAGCAGTAGCATTACCCGTAGTACTCGCACATCCGCTTGTAGCGGTAGTAGTAATAACAGGGCTTGGCTTAACAGTTAGCGTTACGCTATATGTACTTGAACAACCTGTATGAATATCTGTAACGGTTTCAGCATATACTGTTGTTGCACTTGGGCAAGCACTAGGGTAATCGCAGGTAGTGCAACTTAAATTTGTTGCCGGTGCCCATGAAAATGAATATGGATTAGGTCCAAGGTTGGTACCAATATTAACGCATGATCCGGAACAAACAGATTGATTAGGGCCGGCCAGATTATTTGGTAATGGATTAGGCCTGATAGCAATAGTTGCAGTGCCCTTACATCCATTAGCTCCGGTTACGGTTACGGTATATACTCCGAAGGGTACCCCAGTTATTGTAGAAGTAGTTTTGCCATCACTCCATGAATATGTATATGGTGATACACCGCCTGTTACAATTGCTGTGACAGTAGCTGTTGTACCCGCACAAGGAACATTTGAACTAATAGTTACTATAGGGGCAGGTAGGCTTGTTATTGTTATTGTTGCAGAGGTTGAACAACCATTACTACCCGTAACGGTTACAGTGTATCCTCCCGGAATAAGGCCCGTTACACTTGAAGTCGTTTGGCCACTGCTCCATGAATATTTATATGGTGCTGTGCCCCCGCTAACGTGAGCTGTAGCTGTACCGGCTCCACTACCACAAGCATCGGTTACGGCCATTGTTATTACAGGCGATGGCTTAACAGTTACTGTTACTTTACTTACACTGCTACATCCTGTATTGGTATTAGTTACTGTTTCAGTATATACAGTGGTAACAGTCGGGCATACCGTAGGGTAAGCACAATGAGCACAAATTATACCACTGGTTGCAGCCCATGTAAACGTGTACGGGGCGCCAACAGTACTATTACCTATACTAACACAAGTGCCTGAACAAGTAGTTTGATTGGCACCGGCAAAGTCGGGTGGCAATGGGTTGCTGGTTACAGTCGCTACTGCAGCACCTTTACATCCATTGGCCCCGGTTACGGTTACAGTATAGTTGCCCGAGGTAAGGCCTGTAATTGTAGAAGTAGTTTTACCATCACTCCATGAATAGGTATATGGAGATACACCTCCGGTTACCGTAGCTGTTGCAGTACCTGTACCTGCTGTTCCGCAGACACTTGTTGTTGTAGCAGTAACACTTGGTGCAGGTAAACTTATTATTGTTACAGCTGCAGAGGTTGAACAGCCATTTTTACCTGTTACGGTTACTGTATATGTTCCTGGAATTAGTCCGCTTACGCTTGAAGTGGTCTGTCCACTACTCCATGAATAGGTATATGGTAATGTACCACCTGTAGCATGAGCGGTGGCTGTACCGGTTCCACTACCACAAGGGTCTGTAGCAGTAATTGCAATTACCGGTGATGGCTTGACAGTTACTGTCACTGTATTTACACTGCTACATCCTGTTAAAGGATCAGCAACTGTTTCTGTATATACTGTAGTAACAGTTGGACATACGGTAGGGTAAGCACAATGAGCACAAACTATACCACTGGTTGCAGCCCATGTAAACGTGTACGGGGTTACACCAGTTATATTAGTACCTATACTAACACAAGTGCCCGCACAAGTAGTTTGATTGCTACCGGCCATATCAGGTGGCAAGGGGTTGCTTAGTATAGTCACTGAGGTAGAAGCTGAACATCCATTAGCCCCCGTAACAGTTACGGTGTATGTCCCTGCCTTGAGGCCGGTAACAGTAGAAGTAGTTTTACCATCGCTCCATGAATACGTATATGGTGTTGAACCGCCTGTTGCAGTAGCAGTGGCACTGCCTGTGCCAGTACCGCAAATATTGGTTGAAGTAATAGTAACACTTGGAACAGGCAAAGTCACTATGGTTACAGATGCGGTTGAAGAGCATCCATTACTACCTGTAACCGTTACTGTATAAGTTCCAGGAGGAAGAATTACTGCTTGGCTTGCTATTCCATTGCTCCATACATAATTGTAAGGGCCTACACCTCCGGTTACACTGGCAGTAGCAATACCATTACCACTACCGCAAGGATTGGTTGCGGTTATGGTGACAACAGGCGACGGCATTACAGTAACCGTACAAGTAGCTATAGATTGGCATGTACCAACAGTCTCGGTTACTGTGTATACAGTAGTAGTAGTAGGGCTAACCGAAATACTGCTGCTGGCAGCACCATTACTCCATTGAATTACAGCACCCGGAATAACCGGGGTAACCGAAAGTGTAGTGCTTGTGCCTGAACATATAGAAGCAGGGCTTGCAGAAGCAGCAATAGAAGGAATGCTAGTATATTGTAATGATAAATTATCCAGCTCAAAATCGTACCCACTAGGGCCGGCTGCACCAATTCCTTCAATTAAAAAGGTAGCGCTTGTAACACCTGCAGGGGGTGTATAACTATAACATACATTAACCCAGTTACCATATGCTGCTGCTGTAATAGCATCTGAAAAGAATTTGGTAGTACCAGCAGTTGTATTAACGTACATATTCACAGTTGCTGCGAATCCGTTATCCATTTGTCTTACCCAAGCATTAAATACATATGGTGTTAACGGAATAACTGGCACTGTTTCCTGCCATGGATGACAGACATAGTTACTGGCACCAATAGTTGTATTTATAGTTGGGGCACAGGCACCTGGTACAGTACATTCTGAACATACATTAGATGGACAATCTATTGCCATAAAATAACTACCTGATTCAGCTGTGTTATTAAAGCCACCGCCAATAGATTTAGTTATCATATATACATCAGTATAGGAATTACCGCTACAGCCACCAACACCACCCAAGCCACCAGCATATCTCATATTGGGTGATTGGATGCAATACCCGAAAGGTGGATTACCTGCCACAAGCGGGGTTGCGGGATAAACAAAACTATTATCCATGTAGCCCAGAGGCCCATTAAAGCCGTAAGTTGGAGTAGCAAGCCAGCCGGGTGTATTTTCAAAATCTCCATTACAAAAAAGGTTACTGGTTGCATCGCAGGCCGAGGCTGTGCATGACGGAATAATACTATGTGGTAAATACACTTTCCGAATACCAAAATATGCCAATTTTAAAGGTACGCCCGATGAATATCTTGTAACTTTTACATGATAAGTAGTGCCCGGCACTAAATTAAATACTTGAATGCCAGGGAGTGAATCATTAGGATTTACTGAATTATGGACAGTAACGGCAACTAAACTATCACTTCCGCAAGGGCCCGAATAAAGAACAAGAGAATGAATATATGCAAATGGAGTATCTGTTGCTAAAACAGGTTGGGTAACTTCAAATATCATCCCGGCCGAATCGGCAGTAAATGAAAACCATACAGTACTATCACAAGACTGGAACGAATAATCTGCAGTCACATATCCCGCAGGTAAAACAATTGAATTGGTACAGCTTGTTGTGCCTAAAACTATTACTTGTGAAGCAGAATCTTTACAACCCAGCGCATTTGTACCTATAACCGAGTAGGTAGTAGTTGAGGAAGGGCTCACTGTGATAGAAGAAGCTGTTTCACCATCGTTCCATACATAGGTACTTGCGCCACTTGCAGTAAGCAAGGTACTGCTACCAGGGCAAACTGCTGCCGAAGATGGAGAAATGTTGATAGTTGGAGGAGGATTCACTGCGACATTTATTGTTTGTATTTGGGTTACACCATTTACAATAGAGCTAACTGTATATGTTGTACTTGAAGCTGGAGAAACAGTTAATGAATCTCCCGTTTGACCTGTGCTCCACGTATAGGTTGTCCCCCCACTCGCTACAAGTGTAATAGAACTACCAGAACAGATAGTTGGTGAAGATGGTGTGATAACCAAAGGGTTTATATCTATAGAACTTGTTACTTTACGTACCCTGTTATTCGAATAGTCCGCAATAAGTAAGTCACCTGATGCATTTATCCACACACCATGCGGGTAATTAAGCTCTGCAGCAGTAGCAGCATCTCCATCCCCTCCGTAAGCCTGGATTCCATCACCAGCAATAGTAGAAATAACACCTGCTGTATTTATAAATCGTACTCTGGCATTTACTTCATCAGTAAAATATATGTTACCTGCAGCATCTAGAGCCACACTGGAGGGGTCTCTGATCTGAGCATTCGTTGCCTGTCCCCCATCTCCACTAAAACCAGCGGTCCCGGTTCCGGCAATTGTTGTTATTATACCAGAAGGACTTACTTTGCGTAACCTGTTATTATCCAGATCAGGAATGAATAAATTTCCTGACTGATCCATAAATATTCCATATGGCCTGCTTAATTCAGCAACTGTAGACTGAATTCCATCTCCGTTGTAACCTTTAATCCCTGTTCCTGCGTAAGTTGTAATAATACCAGAAGTACTTATTTTTCTAACTGCATAATTGAACTGATCTGCACAATATATGTTACCACTGGCATCTATAGTAACACCACTGGCAACCTTTAATTCTGCCGCTGTAGCCTGGCTACCATCACCTGTATAACCTGCCGTACCATTACCTGCTATGGTTGTTATTAAACCTGATGGGGTTACCATTCGAATCCTGTTATTATAACCATCTGCAATAAGTAAATCACCAGAACCATCTTCACAAACCGCAATTGGCTGATACAGTTCAGCAGCTGTAGCTTGTATATTATCTCCATTATAACCCGGGGTTCCGTTTCCGGCAACAGTCATAATAACACCAGAAGTATTAACTTTTCTCACAACATTATTAAGGCAGTCGCATATAAAAATATTACCCGTAGCATCCGTATAAACTGCAATTGGATTTTGTAGAGCGGCTAAAGTTGCCTGCCCCCCATCACCTGTATAATCTGCAGTTCCAGAACCTGCAATAGTGGTAATCGATTGGGCTTTTGTCGCAAATACAGAAGCAATGCAGGCGATAATAATCAAGATGTTTTTCATTGTGGTTTTATTTAATTATTGAGCTTATTAAAGTTAAATGAGAAATTAATTTTCATCATTATTGTTTCGTGCTTACTTTCAAAATTACGATGACTAATAATGAGACACTAGTTGCCCTAATAGTTATCCTAATTTTCTAATTCCTATTTACTTTTTTTTAGTGGTTCGAAGCAAAGAAAAGAAATTAATTTAACACTGATGGTAAACAAATCATTATTTTTTTGCATACCATACCCATCTAAACCTATTAATTTCAAAGGGGATTGGCAATCCGCTCAACCAAATATAAAATCCACTCAACCAAACATACAATCCGCTCAGTGAGGCGGGTGTTAGTAAATTTTTTAGCATAAAAAAATATGCCCTGTTTTTTGTTACGGTGAGGAAATGCCTTCTAATCTTCTAATTTATGCCTCAACATCCGATGAACTGAAATCAGGTCAAATACAAAGGCAGTACATAAACGAAAGACAACCAAGAAGAATATAAATACAAACAAAGCAACAGATATATCTTCTAAATTAATTATAGGAATCAATAACTAAATTTAAATACGTATTTTTTTAAGAGATCAAGCTATTACTCCAAAAGAATATCAATACAATTCCTTAATAAATATACCAGAACAGGATCCATAGTATACCCAATTAATGGTAAGTCTAGCTCTTCATTAATATAATCAGCCGTAATTGGGTCAAACGCCCACTCCCTGAATTCAGTTAACTCAGTAAAAGTAACCCTCCTTGGAGTAACTGACTTAGGCAAGTTAAAGCCAAACCTGTCGAAAATGCGGCGACCTTTCATAGCCTTGTAAATATGGTAAAACGCCCTGCCATATATTTTGGGATTAACCATTCCCAGTAGCTTTTTATCCTCGTCTGGCTCAGTAAATATTTTACTACCATACTTAATTACCTCATCCAATGCTCCTTCCATATTCCAAACCGGCCTAATATCTTGCGCTCTTGGGCTGGCATATGCTCTACCCCAATAAGTCATCCATTCTTTTTTTAGTATTTCAGCAGCTTCTTTATTCGGTACCACCAGGTGAAAGTGAACATGATACCATTGCTTGGTGGGATTAAATAAACATTCAAATGACCTTATGCCCTGAAGTCTTATGGCCTTGCCCTTTTTATTCAACCTGCGATACTTAGCAACAATGCCGTTAAACACCCTGTACATTTCATCTATCCTGTGATTAAGTCGGTCAACATACGCAGCCTTTACAGTTAGGGTAACGAAATATGCCTGGGCCCAATTCTTCTTTAAATATGGTGCATACTTATTGATCAATTCCGCTTTCCGTATACAACAACATAATGTGCAATGTCTGTTTTTACAATATCCATATTTACTATACATCCGGCCATTAGACATATACACACTCCCCAGGCAATGATAAGTATCCCAGCATTGTTCTACAAATTCAGTATCTCCAAACTCTTTAGCAACATCTACCAACCGTCGGACCATGTTCATGGTTACAAGCTTTCTTTTGGCCCATTTTTGCAACTGTTCATTATTTGCCAAGTTTACCCCCTTACCTTTTACTGTAACTGCTGGCAGTTGAATCATTTTATCAAATAAGGGCGTTCTACTTTGTGCTAATGTATGTACGTCCCTCCCCAAAGAGTTTTTCTTCAGCTCTATTCTCATAGCTATTTTCTTTGGCTTTTAAAGGTTTGCTCTGCTTCTGTAGTTAACTCCTTAACAGTCTTTTTCCGGCCAGCCATTACCCAGGCTGTTAACTCGTCTTTTGAAAAGTAAAGTCGTTTACCTTTTTTACATACAGGTACTTCCTTCCTGTGTACTAACCCATAGCAGGTTGGTACTGATAAGTGAAGCAGTACAGCTGCCTCTTTAATTGTTAGGAGTTGATCACCTGAAGGCTTTTCGTTCTCACCTTTTTCTGTTAACAGCCTTTTAATGTTATTTACTTCCTCTAAAAGCCGTGATACAGCTTGAGGTAATTTTTCGAAAGTAAGTTCGTTCATTGCACGTCAGTTTAATTGACAGTGCGAACATAGCGTGGTGCTTTGTGGGGTTACAATACGGTTAGAGCGAACCTTAGTAAAACCCTTATAAGATTTTACACTTTACTAATTATGTGAATATTCTTTGTCTTATCTAAGACTACATTTAATAATGGCTTCTGACATTTATCTTTATCTGTTGAGATTATGTCATTAAGGTATTTAGGCTTAAAGTGTTTGCGTTCATTCCGATGTAGATACTGGAAATTCTTAGCAATCCATGCTTCCAATTCCTTCTTTTGGCACCCAGTAATTAAGTCCGCTTGTTTGAGTTGCTTAAATGCATCAGCTAATCGATTCCCATTGTCCTTAAATAATAATGGCTTACTAGAGTCTCCTCCACTTTCCAAGATCATTTTAAGCTCTTCTTGATCATTGACTGAGAAAAAGTCCTTGAGGATATTAAACACCTCGTTAATCACTTCAGGCTTAAATGCTGGTTTTCCATCCAATATCGCCTTATCGTTTCCAGAAGGGTTCTCAGACTTAACTGGTTCAATTATTTTCTTGACTTGCTCAATAAAGCGCCTCAAATATTTATTTTTTAGCATTAAAGCATCATGCCAGTCATGTTTATCACTATAAGAAGTGTTGTATCGTTCTCTATCTGAAGGCAAATGAGGTTTTTCTAATATTAGCAAATCCTTTACTTTAAATTCAAATTCTGCCTGAGTAATCCTATTATTAAACCAATCTTGGTAAATTTTCCAAAAGCTAACAATGTCCTCTGCTATTTGTTCAAGCCGGCTCACCTGCCTGATTAATTCTTCTTTATTAAGTGAAAGGGCTTCTGTAAGTGCTAATTGCTGCAAACTCCTAATCTTATTTTCATAGTCACTTTTCCGTTGATCATAATGAGACAGATCAAAGAATTTCGCTTTCTTCAAGTTATAATCAGGTATTTCGTCAGGCGTCCAGTCCAGAAAGATCACTCCATCCTGAATATAATACTCCTTTATCCTAATCTCAATAGATTGCACTTCTCTTATGAACTCATTAAGGTGGCCTTTTAAAGGTAGGCTTGAAGTGGCATTAGTTTTTTGTTCTATATCACTTGCTTTTTTTGGTGTCCATAATGCCTTTAAAGTATTTCCTTTTTGCTTTAAAAGTTCAGCTTCTTTAGCAGTATCCTCCAAATATGCAACCCAGTTCCCCCTGGTGAGTAGCTCTCGATACCTTATATCATCTCCATATTCCCACCCACGACAATTCTGCAACCAAACATTGAATGAAAAATTATGGGCTACCTTTTCAGTAGAGAAGTGATTTTTGCTTTTAGGCTTTTCTATAGAGCCAACCTGAACGGCATAAAAAAACAATTGATCAAAAGTTTCAAACTTCTCCTTAGGCTCTTTATGATGAATTGGCAATATTGACTTTGCAAAATGCTTTTCTTTGCCTTCAATTCCTGAATATATCTTCATTTCAGTGTTCGATGCCCACAAATAGCCTCGCCCACTAATTACTGCACATTGATAGTTATCCCAGGTAAATAGTCGCTCTATTTGAGTTTCACTGAACTCGTATTCAATAAGCTTTGCCTTTGTTAATGGTTCAATCATGTATAATGACTTACAAAACAAAACTAAGCAAACCCATATTATTCTAATACAAGCTAACTTACAAATTATTAAGTGATTTCAACAGTTGAAATAAATACCGGGCTATTTTGTGCAAATTTCGTGCAAATGCCTAAAAAGCATAAGGGGCTGAATTGCTTCAACCCCTTGTCTCTCTAGTGCTCCCCGAACAGGACTTGAACCTGTGACCCTCTGATTAACAGTCAGATGCTCTAACCAACTGAGCTATCGAGGAATGACCCTTTCTTAAAAGAGGGTGCAAAAATAGCACATCTCATCAAATATGCAACAGGTTTGTTATAAAAGGTCTAATCTTTAATTTTTTACCATTCCAATTTTGAGTGTAATTTAGCAGCAATGAATAGAAAAAGGAAGCCCTTCTCCACTTATGTTTTTTTATCATTAATGCTACTTTGTTTAATAGACAGTGCAAATACCAGTGCCCAATCTTCTGGTTACAGAAGTTATGGCGTTAAAGATGGGCTTCCCAGTTCTGAAGTCTATTTTTCAATGCAAGATTCTAAAGGCTACATGTGGTTTACTACCGACAAAGGTGTTTGCAGGTTTGACGGATATGAATTTAAAACATATACCACCAGTAATGGATTAGCCGACAATACCATATTTGAATGCCAGGAGGATTATAAAGGGCGCATATGGTTCAGATCCTTATCTGGCAAACTTAGTTATTACTTCAAAGACTCTATTTATAAGCTACCTATTAATGACAGTTTAAACAAATTAATTAAAGCTGCATTCTGTGAGTCAATGTCTATAGACACTGCAGATAATGTTTATATGGCCTTATATGGGTTTTCCAGAGGTCTTATAAAGATAAATACACGGAAGGGCTCGATCAAAATAATACCTATACCTAAAGATAGGTCCTATATATTTATTTCTCCTGACAAAAAAGCGCTAAGTGGGTTTACCTGCAGCCCTGGATATTTCAGTAAAGGCCTGGTACGCGATTCGTTACTTCATTTATACACTTTATTACCTGGCGACACAAGCATCAGGGAAATAAGAAGCTGGAAATGGCACATACCTGACAATATTTTAATACATGATTGTTCTTTTCTTTTACCCGATGGAAAGATAGCCGCTTCAGTATATTCAGATTTCATGATCTTAGACACTTCTTCAGTTAATTTCTTATTCTACAAAAAACTGCCTACCGAAATAATTAACCTTAGTATGAACAAAAACTATAGTTTTTGGCTGAGCACTCTCAATAGTCCTGAATACTATAGCAATAACGAGTTCACACACATGTCCTTCCCCTCTTTTATAAAAACAAACCACATAACTTCTGTAACCACAGATAAAGAGGGTGGAACCTGGTTCACTTCATTATATGGAGCTGTCTATTATATCAACTCGCTTAGCTTCAGAACATATACCATTGAGAATGGAATGCTTGGCAATAAAATAACAGGTGTAGCAATTGATAAACAAGGTAAGATTTGGGCCGCGTCTGAACACAATAACAAATATGTTATAATAGATCACGATTCAATTACATATCGAACCCTTCCTAATATTGATGGCTTATCTATCACCAATTTTCTGTTTAAGAATAATGGTGAGGTTTGGATAAGTAACAATAGTAACACCGGTTTGTTTATATACAATACCCCCAAAGCTGCTGAAGAAGGGAAACCTTCCGCCAATTTTCATGGCGGATGTGTATGTATGGTTTCTGATACAGGAAGTTCTTGTTGGGTAAGCGGGTACGGTTCACTTTTCTATTTAAAAAAAATTGATCATGAAGTCACTGCTCCCGTATTCAAAAAACTAGACTCAAAAATATTCTCACTTTGTAAATCTGCTGATCAATCAATATACATAGGCACTTTGAATGGGCTCTGGCGTTATAAAAGCGACTCACTTATAAATATAGGAAAAATATTTCCGGTTTTAAAGAACCGTATTGATGATGTTGTGGAAACTAAAGACCATTCTATTTTAGTAGCGACAAAGGATACCGGTATAATAATAATACAACCGGATAACAAGCTTATTCATTTAACCACCTCAAATGGGTTACTGAGCAATTTCTGCCAATGCCTTAGTGTTGATTATAAGGGGAATGCCTGGGTTGGAACCAATAAAGGCATTTCACACATACTATTCAAAAACACAACTAATCTGATTATTGACACTATTATTAACCTGAGCTCCGCAAACCTTTTTGAAGTAAATAAAATAGCCACAAAAGGGGATACTGTTTGCGCAGCGACAAATAATGGCCTTACAGTTTTTAATATGAATTTGGTTTCATATAATAAAATTGCTCCATCAATATTCATTACAGGATTGAAAATAAACAACAAGAATTGGCCTGTCAGTAAATCACTGAGCTTAAATTACGATGAAAACTATTTGTTTATAAGCTTTGTAGGACTTACATATAAAGATGCAGGTAATACACAATATAGGTATAAGATGGAGGATATTGACACAGGTTGGATATATACAAAAAACCGTGATGTTCAGTATCCTAAACTCGCACCAGGTAATTACAAGTTTGTAGTAAGCGCTATGAACAACGATGGAAAATGGAACATGGAGCCGGCCACCATGCAGTTGAATATTTCGCCACCTTTTTGGGCTACATGGTGGTTCCGCTCGTTATTCGTTGCCGCAATAGCAGGGTTTATATATTGGCGATTTAAAGTTGTTGAGTCTCGCACAAAAAAAGAAGCGGATATAAATAAGCAACTTATTATTATGGAACTTAAGGAACTAAAAGCACAGATGGACCCCCATTTTTTGTTTAACAACCTGAATACTCTTACCCATCTGGTAGAACTAAAATCAGACGATGCACCTGAGTTTGTTGAAGAGCTTTCAAAGTATTACCGTTATTCGCTTCAATTCAGAAATGCAGAGTTTACTGAACTCGAGAATGAATTAAAACAGGCAGTAAGGTATATTCACATTTTAAAAATACGGTTCGGAGATAATATGAAAATTAAATGGAATATAGATGAACCCTTAAAATCGTATTATGTTGCTACTTATTCGCTACAGCTTTTGCTTGAAAACATTACAAAACATAATATTGTTTCCGCAGCTAAACCATTATGGGTTGAAATTTCAACCACGGCACAAAATTCATTACTGGTTAAAAACCAACTGCAACCTAAAAATAGTAGTGCATTATCTAACGGACATGGACTTAAGAGTATAAATCAACGATACCAGCTCTTGACTAAAAGAAAAACCACTATAAATCAAACAACTGAATATTTTTGTGTAGAATTACCATTAATAACTCCGGATGAATATGAAAGTACTTATAGTTGAAGATGAAACTCATGCAGCAGAACGATTAAAAAGACTATTGCTTTCCATAGACCCTGACGTACAATTTCTTATGGTTTGCGACAGTGTTGAATCATCTGTAAAATGGTTTAAAAGCAATGCCCAACCGGACCTTGTTTTTATGGATATTGAAATAGCTGATGGAAGAAGTTTTGAGATATTCAATCAGGTAACTGTTAGTTCACCAGTCATTTTCATTACATCATACAATGAGTTTGCTATTAAAGCCATCAAGCTAAACGCATTGGATTACTTGCTAAAACCAATTGACAAAAACGAACTAAAAGAAGCCTTTAACAAGGCCAGAACAGTCATAAACACGGGAGAACGTCCGGATTATCAAAACATATACAGCTCTATTGCAAATAGTGACAAACAAAAAAAATTAGCCATAAACGACCTGAATGGAATCAGATTTGTTGATATAGATAAAGTTATACGACTTAAAGCAGATTCAAACTATACCCATATTATTCTGTTAAATGGCGAATCAATAGTTTCTTCAAAAACATTGAAAGATTACGAGGAAATACTAACCCCATCAGGCTTTTTCAGGGTTCATAATACACACCTGATTAACCTTTCTTACGTTGAGAAATATGTTAAAGGAATAGGCGGAACGGTTGTTATGACTGATGGAACCTCTATTGAAGTGTCCCGGCAAAAGAAAAAAGAGTTAATGGATGCCCTTTCATTAAACCAGTAGTATTGTAATTACCATCCACTCAACAAATAACACTATCCACTCAAGTAACAGTACAGTTTAATAATTAGCACTTTACGGGCTTACATTGCATTATATATTTGTATCAGAAAACAGCCAATAAGCATTACAAATATATCCACCACACAGAGAAAAGGCCCGACTACAGCGGGCCTTTTTAAATGCTAAACCTGGTTCATGAAAGTTACGCTTTCAATTCCATCTAATCAACGAATAATACCATTTGCTCAATTGAACCTACCATCTAATAAATGTGACTATGCAACGACCCTAACTCATATATTTTTGTATCAGAAAGTTACACAATAGCCTAATATAGTCCACTACTCAAAGAATAAGAAGTCCGCCACAAGCGGACTTTTTATTTGGTTTGAATCTGGACCAAACCCTTCATGCAAAAAACACGTAATGTGATAAATTGTATGAATGAAAAAAATATACTCTTTATTTCCATTGCTATTTTCTTACTACGTAAACGCGCAAGTCAGCTTCACGGCAATACCAATGGATTCATCGTTAATTGCCCGTGATCTAAAATCTAACCTAGGTACAATCCTCATTCAAGGAAAGGTAAATAACATCAGTACGCCATACGATTCATTATGCCTTAAAATATTTCGCAATTCCGTTCTGAAAGATTCTATGTATCAAACTTTGTTGTATTCATCTGGGCATGCACCATTTAATTTCTCCTACCAAATACCTGCTGAACTAGATGAGTATGCGATTAAAATATATGGAGTTAAAAATAAAGTACAAACGCTCGATACTACTATTAATGGCATTGTTGCAGGTGACGTATACATAATTGAGGGCCAATCAAACGCATTTGCTCTAATGAGAGATGGTGGCAGTGCTAATGGAAACAAAAGTGAATTTATAAGATCTTTTGCTAATGCTGATTCGAATACAACCGGGTTTCTCACTTATTTAAAATGGGGTATTGGAGATGGAGATGGAAATGGAGGAGTGACTGGGCACAACTATACAGGACAGTGGGGACTGAGACTTGCCAGACTATTAGTAGATAGCATGAAAATTCCGATAGCCATTTTTAACGGCGCATGTGGAGGTACACCAATTAGTTATTATGAACGCCCATCTAATTACAAAACAAACCTCAATTCAAACTATGCACGAGAGTACTATAGGCTTACATTAACCGGCCTTCAAAATAATGTAAGAGCTATTATCTGGAGCCAGGGAGAAACTGATGCAAAAACTGGAACGAGTATTTCAACGTACGTAAATGAATTTGATACATTGGAGAAAACATGGGAACAAGATTATCCCGGGCTTGAAAAAACGTATGTTTTTCAAACCAGAAATGGCGGTATACCTAGTTACCCATTTATTAATTTGCAGCTAATGAAAGAAGCTGAACGGGAAATAGCAATTAAACATGCGTATGAGATAGAAATACTGTCGACATCTGCTTTAAGGCAAGATAGTGGCGATTTACATTTCGACTTTACGGGGGGATATGAAGAATTCGGGAATAGGGTATATAACTTGATTGCAAGAGATCTTTATGCAACAATTTCTACGAGGGAAAT
>Ga0206856_10130_pt1 | contig 25830 bp, 26 predicted proteins | sample Alteio_BWOrgCont_48_FD_152630 | JGI IMG/M metagenome (GOLD analysis project Ga0206856, IMG submission 152630) | Enriched cells from forest soil in Barre Woods Harvard Forest LTER site, Petersham, Massachusetts, United States -... | ecosystem: Environmental > Terrestrial > Soil > Temperate forest >...
TGAGTGATTGCCGATCTTCGTCGCGATGCCAGCCTTGATAGCGCGACGACCGATCATGCGGTAGGCATCGGACTGTGTCATCGGACGGCCGGAGAGGATGCCCGTGCGCCAGTTGGCGGTAGGGAAAAGGATGTTTTTGGGGTTGTTGCCGATCCCGGCGCCCTCGATATAGGCCTGAAGGTAAGCGAACAGATTGTGATGGCAGGGCATCTCATGGCGCTTGCCCCCTTTTTCATGCAGCCGTACCCAGGTGCGTCGTTTCTGGACATAGACATCTTCGACCTTCATCTGAAGCGCCGCGCCGATGCGGGCAAAAGTATAGACCATCAAAACAATTAGAGTCCGATCCCGCAGTCCTACATGAGAAGAGGGGGCTATCGAATCGAGCAGCTTGCGCGCTTCGTCGGCCGACAGGACGGCCGTCTTGCCCTTCTTGACCGAGTATTTCGGGCCGCGGACGGGGCTTGCGGGATTGACCGCGATCACCTGGCCGACCATCAGCCAATCGAACAGCATGCGGATCGCCGCGAGATGCTGCTTAACCGAAGGCGCAGAGAGCTGCAGTCGCAGGGTCTCTATATAGGCCGCAATATGGATCGGCTCGATGTCCTGCAGCTCGCGGAGGTCGCTCGCCTCGCACCATTCGGCGATTTGAACGGCCGCGCGCGCATACGCCCGGCGCGTGTTCGGATTCCGGATATTGGCGGTGAAAAACTCGATAAAGCGCTTCGCGGCGTCGGGGTCAGGAGCAAACAGCGCCGGCAGTGTGGTGACGGCGCCTGAAACGACCTTTGATACAGCCCTGGCCATCTCTGCTCCCTACTCCCCGTCAGTGACTGATAACGTCGGCTCCTTTATCATGCACAAATCTGGGTGGCAGGGAAGAGCTTTTGTTGTCACGTTGTCGGCTACTCGTGGCCTTCTGCGAGGTTGAATGTCGGTTTGTGACCGTCAATCTGGCATGTAACGCATTCGACAATGTGCGAATTGAGTTTAAACTCAATTCGCCTTAACTCCCCACGGGCGCGGTCACGCCAACTGTTCCGCTCGGAAGCTGACATTCCCCGAGAGATGCGGGCATCCAGAGCGCGAGTTTCCTCCCATGTTGCAGCCTTCCATTCCTTAATAAGGGCATCACAGATAAGGCACGGCATACATTGCGATTGTACTTTCGCATTGCCTTTTCCTGTCCCCCCGTTTCCTGCCCTGAGTTTTCCGCGTTTCGCTAGGTCGAAAATTCAGCGTCGATGTACTCTCGGGTTAGAGGTTCGCATCATGCGCGATTTCAATATTTTTGTGGACGAAATGACCGACAACACGCGGCCTGGCGCCGTACCCGCTTACCAGATTGCGCCCTCGCCATCTGGTCGCGGCGGCGGGGCCATGGGAACGAGGGCCTATTCTTCCAAGGATGCTTCGTGGCCGATCTACAGCAGCGCCTAGGCTACACAGACCGGGACCATCGAGCGGTTTTTTTGCCGACCCGGAGCTGCACAACACTCTGCTGAATCATTCCCTCAGTGATGAAGACGCCGTTTATTTTGGCTGGCATCCCGACTACGACCGGCACTAATCCCCAAGAAATGGCAGCGGCTAAAGAATTTACGCGATGATCAAGCCTTCAGTTGCATTTGCAGCTCGAATGATAGAATTTCAAACCATGTCGCCGCCCGGGACCGACTGCTCACGACGGACCTTTCTTGGAAGAACGCTTGCCGGCGCGGCAAGTGTAGTACTGGGAGATGCACGTCACATGCGGGCAGAGACCACTTCGATGCCAAATAGGTTGGAAACTACAGCTGCCGTTGAAATCACCAGTCTCAACCTTAATCAGATCGCAACTCTGCTTAAACAAAAGAAAGTCTCTCCCGTCGAGCTAACCCGAGCGTGCCTGGCCCAAATAGAGGCGCTGAACCCTTTGCTTAACGCCTTTATCACCGTAACTGCCGAATCGGCTTTACAGGAAGCACACCGGGCTGAGTCTGAGCTGCAGAGAGGCGTGTGCCGGGGACCGCTGCATGGGGTTCCAGTCGCCGTAAAAGATTTGTTCGACACCGCAGGCGTCAGAACCACTGCTGGAAGTGCTTTATTTAAGGACCGTATCCCGCAAGAAGATGCCGCCGTGGTGCAGCGACTTCGAGGTGCCGGGGCCGTCATACTGGGCAAGCTGAACATGCACGAGTTCGCATACGGGCCCACGACGCAAGCGACCGGATATTTTGGCCGCGTGTGTAACCCATGGGCTACGGAGCGCATTTCTGGGGGTTCGTCCGGAGGTTCTGGAGCCGCCGTCGCAGCCGGACTCTGCTACGGTGCTCTCGGGTCCGATACCGGCGGCTCCATTCGACAGCCTGCAGCATTCTGCGGAATTGTAGGTCTGAAGCCTACCTATGGTCGAGTTAGCACGCGGGGAGTAATACCGGTGTCATGGTCTGCGGATCATATCGGTCCGATGACACGCAGCGTACTTGATGCGGCGATCATGCTACAAGCAATTGCGGGATATGACGCCAAAGACGTTACCAGTTATGACATGCCGGTGGAAGATTTCGTAGCTGCAACGGCCCTCCAGGACAGAGTGCCGATACGGATCGGAATACCTCGCGACTTCTTTTATGCGGGGCTGGATCCCGAGGTCAATGAGGCAACAGAGCAAGCCGTAGCGGAACTAGCGAAGCTTGGTGCCGAGATCAGGGATGTCACCATCGAAGTGAGCACGGATCGGACGGTGATTCAATCTGAAGCGTACACCTACCATTCGAAAAATATCGCAAAACACTCTGCGCTTTATTTGCCGGACACTCTTGCAAAATTGAAGCTCGGCGCCTCCATCGACATCGCGGCATACATAAAAGCCCGTTTAAAGATGGACCAACTCCGCCGCGACGTGCCGAAAAGCTTCTCTCGGGTAGACGTCCTTGTCACGCCGACGACTCCTATCCCACCACCGAAGGCCAGCGAGCTGCCAGCGAAATTTGAAGATGTCATGACGAGTGATGGATTGATGTTCCGCAACGCTAGACCATTCAATCTATCGGGTCTGCCGACGATCTCTATCCCATGCGGGTTTACCAAAGCAGGTCTGCCCATCGGCCTCCAACTCAGTGCAGCGCCCTGGCGGGAAGCAACAGTCCTTCGGTTAGCGCAGGCGTACGAACAAGCAACGAACTGGCATACCCGTCGCCCCAACATCGGCGCGCACGGGCGCTTTCAGGGAAGTGGGGATGGGTCATAGAATCAAAGGTCGTTCTATGGCCGACTCCGCTCCTGCTGGGCGGTCAGAAGGACCCCCGCGGTGGGTTAACGTCTCTGGGGCGATGCCAGAGGATCACAGCTGCGGTTTGCTGGACGCGAGACGTCCTGCTTAAGCGTTAATGCAACATGTCGCAACGACAACTGTGATAGGACGTTCTGACCGTACCTGTAAGATTGATTGTCCGCGGCATATTGGACGAAACAACGTGAGAAGTAGTAAGACCAAACGGCCGGCAGATACATGGCGCGCACATTACTGACCTCCGTTGCCGTTGGACTTTGGACCTATTGGTAATACAGGGCCTTCAGTCTTCAAGCCAGCTCCAGATGTACGGCTTCCGCGATGTGGAGCGACGGTATAGTTGCCGTGGCATATCCCGTCTCCAGCCTGTGAGGCAGGGAATGACCCGCACGCATCAGCCGCACCCCCTTCGGCTGCCGTCCCTCCGGCACACGGATGCCGACCTCGACGTTAGATGCCGGCACAAATTCCTGCCGCATTAATCCTGCAGCCGCATCCTTAAACCCCACATTCGCAAGCAGCCACAACACCAGATCTCCACTCATTGCCTGCCGCAGTACTCCATACACCCCGCGCGGCGCCTGTAGTTTGAAGGCTTGTGGCGCTCCGCCTCCCAAATATTCCACCATCGAACGTAACAACCGTCCGTTCGACTCAACGCGGTCGAAAAGATAATTCGCCTCCAGGCTGCCACTGACATAAACCGTCCGGCCTCGACCGTAGCTGTTGACCACTATCGCCGGACCTCGCACTTCCCCCGTCCCCAGGTTCCAGCATTCCGCGATCATCCTTGCGCCACCGACGGCCTCCACTGGAATAATCCGTCCATCCCCTTCCACCGCCGTTCCCGCCGCATATTCTCCTAAAGCCGCATGCCCTTCCGTCACCCGGTAGCAGCATTCAGGCTGGCTCGCTAGCTGCCCCTTCATCTTCACTCCCAAAATGTCCCGCAGCGCGCCTCCGTCGTGCCGCAATTGTCCCTTCTCGTCATACAGTCCGCTGTCGTAGGTCGCCAGCAGTCCGCCGCCCGACCTTACCCATGCGCTCAGTCTCTTCGCCTCCTCCACCGAGATCCCCGATGCCCCGCTCAGCGCGATCACCTTTTGTCCCCGCAGCCACTCTTCGCTCATTTCCGTGCTCGGGTTGACGTCCAGTCCGATCCGCTCATCCAGCAGCGCCAGCGCCAGTCCTCCGCACATCATTGGCCAGTTCCAACTCTTCCCCTTCTCCCGCCACATCTGCTGCGATTCCCAGGTTGGCACGATTGTCACATACGGCACTGGCACACTGTCTTTCAGAGTTGGCTCGGCTCTCTTCATGAAATCAAAGACTTCCCGGACTGGCTCCGCGCTCCCGCTCCCAATCTTAAAATACAATCGGTTCGCTGTTGCATAAAGCGGCACGTTCCCGCATGCCAGACTGCAAATCCCTGCATCCGAATCTCGTCCGTGTCTTCTAGGTTCGTGTCATGTGCAACTAAGGGGTGATTGTGGGGAGGCTCGCCAAACCATGTCACCGCATAGCTGCCCAAATACATTTGTGCCATTTTCTTGTATGGCCGTGCCATCGAAGACCCATCATCCCTGTCACCAGCCGATCGTAGGTCTCCCGACTAGCCTCAACCATGAAGCCATCCGGAATGCGATATTGCAGGGGAAGAGAGGCTCCGGTCCATGTGTTCGCATTATGACAAAGCATGAACTTATCGCTCCTGTGGATGATCTTGCGAAAATCCAACAGATCTTCCTTCGCCAACTGGTTCGCCCATGCATACCAGGCGCTCAGCGCCCTCATATCCACATCGCTCGGGAAATTGCCGTTCCAATCAAAGGGCAGCCCGTTCAACTTGGCCAAACTGGAGAGCCGCTCGAGATCCATCCCACTGAATTTCCTGAAATTTTTCCGGCAGGCGTCGCAAAAGCAAATTCCCGTATAGCCGAAGGCACTGGGCCCGTCGAAATACACTCCCTCGATATCGTGCTCGCAAATTTCTCTCACAACTTGGCGAATCGCCACACGGTAGGCGTCTCCCGTTTTGCAGAGCTTCTGCAATGGCGTCATCCATCCGTAGTGAGCGTAAGTCCCGTACGGATTCCCTTCAGGATTACGTAAGACCCAGTCTCCGTACGTCGGGTATTTGTCGATGTAATCGGCCGTCAGCATAATTGGTGCCCCGTAACCGATGTAACAATATTGATGAACCCCGGCACACCCGGCATTCCTTCGCCACTTCGTCGACCAAATCTCTCCCTTCCAATTCCGGGTGCACCGGAAAAACCTTGCTCGGATAGCAGGCCCAGTAGCCAATCGGTTGAAACCTCAAGACGTTGCCCCCCACGTCCACAACTGTTTCCAGCAACCGCCGGGCATCGAAATCCTTGAGGTGGGGATAGACCGGGGGCGAGTAACCGTCAAAGTACACAGTGCGGCAGTAGCGTAGCCAGTCCGGCGCCTGATAACTGTCTTGCGGAAAATCACTCGGCAGGACCGCAGACATGTGAAACGGACGCTTGGCTTGCACTGTCCGACCTCCAAACTGCGTCAGCCCTACCCACGCCCCTAGTCCTGCTGCCGTCCCTGTTCTAAGAAACTCTCTTCGCCGCATTACTAATCGCACTCCTTCGGTAATTTGAGAGGTTTTCCTTTCGACACACAGCTCACGCCGACATGGTATTTTGCCTTCAATCAGCAGTACTCGGCATGGAAATTTCGATGCAAACTGCTTTTGCCACGTTAGGGGCGCCTCTTGAATTCTGCTAATCGCGGATCAACGGTGCAAACAACTGTGGTTGATTTAGCTATCGGTCGCGCCCATTGCTTGTGCACGTTTTCCTTGAAAACATGCGCTAGAGATGCGCGACCCACAATCGATCTAACAACTGTAGGTAACTATTTTGAGGGAACCACCGGCGTGGTGTCAGTTCTATAGCTGCTACCGATCTGTCAAACTAACCAATTTGATCCAGATGGGCTTGAACGCGTACCGGGCGTCTCTTACATTGACCGCCGTGCACCTAATGATATATCAGTTATGGACGGGCCGTAAACGCTGCGGTCACTACCTTCATCTTGGAGAAGATCGGTTGGGCGCGCGCGAGATCGTGACATCTAAAAGGAAGTGGTTGGCGCTCAGCTTCGCGTTCGCCGCGACGATCATCAATTACCTTGACCGTCAAACCCCGTCTGTGATGGCGCCAGTGCTCTCGGAGAAGTTTCATATCTCAGCGTCGAGCTACTCGCGCATTATTTTCGCCTTTATGCTGGCGTATACGCTGATGAATGGTGTCTCCGGAAGGGTACTCGATCGCCTGGGCAGCAAGATCGGTTACGGTTTGACGATTGCATGGTGGTCGGCGGCTGAAATTCTGCATGCTTTCTCCGCTGGCCCCTTCGGTCTGGGCGTATTCCGCTTTCTGCTTGGCGTTGGAGAAGCCGGCAACTATCCCGCTGGCGTAAAGTTGATCGTAGAATGGTTTCCGGTCAGTGAACGCTCTCTAGCCTCGGGGATTTTCAACAGCGGAGCATCGATTGGTGCGATTCTGGCACCTCCATTGCTCGCGTGGATTGTATTGAGTACTGGCTGGAGAACGGCATTCGTTGTGGTCGGCTTGACCGGATTCGTGTGGTTGGGGGCGTGGGTCACTTTGTACCGCGAACCCGAACCTGTTCCTGAGGCAAGCACGGCAGGTCTCATCCCGCTCGGATCACTGCTGGGTTCGAGATTCTTGTGGCAATTCACCCTGTCCAAGGTCTTCAGCGATCCGGTCTGGTACTTTTACACCTTCTGGTTTCCCCCAATATCTGAAGGTTGCGCACGGTTTCTCGCTTCGGCAGATCGGGGAAGCAGCCTGGATTCCGTTCTTCACAGCCGCTATTGGTAATCTGGCGGGCGGAGTGGCGTTCAGTGGAATAATTCCATGGGCAGGGACAGCGGCGAGTGCCCGGCGCGTCGCAGTGCTGATCTTTTCTGCGCTCATGGTGTCTGCTGTCTTTGTCGGAGGAACGCAAAGTTCAACGGGCTGTATTACTTTGATTTCTATTGCCACCTTTGGTTACTCCGGCGCGCTGGCGAATCTGCTAGCCATTCCCGGGGATGTTTTACCGAAGCGAGCGATAGCCTCGACCTGGGGGTTCGCAAGCATGGGTGCAGGGTTTGGGGGAATGATCCTCAGCCTGATTACCGGTTGGCTGGTGGACCATTTTTCCTTCCAGCTGGTTTTTCTGCTTTTTGGCCTGATTCCGCTGCCTGCCGCATGGCTGGTGTGGACGCTCCCGAGGACTGCAGAGGTCGGACAAACGTCTTAGGCAATGCGCACGGTGGATCGCCAGTAATGAAGAGGTTGTCCATGTAATGAACTCTTTTTCAACCAGAAGTGTTAGCCAGGCCATATCTTCCGGCCCGCCCTTTTCCATGGAGTGGGGCGCGAATCTCGATATTGTCGTAGGTTGTTTACAGTTAGTTGGCGGTCGGTCCGCTGTAGCGGGCAAAGGATACTGACATGAATCGACGCTCATTCTTGTGGGACGCAGTAGCAGGAGCCGGCGCCTTAACAGCTTGGCATTTCGCGAGCGGAAGAATGATGGGAAATCCTCAACCAGTTAGTGAGCCCGGGGCTCGCGACGAATCCTGGCCGAGTGCCAATGAAGTAGCCGGGGCTACTTATCGGAGAATCAAGAGATACCTCGATTCGATCCCTGCCATCGACATGCACGAGCATCTGCGAAAATTCGAGGAATTAAGTGGCTTCGTAGAGACTGACAAGGGCCTTGGGATGAATCTGTTTGGTCTTCTGAAGAGCAGCTATATCACGCGCATTGGTTCTGTTACGCCCTGGAAGCCGGGAGGGAAGTTTGAAGAGTGGTGGGGACAAGCAAAGCACGACTTCGACAACCTTCGCGCTACCGACTTTTATCGCTACATGTGGTTGGCGTTCCAGGACCTCTACAATGTCGACTTCGACCATATCACCGACTCTCAGGCGAGCGACTTAGACCGCCGCATCTCTAAGAATTACCGGAATCAGAATTGGTTACTTCATGTCATCAAAGAGCGGGCCAACATACAACTCATGGTCTGCGATCGTTTCTGGAAGCGATTCGATTTCCGCGCGGACTATCCCTTTTCGTTTCTGACTTTGAACGTCACGACCCTGGTCTGGGGATTTCATCCTTCGGAGTACATTGAAGGTAACCACGGAAATCAGGTTCAGAGCGATTTCGACAATCCATATTCGTATGCTCGCAAGAAGAACCTCCCCATGAACTCCCTGGATGACTATTTATCGTTGCTGGACCGCGTGTTTGCCGATGCCAAAGCCGAAGATGCGGTGTGCCTCAAAACGACTCTGGCATACGTCCGGTCGCTTAGTTTCGCTAATGTTCCCAGAGACATGGCTGCACGGGTTTTTGGACGATCGCGGACGGAAATAACGTCAGAAGAAGCTACGGCGTTTGAGGATTTTATTATGTGGCGCCTCTGTGAGCTGGGCGCAAAATACGCGATGCCGTTTCAAATCCATACTGGAGACGCCCGTGTACAAGGTTCGGATCCAATGCTCTTGGCAAACTTGATTGAGGCTAATCCGCAGACGCAATTCGAATTATTTCATGGGGGCTATCCGTGGGTGCGCGAAACTGGGGCGATCGGAAGTAAGTTTGGCAAACATGTCTGGATCGACTGCGTCTGGCTTCCCACGATCAGTTACACGACCGCCAAGAGCGCCTTCGCCGAATGGCTGGAAGTAATGCCCTCGAATCGCATTCTCTGGGGCGGCGACGATCTGACCGCTGAAGGGATTTACGGCGAGACTGAACTAGTCCGCCGCTGCTGGGCAGAGGTGTTAGCGGAGAAAGTAGACCGAGAGGAATTGCCTGAAGACGACGCGAGGCGAATCGGGAAGCAGATTTTGCGGGATAACGCACTGGAGTTATATCCCCGGCTGAAAGAGCGGGTTAATGAGACCCAATCAAACGCTAAGACAAAATAGGTGAACGACTGGATCCGAAAATCCCTCACGTTTCAAGTAACCGGGATGTTCGCTGCGACGCATGTACGCGTCTCTTGCGCACGCACCAGACCGTAGAGGAAAAGAGTAAGCACAAACGCGCAGGCCGCGGCGGCTCGAGCCATAGAGGAAAATGGCGGAATAGCCGAACTGTCCCACATAAATCAGGCAATCGGGCCCGAAAGCGCCACTGCCAAATCGAGGAATGCGGTAAAGATGCCCAGGCCGAACCACGATTCTGATCGGTGATAGTATCGACGACTACGACTCCAAGCTGGGAACACTAGCTAATGCGAACCCACTCCCGCTGAGTGCTGCCCCAGCAAGTGCCATCTCGGGAGTTGTGGTAAACCCCAAAATGAACAGTCCCGCCGACTCCACGATGAATGACACGGAGGCGATGCGGAATCCATCCCAGCGATTGATGGTACTCGCAAATAGCAAACGAGTGACAACAAAGCAACTGCCAAACACAACCAGCGCGTGCTGGATAAATCCAGTGCCGACTGGCGTAGTACAGCGTGGTGAAAGAGGCAAGCGTGGCAAATCCCACAGTGCCGAAAGCCAGAATCAGGCCGGGCAGCAAGACTCTGCTGCGCACCATGCGTATCGAATCCGAATGGTTGTCGTTCGTCCTTGACCATCTGTCCTGGCAGGATACTCTGGCGGCGCCCACCCATGGAATGGTTGGGTTCGCGTGCGCAACTGCAATTGCGTGGCATCGTCGCCCGACCCTGCAAAGCCGACTGTCATCAACGTCATAGTGAGTGGCGAAAAGCCAAAATTACTTCGGTAACGAGTTCACAATGGTTGACGATAACTTCATCACAATATTTCCGTATTCGATAGCGGTTCTATTCAACGTTCTATACGATGCGCATAGTCATACCGCCATCGATGACTACATTCTCCCCTGTGATGAAATCGTTCTCCACCAAGGTAACAATCAACACTGCTACATCCGCAGGCGTGCCTTCTCTGTGAAGCGGAATGCGATTCTGGATATTGTTCTTTGCCTGTTCTGGTGTGAGAGTGTTTTGAAAGGGCGTGTGGATGATACCGGGCGAGACGCAGTTGACACGAATGTTCTGGTCGGCGAGCTCACGAGCTAAGCTGCGGGCAAACTGCGGCAGGGCTCCCTTAACTACTCCGTAGGCCAAAGCGCCGAGACAGCCGCGAAGCCCAGCCGCCGAACCCAGTAGGATGATCGCCCCTCCACCTTGTTGCGCCATGAGGGGCGCAGCTGCTCGGACCAGATGAAAAATGGAGTGCACGTGAACGGCAAACGCATTCATCCAGTCCTGTTCCGTCACCTTGTACAGTCCGCCAGGAACAGCCCCTCCTGCCGAGTGCACGAGGACATCGACGCGGCCAAAATCGTTGAAAATCCGATCGACACAATCCCGACAGGTCCTTGGATCAGCAACATCGGCTTTGAAAAAGCGAATGCTAGTGCCAGAAGCCTCGGCGGCGGCAATGAGTTCGGCGTTGGGGGTGCCCCTTCTGGATGCGGCTGCCACATGAGCCCCTTTAGCTGAGAAGTTTCGAGCAGCGGCGGCGCCAATACCGCTGGTGCCACCAGTAACCACACAGACCTTACCTTTTAAATCCATACGAATCTCCGCCGCAGGACCGATTTACTGAAGGATTGATTCTGATAAAGCCAGCACACCTTGACAGAGTTCGAGAAGAACATGGCAGCCCGACCTTCATTTGTGGAAACGGGCAGACATGCCTCGCCTCCGGTCGTGTCGGGAGGCGAACGAATCTTAATTGATATATCAGATCAAAGATACTAAGACAAGCATTCGAATTGGTATTCTGGAGTGTGGTCACCAAACGCAAATCATCGAAAAAAGTAATTGTCCGCGCATCAAAGTCCGGAGCCGATTCTCTTGCCAGTAGGGCATATGAACGAATTCGGAACGAGATTCTTCAGGGAAGCCTTGCGGTCGGCGATATTCTGTCCCGCCGTCGGTTGGCGGATAGATTCAACATGAGCTTTCTTCCAATCACCGAGGCCCTTCAGAGATTGGAGGCGCAAGGTCTCGTCGAAAGCCAGCCACGTATTGGCACGCGTGTCCGAATTCCCACGAGGCAGGATATTCTCGATAGCTACGTGATCCGTGAAGCACTTGAAGCGCAGGCAGCACGCTTATGCTGTGAACAGATAACAACCGTCGAACGAGAGCAACTTATCCAAAGCGCGCGGCACTTGGATAAGCTGTATCGCGCCAGCGCAATCGAGGATTATGGTTCGCGATTGTTATTCTCTGTGCACACCTATCACATGCAGTTCCATATGCGCATAGCGGAACTGTCGCGCTCGCCTGGTCTGCTGATCGCGATTGAACGGGAGCAGGTGCTGGTTTTTAACTGGCTCTACGATACGGCTGCCAAACAGAGGTCGCTTCCTGCTAAATTTCACTATGATCTCGCAAGGGCACTCTGCTCTGGAGATGTGATGAAGGCTGATATCACGATGCGCAACCACATTCGATACGGCTTGAATTACGTGGTGGAGAACGTTAAAACGCTGGAAGTCTCCAAGCCGTGGCGGCTGAAGCGGGAACCTAGGTCGAGAGGGACGTCGCACAACATCAGAAGGAATTAGACATTCCCACGCAACCATCTGACGAGCCCCGACAATTGACTTGACAGAAATCAAGAATGAAAGACAGCTCTCTCATAGCGATGCACTTCCTGTTTGGCCTGCAAGTTCCAGAAAATCGCCGTCGCTAGAAACCAAATCCCAGCCAATTTACCGCCTTGGCGGAAGCAGCCGGCTGTGTGTCTGGAAAGGAAGTCGCCCTCGGAATGGACTTCCCTCGGCCACTTCTATGGAAATCCAACAGATTCCTAGTTCCACAGATGCAGGCTGGGATCTTCAACCAGTTGCGACGGTGCCAGAACTCCGGTTTTCAAGGATGCTTGGCTTCAAGGCTTCAAGTCTGTTTTGGAAGATATTGCTTGACAATGATATAGGCTTCGTATATGTAACGTGTAACATGTTACATTAAAGGAAAGATGAGGGCGGCGATTCATTAGCTTGGTAGGCAAATCTCACTAGATTTTCCCAATTCAAGTGCCGAAAATCGGTTACCGATCGAAGTGGCACAGAAGCGTGCAGTTTTTGGTGACAACCAGGGGAAAAGGCCTCAAATCAAAGGAGAAATGGGATGAGAAGGGCTATTGCAGGCTTGGTAATATGTGCTGCGTTCTTCTCCTGTCCGGCAACTAGTTCGGCTGAAGGCACAAAGATGACTATCTATGTTGCGCCGAACGGGAACGATGGGTGGTCGGGAAAGCTTCCGGAGCGCAACGCCGCCGGGACGGATGGTCCTTTTGCCTCGCTGGAAAGGGCACGGAACGCGATTCGAGAATTCAAGGGCCAGCAGGCTCCTAAAGAATCAATCACGGTACTGGTGCGAGGCGGGAAATACTTTCTGGACCGGACGCTGGAGTTTGGACCGGCTGACAGCGGGTCGCAAGATTTCCCAATTATCTATCAGGCTTACCCTGGCGAGAAGCCTGTTCTGAGTGGGGGGAGGAGGATCACTGGTTGGAAACCCTACAAAGGTAAGATCTTTCAAGCCGAGGTCGCTGGCACTAAAGGTGGCATGTGGCGGTTCAGACAGCTGTTCTTGGACGGTCAACGGCAGATCCGAGCTCGTTACCCGAACTTTGATCCCAACAATCCACTCTACGGAGGCTGGGCCGCACCAGAGGGTGAAGGCCGTCCCGACGCCTTCAAATATAAAGAGAACACATTCCCCCGGCACTGGGCCAAGCCGCAGGAAGCGGAAGTCTTCCTGTTAGAAAACTCGGGCTTGACCGATACCTTACCGATCAAGTCAATCGATGAAAAGGACGGGGTCATCACGCTGGTGGACAAGGTCAAAGACTGGTCTGCAATGCCTTACATGTACCTTGACTATCCGTTTCACATAACTGTTGGCCGCGGATATCACTTTTACGTTGAGAATCTCCTGGAAGAGCTAGACCAGCCGAGCGAGTGGTGCCTGGATTCCGAGGAAGGGATCGTTTATTTTTGGCCTCCCAGAGGGACGTTGGATGGGTCCGAGGTGGTGGCGCCAGCCCTTTCAACTTTGGTTGATCTGACTGGTGTTTCCTACCTCACAATCTCGGGCCTCACATTTACCGAAACTACGACGGGGGACGTTATGCATAGGGGTGGCCAGGAGGGCTACGGCGCGATGCTCCCCGTCCTAGGAAGGAAATATGTTGGTGAAGCTGTACACATGCAAGGTGCGGAGCACTGCCGCATCGAGAATAATCTTTTCTACGCCGTGGGCGGAAACGGGATTTATCTCGAGGGGTACAACGAAAGAAACGTTATCCAAGGTAACGAGATCAGCTATGCCGGGGCCATCGGCATCACCCTGATCGGTAGCCACTACGAGGACCCCAAACTTCGGAGGCGGTATCCCATCTACAACAAGGTTCTGGATAACTACATCCACCACAGCGGTGTGTATGACAAGTACGTGCCCGGCATCTTTCTCGGACTGAGCGAGAGCAATGTGATCGGCCATAACAGGATCGAGTACATGCCCCACCATGGCATCAACCTGGGGAATAGCGGGTTTGGGCGCAATATCGTCGAGTACAACGAAATTCGATTCGCCGGTCTGCAGACTTGTGACAAGGGTGCGATCAACAGTTGGATGGAAGACCCCTACGGCCACGTAGAGAAAGGGGCACCAAGGTCCGGAAATGTGATCCGTTACAACTTAGTCACTGATTTTGAAAGTCGGTGCCGGATGAATGAAGACTCCCAAGCAACTGGTGCTGGGGGAACTCTTAAATCTGGAGCCTTTGGGTGGGGCATATACCTCGACAACTACACCAGCAACTCCTTTGTGTACGGGAACGTTATCGTCCGCAGCGGCCTTTATGGTGTACTTGTGAACGGCGGTCAGAACAACTTCATCGAGAACAACATCATTGTAGACGCAACGCTATCCGCCGCCCGCTTTGGAGGTTGGTGGGCTCCGCAGATGGAAGGCTTCATGACCGGCAACCAATTCTCCAGGAACATCTTTTATACCACCCAGAGCGGGGCGATGACCCTTCACGAGCACTACCCTTTTTCCGAGGAATCCGTCGCGGATGTACTTGGGGAATCCGACTATAACTTGTTTTTCACTACAGCCGGGAAAGATTTCATCGTGAGGGAAATATACGGCCACCATGGCGGGGTTCCCAAAGGAGTCGAAACAGAAAAAGACATTCCTCTCGCCGAGTGGCAGAAGATGGAATTTGACACTCATTCAGTGTTTGCGGATCCCATGTTTGTCGATGCACAGCACGACGATTATCGCCTAAAACCAGAATCGCCTGCGCTCAAGCTTGGATTCCAGCCGATCGATATGAGCCAAATAGGACCACGAAATGGATTCAAACGGGAGAAGAACTGAGATGGACAGATCTTGATGTGCTTTCCGCGAGGCTGAGTATCCGCGCCAGGGTGCGACCACGAATTGGAACGATTCGACATTATGGGTTGATGCACGAGGCCAGCCCATTTTCTCTGCTAACCATCTGACAATCATGACTGCCTTGAGGAGTTAGCGATCATGTTAACCATTCAACATGGGAAATTGAGAGAACTGGCGACTGAAATTCTAGTGCGTGCCGGTGCGGTGCCTGATGAAGCGGTCACAGTCAGCGATGCTCTTGTAGACGCTAATCTTGACGGGCATGATTCTCACGGAGTTCTCCGGATTCCGGACTACGTTGGATGGATGGAGAAAGGACTCATCAGCAAGCGGGCCGAATATCGTGTGTTACGCGAAACAGAGGCATTCGCCCTGATTGATGGGAACTGGGGTTGGGGGCAAGTTGTCGGTCGGCGAGCTATAGAGATCGCGATTCAGAAGGCGAAGAAAATAGGGGTCGGCACCGTGGCTGCCCGGCGATGCAGTCATTTGGGACGAGCGGGAGATTATCCCCGCATCGCAGCGGAAGAGGGGATGGCCGCCATCATGTTGGTTAATACCCACGGTGCGGGGAGGTTGGTTGCCCCCTGGGGGGGGCGGGAACGTCGACTTTCCGCGAATCCCATAGCCCTCTCAGTACCGCGGTCTTCTGGTGAACCAATTGTCCTCGATATTTCGACCTGCGCCATCGCGGGTGGCAAAGTGAGAGTGGCACTACACCAGAAAGAACGGTTACCGGAAAATTGCATCGTCGATTCCGAGGGCCTGCCTACTACCGATCCTGCAGACTTTTACGGACCACCGGAAGGCGCGTTGCTCCCCTTTGGCGGTCATAAGGGTTTTGGCCTTGCTTTGGTGGGAGACATTCTGGTTGGTGCGCTGTCCGGATCCGGATGCAGTCGACCCGATGCAACCAGAGTCGCGAACGGCTTTCTTGTTTTTGTCGTCGACATAAGGCAGTTTTGCGATCGCCAAGCCTTCAACGACGAGGTTGATCAACTGGTTCAGTACGTCAAGAGCAGCAAATTAGCTCCGGGTTTTACGGAGATCCTGATCCCGGGTGAACCCGAAGCCAAAGAGAGGGCTCAGCGCAAGCAAAACGGGATTCCAATAGCTGAGGAAACATGGCGACAAATCTGCGACACGGGCAAGCGGTACAACGTCAATGTCAACGACGGGGCTTGAGAAACGAGTTGGTGACAGATCACGTTTCGTGGCGATTCAGAATGCCATCGCCAGGGTCCCGCTTCGTAACGCCGAAGTGTAGTGGTGGGGCATCGGAGGAAGTTCATGGAGTCTGCATGCAAGGAAAGAGCAATTTCTACTGAAACACTAAATACCCTGAAAAATTATGATTCTGCCACAATCAGCAATGTCATTGAGTTATTCAAGATTCGCCCGAATGTTGCGGGCTATATGAACGGATCCATTCGGGCTCAGTATCCGAAGCTGGCTCCTGTGGTTGGTTATAGTTCTACGGCGACCTTCAGGACTGCCTATCCCTCCAGCGAGTCAAACGTGTATCGAAGACTTGCCGAGCACATTGAACGCCTTCAGGAAATCCCTGAGCCGAGGATTGTGGTCGTCCAAGATCTTGATGAACCCCCAGCAGCGGCAGTATTGGGCGAGGTTATGAGCCGGGTTTACAAGAGATTCGGCTGCGAAGGATTTATCACCAATGGTGGAACTCGCGACATCATTCAGGTTGAGGAATTGAATTTTGCCGTATTCGCTTCGTCGACAATCGTGTCCCATGGATATCCTCGTCTGGAAGAAATCCATGTGCCCGTCCACATCGGCGGCCTTCTGGTACGACCAGGCGAGTTGCTACATGCCGATGCCAACGGAGTAGTGTCTATTCCAAATCACATTGCAACTCTGGTGGCGGAGACCTGTCCTGAGTTTACAACAGTCGAGAATGATGTCATGAAGTACTTGGAAGACGATGGAGTTACAGCGAGCGGATATCGTGTCGTATGGGAGAAGGCTAAGGAACAATTTGAACAGCTATCTGGGAAGGTTCGCCAGAAATTACAAAAGGATTAGTTAAAGAGCCACAGTAGAGGCGCAGTTCGAACCGCGAAATATTCGACAGAGACTATCCAGCACGTTGAGGCCAATGATGTCAGCATCCGGTAATGCTGTGGACAAACCTTTATTCCCCTCGCGATTGCCCAAGGTCGAGGTCACCATCTTTACCCGGATGTCGGCGCTGGCAAAGCAGCATGACGCGGTTAATCTGGGGCAGGGCTTTCCGGATTTCGACTGCGATCCGACACTTATCCGTCATGTTTCCGACGCAATGCACGAGGGGCTCAACCAGTACCCGCCTATGATCGGCGTGCCGGATCTGCGGCAAGCCATTAGTACTAAAATCGAAGCGTTATACGGGCACCACTACGACGCGCAGGATGAAATTACCATTACCGCAGGCGGAACGCAGGCGCTGTTTTGCGCCATCATGTGCGCCGTGCACCCAGGCGATGAAGTGATTGTGGTGGAGCCAGCCTACGATTCTTACATTCCCTCGATTGTGCTTGCTGGCGGCATAGTAAAACCGGTGCGGATGGGGATACAACCAAGGAGGGATTCGGGATATTCGTTGCCATTTGAGGAGCTTGAGCGGGCCATCACTCCGCAAACGCGGCTTCTAATTATTAATACCCCGCATAATCCGACCGGCATCATCTGGCGCAAGGATGATATGTTGCGCCTGCAGGCACTATTGGAGGGCACGAATGTTCTGCTCTGCAGCGATGAAGTATATGAACATATCGTATTCGACGGCGCGCGGCATGAAAGCGTAGCGTGTTACACCGAGTTGGCCGGACGCAGCTTTGTGATTTCGAGCTTCAGCAAGCCATTCCATGTCACCGGATGGAAGGTAGGATACGTTGCAGCACCTCGCCCCCTTACAGAGGAGTTCCGCAAGATTCATCAATTTAACGTATTCAGCGTCAATGCGCCGATGCAATACGGCATTGCCCGTTATCTGCAGCACGAGGCGGCATATAAGACCTTGCCTGATTTCTATCAGAAAAAGCGGGACTACTTCCGCGCGGGCCTCAACTCCACCCGGCTGCGCATGCTCCCTTGCGAGGGCACCTATTTCCAGGCGGCCGATTATTCTGATCTCAACATACCCGAAGCGAGCCTCAGTGAGCTGGAGTTTGCGCAATGGCTGACGCGGGAAATCAAAGTGGCGGCCATCCCGATGTCGGCATTTTACAGCCGGCCCCACGATTCTGGCATCATTCGTTTCTGTTTCGCCAAGCGGGAAAGCACGCTGAGGAGTGCGCTGGAGCGGCTTAAGGCCTTATAGAGATTTGGAGGGTTCAGCGAATGAACGGAGATTCCTCGTCCGTGATCGATTGCTCCCATGTTCGCCACCGCATAGCGCTCGCCGGCCACTTCCGTCAGCGGCACGGCCACTTCAAGTTCCGCAATGTCGCCCGGCACGAACGGGATTCTTTTCCTACTTGGTGGCGGGCATCGGCACGATATCCTCAGCTTCTCTGGCAAGTACACCCTCCAGCGCCAAATGCGTGGCCGGCACTATCGTATACGACCCATCAGTACCTGGCTTTAGAGACCACTTCGGCTGCAAATCGCGGGAAACGCTGTGAACGCGAGTCTGTCTACATTGGATCTTCATGTTTGTGATGTGTCGGTGAAAGAACCGCGTCACGAATTCTGAGCACCGGGAGAGACGATATGGTGAAGTTGACACGCAGGGATTTTCTTAAAAACTCATCGGTCGCGGCCAGCGCCCTGGGGATGGGGTCTGCAGCCAGCCTGTGGGCGGTATCAGGCGACACATCGCCGGCCAATGCGACCTTCTACGTGGCGACGAACGGGAACGACGCTTGGTCGGGAAAGCTGGCCACGCCCAACATCGGCGGGACCGATGGCCCCTTTGCCACATTGTACCGTGCACGGAATGCCGTGCGGGAGCTACGAGGTAAGCAAGTTCCGGCGTACACCGTCACCGTCATGGTGCGAGAAGGGAAGTACTACCTCGATCGAACTCTGGTGTTTGGCGATGAGGACGGCGGTTCGCAAAAGTTTCCCATCAGCTACAAGGCATACACGGGAGAAAAGGTTACTCTCAGTGGCGGCAAGAGAGTCACTGGTTGGAAGCCGTATAAGGGGGCGATTCTCCAGGCCCCGCTGCCAGACAGCAAGGGCGGGGAATGGAAGTTCCGGCAATTGTTCTTGAACGGTGAACCGCAGATCCGGTCGCGATATCCAAAATATGATGCGAAAAACCCGCTATATGGCGGCTGGCTATTTGCGGAAGGACCGGCGGAAAAGGGAAGTCTAAAGTCGTTTATCTACAAGCCGGGAACATTCCCTCGTCAATGGGCTAAACCGGGGAATGGCGAGGTGGTGATATTTCCTGGAGGGGGATGGGTCAATGCCATTGTTCCCATCAAGTCGATCGACGAGAAGACACGCATAATCACTGCTGCTCTTGGGTACCGGAACACCGACATTCCACCTTGGTACGCGCCTTTCGAATTCAAGCCCGGAGATCGGTTCCGGGTGGAGAACCTGTTGGAGGAACTCAGCGAGCCGGGGGAGTGGTGTTTGGACTCGGAGGAAGGAATCCTGTATTTCTGGCCGCCCAATGGATTGCTGAAGCCGACAGATGAAGTCGCAGCGCCGGCCTTGGACACGATGGTGGACATCAATGGCGCGTCATGGCTCGCGATGTCTGGTTTTACTTTCACGGAGACCGGTGGGGGTGACGATTTGCACCGCTTCGGACTGGACGGGTATGGCGCCATGTATCCGGAACAAGGATGGAAGTATTGTGGTGACGCCCTGCACTTGAAGGATGCTGAGAGCTGCGTCATTGAAGAGAATCTCTTCTACGCTGTAGGTGGGAATGGGATCTATCTGGAGCGGTATAACGCGCGCAACATCATCCGGAGAAATGAGATCAGTTATGCGGGTGCGAACGGAGTCAGTTTGTTGGGAAACCATATTCCCATCGACTCTGTTTCCCAGCCCTTGAGAAAAGAGAGACAACCGCAGCCCGTGTTCAACCAGGTGACGGACAACTACATCCACCATTGTGGAGCGCAAAACAAGTACACTGCGGGAGTGTTTTTGGGAGTCAGCGATAGCAATCTTATCGCCCACAACCGGTTAGAGAATCTACCCCATCATGCCATCAACCTGGGTCTGAATGGCTACGGCCGCAATGTTCTTGAATATAACGACATTCGTGACGTTTGCCAGGAACTGTATGACAACGGCGCCATCAATTGCTGGATGGATGACCCACAGAGCAGTGAACGAGCTGGCCACATCATTCGCTTCAACCGCATGACAGATATGATTGGGTGCCACACGGACAACGACGGGCAAATTATCGCTCCCGACGGAATGGCCAACGGGATCTATCTGGACAACCTGGGCAGCAACTGTCTGATTCAAGGCAATATCATTGTGCGCAGCTCCAGACACGGCATTTATATACACGGAGGACAGCATAATTTGGTAGAGAACAACATCATCGTCGATGCCACTACGATTGCTTCGGCTCGATCCGCGTACCACGGCTGCGGGCTAATCGGAATGTCTGCGTATTATCGAGGATTCGAGAAAGCAACTGGACCATGGAAGAAAGACTCGTTCTTTTTCGGAAATCGTTTTTCTAACAATATCTTTTATTACACAAAAGGCCAAGACGACACGCCAGTTGCGCTCTTCTGTTTTCGCACCAGCGCCGATGCCAATCAAACCAAAGATGACATGACTAAAATTATTTCGCAGTCCTGCGAGAATGTGTTTTTCCGGCGTGACGGCGGGGACTACTTTGTTAGTGAATCGGTGCCAGGAACCAGAATGAATGTTGAGAAGATGCTTTCATTGTTCGAATGGCAGAAGCTGGGATTTGATCTAAATTCGGTGCAATCCGACCCGCTCTTCCTCGATCCTGCTCACGACGACTATCGCCTCAAGCCCGAGTCCCCCGCCATTCATTTGGGCTTCGTGCCCATCGATATGGCAAAGATTGGTATACGGCAGCGGATTTGAGCGGTAATCCGAAGTGTCGGTTTGACCTTGCCCTTGGAATGCGTAGCTCTTAGGTCGGTTGGTTTTAGAGATTAAATTCATCTCGTCGTAGTTGTTGTGACGGTGGGAATTGTGGAAATCGGTTTGATCGATTTCCAAGGTCGGTGGGAAGGGTGGGAAACAGCTTTATCGTTTTCCACCCTTCCCATCGACCGGCATTTCCACCGTCTGCTTCGGTTGCCGCATTCTCATGCCGCGGCGCGCGAACTTTGTTTCTCCCAATGGTTTTCGAACTCCAGAGGGCTGAGGTAGTTCAGAGTTGAGTGCATGCGTTGCCGGTTATACCAGAGCAGCCAACCAAGCACCGCGTCCTTGGCCTGGCGAATGGTTTCAAAGCGCTCGCCGTGCAGTCGCTCCACCTTCAGCGACCCGAACAGCGTTTCGGTTACCGCGTTGTCCCAACAGTTACCCTTGCGGCTCATGGAAGCCTGCACACCGTGTTGATCGAGCACACCGCGAAAATCTTCACTGGCATACTGGCTGCCGCGATCACTGTGAAAGATCATCTGTCCTTTTGGCGGACGGCGCTGAAACAGCCCCATCTCCAGTGCGTCGATCACCAGGCTGCGATGCATGTCCGGCCGCATCGACCAACCCACCACCTTGCGGCTGAACAAATCGATCACCACCGCCAGGAACAGCCAGCCTTCCTCGGTGGCAAGGTACGTGATGTCGCCCGTCCAGGCGGCGTTGGGCCCGGCAGGAGTGAAATTGCGCTTCAACAGGTTCGGCGCGATCGGCAGATCATGCCGGCTGTCGGTGGTCACCACCCGGAAACGCCGCTTGCTGCGAGCACGAATACCGTGTTTTTGCATCAGCCGCTGAACCCTCTGCTTGCCCACGCGAATACCGCGCTTGATCAGCTCCCGCCAGATGCGCGGCCAACCGTAGGCGCCGCGATGTTCCGCATACACCGCGCGGATGTGCGCCAGCAGCGCCGCATCGCTCAAATGCCGGCGAGGCGCGATCCGTACCCGTCGCGCCCGATGTTGATGAAAGCCGGACACGCTCACCCCCAGCACCCGGCACGGCACACAGATCGGCCAGATCCGCCCATGGCGTTCGATAAAGGCATACCTCACTTCTGGCCCTTTGCAAAGTATGCCGTGGCTTTTCCCAGGATGTCGCGCTCCATCGTCACCCGCGCAAGCTCCGCACGCAAGCGACTGATCTCCATCTGCTCCGCCGTGACCCCGGCCTTGCCGCTCCCCTCCTTCAACTTCCCCGCGCGATGCGCCTTGACCCAGTTCGCGAGCCTCTGCTCCACAACTCCAAGGCTGCGGGCTGCCTCCGCTATGCTCTGGCCAGACTCCACTAGCCGTACCGCTTCCAGCTTGAACTCCAGCGTGTAACGGCCTCGTTTTCCGTTCCTCATCCACGTTTCCCTTTCCGCTATTAAAGCAGTTCGTAAGGGCTACGTTTTGCGGGGGCAAGGTCAGTTAGCTCCTGGCCAATCTTGTGTCACAAGTTTCGACGACGAACACAGCTACCCCAATCGTCGGGTTGTTCAAAATGCCTTCATTTCAATTTTGATGACGTCGTCGGAGGTCCGTCTTTTAGCCCCAACAGCAAATCGTCGCTCGTCACCGTCGGTGCCCAGTACCTCTCTATATGCTCGATTACCAGTTCCGTGCCCGCTGCGTGGGACACAAACGGCCGGGATGCAGGATTGTACATAGCATCTGTAAGGTCGCGCACCAGAATACAGCGAAATCCCCACTTCGACATCTGTCGCACCCCAAAGGGACGACTTAGAATGCACATGTTCGCGTGGACACCCATATACAAAATAGTGTCAATGTGGTGTTCTTTGAACACGTCATAAATCTCCGTCCCCTTATCAGAAATAATATCGCCGGGAGCAACGACAAGTGTCGATATCTCCCTCGTCCACACATCATGAGGTTTATCTCCCGGCGTATCGCAGCCTTCGTCGCTATCATCGATGGGTAGAGGGACATCCTGACGTTTCAGTTCTTCCGGAGACGCCGAGTCAGGAGGTACCGACTGTGGAGCATTTTGCGCTAGCAGCCTACCCGGCGTCTTCGCGTAAAAGTCCATCGTGCCAGACGGCGCATGGATGATCAGAATGCCTGCGCGCCGTGCTTGGTCAAGCACGGGATCCATTTTGTCGGCAATCTGCTGGACGCGATTCGTCGCACCCGCGCACCAGTGCTTATCCCACATGTCCGTGATGATGATCGCTGTTTTGTGATTGTCTAAGGTTCCGTCAAAATGAGCTTCCGTCCAGGAATCTACGTTGTGAAAAGGCCGAATCCGGGTACGCATGTGCAATCGTTTTGAGTCTGTTGGCTGGGCAGATACAGGCCCGATGACTATGAGAGCACAGAGTAAAATTGTGGAGATGTATCTCATGACGACCTCCAGTGAAATATCACAACATTAAGGATGAATGTGCCCCCGTCGGAAGATCCGGCTGCGTCAGACCTGAGCATCAGTAGTCTTGATCTTCAAACTCCAAGCATAATCGCACGGTCTATTGCTCGGTGGCTGGAGGTTCTCTGGCAGCAGTATCGTGGTGCCACGGGCCGGGTCGAACTTCCAGGAAAGCAACGTGTTAGAACCCAAGAGGGTCACCTCTGAGCCAACTCTCGGCCGTACCGACTCTAATAACATTTCTCTCCCAGGCCACGTGGTCGATATCGCATAGACAAAACGCCGGTCCTTCGACTGTGTCAAACGAACCGAATCTCCCTCCGACCACCCGGTGCCTTCTCGCGCTCGTGTCCCATAAATTGCTTCTCCGTTCACTTGCAGCCAAGTGCCAGCGCCTCGCATTTGACGGATCGCTTCCGGATGAAACTCACCAAGAGCGCTGGGACCGACACCGATCATAAGGCCGCCGCCTTTCGCGACGGTGTCTACCAGGTTTTCAACAATCCATCGAGTTCCTTTATATTTCTCAGCGTCAGGCTCATACGAGAAGTCCGTTCCCAGAGGATATATACAAAACCATGGCCTGTCTGATGGCGCCTTGGATCCGGGCACTACGCGTTCAGGCGTGTAGTAATCTCCATAGTTCCCAATGCCGCGATTACGAAGCATCACATTCGGCTGAAGTTCGCGCAACTTCATTACAGTCTCGCGCATTTCAGGCCAGACACGCGGTCCCAGCCACATATCTAGGCACATCATGTCTATCCGCCCATAGTTAGTCAGAAGTTCGACAAGTTGCGCGCGATGCCGATCTATCATGCGCGCAACCTCTGCATCAGTCGGGTTGGATACGGTCACCGGGTGGTCGCCGTATTTGCTCCGTGTTCTCTCCAGATCGACCGACGACAGTATCTTATCGGAAGATGGCACCTGCAGCGGGTGGCTGACATAAGGTCGAAAGTCGGCGTCATACCAATCTGGGTGAGAGAAATACAGATCGATCTTAATGTTTCGTTTGTGCGCAGCGTCGCAGAGTTCCTTTACAATATCCCTGCGGAACGGAGTCTCCATAATCGAGTAGGCAAGGTCACAGTTTTCCATCTTGGGCTCACCCGAGGCCGTCCAGTTGGTACGGCTCTTCACCCTGGTCTTCGTATCGAACATCGAAAAACCTTCGTGATGCTTCGTCGTGAAAGCGAACATCTTCATGCCGCTTTCATGAAAGATGCTCATCCATGTGTCCGCATCGAAACCAATAGGATTCCACGTTCTATAAAGGTCGTTGTATCTTTGTCGGTCTTCAAACGACATCGATAAAAAAGGCCACGATTCCGCTCCACGATGCCAAATCGCGTAGATCCCCCAATGAATCCGGATCCCAAACTTCATATCTTGGAACATTTCATAGGCGGCTGCCGGTGCCGGGTGATAGCTTGCAATTGGTTGTGTCTCGATGTAGTAATCATTTCTCAGCATGGTGGGCGGGAAACCATGAATCGGTTCGGGCGTTTGTCCCAGGCTGGGGTACGCGGATGCGGTTGCCAGCGCCGCGGCGGTCGACATAAGGAATTCTCGCCGATTCATGAGACATTCTCCTGACCAGAACTCACTTTTCTGGATGACAAATTTGGACAAAATAGCAAATTGTCGTCGTCTCGCAAGAAAGTGCCGCCCCGGACGCAGGCCCAGATGTTCAAGTAGTCAAGCTGCTTCCGTACGCGAGGATGACGACTGCTGCGATAAGTACGCCGGCCCCCACATACAGCACGTGGAGAGATCTCCTCGTGGCATGTTTCCACTCGCCAAGCATGAACCCGAAGACGAGCGCAACGATGATGGACAACGCCAGGAAAACGGCGTAACCGACCGACGTACCTAGAAGTCCGAGCTCAGAGGCGCCCATTCCATACAACCACTGCGCCACGAATGAAAGGGTGCCCAAGCCAACCGCCCGGATGAAATCGAGGCCGGTTCCAGACTTGGTGAAATTCTCCCAGGTCCGCTTGCGTAGCAGGGAGACACCGGAGAAAAGGATAACGGCGAGGTACCCACCCCAAAAAACAGGAATCCACCGGACGAGCGAAGCCGACAAAGGTTTGGCTCCCATTCGTTCCACCGCGCTGGCGATGGGAGCGGCAAAATCGAATCCAATATTGGAGCAGGCGCTCAAGATTCCTGAAAGAAGGCACCAGCTAAGACCTACGATCATCACCTTGGAGCCAGCTTTTGCGATTGTTCCCGAACTATTGTCCGGGAGAGGTGCACCTTCTCCCCTTTCACGCAAGAGGCCAGCTCGACCGTATAGGGCGACTCCAACCAGGCAAACTCCTATTCCGCACAAGGTTACGATTCTCGCTTGGTGAGGAATCGCGTCCCATTTCCTGATCATGGGAATCCCCGCTCCAACGGAGGTAACAACCCCCATAATCATGGCGTATCCGAGAGACAAGCCGATTCGGTCGATTCCGATGGCGAAGGCCACACTGCCAATACCCCACATGAATCCGAGCGCGATCACAATTAGAACAATCGAGGTCGGGACCATTCGAATCGCTGCAGACCAATGGGACAACAACAGCTGGGCGGCGATGGTGGGAAGCAA